>ERZ825324.188-NODE-188-length-86863-cov-5.838598_pt1 | contig 86863 bp, 82 predicted proteins | sample MGYA00519859_ERZ825324 | MGnify/ENA primary metagenome ERZ825324 (study PRJEB31778, sample SAMEA3449198) | human gut metagenome | biome: human gut; feature: human-associated habitat; material: faeces | place: United Kingdom | collected 2010/2012 ...
TTGAACGCCCTCAAAGCATTGCGCGGCGCACCCATCAGCATGGGCCGGGGTGAGATTCCCGTGGGCTGCTGCCAGCGGCCATCCGGTTTTGTCGCTTTCATTAAATCAAAAGTAATTATAGGAGGTAGTCATGCGAAAAAATGCAATTCGTTTTATGCTAAATGATTACCCTGATGTAATGTCTATTGATGAGATGTGCAGGGCTTTGTCAATTGGCAAAAAGACTGGATACAAGCTATTACAGACTGGCCAGATTCGTTTCTTGAAAATAGGCCGCGCATATCGCATTCCGAAAATCAATTTGTTGGAATATCTGCAAGTAATCCGACCGGAATGAAACGGGCCTTTCTTATCTAAGGCTGTGTTTTTTGCATTGCTGGGTGACAGGTGATACTATAAGGAGGCCGACAGCAGAAATCCTATGGCCTCCGATTTGTGTGAAAGGAGGATTAACATGGTAGCGGGCCATCTGCATGAGAAAAATGGCTATTATTACATCATTCTAAACCTGACAGATTCAGCAGGAAGAAGAAAGCCCAAATGGATCTCGACAGGCTTAACGATCAAGGGCAATAAAAAACGCGCAGAACAGATGCTCATGGAAGAACGGAGAAAATATGCCAATGCCAAAGCTGGTGACGATGTGCTATTTGCAGACTTCATGGAACAATGGCTTGAGATTGTAAAATCAACCGTCAGCATACCGACTTATTCTTCGTATGTAAATGCTGTGAAGTCAATTATTGCACCATACTTCCGAAAGAAGAAAATACTCTTACGGGATTTGCAGGCACATGACATTCAAATGTTTTATCAGGAGCAATTACAGCGGGTAAAGGCGTCGTCTGTGATTCATTATCACGCAAATATCCATAAGGCACTCAAATACGCCGTCAAGAACGATATGATTCCGAGCAATCCCGCTGACAAGGTTGAGCGGCCAAAGCAGGACAAATTTTACGGCAACTTTTACGATAGGGATGAGTTGAACAAACTCTTTGAAGCCGTTGCAGGCACAAAATTGGAATTGCCGGTTCTTCTCGGTGCATTTTATGGCTTGCGTCGAAGTGAAATCGTTGGCTTAAAATGGAGCGCCATTGATTTTGAGCAAAACACCATTACAATCAGCCATACCGTAACTTCTTGCAATTTGGATGGTAAATGTGTAATCGTTGCAAAGGATACGACAAAAACAAAGTCCAGCCGTAGAACGCTCCCGCTTGTACCGTACTTTCATGAAAAGCTGCTTGCGGTAAAGGCTCAACAGGGAAGAAATCAAAAGTTATGTGGACGCTCCTATAACAGAGAATTCCTTGAATATATTTGCGTAGATGATATTGGGGATCGGTTCAAGCCGAACTATATCACATCGCAGTTTCCAAGGCTGTTGGAACGGAACGGTTTCCGCAAAATCCGCTTTCATGATCTCAGGCATAGCTGTGCGAGCCTCCTGCTGGCCAGCGGTGTCCCCATGAAACATATTCAAGAATGGTTAGGACATAGCGATTTTTCAACCACAGCAAATATCTACGCGCACCTTGATTACTCATCAAAGCTCACATCTGCAAGCGCAATGGAAAGCAATTTCCATCTCGGGGTATAAAAAAGAAGCTACCAACCGAGGTTGATAGCTTCTATGGCGGAGGGCGTGGGATTCGAACCCACGGGTCGGCTCAACACCGGCCAAACGATTTCGAGTCGTTCTCGTTATGACCTCTTCGATAGCCCTCCAAATATGTCGATCCCTATTCTATCCTAAATCCTTGAAAAAAACAAGGTCAGGAATAGGATAGAAAAACAGGATAGAACAAGCAAAAATATGAACTTCAATAAAACCCGGTGAGTGCTTGAAACACAAGGGATTGGAGATTTTTTGGTGGCTCTAACGGGAGTAGATTTCGAGTCAGCCCCGTTATGACCACTTCGATACCGCTGCATATTCAGTTCGCTGTTATCAGCCAAACTATTATGCCATAACTTTTTGCGTCTTGCAAGGTCTTTTTTCGCATTCGGGGCATATTCTGTGCGTATGAAGACTGTCTATTTATCGGTACGCCTGAAAAATTACGAAAATGCGCTCGCGCTGGTCGGTGCGCCGCTCGCCGAAACGCCGGAGAACGCGGACGTTTTGCTGCTGTCCGGCGGGGGCGACATGCACCCGCACTTTTACGGTCAAGCGCTGAACGGCTCGGAAGATCTCGACGAAGCACGCGACGCGCGTGAGCTCACGCTGATTGACAACTTCCTGTGTGCGGGAAAGCCTGTCATCGGCATCTGCCGCGGGCTGCAAGTCCTCAACGTCTATTTTGGCGGCACGCTGCGTCAGCACATCGAGGGCCACAGTCAAATTGACGGCGTTGACCGGTTGCATGCCATCAACACCGCGCCGGGCCTTCTGCGCGAGCTGTACGGCACGCGCTGCACGGTCAACAGTGCACACCATCAGGCCATCTGGCGGCTGGGGACGGGGCTTCAGGTCTTCGCCTGCGCGGAGGACGGCACGGTCGAGGCCGTCGGCCACAGGACGCTCCCCGTCTTTGCCGTGCAGTGGCATCCCGAGCGGCTGTGCGGCGCGTTCGCGCGGCCGGAAAGTGCTGACGGTGCAAGGCTTTTGCACGCTCTACTCAGATAACATAAAAAAGTGCAGAAAAATTCTGAAAAAACGTTGACAAAACGAGACACTGATGCTATTATAACAGAGCTGACGATTTTTGCGGAGGGCGCATGCAGGTGTAGCACAATGGCTAGGGCACCAGCCTTCCAAGCTGGGGATGCGGGTTCGATTCCCGTCACCTGCTCCATTCAATTTGCGCCAGTAGCTCAGTTGGATAGAGCAACTGCCTTCTAAGCAGTAGGCCGGGGGTTCGAATCCCTCTTGGCGTACCATTTCAGATCTATGGTGGGTATAGCTCAGTCGGGAGAGCACCGGATTGTGGTTCCGGGTGTCGAGGGTTCGAACCCCTTTACCCACCCCACGAAATCGGGGATTGGGAGTGATCCCGATCCCCGTTGATTTTGCCCCGATATTGGGATGTAGTGTAATGGTAACACACCAGACTTTGACTCTGATATCGTGGGTTCGAATCCCGCCATCCCAGCCACGTCGCTGATGTTCTTCCAACTCCTGCTTCCTGCAAGCAGAAAGCATCCGTTTCCGAACACCAGCTCCTTCTTCAGCCGCGAATCGCTTCGCTGGATTCGCGTCTGAGTATTTGTTGGGTGCGTCTGATGTTTTGGATAGCAGATAACTTTTCACACCGATATGCCCCAGTAGCTCAGTAGGCAGAGCACCTGCCTTTTAAGCAGGGTGTCCGGGGTTCGAATCCCCGCTGGAGCACCAAAAAATATCCCTCGCCTTTTGGCGGGGGATATTTTTTCTGGTCGCGCCCGGGGAGTCGAAGTTTATCCCCGACAGGGGAAATCCCCGCTGGAGCACCAAAAAATATTCCCTCGCCTTTTTGGCGGTGGATATTTTTTCCGGTCGCTCCCGGGGAGTCGAAGTTTATCCCCGGCAGGGGAAATCCCCGCTGGAGCACCAAAAATCTTTCATCTCAAAAGGATGGGCTTTCCATCCTGTATATGACAAAATTGGATAAACAGTCGAAAAAATCAAATACAGGAAAGCGAGTGTGCATTATGGATTTCATTGACCAGCTCAAACAATTTTCTAAGCGTGTGGACACTCTGAAAGATTCTATCCAGACAGAGGAAGCCACAAAAACCGCAATTATTATGCCGTTTTTCTCCATGCTTGGCTACGATGTTTTTAATCCACAGGAATTCGTTCCAGAGTACACTGCAGATGTAGGCATTAAAAAGGGTGAAAAAGTCGATTACGCCATCATGAAAGACGACACACCTGTTATCCTAATTGAATGCAAATCCATATCTGAAAATCTGGAGCGTCACGACTCTCAGCTTTTCCGCTACTTCGGCACAACAGATGCAAAATTCGCAATTTTAACAAACGGTCTCATCTATCGCTTCTTTACCGATTTGGATAATCCCAACAAAATGGATAGCGATCCGTTTTTGAGCATCAATATTCTTGATATTCGTGAAAACCAGGTGCGTGAGCTTAAAAAATTCTGCAAATCAGAATTCGATATTGATTCCATTTTCAGCACTGCATCGGAACTGAAGTATGTGCACGAGTTTAAAAACCAATTTGCGGAGCAGGTAGAAAATCCGTCCGACGAACTGACGCGGCTTTTCCTGCAAGGGTGCTACACCGGCCAAAAAACGCAGGCTGTCATTGAAAAGTTCCGTCCCCTCCTGAAAAAAGCGCTCAATGATTATATCAGCGAGACGATGAACGATAAAATTAAAAACGCGCTCGGCGGCTCTGGTGGCAGCGTTTCCGTCTCTGAAAAGTCCACAGTGGAAGCGGCAAGTACAGAAAAAGATGCGGATACTCCTGACAGCAACGAATCGAAAATCGTGACGACGGAAGAGGAACTGGAAGCCTACTTCATCATCAAAAACCTACTGAAAGACGTCGTTGACCTGCAAGACATTACATATAAGGACACCGAATCCTATATCAATATTCTCTACAAGAAAAATACCCGAAAATGGATTTGCCGCTTAAAACTCACCGACACAGTGAAAACACTGATTGTGCCGGACGAGGAGAAAAAGGGCCAAAAATTCAACCTGACGAGTGTATACAATCTGGAACAATACAACGATCTGCTGCACAAAATATTGGCTCGTTATATGTGATTCCAGCATGAAAAAGAGGGATGCAAAGTTGCATCCCTCTTTTTCAACGGTGCTTGCCATCCCGCAAAAATGCAAGTATAATCGGGGCATCGAGACAAGATAAGGAGGAATCCGCATGGAAAACACACTCAAACAGAAGCTCGCCGCCGGTGCGCAGCCCATCGGCACCTTTTTTGACACCGCCAGCGTGAGCCTTATGGAGTGCCTCGGCCGCACGGGGCTCGACTTTGCCATCATCGACAACGAGCACTCCCCCATCGAGGCCGAGACCACCGCCGCGCTCGTGCGTGCCTCCGAGCTGAGCGGCATCTGCCCGATCGCGCGCGTGCGCGAGATCAGCCGCCCCGCCGTGCTCAAGCTGCTCGACGTCGGCGTGCAGGGCCTGATTGTGCCGAACGTCAAGACGCTCGCGCAGGTGCAGGAACTCGTAAACTACGCGAAATATTACCCCATCGGCCAGCGGGGCTTCTGCCCGTCGCGCAAGGACGGCTGGGGCTTTGACGGGCTTGGCTCCGTGCCGGAGACCATGCGCCACTTCAACGGCGAGACCCTGCTCTTCCCACAGTGCGAGACCGCCGAGGCGCTCGCCATCATCGAGGACATCTGCGCCGTGGACGGCGTGGACGGCATCTTCGTCGGTCCGTTCGACCTGTCGATCTCGATGGGCATGCCGGGGCAGTTTGACGCGCCGGAATTTCAGGCGGCCATCACGCGCATCGTCGCCGCCTGCCGTGCGGCCGGAAAGTACTGCATGTTCTTCACCGGCACAGCTGACGGCGTGGTCGACGGCTTCCGTAAGGGCTTCGACGCCATGGCCTACAGCCTCGACGCCGCGCTGTTCATCCAGGGCGTGAAGCGCGATGTGGAGGACATCCGCAGCCGACTGTAAAGAAAATATGGATATAGCAAAGGCGCGCACCAGCCGGTGCGCGCCTTTGCCATCTGTGCGTCATTCTTCCACTTTGACGATCTCCATGGCGGAATCCAGCAGGAGATTGATCAGTTCGTTGCGCGAGCGGTTCGTCTGCGCGGCCAGACGATCCAGCCACTCCAGCATCTCCTCTTTCATGCGCACGGACACGGTCTTATAGCCATCGTCGCCGCGGCGCGGCGTCTTTTTCGTGATTTTAATTTCCTTATCCATACGAATCACACCTCAGTGAATAATAGTTTATCCCCAAAGATGATGATTTAATATATTATATATCAATAGTCTTATATTGATTATATTTTTATAGTTGCAGTCAGAATATATAGTATTGCCAGTTCTTCTCTTTTATGCTAAAATTTATAGTTAAGAGAGGAGCGTATAACATGGGTTTCCGATTTCGCAAAAGCATCCCGATAGGCAAACACTTCCGGATCAACCTCAGCAAATCCGGCGTCGGATACAGTTGGGGAGTAAAAGGCGCACGGTTCACCAAAACCGCCAATGGCAAAAACAGAACTACGTTGAGCGTGCCAGGAACCGGCATCTCCTACACGACCGAATCCAAGGCACACACATCCAAGGAAAAACCGTCTAAAAAGAAAAACGTCGATCAAGCAGCAGCCTCCGCAAAACAGCAAGTGCAGCAAACAGCAGGCGCACAAAATCCGCCTACCAACAGCGCACCAACGAAAAGCTCACCCAACATCACTTCGTTCAAAACCACATATCCGGTTTTGTTCTGGATCATTGCGATAGCCATTTGGCCGATTTCCTTATCCATCTGGTTTTTGAAGACCGACAACATAAAAAAGCTCAACAAGACCGTAAGGATCTGTCTACTGGCAGCCTTCTGGATCGTTTTCTGCACCATCGGCGGAATCGCGGGTACGCAAAAAGGGCCGGGGGACATCCAGCTTTCCGACCCGATCTCCAAAATCACTTCCAAAGCATCGCCGGCTCCGACTGCATCGTCGGAACCGACTCCGACCCCAGAGCCGTCTCCGACGCCGGAGCCGACAAACACGCCTGTTCCCGAAACGGCCAAGCCGCCTGCAGCACCATCGCAAGCACAGCAAGGTACACAAAACAACAGCGTCACGCCGGGAAACACTTCCGGTTCCGGCGGACAAACCGCACCTCAGCCCGCAAATGAGGCCAACTATGTTCTGAACACCAGTACGCACAAATTCCACAGGCCAACATGCAGGGATGTAGACAAAATCGCTGCAGAAAACCGCAGCGATGTCCATACCAGCAGAGACAACATTGTCGCGCAGGGATACACGCCATGCGGGCATTGCCATCCGTGACCACAAAAACACCCGGGCGGGAGCACAATTCCCGTCCGGGTATTTTTTTGCATACCTCAATGCTTGTCGCCGCAGAAGGCAGCCTCGTCGTTCGACCAGCCGCGGTCGAGCAGCCAGTAGGTCGTCTCGTCATCGGCCGCCATCTCGTCGTCCGTCAGCTCACGATCCTGGTGCTGGCGGCCCCACTTGAGCAGCTCATAATTGCGCAGCTCCTTGAGCGTGAACGGCAGGCCCAGCTCCTCCGCCACCGGCAGGAGCACGTGCTCGGTCATCACGTCCCGGATCTCGAGACTGCCGGGATAGCAGTCCATCGCCTGCTGCACGCGCGCCTGCAGGGCGGGGTCCGCATCATAAATCTCAAAGAACTTGTCCACATTCGTTTTCGGTTTGTCTGCCATATCGGTCACTCCTGATACAGGTATTTTCCTGCATTATACTACACCAAGCGCCCGCGCGCAAGGCGCGTTCACATCTCCGGGGACTCCGCCAGCTGCGCGAGCGCGCTGCGCACCGCCGCGATCACGAATGCAGAAAACGTGCAGTCCTTGCCCGCGATGGCCGCCTCCACGTCCGCGATGACATCATCCGGAAAGCGGATGGTCTTGTTCGTCGTGTGCGGTGTGCGCAGTATCTGAAATGCTGCCATGATGCCGCTCCTTTCCTCGTTTTTCCTGATAACACCACGCCGGGCACAAAAATGCAACCGCCCGCACCCGCGCGCACCCTGCCGAATACCATGGGTACGGGAGGCACCCGCCTCCGGAGGAAGGGGAAGCAACCATGACACAGATCCAAACGCTCAGCGAGCTGCAGCCCGGCCAGAGCGCGACCGTGCGCAGCGTGTGCGCGCCCGACGGGATGCAGCGGCGGCTGCGCGACCTCGGCCTGATCGAGAACACGCGCGTCGTCTGCCTCGGCCGCAGCCCCATGGGCGACCCGAGCGCCTATCTCATCCGCGGCACCGTGATCGCGCTGCGGCGGTGCGACTGCCGCGGCATCCGCGTGGCCGTGACGTAAAGGGGGTGCGCACATGGGACTGACGCACCGCTCTGTCGGCGCGCACGCGGCCGCGTTCGGCGGCACACGCCGGGCGGGCGAGCGCGTCGTGGCGCTGGCAGGCAACCCGAATGTCGGCAAGAGCACCGTCTTCAACGCCCTGACCGGGATGCACCAGCACACCGGCAACTGGGCGGGCAAGACCGTCGGCTGCGCATGCGGCCGGTGCCGCTCGGCGCGGGAGAATTATTTATTCGTGGACATTCCGGGCACATACTCCCTGTGTCCGCACTCGGCGGAGGAGGCCGTCGCGTGCGACTTTGTGCGCGGCGGTGAGGCCAACGCCGTGGTCGTCGTGTGCGATGCGACGTCCCTGGAGCGCACGCTCGTGCTCGCGCTGCAGGTGCGCAGCGTGACGCCGAACCTGATCGTGTGCGTGAACCTGCTCGACGAGGCGCGGCGCAAGCGCATCACCGTCGACCTGCCGGAGCTGCAGGTGCAGCTCGGCGTGCCGGTCGTGGGCGTGACGGCGCGGAAAAAGAAAACGCTCTCCGCCCTGCTCGACGCGCTCGACACCGTCGCGGCGGCGCCGCAGCCGCTGCCGGACGCGCCGCCGCCATCCGACCCCGCGGACGATGTGCGCCGGGCAGAGGCCATCTGCCGCGCGTGTGTGACTTACGGCACGGCCGAATACGCCGCGCGCGACCGGCGGCTCGACCGCCTGCTCACGAGCCGGGCGACCGGCTATCCCGTCATGCTGCTGGGGCTGGCAGGCGTGCTGTGGCTGACGATCGCGGGCGCAAACGCCCCGTCGGAGTGGCTGGCGCGCGGGCTCGGCTGGGTACAGGCGCAGTTTTCGGCGCTGCTCACGGCGCTGCGCGCACCGCTCTGGCTGCACGGGCTGCTGGTGGACGGCATGTTCCGGACGCTGGCATGGGTCGTGGCCGTGATGCTGCCGCCGATGGCCATCTTTTTCCCGCTGTTCACACTGCTCGAGGACGCGGGGTATCTGCCGCGCGTGGCGTATAACCTCGACCGTCCGTTTCACGCCTGCCGCGCGTGCGGCAAGCAGGCGCTGACGATGTGCATGGGCCTCGGCTGCAACGCGGCGGGCGTGGTCGGCTGCCGCATCATCGACTCCGAGCGCGAACGGCTGCTCGCCGTGCTGACCAACAGCCTCATGCCGTGCAACGGGCGGTTCCCGGCACTCATCGCGCTCATGACCATGTTTTTCGCAGCGGCCAGCGGCAGTTCGCTCGTCAGCGCGCTGCTGCTCACGGCGGCACTCGTGCTGAGCGTAGGGCTGACGTTCGGCGCGACGTGGCTGCTGAGCGTGACCGTGCTGCACGGCAGGCCGTCGGCCTTTGCGCTGGAGCTGCCGCCGTACCGCGCGCCGCAGGTCGGGCAGGTGATCGTGCGCTCCGTGCTCGACCGGACACTGTTCGTGCTCGGTCGAGCGGCCGCCGTGGCAGCACCGGCCGGGACGCTCCTATGGACGCTGGCAAACGTGCACATCGGCGGCGCGAGCCTGCTGGCATGGTGCGCGAATGCGCTCGACCCGCTCGGGCGGGCAATGGGCATGGACGGTGTGCTGCTGCTGGCGTTCGTGCTCGGGTTTCCGGCCAACGAGATCGTGCTGCCGATCGCCGTGATGGGGTATCTGGCGCAGGGCAGTCTGGGCGATTCGCTCGGGCTGGCGCAGATGCACGCACTGCTGACCGCCAACGGCTGGACGTGGACGACCGCCGTGAGCGCCGTGCTGTTTTTCCTGCTGCACTGGCCGTGCTCGACGACGCTCTGGACCATCCGGCGCGAGACCGGCAGCACAAAGTGGACGCTGCTGGCGGCACTGCTGCCGACGGCAATGGGCATGGCGCTGTGCACGGCGTTCACGGCGCTGGCGCGCGCACTCGGCTGGTGAGCGGATAGGCCGCGGCCGCCGGGACATACTAGCCGCAGGACGCAGGAAAGGAAGAAGCAAGTGACCCGACCGACCACGGAGGAGCTGGCGCGCCGCGCGCTCGAGACCGTCGCCCGGGCGCATGGCGTGCCCGTCAGCGATGTGCACGCCGCCGTGCGCAGGGCGGCGGAGCATACGGAAGCCCTCGGCGCACTCGCGCCGGAAGAGCTGGTGGCATATCTCGCGCACAAGAGCAGGAACCGGGAGCCGTAACGGCTCCCGGTTTTTTTGCCTGTCGGAAAACCCCAATGGGGTTTTCCGGCAAAAGGCTTACAGTCTGCTGCGCGCAGAATTTGTGCGCCGATGGCACACAAATTCCACACTTGCAGCCTGAGCGGTATTTTCTCCGCCGCACATGTCGCCGGAGAAAATGATTGAGATCCAATTTGCCGCCTGCGGGCGCAAACTCTGCGAGGCTTCTTCTGTGCGGGGCCGGTGCTTTCATATGCTCCCGGTTTTGTTAGGTTTGCGCGAAAATCGCCGTTGTGCCGGAGCACGATTCGGATTATAATGGAAGCACCACACCGCGGCCCAGCCGCGGGAAGGAGCGGACCAACATGAAATTTCTTCACCTCGCCGACCTGCATCTCGGCAAGCGGGTCAACGGCTTTTCGATGCTGGAGGATCAGGCATATATTCTGCGGCAAATTCTTACGATCCTGGACGACGAGCGGCCGGACGGCGTGCTGATTGCGGGCGACGTGTACGACAAGCCCGTGCCGCCGACCGAGGCCGTCGAGCTGCTCGACGGGTTTCTGACCGAACTATGCACGCGCGGCGTGCCAGTGCTGCTCATCAGCGGCAACCACGACTCGCCGGAACGGCTCGCCTTCGGTGGGCGGGTCATGGATAGCTGCGGCATCCACATCGCGCCGGTTTACGGCGGCGCGGTCGCGCCCGTTGTGCTGCGCGACGAATTCGGCCCCGTGTCCGTGTGGCTGCTGCCGTTTTTGAAGCCCGCGCACGTGCGCCGCTGGTTCCCGGACGCCGAGATCGAGAGCTATACCGACGCCGTGGCCGAAGCGATCGCGCACATGGACATCGACAAAAGTACGCGCAACGTGCTCGTGACGCACCAGTTCGTGACCGGCGGGGCGCGCAGCGGCTCGGAGGAGCTGTCCGTCGGCGGGACGGACAATGTGGACAGCCGCGTCTTCGCGCCGTTTGACTACGTGGCGCTCGGCCACCTGCACGGCGCGCAGCAGATCGACCGCCCGACGATCCGCTACGCCGGGTCGCCGCTCAAGTACTCGTTTTCCGAGGCGAGCCAGCACAAATCCGTCACCGTCGTGACGCTGGGCGAAAAGGGTGCGGTCGATGTGCGCACCCTGCCGCTGACGCCGCTGCGCGACCTGCGCGAGATCCGCGGCAGCTACGACGAGCTGACCGCGCGGAGCTTTTACGAGCACACGACCTACCGCAGCGACTACCTGCACCTGATCCTCACGGACGAGCAGGACGTGTACGACGCCGTGGGCCGGCTGCGGGCGATCTACCCATACCTGATGACGCTCGACTACGACAACGCGCGCACGCGCGCCGCCGGGACGGTGGCGATCCCCGCCGCCATGGAGCAGCGCACGCCGCTGGAGCTGTTCGAGGCGCTGTACTTACAGCAAAACAACCAGCCCATGAGCGACGAGCAGCGCGCGTTCGCGGCACAGCTCATGGAGGAAATCCGGGAGGTGCAGCCATGAGACCGCTGAACCTGACCATGTCCGCCTTCGGCCCCTACGCCGGGCAGACGACCGTAGACTTTTCTGCGCTCGGCACGACCGGGCTCTACCTCATCACCGGTGACACGGGCGCCGGCAAGACGACGATCTTTGACGCGATCACCTACGCGCTCTACGGCGAGGCGAGCGGCGAGAGCCGCGAGAGCTCCATGCTGCGCAGCAAATACGCCGCGGCCGAGACGCCGACGTTCGTCGAGCTGACCTTCACAAACGGCGGCAAGACCTACACCGTGCACCGCAACCCCGAATACACGCGCCCGAAAACGCGCGGCACGGGTACGACCGTGCAGAAGGCGGACGCCGAGCTGACGATGCCGGACGGCCGCGTCATCACCAAGGCGCGCGACGTGACCGCCGCCGTGACGGACATCGTCGGCGTGGACCGGGAGCAGTTTGCGCGCATCGCGATGATCGCGCAGGGGGAGTTTCGAAAGCTGCTGCTCGCCCAGACGGACGAGCGCAAGGCCATCTTCCGCCAGATTTTCCACACGGAGCGGTATCAGGCGCTGCAAAACCGGCTCAAGGAAGAGGCGGCTGCGCTCGACCGGCAGTGCGGCGAGCTGGAGGCCGGGCTGCGCCAGGCGGCCGGGAGCATCCGCAGCGCCGACCCGGAGACGCTGCCGGACGCGCTGGACACCGGCGCGCTGCTGGAAGCGCTGGATGCGCTGCTGCACGCGGACGAAGCCGCGCTGACGCAGGCACAGGCAGAACGCGCGGATGCGGAGACGCGGCGCGAGCAGGTGCTCTCCGACCTCGGCAAGGCAGAGGCACTGGAGACCGCGCGTGTGAAACTCACCGAAGCGGAGGCCGCGTGGACGCAGGCGCAGGCGGAAGCCAAGACCGCACAGGCGGCGCTGGACGCCGCCAAGGCCTCGCAGCCGGAGATTCAGAGCCGGCGGCAGGGCATCACGCGGCTGGAAGATGCGCTGCGGCGGTATGAACAGCTCGACACGCTGCGCACACAGGCGCAAGCGGAACGCAAACGGCTGGCGCAAAAGCAGCAGGATCTCGACGCGGCACGCGCCCGGACGGACGCGGCCGCAAAGGCGCTGGAGACCGCGCGCGGGAAACTGAGCGATCAGCCGAAGCTGGCCGTGGCCGCCGCGCAGACCGGGTACGCGCAGGAAGCGGCCGCGCAGCGCTGCACGCAGCTGGCAGCGCTGGCAGAGCAGCAGCGGCAGTGCGCCGAATTGGGCGCAGCACTTGCCGCCGCGCAGACGGAATATCGGCAGGCGGCCGAGGCCGCGCAGGCGGCGCTGGCGCACTACGGCGCGCAAAACCGCGCCTATCTCGACGCACAGGCGGGCATCCTCGCGCGCACGCTCGTGCCCGGGCAGCCCTGCCCGGTCTGCGGCGCAACGGAACACCCCTGCCCCGCCGCCGCGCCGGAGCAGACGCCGGACGCCGCCGCGCTCAAGCGCGCGCTGGCCGATAGCGACCGGGCGCAGAAAGCGGCCGCGGAGTGCAGCGCACAGGCGGCGGGCCTGCGCGGGCAGCTGGAGGCCGTGCGCACCGCGCTGGCACAATCGTGCCGGGCGCTGACGCCGCCGCTCGACCCGGACACGCTGGCAGACACCCTCCCAGCCCTGCGCGCGGCGGCCGCGCGCGACGCTGAAGCGCTCAAAGCGCAGCACACGGCGCAGCAGCAGGCGCTGGAGGCACTTCAGGCGCTGGAAGCCGGCCTGCCGGCACAGGAGGCGGCCCTCCGGCAGCAGCAGGCGGATATTCAGGACTGCGCGCAGGAAATCTCCGCGCTCGAGGCGCGGTGTGCGGAATTGGACGCGGATGCCCTTCGCCGCGCGAAGGAGCTGCCGCACGCAGACCGCGCGGCGGCACAGCGCGCGCTCGACGAGACGCGCACGCAGTGCGATGCGCTGCAGCAGGCGCTGGATACGGCGCATGCGCGCAGCAGCGCGGCACAGTCCGCGCTCGCCGGGCTGACCGGAAAGCGCGACGCGTTGCGCGCCCAGCTGCAGGCCGCGCCTCCGGCAGACATCGCCGCCCTGCGTGCGCAGCGGGACGAGCTGACCGCGCGCGTGGAGCAGCTGCAAAAGCAGATCAACGCCTGCGCCGCGCGGCTGGAGCAAAACCGCACCGCCCGCGCCGCCATCGACACACAGCGGCAGCAGCACGCCGCCGTGCGCGCACGCTGGCAATGGGTGCACGCGCTGGCCGCGACGGCCAACGGTGCCGTGCCCGGCAAGGAAAAAATCATGCTCGAGACCTACATCCAGACCGCGTACTTCGACCGCATCCTCGGCCGCGCGAACACACGCCTGCTCATCATGTCCGGCGGGCAGTACGAGCTGCGCCGCTGCGCCCGCGCGGGCGACAACCGCAGCCAGACCGGGCTGGAGCTCGAGGTCATCGACCACTACAACGGCACGGCGCGCAGCGTCAAGACGCTCTCCGGCGGCGAGACGTTTGCCGCCTCCCTGTCGCTGGCGCTGGGCCTGTCCGACGAGGTGCAGGCAACCGCCGGCGGCGTGCAGCTCGAGGCGATGTTCGTCGACGAGGGCTTCGGCTCGCTCGACAGCGAGGCGCTGCAGCAGGCGCTCGCCGCGCTGGTTGGCGTGTCGGGCGGCAATCGCATCGTGGGCATCATCTCCCACGTGGCGGAGCTCAAGGACCGCATCGACCGGCAGATCATCGTGACGAAAGACCGCAGCGGCGGCAGCCGCGTGCAGGTGCAGGCATAAAAATATCCCCGGCAGCCGAAGCTGCCGGGGATATTTCGATCATGCGGTCACTCCACGACGAACAGCAGATACCACTGCCCGTCGACCTGGACAAACTCGAAACAAAAATCGTTGTCCTGACCGTTTTGATACGTCACGTCGCAGGCGACGATGACATTGTCGTCGATGCGCACACCGAGCTCGCGCTGGAGCTCGCGCACGTCGCTGGCGTCGAGACTGTCGTCATCATAGACGTAATAGTCGTCGATGGCCTTGCCGTAATCATAATACCAGTCGTCGAGCTGGATGAGGGCGTCCTCGCGGCTGATGACGGTATCATCGTCCTGCATGTACGAGATGACCTCCGGCAGGAAGAGATCGAGCATGGCATCGGCATCGTCATTTTCAAAGTATGTGAAGTAGTTCTCGAGCAGACGGTCCACCTCCGTACCGCCGGCCGTGCTGGGCTCGCCCGCCTGACGGGCGGCGAAAATGCCGGCCAAGACCGCCACGATCACGACCAGTGCGGCAAAGCCGCACAGCAGACCGATGAGCAGCTTCTTCGGCTTGTGCTTCGGGCCGATCTCCGGCGAGGAGACCGTGCCGCCGGGTGCGGACGCATACCAGTCGGTCTGGCCCTGCGGCGCTTCGGGCGCGGGCATGCCGCAGACGGTGCAAAAACGCGCACCTGGTGCGAACCGGCTGCCGCAGCGCGGGCAGACGCCCGGGCCGAACGGGGCCGCAGCGCCGGTGTAGGACGCGTTCGCCGTGTCCTGCTGCGGCGGGACGGACTGCGCCGTGTCAGAGGAAGCGGGCCGTTCCGGTACGGGCGCGCCGCAGTTGGTGCAAAAGCGCACGCCGCTCTCGAGCGGGGCACCGCATTGGGCACAGGTGCGCGGGACGGCGAGCTGCTCGGGCAGCATGGCGCCGCAGGCGCGGCAGATCACGGCACTGTCGGAAAGCTGCGCGCCGCATTTCGGGCAGAGCATGGCAAAACCTCGTTTCTGTTTCGGTTTTTTCTCATTGTAACATCCGGCTTTCGATTTTACAATCCATTCTTTGCGTGTTATACTCACATTATCTCATATTCTGATTTTTCCGGAGGCAACGAACCCATGAACATCACAGCCATCATCTATGACGCCGACGCGCGTCGCACGGCCTACATCCTCGGCACGGTCATCGGCAACTGCAAGCTCTTCCCGGCCGAGCGCGCCCCGCGCGACTGGAGCGGGTATGCAAACGTCATCACCGTCGCCGCGGGCGAGGACGGCCCGGTCGTGACAGCCGGGCTGCAAAAGCGCGTGACCTTCCGCCCGAAGGGCGAGGACGAGACCGTCGCCGCGGCCGAGCTGATCGCGAAAGCCTTCTGCCCGCCGGAGGCGCCGATGCCGACGGACGCGCTCAGGGCGCGCATCGACGCCTTTTTGGCCGCGCACAACACGCTCGCGCTCGCGACCGGCTGCGGCAAATGGGTGCGGTGCACGCCGCTGGAATACCTGCGCGTGGACGGCAGGCTCTATATTCTCACCGAGGGCGGGCTGAAGTTCAAGGGCATCTGGTGGAACGGGGCGGTCTCCGCCGCCGTGTACGACAGCTACACGGGCATGGCATCGCTCGCCGGGCTGCAGATGACGGGCACGGCCGTGTACATCGACCCGCTGAGCGACGAGTACCGCAGCGTGATCGAGGCGCGCGGCGTGCAGCTGCAGCAGCTGCAGCAGATGCCCGCGATGCTGCACGCAGTGCGGCTGGACATCACGCGCTATGAGCTGCTTGACGGCGCGCTGCGCAGCGAGGGCTATGCCGCGCGGCAGGTGCTCGATCTGGGCTGATGTATTCTATTTTCCCATCTGTGCCATACTATGGTTAGGGAGCACCCGCTCCGAAACCGGACACAGAGGAAGGTGGAATCTTTGCACGAAGCAGGCACGCAGCCGGCCATCCCGGTCGGGCTGGGCATGGCGCTGGTGCACAACCAGCAGGCGCTGGCAAAGTTTTCGGCGCTCACGGACGAAGAAAAGCGCGCGTTCATCGCGGGCGTGCACGGCATCGACTCGCGGCAGGAGATGCGCGCGTATGTCGACCGATTCGCGGAAAGCTGAAAAATACCCCCGCTGCGAAAAACGCAGCGGGGGTATCTTCATGTCTCAAAGCGGATGAGCGTGCAGAGCGTGTCCGCACTGTAGACGCACACGAAGGGGCCGGTGTCCGTCAGGGTGTATTTGAGCGTGACGGCCTCCACATCCTTGACCGCCTTCGGGTAGACCATGCGAAAGCCCGTGAACGCGTCGCGCGGCACGGTGTCCGGCAGAGCCTCGAGCGCAAAGTCAAGATATTTCGTGTTATGTACATGGCCGTTAAAATCCATGTCGCTGCGGCGCAGGGGCAGCGTTTTCTCCCCGTCGAAGGCAGCGGGCGCGCGCAGACGCGGCGCAGCGGACGCAAACACACCGCGCGCCTCCGGCCGGTAGGACTGGAAGCGCGGCTGGTCGATGCGGATGATCTTCTGCGCGCGCAGGTCGAACAGCACGAGCCGCGACTCGGCGCGGACAAGCTCCGTGCCGGTCTCGTCCGCAAGCGTATAGTCACGGAAGATGCGCCCGGTGGGCACACTGTCGCGCACCCAGGTCGTGACGCGCAGGGGCGCCTTGCTGTCCGGCCGGCGCACGATCTGGACGCGCCAGTCGGTCAGCACCCAGGTGATGCCGTGTCGGCTGGACTCGATCACGTCGTCGCCCGTGCTGTCGGAGTGGCGGCTGGCCGTGTTTTCAAAAATGCGCAGAATCGTTTCATACCCGAACTTGCCGTTGGGGTCAAAATCGGCAACGCCCGGCTGATAAATTTCCGAATAAAACATGATGATCGCTCCGTAATCGTGAATGTGTGCCTTCAGACGCCCGGCAGGCAGCCGTTTGCGAACATCCAGCTGTAGGCCAGCGCCCAGGAACCGAAGAGGTCCGTCTCGTGCAGGGCGCGCACCTGCGCGCGCGTGTACCACGCCGACTCGATCTCCTCCATGGGGTCGGTGCTCGGGCGGAACGTCCCCTCCGCCGTGCCGAAGACGCAGACCGTGCGCTCATCGCCGATGCCGACCGTGCACGCCGCCGGCGGCAGGACGTGCGTGATGGCCGTCAGGCGCAGGCCGGTCTCCTCGCGCAGCTCGCGGCGGGCCGCCTGTTCGGGCGTCTCCCCCGGCTCGATGAGGCCGCCGGGCAGGCCATAAATGCGCTGGCCGAGCTCCATGCGAAACTCGTGGATGAGCGCGATGTGCTCGCGCGCAGCATCCGTGAGCACCATGACGACCGCGTCCGTGCGGTGGTGCTGCAGGTGCTCGAGCGAGTCGATGTTCCGGTCACGGCTGACCATCTCATACGTGCGCGGGCAGCCGGTGCGGTCGATATAGTGCAGGTCGTAGCGGTGCAGGAACGCGCCGCCGTCCTTTTTTTCAATGTCAACAAATTGCAATGGTGGTCGCCTCTCTGGTCATGATAGCTTAGGATACCACGTTTTGCGCCGGTCTACAACCGGAAATGATAATAGATCAGCCGCTGTCACTTTCGACAGCGGCTGATCTGTTGGGGGGAAGAAAAAAGGGAGGATGCCGGGCCGGCCGGACGGCCGCGCCCAGTTTGAGGGTAACACATCTTTCTTAAAATATCATGAGTATCAGCCGGTCTCCGGCAGCGGCATGATGCCGTGCGCGAGTTTGAGCTGCAGCACGCGCAGCACGCTCTGATCGAGCGCCGCCTGCGTGAGCGTGCCGTCCGCGAGCGCCTGCTCCACGGCCGCGACCGCGCCGGGCACGTCGCTGATCTCGAGCAGCATGTCGTTGCCGGCGGCAAGGGCGAGCACGGCCTTCTCCCCGTCGGTATACTGCGCGAGGGCCTGCATCTGCAGCCCGTCCGTGACGATGACGCCGCGGAAACCGAGGTCGTAGCGCAGCAGGTTCGTGACGAGCTTGTGCGAGAGAGACGCGGGCACATCGTCCATCGTCGGCACGGTCAGGTGGCCGACCATGACCATGTCCGCCCCGGCGGCAATGCCGGAGACGAAGGGCTTGAGGTCCTCCTGCCGGAGCTGCGGGAGCGTCTTGTCGACCGTGGCGGCGCCGTTGTGCGAGTCCGTGGCCGTGCTGCCGTGGCCGGGAAAATGCTTCAGGCAGCAGATGACCCCGGCGTCGCGAAAGCCGCTCACGGCGGCGGCGACAAGCTCTGCCGCCTCGTCATAATCATCGCTGTAGGCGCGGTCGCCGATGGCACTGCTTTTCTTGTTCGTCCAGACATCGGCCACGGGCGCAAAGTCCGTATTGAAGCCGTAGGCCGCGATGTCGTGCGCGAGGGTCTGCGCGTTGTCATACGCGCCCTGCGTGCCGAGACTGCGGTAGCTGTACATGCTGTTGAGCTTTGTCGTGCCGACGGTGTTCATCAGGCGCGCGACGCGGCCACCCTCCTCGTCCACGGTGACGAGCGGGGCCGTGGCACTGGCGGACGTGAGCGCGGACGTGAGCGCCGCAAGCTGCTCGCCGGAGGTCATGTTGCCCGCCGAGAGCAGAAAGCCGCCGACGGGATAATCCCGCAGCGCGGCGGAGAGATCGTCCGTCATGGCCGTGACGGTGCCGCCGTCCGTAAGCACCTCTGGGTGCACGATGAGCAGCTGGCAGATCTTCTCGCGCGTGGTCATGCCGTCGAGCAGCGTCTGCGCCGCGTCCTTCCGGACGGCGGCGGACGTGCGGGGCGTGGGCTCCGGCTGCGCGGCAGTCTGCCCGCGGCGGACGCACACGACCACAAGCAGCACCGCCAGCGCCGCGAGCACGAGCAGATAGACGGCTGCGCGCCAGTTTCGCTTTAAAGTTTTCCAAAATGTATTCCAACTCATGGCTCCAGTTTACCGCAGCGGCGGCGAAAACGCAACCACATCCCATCGACGCGGCGGACTTGTTTCGTTCACAATTTCGTGCTATAATAATGGACAAAATTTCGGGAGTGCGTGCTCCCAGACAGGAAGTGCTTTCTTTTATGACAAAAATTGATATTTTCTCCGGTTTTCTCGGTGCCGGCAAGACCACGCTGATCAAAAAGCTGATTGCCGAGGCGTACACGGGCGAAAAGATCGTGCTGATCGAAAACGAGTTCGGTGAGATCGCCATCGACGGCGGCTTCCTCAAGGACTCCGGCGTGCAGATCAACGAGATGAACTCCGGCTGCATCTGCTGCAGTCTCGTGGGCGACTTTGCCGATGCGCTCAAAAAAGTGCTCGAGCAGTTCCACCCCGACCGCATCCTCATCGAGCCCTCGGGCGTCGGCAAGCTGAGCGACGTCATCCGCGCCGTGCAGGGCGTACAGTCCGACGAGCTGGTGCTCAACGGCTTCACGACCGTCGTGGACGCGAACAAGTGCAAGATGTACATGAAGAACTTCGGTGAGTTTTTCAACAACCAGGTCGAGAACGCGAGCGCCATCATCCTCTCGCGCACCGAGGGCATCCGCCCCGAGAAGCTCGACGCCGCCGTGGCGCTGCTGCGCGAGAAGAACCCGACCGCCACGATCGTGACAACGCCGTGGACGGAGCTCGACGGCAAGCAGATCCTCGAGACGATGGAGCGGCGCGACACGCTGTCCGCCGAGCTCGAGCACCTCAAGGCCGAGGCCACCGAGGAGGACGAGGACGAGCACGAGCACCATCACCATCATCACGACGATGAGGACGACCACGAATGCTGCTGCGGCCACCACCATCACCATGACGACGACGATGACGACGATGATGACGATGACCACGAACATGAGCACGAGCATCATCATGACCACGACGAGCATGACCACGATCACTGCTGCGGCCACGATCATGACCACGATGACCACGATCATGACGAGCACGGCCATGACCGCTGCTGCGGCCATCACCACCATCACCACCACGCGGATGAGGTGTTCACGAGCTGGGGCACCGAGACGCCGCGCAAATACACCGACGACGAGATCCGCACCGCGCTCGACGCGCTCATCAACGAGCACCGCTACGGAGTCGTGCTGCGCGCCAAGGGCATCGTGCCCGCGACCGACGGCGGCTGGATCCACTTTGACTACGTGCCCGGCGAGTCCGACGTCCGCCGCGGCAGCGCACAGGTCACCGGCCGCGTGTGCGTGATCGGGTCGCACCTGGCCGAGGATGCACTGAAGGAGCTGTTCCACATTGGCTGACACAAAACAGCAGGCACCGGATCTGCCGGTATACCTGTTCACCGGCTTCCTGGAAGCCGGCAAGACGAAATTCATCCAGGAGACGCTTGAGGACAGCCGCTTCCACAAGGGCGAGCGCACGCTGCTGCTGCTGTGCGAAGAGGGCGAGGAGGTCTATGAGCCGGACAAGTTCTGCGCCGGGAACGTCTTTGTGCGCAACATTGACGAGGAGTCCGACCTCACGGTCGAATACCTGAAGGCGCTGCAGGACGAGATCCGCCCCGAGCGTGTGCTTGTGGAGTACAACGGCATGTGGATGCTCGACTCGCTCTACGGCAACCTGCCGGAGGGCTGGGCGGTCGCGCAGGAATTCCTGTTTTGCGACGCGACGTCGTTTTTGAGCTACAACGCGAACATGCGCCAGCTCATGGTGGACAAGCTCAAGAGCGCCGAGCTCGTCGTGCTCAACCGCTACAACGACAGCATGGACCGCATGGAGATGCACCGCATCATCCGCGCCATCTCCCGCCGGTGCGACATCGCGTATGAATACACCGACGGCAAGGTCGTGTACGACGACATTGAGGATCCGCTGCCGTTCGACCTCGACGCCCCGGTCGTCGAGATCGAGGACCGCGACTTCGCCATCTGGTACCGCGACATGTCCGAGGAGCCGAAGAAATACGACGGCAAGACCATCGAGGTCAAGTGCCGCTGCCTCGTGCGCAAGAACGTGCCGAAGGGCTGCTTCATCGCCGGACGGCACATCATGACCTGCTGCGTGCAGGACATTCAGTTCGCGGGCATCATCTGCGTGTGGGACCGTGCGGACGAGATCCGCAACGACGAGTGGGCCATCATCACGGCCCGGCTGGACTACAAGTTCCACCGCGCCTACGGCCGCAAGGGCCCCGTGTTCACGGTGCAGTCCGTGCAGGAGGTCGAAAAGCCGGAGGAACCGGTGGCCACGTTCTATTAAGTGCACAAACGCAAAAAATCAGCCGCCCGATGGGCGGCTGATTTTTCTTTGTCGGGATTCAATTTTCTTTGTCCTCGGCCGTGGACAGCAGGACGCGGTCGTTATCAAAGGCCTCGCCCGCCTTGGCGGCGAAGGCATCGAGCAGGCCCTGCACGGTCATGCCCGCGCGCTCCGGGCCGGAGACATCGAGCACGATGCGGCCGGCATCCATCATGAGCGTGCGCGTGCCGAGTTCGAGCGCCTGGTGCATATTGTGCGTGATCATGAGGCAGGAGATGCTGCGCTCCGACACGACGCTGCGCGTGAGCGCGAGCACCTTGTCGGCCGTGACGGGGTCGAGCGCGGCCGTGTGCTCGTCGAGCAGCAGCAGCTCGGGCGTGACCATGGTGGCCATGAGCAGCGTCAGCGCCTGGCGCTGGCCGCCGGAGAGCAGGCCGACGGGCGTGTTCATGCGGTCCTCCAGCCCCATGTCGAGCTGGGCGAGCGCGTCGCGGAAGAAGTCGCGGTCGCGGCGGCTCACGCGGCCGAAGAGCACGTGCCGGTCCGAAGAGCGCAGGTAGGCCACGGCGAGGTTCTCCTCGATGGTCATGTGCGGCGCGGTGCCCTTGAGCGGGTCCTGGAACAGGTGGCCGATGCGGCGGCTGCGCTTATACGACGGCAGGAATGTGATGTCCCGCCCATCGAGCGTGATGGTGCCGGCATCGACATAGAACACACCGGCGATGGCATTGAAGAGCGTGCTCTTGCCGGCGCCGTTGGAGCCGACGATGGTGGCAAACTCCCCGTCGGCCAGCCGGAGCGAGAGGTCGGACAGGGCGCGCTTCTCGTTCACGGTGCCGGCGTTGAATGTCTTGGAGATGTGGGAAACTTCAAGCATCGGTCTCGTCCCCCTTTCCGGACAGGGCGCGCAGCTTGCGGGCGTTGGACTTGATCTTCGCCAGATGGACGTAGCCCTTCATGTTCGGCGCGGCGATGGCGACGGCCACGATGACGGCGGACACGAGCTTGAAATACTCGGCCGAGATGTTCAGCCGCAGCGCCAGCGCTATGATGAAGCGGTAGACGATGCTGCCGAGTACGACGCAGACGACGCGCTTGCCCACGCCGCCGCGGTGACCGGCAAAGACCTCGCCGATGATGAGACTCGCCAGCGCGATCGTGACCATGCCGGTGCCGAGGTTGATGTCACAAAACTTGTTATACTCCCCGATCAGGCAGCCGGACAGCGCCGTGAGGGCGTTGGCCAGGCACAGGCCGATCGTGATGGTAGCTTTGGGGTTGATGGAGGAAGCGCTGACCATATCCAGACTATCGCCCGTGGCGCGGATGGACAGGCCCAAGGATGTGCCGAAAAAGCGGATGAGCGCGAACGCGATCACGGCTACAATAAGTGCGAGCAGGATCAGCCGGCTCCACTGCCCGCCGACAAGGCCCTTGAAGAGTGAAAACACCGTGTCGACCCCGGTGATGGACACGTTGGACGAAAAGCCCATGACCGCGAGGTTGATCGTGTAGAGGCCGGTGTTCGAGATGATGCCGGCGAGGATGCTCTCGACGCCGAGGCGCGTCTGCAAAAAGGCCGTGACGTAGCCCGAGAGCATGCCCGCCGCCATGGCGGCAAACAGCGCAAGGATCGGGTGGCCGGCGATGGTGAGCATGGCGCCGACGGCGCAGCCGAGCGTGAAGCAGCCGTCCGTGGAGAGGTCGGCGATATTCAGGATGGAAAAGCTGATGAACAGCGCCAGCGCGACGAGGCCGTAAATGAGGCCGACCTCAAGCGCCGTCTGCAAAACGGTCAGCATGGAGCTCCCTCCTTCGGGATGTTAGATCAATTAGTCAAAATTCTGCTGCGTGGTCGTCTCGAGCACGGAGCTGCACTTGCCTTCAAACGCGCTGCGCACGGCGGTGATGTCATAGCCGATGGCGGCGCAGCTATCGGTGTTGATCATGGCGATGCCGTTATCGAACGTGGTCACAGGCAGCGTAGCGGGGTCCTTACCGTCGACCAGCACCTGCACGACCATGTCGGCCGTGATGGTGCCGAGCTTGGTGTAATCCACGCCGTAGCCGACAAACGCGCCGTTGAGGGCAAAGGAATCCGCGCCGCAGTACTGCGGAATCTTGGCATTGAGGAACTTCTCATAGATGGCGAGCTCGGCAGTCATGATGGTGTTGTCGGTCGGGGTGAAGACGGCGTCGACCTTCTCGGCGATGAGCGCGTCGACAGCGGAGGAAACTTCATCGGTGGTGGTGCCGGTCTTTTCCACGCAGCGGATGCCCTTGCCCTCGAGGTAGGCCTTCGCGTCCTCGATCGGCTGCTTGGAGGAATCCTCGCTCTTGGAGTAGAGCAGGCCGACGGTCTTGGTGTCCGGGTTCTGGGCGAGCATCAGGTCGAGCAGGCCCTTGGTGTTGAGCGCGTCGCTCGTGCCGGTGATGCGGCCGCCGGGCGCGTCGAGCGAATCGACAATGCCGGCGCCGACGGGGTCAGACACGGCGGAGAAGACGATGGGGATCTCCGTGTCCTCGGTGGCGGACTGCATGATCTTTACGGCCGGGGTCGCGATCGGGACGATGAGGTCCACGCCCTTGCCGACGAGCTCGGCACCGATCTGGTTGAGCGTCGTGGCGTCGCCCTGACCGTTGTAGAGCGTGTAGTCAAAGGTCACGCCCAGCTCCGTGGCCTTCGCGTCGAGCTCGGTCTCGATGGCCGCCTCGATCTGGTTGAGGGACGCATCGTCCACAAACTGCACGATGCCGACCTTATAGGTCTTGCCTTCGGCCTTGTTGTCCTCGGTCTTGCTGCCGCAGGCGGACAGGCCCATGAGCGCGGTGACGGCGAGCACGCCGCCGACGATCTTCTGGAAAGTCTGATTCATAATATATTCTCCTTCTATTGGAATCTGATAATCGTTGATTTAAGATATTCGGATACGGTCTGACGCGGCAAAAATTCTCCGGCCGCCACGCCATCGTCTGGTTTTGCGGGTCATATGCATCCCTCCTGCGGTGATTTAAGCAACAAAAAAAGCCTCGTCCACGAAACGGTTCCTTCCGTTTCATGGGACAAGACTGTAACTCCTGCGGTGCCACCCATGTTGGCGCTCATGCGCCCACTTTGCACGTACGATCATACGCTCCGCCGGATAACGGCCGCGGCCACCGTCGCCCCTCATGCTGCTGCAATCGGTTTGCCCTCGCGAGTCCATTCGCCATTCGTCCGCTGCAGCGCTTCCACCGTCCGCTGCTCTCTGAAAGCTTCGTAAATGGGTACTCCTCTCGGTCATCGGTTTCTCGATGGTGTTACTCTACCACTTCCCGCGCCGGATTGCAAGCCCCATTTTCACAAATCTGCATGGAGGCAGCAAAAAAAGATTTGTACAAGGCAAACAAACGTCCCTGACCGGTGGTCAGGGACGTTGGGTGCAATATTATTTTCCGGCGTAGACAAAGGCGTTCGGCAGCGTGCGCCCGGCGGTGAGCGCGGGGTTGGAGCTGCGCATGATGTACTTGCCCTTGTACCAGATCATGGCGCTGGTGCCGCCGTCGAGGTTCATGGCCTGCATGCAGTCGTGCTTGGCCATGATGGCCGCGCAGTCCGGCACGCTGATGCCGACCGACGTCGCGAGCCGGCCCTCGACGAGCAGGGCGATGATCTCGCCGTACTTCGACTGGCCGAGGCAGGCGCGCGGCTGCAGGTCGGAGAAGCCGCTGCGGGCATTGACGACCGTCTCCCCGTCGATGATCATGGCGGGCGAGAACTCGACCGCGTCCGTCGTGCCGGGAGAGACCTCGGAATCGCTATCTCGGATGTAGATGCGGTTGTCCTCATGCAGCTCCAGGCGCTTGTAGCCGTAGCCCATGTGGCCGCCGTAGGACTTGCCGTTGCACATGGCGTAGCCCGCGAGGGTGCCGCCGTTGCCGGTGCCGCCCGGGTCGATGAAGCCCGAGCCGGTCATGCCGATGACGCCGCCGTGGGCCTCGGCGATCTTGCCGCAGACCTGGCCGACGCTGCCGAGCGTGGACGCGGCCTGCAGGCTCAGGCGCGACGGGTCTTTCATGATGACGAGCACGCCGCGGTAAGTACTGCCTTTCACGCGCGCGATCATAATTTCGTTCTGTGCGTCGATCGCAAGCACCTGCTCGCCCTGGATGGTGCGGATGCTGGTGCCGTTGTCCGTGAGGGCGGACTTGTCGATGTTGATGCGGCTCCAGCCGGCGGCGAGGGCGTCAGGATGCTCCTTGATATACGCCTGCATGCTCGGCACATCCACCTCCCAGAAGAGGTTATAAAACGCAATCTCTTCCTTGCTCATGCCCTTGGTATCCGTGAGCGTGGGGTTGCGGGACTCGATCTCTTCCTCGTCCCACTCGCTGTTGACACCGATCTGCGCCTCCCTGGCCGCCTCCATTTCGGCAATGACCTTGTCTATGACGCTGCGCGGGATGAACGCCGTGGCCAGCCACTGGTGGCTGAGCGTGTTCATGGCCGTCTGGATATAGGCCGTGCGCCACTTGGCGATGAACGGAATGTCGGAATAGACCGCCGTCAGGTACAGGCCGGCGAGGATGGCCAGCACGAGAAACAGGATCAGCAGCCGGCGGCCGAGGCTCTTTTTCTTCTTCGGCTTTTTGGCCTTCTTTGCCTTGCGGCCGTGTTTGCCGGCCGGGGCCGGGGCAGGCTGCTGCACACGCCGGCGGTCGTCCGGCGCGCTGCGGCGCGGGCGGGCGGTGTCATCCGTCCACTGGCTGGCGCTCCGCTGCGCGGGGTGCTGCTGAGCGGGACGCTGCTGAGCAGGGTGTTGCTGAGCAGGACGCTGCTGGGCAGGACGCTGCTGGGCCGGGCGCTGCTGGGCCGGGCGCTGCTGGGCCGGACGCTGCTGGGCCGGGCGCTGCTGCGTGGGGCGCTGCTGGGTCGGGCGCTGCTGCGTGGGGCGCTGCTGCGTGGGGCGCTGCTGTGCGGTATCGGAAGCGGGCCGCTGCGCGCCTGTGGGGCGCGGCGGCGCGGAAAACAGCTTCAAGGGGCGACTCCTCCTTTACTTCGGGAGATTACGAAGGGCTTGACGGCGGGGAGCAGAAAATGTTCCGCGCGCCGCGGGAAAAACGAGAAGGCTCGCCGAGCGAGCCTTCTCGGAAACGTGCAGGGGGTGCGTCCGCTCAGCAAAGCTGCGCGCCGGCGGGCACGCTGTCATCGAGCATGAGCAGGTTGAGCTTGCCGTCCTTCTCGGCCGAGAGGAGCATGCCGTTGGAGGCCATGCCCATCATCTTGCGCGGCGGCAGGTTCAGGATCGCGACGACGGTCTTGCCGACGAGCTCCTCGGGGCGGTAGTACTTGGCGATGCCGGAGAGGATCTGCCGGTCGGTGCCGCTGCCGTCGTCGAGCGTGAAGCACAGAAGCTTATCGGACTTTTTCACCGGCTCGCACTTGAGGACCTTGCACACGCGCATGTCGCACTTGGCAAATTCGTCGATCGTCACATCCGGCAGCACGGGCGCGGACTTCGGCGCGGCGGCCGCTTTTTTTGCCGCCTTGAGCGCCTCGAGCTCGGCGAGCTCCTTGGTCATGTCGATGCGCGGGAAGAGCGTCTCGCCCTTGTGGACCGTGACGTCCGCGGGCAGCACGCCCCAGACGGCGGCGTTGTCCCACGTGGTCTGCTCCGGCGCGGCGCCGATCTGCGCGAAGGCCTTCGCACAACTGTCGGGCATGAAGGGCAGCAGAAGTGTGACGGTGATGCGCAGCGTCTCAAGCAGGTTATACAGCACCGTGGCCAGGCGCGCGCGCTTGCTCTCGTCCTTGGCGAGGATCCAGGGCGCCGTCTCGTCGATATACTTATTGGCGCGGGAGATGACCTTGAACACCTCGATGAGCGCCTGCTGGGTGCCGAAGTTATCCATATAGCCGGCATACGTCTCGCGCAGAGAGGACGCCATGGCGATGAGCTCGTCATCGAGCGCATCGTGCTCGCGCTCGGCCGGGAGCGTGCCGCCGAAGTACTTGATGACCATGGCGACGGTGCGGCTCAGGAGGTTGCCGAGGTCGTTGGCGAGGTCGGTGTTGATGCGGGAGATGAGCAGCTCATTGGAGAAATTGCCGTCACTGCCGAGCGGGAACTCGCGCAGGAGGTAATAGCGCAGCGCGTCCACACCGTAGCGCTCGGCGAGCACGACAGGGTCGACGACGTTGCCCTTCGACTTCGACATCTTGCCGCCGCCGAGCAGCAGCCAGCCGTGGCCGAAGACCTTCTTCGGCAGGGGCATGCCCATGCTCATGAGCATGGCCGGCCAGATGATGGAGTGGAAGCGCACGATCTCCTTGCCGACCATGTGCACGTCGGCGGGCCAGTACTGGTCATAATCGTCGTACTTGTCGTTCAGGAAGCCGAGGGCCGTGCAGTAGTTGAACAGCGCATCGACCCAGACATAGACGACGTGGCCGGGGTCAAAATCGACCGGGATGCCCCACGTAAAGCTCGTGCGCGACACGCACAGATCCTCAAGGCCGGGGTCGATGAAGTTTTTGATCATCTCGTTGACGCGGCTGGCCGGCTCGAGGAACGTGCCGCTGAGCAGCAGCTTGCGCACAGGCTCGGCATACTTCGACAGGCGGAAGAAATACGCCTCCTCCTCGGCATAGTGCACCTCGCGGCCGCAGTCCGGGCACTTGCCGTCGACGAGCTGGCTCTCGGTCCAGAAGCTCTCGCACGGCGTGCAATACATGCCGGAGTACTTGCCCTTATAGATATCGCCCTTTTCGTACATCTTCTTGAAAATGCGCTGCACGGCCTCGACATGATAGTCGTCCGTCGTGCGGATGAAGCGGTCGTTGGAGATGTTCATCAGCTTCCACAGCGCGCGCACGCCGCCGGGGCCTTCGACGATGTTGTCCACGAACTGCTTGGGCGTGACGCCGGCGGCCTCCGCCTTCTCTTCGATCTTCTGGCCGTGCTCGTCCGTGCCGGTCAGGAACATGACGTCATAGCCGCACAGGCGCTTGTAGCGCGCGATCGCATCGGTCGCAACCGTGCAGTAGGTGTGGCCGATGTGCAGTTTGTCCGAGGGGTAATAGATCGGGGTGGTGATATAAAACTTTCCTTTGCTCATACTGCATTCTCCTCTGTATTAGTCTTCACCGGCGTCACCGGGGTCGTAGATGGAAGGATAGGGGGTCGGCTGCGGCTTCGGCGTGGGTGTGGGCGTCGGGGCCGGCGTGGCGCTGGGGGTGGGCGTCGGCTTCGGCGTGGTGTCGTGTGAGTGGTAGGTGCTGTTGGCCTCGAGCGTGTGGCTGATCTGGTTGCCGTCCTTATCATAGACGGTGCGATAGGTCGTGGCGCGCAGGCCCTCGGCCGTGTAGCTCATCTTGACATAGCTGCCATCGACATCTGTGCCCCAGATCTCGACCGTGACACCGCCGTTTTGCACGGAGGCCTTGATCTCGATCGGGTAGTCGCGGTTATTCGTGAACTTGAACTCCGGCCCGCCCCAGCTGACCGTGGCGTCCATGCCGGGTTCGATATAGCCCACGGGGAAATAGTGGCAGGTGCGGGTGTTGATCTTCAGATTGGAGACCATGGCGCAGTAATACAGCGTGGACGACACCTGGCAGATGCCGCCGCCGACCTCCTGCACGACCTGGCCGCCGGAATAGGCCCCGGCCTCCTTGAAGCCGTTGGCTTTCGTGCGCTGGCCGACGACGTCGTTATACGAGAACGTCTGGCCGGGCTGAAGAATGACGCCGTTGATCTTCTCGGCGGCGAGCTTCACGTTCGTGATGCGGTTGCTGCTGCTGCCGGAGAGTGAGGTGGTCTTGGTGGCGAGCTTATCGGCCAGGAGGTGCTTTTGCAGCTGCTCCTGCGTCATTTCCGGCTGCGTGAGCGTGGCCGGGATGGTGACGGTGTCGCCGGTGGATGCCGCGTCCCACAGGGGCTGGGCGGCGGCGACGTCAAACTCAATGCCGACCTTGCTCTCGGTGGCGGACTGGGTCTCGGGGTCGTAGCCCGCGTTGACCGGATCGCCGCAGACGGCGTCGTGCAGCTCCTGCAGCGTCATCTTGTCATCGCCGCTCATATCGACCGGGTAGGCCGACGTGCCGAACTTGCCGGCGCGGATGTCGCTGAGCATGCGCTCGGCAACGGCGGCGGGGTCGAGCGTGATCATGCTCGCGCCCTTGACGACGCGGATGGCGCTGTGCGCCTCGTCGATCTCGATGCTGCCGGCGGAGAGGCTGACGTTGATCTCGGCGGCCTCGCGCTCGATGCGCGTGCGCAGGGCGTCGGCGTCCATGTCGGCGAGGTTGTCCGAGGCGACGTCATGGCCCTGGAAGGCGCAGTGCAGCCATGTGAAGAAATTCGTGAACACATTGCCGCTGCGGCCGTAGGCATAGGCCGTTTCGGCGGCGGCATCGGGCGTGGCGTCAAAGCCGATCTCCGTCGCGGTGACGGTGATGGCCCGGTCACCCGGGAAAGTCATGGTGAGCACCGGGGCGCTCGTATCGTCCCACCCGGCGGCGCGGATGGCATCCGCCGCAGCGGCCTGCGTCATGCCGCCGACGTCGGTGCCGCAGACAGAGACGTTCGGGAAAATGGCATCCTTTTTCGCCACGAGCACCATGCCGACGGCGCCCGCCGCCACGAGGACGGCCAGCACGATGAGCACGACGCGCACGGCGATTTTGCCGCCGCGGCCGCGCGGTTTTTTTGCTTTCGGAGCCGGCTGCGGCTGGGCGCCGGGCGCACTGCGGCGCGCCGTCTGCTCCTGCCGGGGCACGGGCGGACGCTGGGGCGCCGCCTGTTTCGGTGCGGCGGCGCGGCGGGCGGCCGCCTCGCTCTGTGCGGAACGGTTGGCGCCGCTGCGGTGTGCCGAGCGCTCCTGCGCTGCGAAATCCGCCGCCTCGCGGCGGGCGGCCGCGCTGCGCTTGGAAGTGTTGCCGTTGAGTTTCATTTGCTCGAATCCCTGTCTTTCCCTGTCAAAATCGGATTGTTTAAATATGTATCGCGGAAAGCCTCCGCCTCACTGGGCGGGAGCTTGGTGCGCGGCTGGCGTTCGATCTGCGGCTTCATCCACGGGTTGTGCTCGGCCTTGCGGTCGGTCTGCGCCTCGAGGAGCTTGCCGATGAGCACGTTCGAGATGAGAAAGCCCGAGGGCGTGAAGTGCCAGCGCTCCCCGTCCGCAACGGCCCAGCCGCGGCGGATGAACTCCTCGAGCTGCTGCGCGATACCGGAAAAATCGCTGCGGTAGAGCCGCTCATACTCCGCGCGCGATACGCCGTGAACGGTACGCATGCCGAGCATGAGGTACTCCGCCGCGCGCTCGAACTCGCCGATGGTCTCGTACTCGTCGATCATGTCCTCGCCGTGGAGGACGCCCGCGAGATAGCGGTCGAGATCGCGCACATAGCTGTAGCGCGTGCGGCCGATGCACGAATGCGCGCCGGGGCCGAAGCCCATATAGTCGTCGAGCTGCCAGTACTTCAGATTATGCCGGGATTCATAGCCCGGTATGCTGAAATTGGAGATCTCATACTGCTCATAGCCGTAGCGCCGCAGCTCCTCGACCATGCACAGGTACATATCCGCCTGCTCGTCGTCCGACGGGATGAGGGGCGAATCCTTCAGGGCGTACATGGGCGTGCCCTCCTCGAGCTTGAGCCCGTAGCCGGAGATGTGCTCCGGGCGCAGGGCGATCGCCTTGGCGAGCGTGTCCGCCCAGTCGCTGCGGGTCTGGCTGGGCAGGCCGTAAATGAGGTCGAGGCTGATGTTGTCGAAACCCGCCGTGCGGGCATTCTGAACGGCCATCTCCACCTGACGGAAGCTGTGGCGGCGGCCGATCATTTTCAAAATATCATTGTTCGCCGACTGCATGCCGATGCTCAGGCGGTTGAAGCCCGCTTTGTGCAGGGCGCGCAGGTCGTGCAGGCGGACGCTGTCCGGATTGACCTCGACGGTCACCTCCGCGCGCTTGAGCAGGCGGCCGGTGGCCTTGACGGCGTCGAGCAGCTCAATGAGGCGCGCCGCGCCGTAAAAGCTCGGCGTGCCGCCGCCGAAATACACCGTGTCGATGTACGCCGGGGCGATGCGCCCGGCGCTCTCTTCGATGTGCTCGAGCAGGGCCTGCTGGTAGTCCGCCATGCGGTCGGCCGCGCCGGCGCAGGAATAAAAGTCGCAATAACCGCACTTGCTCGCGCAAAACGGGATGTGGATATAGATACCGAGACGCGGTTCCATAGACAGCTCCTTACATGGGGATGCCCCGGCCGCCGGGGCGCGGCGGCCAGGGAAAAGATCGGATCAGATGAGCGTGCAGACGAGCTCGGAATACGCGGCCGGATCCTCGAGCGGCTCGCCCGCGATGAGCAGCGCCTGCGCGTGCAGGATGCGCGCGATGCGCGCGGCCTTGTCCTTGTCGCCGGCGTCGAACGCTTCCTTCATGGTCTGATAGGCGTGGTGGTTGGCATTGAGCTCGAGCACGCGGATGGCGCGGATGTCGGTCGGTGCGCCGGGCATGCTCTTGAAATAGCGCTCCATCTCGAGCGTAACGCCGCCCTCCGTGCTCAGGCACACGGCGCTGGACACGAGCTTATTGGACAGGCGCACGGACGCGACCTGGTCGCCGAGCGTCTCCTTGACGAAGTCGAGCAGGTCCTTGTCCTCGGCCTGCTTGGCCTCGGTCTCCTTCTTCTCTTCCTCGGTCTCGAGGCCGAGGTCGTCGGTCGCGATGTTGCAAAACGGCTTGTCGGCGTAGCTCTTCATGGTGTCGACGAAATACTCGTCGATCTGCGAGGTCATGCACAGGACATCATAGCCCTTTTCGTGCAGGAGCTCTGCCTGCGGCAGGCTGAGCAGGCGCTTGACGTTCTCGCCGCAGGCAAAGTAGATCTTCGTCTGCTCGGCTGGCATGGCGTCGGCGTACTCCTTGAGGGAGACGAGCTTCGTCTCGCTCGTGTGGTAGAGCAGCAGGTCCTTGATCTCGTCGACCTTGTCGCCCGTCTCGGTGACGGCGCCGGCGCGCAGCATCATGCCGAAGGCGGCGTGGAACTGCTCATACTTCTCGCGGTCGTTGGTCATGAGCTTCGTCAGCTCGGACTTGATCTTCTTGCCGAGGTTCGTGGCGATGAGCTTGAGCTGGCGGTCGTGCTGGAGCATCTCGCGCGAGATGTTCAGCGACAGGTCGGGCGAATCGACCACGCCGCGGGCAAACGCGTAGCACGGCGGCAGGAGGTCGGTGCACTTATCCATGATCATGACGCCGGAGCTATAGAGCTCGAGACCGGGGTCGGCCTCGCGGGTGAACATGTTCATCGGGGCCTTGGCCGGGATGAACAGCAGCGCGCGGTAGGAGATCAGGCCCTCGGCGTTGACGCGGATGACGGCCAGCGGGTCGTCCTTGTCGTGGAACTTGTCCTTATAAAACGCGATGCACTCCTCGTCCGTGGCTTCCTTGCGGCTGCGCTGCCAGATCGGGACCATGCTGTTGATGGTCTGCTCCTCGGTCTTGGTGACCATCTCCATCTTCGGCTCGCCCTTTTCGTCCTTCTCGCCGGTGTCGACCCAGTCGCTCTGCTCGACGTCCATGACGATCGGCCAGCGGACATAGTCGGAGTACTTGCGGATGAGCATCATGAGCTTCCAGTTTTCGAGATAGGTGGAGTACTTCTCGCCGGCCTCGTCGGCTTTGATGTGCATGATGACGTCGGTGCCGACGGTATCCTTTTCGGTCTCGGTGATGGTGTAGCCGTCCGCACCGGTGCTGACCCACTGGTAGGCCGTGTCGCTGCCGTAGGCGCGGGTGATGACCGTGACCTTGTCGGCGACCATGAACGCGGAGTAGAAGCCGACGCCGAACTGGCCGATGATGTCGATGGCGGCATCCTCCTGCGCGTTCTCGCCGAGGCCGTCCTTGAACTTCAGCGAACCGCTGCGCGCGATGACGCCGAGGTTGCTGTCGAGCTCCTCCTTGGTCATGCCGATGCCGTTATCCGACACCGTGATCGTGCGCGCGTCCTTATCCGGGGTGACGCGGATCTTGAAATCGCTGCGCGCCATGCCCACGTTTTCATCCGTGAGCGACTGGTAGCAGAGCTTGTCGATCGCGTCCGAGGCGTTCGAGATGATCTCGCGCAGGAAAATTTCCTTGTGCGTGTAGATCGAGTTGATCATCATGTCGAGCAGCTTTTTCGACTCGGCCTTGAATTGTTTCTTTGCCATATCTATGCCTCCAAAAATTTCATTACACCTTTGGGTCCGTACCCGGCCGGCACGCAATAGCAGCCCACGGTACAGATTTTAATATTATAGCACATCGACCGTTTTTTTCAACACCCGCGGCCGGAATAATTGGGATTGTACAGCGCGTTTTTCATGGTATAATAGGGTGTTAAGAAAAAAATAAGATTCTGTGAGGTGGCTCCCATGAACAATCTGAAAGACCTGCTCGGCGCGCGCCTGTTCCTGCTGGACATGGACGGCACGCTCTACCTCGGGGACGACGTGTTCCCCGGCGCAGTCGACTTCATCCATACGCTGGCCGAGACCGGGCGGCAGTACATCTACCTGACCAACAACTCCTCGCGCGCAGGCACGGACTACATCACGCGCCTGCGGCGGCTGGGCTTCCCGTGCGAGGCCGAAAACGTGTTCACCTCCGGCATGGCGACGGCGCTGTATCTCAACCAGCACTATGCGGGCAAGCCCGTGTACCTCGTCGGCACGCAGGCGTTCCGCCGCGAGCTGCTCAGCTACGGCATCCCGCTGGTGGAAGAGGGCGCGGAGATCGTCGTGGCCGGATTTGACACCGAGCTCGTGTACGAAAAGCTCGATAAGGCCGTGCACTTCCTGCGCCGCGGCGCGGCGTTTATTGCCGCCAACCCCGACTGGGTCTGCCCCATGCCGGCCGGCGAGGTGCTGCCCGACTGCGGGAGCATCTGTGCTCTGCTGACGGCCGCCTCCGGCGTGAAGCCGACGTATATCGGCAAACCGAACCGCAACATGGTCGATGTCATCTCGGCGCAGACCGGCGTGCCGAACGCGCAGATCTGCTGCGTGGGCGACCGGATCTACACCGACATTGCCGTGGCCGTGAACGCGGGCGCGCAGAGCGTGCTCGTCATGTCCGGCGAGACGGACGAGGCGATCCTCAAAGCGTCCGACGTGCAGCCGAAGTACGTCCTGCGCGACGTGGCAGAGCTGGCGCAGATCTTGCGCGGCGGCGCAGCAGTGTGAGAAAAAAGTTCCAAAAACTTTTGAAAACCGCTTGACAATGGCGGACACAAATGTTAGTATATGTTCAGTAAACATCGTTTTTCTTTTCGATGTTGCAAAATCCCTCGTTTGTGTTCTCTCTTCCACTTTGCAGCGTCCGGGTCTGCATCCGCCGCGGACGTGCAAGCACAAGCAAACAACAGCAGCAGCCGCACCGGTTTCCCGGTGCGGCTGTTGCGATTATCAAAAACGTTCCGTTCAGCTGTCGGCGCGGAACCAGGCGCCGGGGCGGTAGTGCTCAAAGATGACGATGTCATAATCGTGCTCATGCGTCCAGGCGCGGCTCGTCCAGCCGGCGCGCACGGCACCCATGGCCTCGCACAGGCGCACGCTCAGCGGCTTCGGCCCGATCTTGTAGGCGATGAACTGCGGGCGGGCGATCACGTTCGTGAGCACGTTGCCGACGATGGCGGCCGCGGGCTTATTGAGCGCCTTGCCGTAGTCCTTCGGCGGCTGGCTGAGCTGGCCGCGCAGAATATCGGGCGCGTTGCGCCGGAACCACGCGACGATCGTGGGGTCAAAGCTCTCGACGCAGTACGGCCCGCCGTAGGTACGCAGGGCGGCGAGCGTCAACGCGCACAGGCGGCGGTTATTGTGTCCCCGCTTGACCTCGAGCAGCAGCGGCACGCGGCCGCCGAGCGCTTCGAGCGCCTCGGCAAAGGTCGGGATGACGCAGTCGGTATCGCCAAGGCGCAGAGCGCGCAGCTCGGCGAGCGTGAAATCATCAATGACGCCCGGCACGCCGCACATGCGCTCGAGCGTGTCGTCGTGGAATACGACGAGCTGGTCGTCCGCCGTCAGGTGCACGTCCATCTCAACGGCGTATCCCGCCTCGGCCGCGGCACGAAAGGCCGGGAGCGAATTTTCCGGCACGGTGCCGTCCTCGGTGTGCAGGCCGCGGTGCGCATAGTTGCGGTATAGAAACGGGGCCTTCTGTGCGCGCGTGGCGTGGCCCGGCGCAACAAGAAATGCAAATGCACCCGCGCAGGCGGCGGCCGGTACGGCAAACTTGCAGGCAGTTTTCCAATCCATAATGTGTCCTCCTTTCGGCGGCGCAGGCCGCCGGTTTGCTTTGCCCTTATTAAACAACAATTTCTGCTTTTCGTCAAATGCCTGTTGAATTGCCGGGCGAGGTATTGTAGAATGAGACAAATCCGATACACATGATGGAGGTAACCCTGTGAAGCTCAACTACAAACGCACCATCTGCGTTGGCTTTGCCTTTTTCCTGATCTGCGCCTTCTGGCAGGCGTATGACAACACCATTCCCCTGATCCTGACGAACAAGTTCGGCATGTCGCAGGCGTGGTCCGGCGTCATCATGGCGCTCGACAACATTCTGGCGCTGTTTCTGCTGCCGCTGTTCGGCGCGATCTCCGACAAACACACCGGCAAGCGCGGCCGCCGCACGCCGTTTATCGTCTTTGGCACGATCGTTGCGGCCATCGCGTTCATCAGTCTGTCGCTCGTCGACGATGCGCAGCTGAAAAACATCGACGCGGCCGCCGCCATCGACGATCCCGCCGCGCTGCGCGTCGTGTACCAGCAGGAGGCCGACCGCACGCTCAAGACCCCCGACGGCGAGACGTTCGTGCTCGAGGACACCTTCTCGGAGGACGAGTTTGCCGCCATCACGAGCCAGGTCACGACCGCCGAGGGCAAGACCGTGACGAACCACGACTACACGAACTATGTCGTGCCCGCGCGCCAGGCCTACACCCACCAGACGACCGTGCAGCACCCCGGCGCGCTCATCGGCTTTATCGCGCTGCTGCTCGTCGTGCTCGTGGCCATGGCCACGTTCCGCTCCCCCGCCGTCGCGCTCATGCCCGATGTTACCATCAAACCGCTGCGCAGTAAGGCGAATGCCGTCATCAACCTCATGGGCACCGCCGGCGGCATCCTCGTGCTGGCCATCGGAATGGCCTTCGCCACAAGCTCCGTGCGCAACTCGCTCATGAGCTACACGGTGTACTTCGCCGTGATCGCGGGCATCATGCTGCTGGCGCTGCTGATCTTCCGCCTGACGGTCAACGAGCCAAAGTTCGTGGCCGAGATGCAGGCCGACAGCAAACGCTTCGGCATCGACAACGGCGACAGTGACGATGCGCCCGCCGGCTCCGGCAAGCTCGGCAAGGCCGAGCGCCGGTCGCTCATCTTCCTGCTGCTGTCGATCGTGCTGTGGTTCTTCGGCTACAACGCCGTGACGTCGAAATACTCCGTCTACGCCAGCAACATCCTGCACAAGGACTACAACCTCACGCTCATGCTCGCGCAGGCCGCCGCCATCGTGGCCTACCTGCCCGTCGGCATCGTCGCGTCCAAGATCGGCCGCAAAAAGACCATCCTCGGCGGCGTCGTGATGCTGGCCGTTGCGTTCGGCGTGGCCGCCTTCCTCAACGCCGAGAGCCCCACGATGCTCATGAACGCCATGTTCTGCCTTGCCGGTATCGGCTGGGCCACCATCAACGTCAACTCCTTCCCGATGGTCGTGGAGATGTGCTCCGGCAGCGACGTCGGCCGCTACACCGGCTTTTACTACACGGCCAGCATGGCCGCCCAGGTCGTCACGCCGATGTTCTCCGGCTTCCTGATGGACAAGCTCGGCATGACCGTGCTCTTCCCCTACGCCGCCATCTTTGTGGCCGGCGCGTTCGTGACGATGCTCTTTGTCCGCCACGGCGACAGCCGCCCCATCCCCGCCAAGGGCCTCGAGGCGCTTGACGTGGACGATTGACCGAAATTCACATTTGGAGGATGCAAATACTATGGAACGTCTGACCCGCAAACTGAAAAAGGGCGGCTACTCCGCCAACCGGCACTCCGAGGCCCAGCTCACCGAGCGCCTTGACCAGCTCAAGGGCGTGCACAAGCAGTGGGTCGGGGATGTGTCGGACATGATCACCGGCATGAAGCAGAGCGAGGCCGCCGGACAGGCCGGCGCGCTCACGCTCATGATGCTGCAGGCGAGCTATGCCGCGATCGTGCGCATCGGCCGCCGGTTCGAGAGCGTGTGCCCCGCTGAGGGCAGCAGCGACAACACCGTCACGGCGCTCGGCAAGCTCGAGGATCTGTACGAGCAGTGCGTCTCCGAGCTCGAGGATGCCAAGGCTGGTCTGGATGAATGCCGCGAAAACGGCTTCCAGGATGACCTCGCCTACGGTGAGCTCATGGTGACGAAGCTCGGTCTCACGCAGCTGACCAAGCAGTTCGACATCGCCACCGGCTACGCCGAACCAGATCCGGGGCCGTATCAGTACCAGCCCAAGGAAGGCAAGCCTGCCGAATAAGCCGCTGTCATATTTCAAGAAAGGATCAGTTCGCCGCCGGCGTGGAGGACATCACGCTCGAGCAGTACGCCGAGCTCGTCATGCAAGCCAACAGCGACAAGGATCCCGTCGCGGGCGACGACATCGACGGCAACCCAACCCTGCTGTATAACTACTACAACGAGGATCGGGACCTCGAGTACCGCTACCTGACCGTGCTGTATCAGGCCGACGACGGCTTCTGGATGGTGCAGTTTGCGAGCGTGAAGGACGATTTTGACACCTACGAGCCGAGCTTCGTGGAGGCGGCCAAGAGCGTCAGCTTCGGCGCATAAGTGCGGCCGCACAGACACAAACGAACTGGCCAGCAGCGAACATGCTGCCGGCCGGTCGGATTTATATGGGCAGATGCCTGATCGGAAGGAGACTGCGGCGATGGCAGCGGCAACAGACGAACGGCTGATCTACGAGATCCTCTCCGCCGTGGGCGAGATCCCGGAGGGATGCGTGGCCACCTACGGGCAGATTGCGCGGCTGATCGGCCGGCCGAAGAACGCGCGGCTGGTCGGCCGCGTGCTCAGCCAGGCCGAGCGCTACGGCGACTATCCGTGCCACCGTGTGGTGGACCACAGCGGGCGGCTCGTGCCCAGCTGGGACGCGCAGGCGGCGCTGCTCGCGCGCGAGGGCGTGACCCTGCGCGACGAGCAGCACGTGGACCTGCGGCGGCACCGGTGGCAGTGCGAATAAGTGAAAAAAGCAGACAGGCAAGTTGCCTGTCTGCTTTTTGTCGGAAAAACTCAATAGCGCACATCGCTGACGGCGACGGTCTCCCCGTCGTAACGGTAGACGCGCCGGACGCGGAAATGGATGTCCGCCGTAACGCCGCCATTCGTGCCGTCCGGCAGCAGCGCCGCCAGCGCGTCGGCCGGGATCTGACGCGTGCCGTCCCCGCCGAGCAGAATGGCCTGATCACCGACAGTGACATCGGGAACATCCGTGACATCGACCATGGTGAAGTCCATGCACGTCTTGCCGCACACGGGCGCATATTGCCCGCGCAGGAGCACCTGCGCGCGGTTGGAAAAGGCGCGGGAATAACCGTCGGCATAGCCAACCGACAGCACGGCCATGCGCGTGGGGCGCGCGGCGGTGAAGGTGCGGCCGTAGCTGACGCTCTCGCCCGGTGCGACCGTGCGGATGTCAACGACCCTGGCATACCACGTCAGCACGGGCTCGAGCCCGAGCGCACGCGCACTCGCGGCGCTGTAGCTCATGCCGAGGGCGAACATGCCGGTACGCACCATCTGGCAGCGGTACTCCGGGTGCACGAGCAGGCCGCCCGTGCTGGCGCAGTGGCGCACGCCGGGGTCGATGCCCAACGCCTCCAGACCGCGGCATACCTCCTGAAAGGCCGCGAACTGCGCGTCCGTGAACGCGCTGTCCGAGGGATCCGTCGTGTCGGCGCAGGCGAAGTGGGTGTATATGCCAGTCACGTGCAGACGATCGAGCGCGCAGATCTGCGCGGCATCCGAAATGGCCTGCGCGCAGTGCCCCGGCCGGGCGTGGAGCCCGAGCCGGTTCATGCCGGTGTCCACCTTGATGTGCACATCGATCTGCAGATCCAACGGCTGCAGGAGCGCCTGCACATGGCTGGCATATGGGAGTGAGAACACGTTGATGGTCAGACCGTGCTGCGCCGCCTGAATGATCTCCGGATCGAGCAGGCCGCCAAAGATGAGAATGGGCGTGTGCGGTGCGGCCGCGCGCACGGCGAGCGCTTCCTCGAGCGTGGCCGCCGCGAACCAGTCAACATAGGGCGCAGCATACTCGGCGCACACACGCAGGCCGTGGCCGTAGGCGTCGGCCTTCATGACCTCCATGATCTGACACGATGGACCGATGAGCGCGCGCAGGCGCTGCAGGTTGCGCTGGAGCTTGTTGAGGTCGATCTCCGCGCAGGTCCGATAGGGATACTCATGCATAAAGCAGGGTCCTTTCTTGGCACATCAGGACTGCCGCGTCAGGATGGCGCGGACGGCCTGCACGATGGGCATGAGCTCATGCGGCTGCAGGCACTGGGGGTTGATGACGATCTGGTCCTGATAGAGGAAGGTATAGATGCTCGGCTCGCCGCCGATGAGCGCCAGACGCAGCTCCACGGCGGACATGGTCAGCGGGCGCAGGAAAAGCCGGCGGATGCAGGCCGGCTGCACGCCGGGCTCCGTCGGCACGCCGACGGTCATCTCCAGACCCGGGCAGTCGGCAAGGCCGGCGCGGATCGTGTCCACATAGCCGTCCCACTGCGCCATGATCTGGTCATAGTCGCGCTGCACGAACAGTTCCACCGCCTTGACGAGGCCGCAAATGTTCTCCTTATCGACCTTCATGGGTCGGCCGATACCGTAGTTCGGGCAGCAGTTGAGATCGCACGCGGCGATCAGCTCACGGCTGCCGAGGATCATGCCCGAGGCCTGCGGGCCGCGGATCTCCTTGCCGCCGCTGAACACGACGAGGGACGCGCCATCGTCGAGGTATTTGCGGATGTTCGCCTTCGGCGGCAGCTCGGCCGCCGCGTCGACGATGATGGGGATGCCGTGCGCGCGGCAGAGCGCCGCGATCTCCGGCAGGGGGATCGAGCCGCGCATGGTCTCGGCCTCGGACGTGTAGAAAAACGCCGCCGTGCGCTCGGTGATGCGGTCCTCGATCTGCTGCAGGAAGGCCGACGACGTCACGCCGACCTCCACAAAGTGCGCGCCCGAGAGCAGCATGCCCTGATCATAGAGGTCGCGGTGACACTTGAGGCAGAGGATCTCGTCTTTCATGCCGGTGGTGTCCGGCAGCTGGTAAGCATACGAGCGGCGCGTACCCGTCATGCAGGCGGCCGCCGCGATGGCAAGGCCCGCGGCCGCGCCGCATGTGACACAGCAGGCCTCCACGCCGAGCAGGTCGGCAATGCGCCGGCCGGCCGCCGTGTGCAGCTCATTCATGTCCACAAAGGCACCGGCCGCCGACTGCATGGCCTGCAGCACCTCGGGCGCCATGAGCGAGCCGCCCAGCGCCGTGACCGTGCCCCAGGCGTCAATGACCGTGCGGACGCCGAGCGATTCGTAAATGTTTTCCGCCATGGCTCAGTCCGCCTTCGCGTCGCTCGTGACGATGGGCGTGGTGAACGTGGACAGGAATTCGCGCAGTCGCGCCGTCGGCCGGTCCTCGAAGATCTCCTTCGGGGTGCCCATGGCATCGATCTTGCCCTTGTCCATGAAGATGACCTTGTCGGACACCTCGTAGGCAAAGCGCATCTCATGCGTGACGAGAATCATCGTGGCGCCCTCTTTGGCGAGGTTGCGGATGACGTTGAGCACTTCGCCGACCAGCTCCGGGTCAAGTGCGGACGTGGCCTCATCAAACAGCAGGATCTTCGGGTTCATGGCCACGGCACGGGCGATGGCCACGCGCTGCTGCTGGCCGCCGGACATCTCGCTCGGGAGGTTGTCCATCTTATCATGCAGGCCTACGGCCGTGAGCCATTTTTCCGCCAGAGCCTCGGCCTCGGGCTTCGGCATTTTCTTCGTGTGGGTCAGGCCGAGCATGACGTTCTTCTTCGCCGTCATGTGCGGGAACAGGTTGAACTGCTGGAAGACCATGCCCGTCATCGAGCGCTGCTGCGCGATGACTTTTTCCGACACGCGCTTGCGCTTGCCGTTGACTTCATGATAGCCGATCTCCTGACCGTCGAGGATGATCTTGCCCGCCTCGAACGGCTCCAGCAGGTTGATGCAGCGCAGCAGGGTCGTCTTGCCCGAGCCGCTCGAGCCGATGATCGACACGACCTCCTTCTCGTGCACATCCAGCGAGATGTCCGAGAATACCGTGAAGTCACCGTAGCTTTTCGTTACGTTTTCAAATCTCAACAGTGCGTCACTCATGGTAATTACCTCTTAGCTTTCTGCAGATAGTTGAGCTTCTTGCTCAGTTTCTTGCCGGCGTACTCGATGAGCGTGTTGATGGCAAAGTAGAACACGCCAATGATCAGGTAGTACACCAGCGCCTCGCCGTATTTGGCGACGATCTGGCGCGTGACCAGCAGCAGATCCAGCACGCCGATCATGCCCAGCAGCGTCGACGCCTTGATCATCTCCGTAGCGGAGTTGATCCAGGGCGGGATCATCTGCACCACCGCCTGCGGCAGCAGAATGTTGAAAAAGATCTGCGGAAACGTCAGACCGATGGCACGGCCGGCTTCGATCTGGCCCTTCGGGATGGCCTGCAGCGCACCGCGCGTGAGCTCGGTCATCTGCGCGGCGGCAAACATCGTCAGCGCGACGGCACCGGCCGTGTTCTGCTCCATCTGCACGCCGAAGAACATCTTGAGCACGGCGTTGACAAAGTAGTACACCACGAAGATCGTGACCAGGACCGGCAGACCGCGCATGATGTCCACATAGATGCGGAACAGCCACTGCCAGCGCTTTTTGCAGTAGGTCAGCACCACGCCCATCGCAATGCCCAGAATGGTGCCGAGCACGATGGAGATCAGCGAGATGTAGACCGTGTTGCCCAGGGCCGTGAGCACGTTGCCCCAGAGATTGGATATGTTTTGGAAGTACTTCATACGGACCTCCCCTACAGGAACAGTTTCTCGACCCGACGCAGAATAAACGCGATCAGGTAGCAGGCCGCCACGTACAGCACGCCCGTCGTCAGCCAGACTTCAAAGACGCGGAACGTCTGCGTCGTGAGTACCTTCGAGATGTACGTCAGCTCGCCGACCGTGATGGCCGAGGCGATGGATGTGTCCTTAAACAGCGAAATAAGATAGTTGCCCATGGACGGAAGGACTTTTTTCATCATGATGGGCAATTCGATTTCCATTTTAATAACTGTTCCACTCAAACCGATGGCCTGACCGGCCTCGATGATCCCCTTCGGGATCGCTTCCAGTCCGGCGCGGAACACTTCCTCCATGTATGCGGAGGAATACAGAGCCAACGTGATGACAAAGGAGGGGACCTTCGGGATGTTGATGCCGATCGTCGGCATGCCAAAGTAGGTAATGTAGACCAGGATCAGGATCGGCGTGTTGCGGAAGATCGTGACAAAGATCTGCACCAGCTTGCGGGCGGTTTTGGATTTGGAGACGGCGGCAAAAGCCAGCAGCAGGCCGATGATGGTGCCGATGGTGATTGCGATGATCGCCATGAGCAGGCCAAAACCTAGACCCTCGAGCATGGGGACAATATTCTTTTCGATCACTGTCCAGTTAAAATTGTAATTCATAGCGTTCTCCATCCGAATCTTTGGAAAAATGCGGATCGCAAGGGCGATCCGCACCTTCCAAAATTCTATTTACATAGGGATGCGGCTGCGCTGTGCTCAGCGGTACATGCCCGGCTTGCCAGTCTGAGGCGGATCGAGCTTCACGCCGAACCACTGCTCATACGCGTCGATGTAGGACTGGTAGGTCGCGCCGCACATGGCATCCTGCAGCACGGTGTTGACATAGTTGAGCCACTCCTGATCGCCCTTCTGGACGCCGGCGCCGTAGTTCTGCGGACGGCCGGAGATGCCGGTGGCGATGAAGTTGCTGTCGAGGGAAGCCTGATACTTGGCGTTGGACATATCGCACACGGCGACGTCGCAGCGGCCGGAGGCCAGCGCCTGGTAAAGCAGAGCCTGATCCTCGTACTGGTCAACGGTGTAGTTGTCATGGCCGGAGAAGACGTCGGCAACGATGTCCTCGGCAAAGCTGTTCTGCAGAACGGCCACGGTCACTTTCGTGCCGCTGTCCATGGCTGCGAGCAGCTGGTCGCCGGTCTGGTACTTGCCGTTGGTGTGCAGCAGGGCCTCACAGCCTTCGGTGTAGTACGGGATGGTGAACTCGATCTGCTGGGCTCTCTCGGCGCTGATGGTCATGAACTGGAAGCAGATGTCCACGTTGCCGTTGACCAGGTTCGGCACGCGCTCGTCAGAGGACTGCTCGACGAACTTGACCGCTTCCGGATCGCCGAAGAGGGAATTGGCAACGATCTTGGCCATGGAGACGTCGAAACCGCAGAGGTTGCCGTTGTCGTCGTAGAAGTGCCACGGCGCGTTGGTGCTGCCGGTGCCGACGATCAGATAACCGCGGTCGAGGACTTCCTGGAGCTTGCCGCCGCTGGCGGAGCTGCTGCTGCTGCCGTTGCTGCCGCAAGCCGTGAAGGCAGCGACCATGAGCACGGCCATGAGCAGCGCGAGAATGGATCTGAGCTTTTTCTTCATTATTTTTCCTCCTTGTGTATTGTGAAATGTTTTCACACCATTTCTTCTGGGGTTGCTCGTGGTTGTTGGGTGGTCGTGGGGGATCAGAGCTTTTCGGCGATGAGCTCGATCTCGACCGAGGCGTTCGTGGGCAGCGAGCCCACGCCGATGGCGCTTCTGGCGTGGCGGCCATGTTCGCCGTAGAGTGCTTCCAGCAGCTCGGACGCACCGTTGACAACGGCAGGCTGATCGCCGAAGTCGGGCACGCCGTTGACCCAGCCGTGCACGCGCACGATGCGGATCTGATCGAGATCTGCCACCGTGGCGATCGCGCTCAGGCAGTTGACCGCGCTGAGCTTGGCCGACTCATAGGCGTCGGCGACGCTGACGTCCCCGCCGACTTTGCCGGCGTAGAGCAGCTTGCCGTCGACCCAGGCCGTCTGGCCGGACGCATAGATCAGCTTGCCCGCAGTCTGCACCGGCAGATACGCCGCGACCGGCGCCGGGCACGCAGGCAGCTTCAGGCCCATGGCCTGGAGCTTTTGTTCCACATTGGACATTGGAATCGTCTCCTCTCTCAAGCCGTGTAATGTTTGGCACAGAAGCGGCGGATGCGTGCGATCGCTTCCGTCAGGTCCGCGTCACTGCAGGTGTAGGCGATGCGCACGAAGCCCTCACCGCATGCGCCGAAGGCGCTGCCGGGGATGCAGACGACGTGCTCATCGTCGAGCAGGCGGCTGCAGAATTCCTCGCTGCTCATGCCAAAGGCACGGATATCGGCAAAGACGTAAAACGCGCCTGTGGGATCGTTGCTGTTCATGCCGGGGATGGACGCCAGGCCCTCGAGCAGCACCGTGCGGCGGCGCGCAAAGATATCGCGCAGCTGCGTGCACAGCTCCGGATGGTCGAGCGCGGCGACGGCCGCGTACTGGCCGATGGCGTTCGGGCAGGCGTTGAAGTTCTCTTGGCACTTGGTCATGCGGTCCACGATCTCCGCCGGGCCGGCCAGATAGCCGATGCGCCAGCCGGTCATGGCATAGGATTTCGAGAAGCTGTTGACCACCACGCAGCGCTCCTTCATGCCGGGCAGCTCCGCGATGGACAGGTACGGCTCCGTGCCGTAGAGCAGGGTGTTATAGACCTCGTCGGCGATGATGAGCAGGTCGTGCTTTTTGGCGATGGCGGCGATCTGCTCCATGGCCGCGCGGGACATGACGCTGCCGGTGGGGTTGTTGGGCGAGTTGATCATGAGCGCCTTGGTATGCGGGGTGATGAGCCGCTCGATCGTCTCGGGCTGCATCTCAAAATTGTGCTCAAGATCCGTCGGGACGCGCACGGGCTCACCGCCGCAGTAGCGCACCTGCGCCACGTAGTTGAGCCACTGGGGATCCTGGATGAGGATCTCGTCGCCGGGGTCGAGCAGCACCAGAAACAGCAGGGACAGTGCGCCCATGCCGCCGTTGGTGATGATGATCTCGGTTGCGGGGTCGTAGCCGACGCCCTTCAGGTTCGATTTTTCCGCGATGGCGCGGCGCAGGTCCAGCGTGCCGGCGTTCGGCGTATAGTGCGTGATGCCCTTTTCGAGCGCCTCGCAGCCGGCGCGGCACACGAGCTCGGGCGTGGCCATGTCCGGCTCGCCGATGCCCATGCTGATGACGTTGTCTATCGTGGCGGCCTTGTCAAACATGGCGCGGATGGCGCCCTGCCGGAGCGTTTTGGCCTTGGCATTGATCCAGTTCATCGGACTCGCCCCCTCTCAGCGCTGCACGCGGCCGGTGCCGTCGCCGCTGGCCAGCTTCTCGACGTCAGAAACGCTGACGCGGTTAAAATCGCCGATGACGCTGTGCTTGAGGCAGGAGGCCGCGACCGCAAACTCCAGCGCCTGCTGGCGGTCGGTATAGTGGTTCAGGCCGTAGATCAGGCCGCCGGCGAACGAGTCGCCGCCGCCGACACGGTCGATGATGTCACGGATCTCATATTTTTTCGACACGTAGAAGTGCTCGCCGTCATTCAGGCAGGCCGCCCAGCCGTTGTGGTCGGCACTGTGGCTCTCGCGCAGGGTGATGGCGATCAGCTTCATGTTCGGGAACGCGGCCAGCACCTTATTGCCGAGCACGCGGTACTTCTCGCGGTCGAGCGCACCGGATTCGACATCCACATCCGCCGTGATGCCGAGCGACTTCTGCACATCCTCCTCATTGGCGATGGCGACGTCCACGGACTCGGCGAGCTTGTTCATGACCTCGGAAGCGGCCTTGCCGTACTTCCAGAGATTCTTGCGGTAGTTGAGGTCGCAGGAAACGGTGATGCCGCGCTTTTTTGCCTCGGCGACCGACTCGAGCGACAGCTCCATGGCCGTCTCGGAGATGGCCGGAGTGATGCCGGTGATGTGGAACCAGTCCACACCGTCGAACGCCTTGTCCCAGTCGATGTCGCCGGGCTTGGCCAGCGCGATGGCGGAATAGGCGCGGTCATAGACGACTTTGCTCGGCAGCTGGTTCGCGCCGCCCTCGAGATAGTAAATGCCCATGCGGCCCTCGCCGCGCAGGATGCGGGACGTGTCCACGCCGAAATAGCGCAGCTCGCGGATGCACGCCTCGGCAATGTCGTTTTTCGGCAGGACGGTCAGAAACGCTGCGTCCATGCCGTAGTTTGCCAGCGAAACCGCCACATTTGCCTCGCCGCCGCCGAAGGTCGCCTCCAGGCTCGGGCTCTGGAAAAAGCGCTCGTGGCCGGGGGCCTTCAGGCGCAGCATGATCTCACCAAACGTCAGTACTTTCATCTGATCTTCTCCTTATTTCTGCAGCAGATGGATCGCAAAGCCGCCGAACTCCTCTTTGAGGTAGATGGCCGTCATGCGGTCGCCTTTATACTTTGCGGTGGCCGGGTCACAAACGAAGCCGCGCTTTTCCAGCTCGGCCACGGCGACCGGCAGCGCATTGGTACGGATGGCAATGTGGCCGTTCTCGCCCAGGTACATCGACTTCATGACCTCAATGCCGGTCGAGGCGAAGTTGGAGGAATTGCCGGCCTTGACCGGCAGGCCAAACGCCTGATTCAGCGACTGGCAGACAGCCATGGAGGCGTCCGCGCTCTCGCAGTTGATGCCGACATGCGCGACCTCGAAGCCGAGCAGCGCTTCCTTCGCCTGCGCGCACAGCGCGGTGATCTTGTCAAAATTGCCGGCCGCGATGTCCGCCTTCGGGCAGACCCAGCTGCCGCCGACCGCGTGGACATAGGGCGCCGCGATGAACTCGCCCAGGTTCTGCGCGTTCACGCCGCCGGTCGGGATGAAGCGGATGCCGCCAAACGGGCCGGACAGAGACTTCATCGCCGTCAGGCCGCCGTAGACATTCGCGGGGAAAAACTTCACCACATGCAGGCCCAGCTTCATAGCCGCCATGATCTCCGTCGGCGTGACGCAGCCGGGCGTCACGGCGATGCCGCGCTCCACGCACCAGGACACAACCTCCGGGTCAAAGCCCGGCGCCACGATGAACTTTGCACCGCACGCCACCGCCTGCTCACACTGCGCGAGCGTGATGACCGTACCCGCGCCGACAAGCATGTCCGGGCACTGCTCACTCACCGCGCGGATCGAATCCGCCGCCGCCGCCGTGCGGAACGTGATCTCCATCACATCCACACCGCCGGCCAGCAGCGCTTTGGCAGTGGGGACTGCATCTTTCGCATCGTCCAGCACGACGACCGGCACGACGCCGCTTCGCTCAAGTCTTGTTAACACGTCCATCAAGTTACACAGTCCTTTCACATAAAATCAAAGATTTTTGTATTTTTTGTATTTCAAATCGACATTATAAATTTATTTAATCATTGTTTGACGCATTCGTCAATAAATTTTTAATATGTCTTGTACAAAATCATAGTTTTTTTACTAAATCACCCGAAATTAGAACATTTTTTGTGGAAAATGTCGGTTTTTTAAAGTCCGATTTTTATATAATTTTCAGTATATGGAATTTCGTGGGTGCTTTTTGAAGAATGCACTATCCTTTTGCGTGAAAATGTGGTATATTGTGTGGTGTATTAAATTTCAGGATTCAAAATAATTTTTTGAGGGAGAATGACCAACGCATGCTTTCTTATCAGGAAAACAAGGAATGGCTGCATAAACTCATGGATCTGCTGGAGGCGCACTTTGGGCCGGACGTCGAGTTCGTGCTCCACGACCTGACGCTGGACTACGAGCACACGATCGTGGACATCCGCAACGGGCACATCACCGGCCGCGAGATTGGCGGCACCGGCGACATTCTGGGTCTGGAATACATTCGCAACGCGTCCGAGGACAACGGAACGTACTACAACTTCATCGAATACACCAAAGAGGGCAAGACCCTGCGCTCGTCCACCCTGTTTCTGCGGGATGAAAACGGCAACCCCTCCGTGTGCATCGCCATCAACGAGGACATCACCAAAAGTCTGGAGCTGGAACGCTATCTCCACGGCCGCAACCGGGTCGACGCCGAGCAGCCGAACGAGGACAAGTACCGCGGCAACGTCAATGATATGCTGCAGCATCTGATGGATCAGGCACAGCTCATGGTGGGCAAAAACTCCGCGCACATGACCAAAGAGGACAAGATCCGCTACCTGGAGTTTCTCGATAAGCACGGCGCATTTCTCATCACCTACTCCAACGCGCAGGTGTGCAAAGCGCTGAATATTTCGCAGTTTTCGCTCTACAATTACCTGCGCATGATCCGCAGTGGCAGCAAGGATGGCGCGGGCGAGCAGCTCCCCATGGGCAAATAACGTACAAACAAAAAAACTGGCAGACAGCAAGCAGCTGTCTGCCGGTTTTCACGTCCGGGACATAAAAAAACCTCCGTGCCGTCCGGCACGGAGGTTTTTGTGTGTAAGGTTCGATTACTTGAGTTCGACAGAAGCGCCGACTTCCTCGAGCTTCTTCTTGAGCTCCTCGGCCTCGTCCTTGGAGACCTGCTCCTTGATGGCGCAGGGGACACCCTCGACCTTCGCCTTGGCTTCCGCCAGGCCCAGGTTGGTGATCTCACGGACGGCCTTGATGACCTTGATCTTCTGATCGCCGAAGCCGGTCAGAACGACGTCAAACTCGGTCTTCTCCTCGGCGGCAGCAGCAGCGCCGGCCACCGGAGCGGCGGCAACAGCGGCAGCGGCGGAAACGCCGAACACATCTTCGATCTCGTGCACGAGCTCGGACAGCTCGAGGACGGACATAGCCTTGATCTCTTCGATCATAGCAGTGACTTTTTCGCTAGCCATGGTAATTTTCCTCCTAAATAGTTAAGTGAAGTGGTCGCCTTATTCGGCGGCGGGAGCTTCGGCCTCGGCAGGTGCGGCGGCGCCGCCCATCTGCTCGACGACCTGGTTCAGGCAGACGGCCAGACCCGTGATGGGGGCCAGCATCGTGCCCAGGACCTTGGAGTACAGCGCATCCTTGTTCTGGAGCTGCGCGATCTCCGCGATCTCAGCGTCACTGAGGACCTTGCCCTCGAGGAACGCGCCCTTGACGATGAACTTCTCGTCCTTCGCCATCTTCTCGCTCATGTCGTGGATCATGCGGATCGGGACGATCGGGTCTGCCGTGCTGGTTGCGAGCGAAGTCGTACCATTGAGCAGATCACTCATTGCCTCGAGACCGGCGTCCTTGAGCGCAAAGCGGGTCAGGGTGTTTTTGACGACGGAATACTCCACGTCATTCTGACGCAGCTCGGTGCGCAGCTTGGTGTCTTCATCGACGGTGATGCCCTTGTAATCGACGAACACGCCGGCGCTGGCGCCCTTGAGCCGCTCGGCCAGAGCGGCGACGATCGCCTGCTTCTCGCTGAGAACTTTTGCGTTCGGCATAGTGTGATTTCACCTCCGTGTGAAAGATACACGCCCAAAAAAAATTCCGCGGCCAAAGCCCCGGAAACAGAAAAAGAAACATCGTGATGGATGCATCCTCGGCAGGATTTCCGCGGTCAAGCCACCTGCTGTCTTTGGAGCGCTCTAATAGAATACCAGACTCTGCCGCGCGTGTCAAGCATTTTTCGCGCGAAGATGCGGCTTTTAAAAATGAGATGGCCCCCGGAGGAGTACCGGAGGCCATCGCAAAAAAATCCCACAAAAAAACTTTTACCCTAAACTGCTGTGATTAGTCTAGCATGTTTCCTCGCATGTGTCAAGCCTTTTTATGACAATTTCCGGTCTGCTGTGCAGGTGCACAGCGCTGCGGCCGCGTCACCAGTCCATGGTCGCGATGCCCTCGCCGAGCGACATGCCGCAGCAGCCGTGGCCGGGATAGAGCGTGAGATCAGGCGGCAGTGCGCGCAGAAACGGCACGGTGCGCTCCATGAGCACGGCAGCGTCGCCCCCGCGCAGGCGCGTGACGACGGCGTTGCCCGGCACGAGCGAGTCGCCGCTGAAAAAGGCGTCCGGCCCGATGCGGTAGCACGCGCTGCCGCGCGAGTGGCCGGGCGTGGCATAGCCCTCGAGATGCAGCGCGCCCCAGTCGAGCGCGATGTGATCGCCGAAGGTCATGTCCGGGGCATAGGTCTCGGTCTTGAGCTGCAGCGTGCGCAGAAAGTCGCGTGCCTCTGCCCCGCGCGACACGCTCAGCGCCGCGAGCAGCACGGGCGTCGTGTTGCCGGGATTGCGCAGCCAGGGGGTGCAGTTTTCCTGCCAGAGGGTGCGCGCCGAGAGCGCGCGCTGCATCCGGCCGAGACCGGAGATGTGGTCGACATGCTCATGCGTGAGCACGAGCAGCGTGTGGTACCCCTGCAGGCGCTGCATGGTCGCCTCGTCCGGCCAGGGGTCGAGGACGATCGCGTCGCGCCCCTGCGTGACGACGTACATATTCGAGCCGATGGGCGGAAAGGGAATGCGTTGGATCTGCATAGGCCGTCAGTCCTCCCGCGGCAGCGCAAGCAGCCGGCGGCTGAGCGGCAGCTCGGACGGGCGGCTGTTTTCCAGTGTGACAGTGCCGCGGCTGCCGCCGCGGACCCAGCCGCGGCGCACGAGCTGGCGCAGCGTTTCGCGGGCGGTGCCGTCGCTGCCGTCATAGAGCGCGACACCGCCGCCGAGGGCGGCGCGGATGGCCCGGCGGGCAAACGGGAAATGCGTGCAGCCGAGCACGGCCGCGTCCACGCGGCCGGCATAGGGGCCGAGCTGCCGCGCGAGGTAGGCCGTGAGCGCGGGCGAATCGAGCTCGCCCCGCTCGACGAACTCCACCAGCTCCGGGCACGGCAGCGGCGTGATCTCGGCGCAGCCGGCGCACTGCTGCATGAGTGCGGCGAACTTCTCCTCCCGCAGTGTCAGGGGCGTGGCCAGCACGAGCACGCGCCGGTGGTGCGCCACGGCGGGCTTGAGCGCCGGCTCGATGCCGATGACGGGGATATCCGGAAAGGCGGCGCGCAGCGGGCCGATGGCCGCGCTCGTAGCCGTGTTGCAGGCGATGACGGCGGCCTTGATGCCGCGGTCATACAGCCGGGCGATGACGTCCTGCGTCAGGCGGCGGACCTCCGCCGCCGGGCGCACGCCGTAGGGGGCGTTGGCCGAGTCGCCGAAATAGAGAAAGTCCTCCCCCGGCATGCGCTGCACGAGCGCACGCAGGACACTGATGCCGCCGAGGCCGGAATCAAACACCGCGATCGGAAGCTCCGTCCGCTCCATGGCATGCCCCTCCTTTCCGGGATGCAGTACAGAATGCATCTATTGTACCACATTCGGCGCACTTTTCAAGTCAGGCAGCGACACGCCCATGGAGGCCGCCGCCGTCATGCACACGGCGCCCATCGTGGCCGCCGCGCCGAAGGACGTGCCCATGAGCACGGACACGGCGCACGTGAGCAGAAACGACGTGATGACGAGCGTGCCCGGGTGGATGAGGTCGACCGCATAGCAGATCAGCAGCGGCACCGTGCCGCACGCGCGCCAGAGCGCCGTGAGCACGCCGATGAGCAGAAAGACGATGAGGACATTTTTGGCCGTCCGGACGCCCGACCAGAGCATACCGCCGACCGCGCGCAGACCATACCCCTGCCGCAGCGCCCAGCCCACGAACAGCACCAGCCCCACGAACAGCACCAGCCCCACGAGCAGCGCCGCAACGATCGGCCAGCCGAGCGCCACGCACACGAGCAGCTCCAGGCAGAAAAGACACAAAACGACCATGGTGACCTCCGAATCAAAATGATTTTTTTATTATAGACCGAGGTTTTTCCATTGTAAAACTGTTGTTTTTGATATATTCCACAAATAGAAACTGTAGATCCCGGAGGTGGCGGCATGAACTTTTCGTCCTTTGATTACTTTCTCGCGCTCGCGCGCGAGCGCAGCTACACACGCGCGGCCGATGCGCTGCACATCACGCAGCAGTCGCTCTCGGCGGCCGTCGCGGCGCTCGAGCTGTGCGCGCGCGGCGTGGGTGCGTGCTTCTGCCCCGAGAATCTGGCGCGGCTGCTGTTGGCCGCGCAGCCGCACGGCCGGCTGGAGATGCTGCGCATGCCGGACACGATGGCCTACCCCATCAGCTTCGGCTACACAAAGCACGCCTACCCATGGAGCGTGCTGGCGGACTTCATCCGCATCGCCCGCGCGCAGTATCCGCAGCCGGCATGAAAACATCCCCTGGAGCAGACGCTCCGGGGGATGTGCCTATCTATGCTTACTTGTTCCAGGGGTTGGCCGGATCGGGATCCGTCGGGTCCCAGCCGCGGTTCGGGCTGGAGATGTCCAGCCACGGGGCCGACGGCTTCGGCACCGGGAGGGACGAGGCATTGTAGATCGACACCGTGGTGCCGAGGGGACAGTTGTCGTAGATCCACTTGGCGTCCGCCACCGTCAGGCGCACGCAGCCGTGCGAGCAGACCGTGCCGAGCTGGTTATACAGCCGGTAGGACAGGTCGTTCTTATTCGGGCTGTTGTACGGTGAGGAGTGGAAGAGATAGTTGCCCGTGATCTGCGTGCAGTACTGGCCCCAGCAGCCCATGAGCGGGTGCCACGCCGCCTTGAACGGCGTGCGGAACGTGCCGATGGGCGTGGTCTGGCCGGGGCCGCAGACGAAGGCATGGTAGAGGATGGAGTAATCGCCGCTCATGTCCAGACCGTACACGAGCACCGTGCACTGGTTGCGCACGACCTCGAGCTTATACGGGTACTGCGCGCTGAGGAGCTGATCATACTCCGCGTCCGTGTAGTTGTTGACCGGGACGACGAACGTGGTGCGGATCACGTCCGTGCCGCACAGGAAGAGGATCTCAACCGTGTGCTGGGAAGGCATATCGCGCTTCCAGACGGACTCTTCCACGTGGAAACCCGGCGTGATGGACTTGCCGTCGAGCGTGTAGTGGCGCGTGCGCTGCTGCACGCCGTCCACATACCAGATGAGGGTCGCCTCGCCCGGTGTGGTCTGATACTCCGACGGGAAGTAGCGGTAGGTCACATACAGGTCAATCGCGCGGCACTCCGGCGAGAGCGCGGGCACGGGGTCGGTCGTGAGTGTGTCAACGCCACGGAGCATGGGGTCATACTCCGCAGCGGTCTTGTCGGCCGCGAGCGAGACGGTGCAGCCGCGCGCGAGCAGACGCACGAGGCCGGCATGGCCGGTGCCCGCGACGGTCGTGCCCTCGGCCGCGACGGCGAGCGTGTCGACCGTGCCGCCGGCGGTGACGGTGCCGTTCGGGTCGGTGCGCACGACGAGCGTGCCGGTGACGTTCAGGCTGCCGAGGTCGCGCCCGGCGGCGCCGCCGAGGTAAAGCGTACCGGTGAAGGTGCCCGCCGTCAGGGGCTGCGTGCCGGTGTAGACGACGCGGCCGGAGGCCGGGAGCGCGGCGGCATCGGAGCAGAACTGCAGGCCGAGCTCATAGAGCATCTGCGCGATCTCGGCGCGGGTGATGCCGGCCGTGGGGCTCAGGCGTCCCGCGTCGCCGCTGACGATGCCGGCCTTGACCAGACCGGCCACCGAGGCGACCGCCCAGTCGCTGACGGCGGAAGCGTCCGAGAACGCGGCAATATCGGCGGCCGTGCCGTCCGCCACGGCGAAAGCGCGGGCGATGACGGACATGGCCTCCTGGCGCGTGATGCTGCGGTCCGGGCCCATGGTGCCGTCACCACAGCCGCTGAAGATGTTCATCTGCGCAGCGGTGCTCAGCTCCGGATAGTACCAGGCAGCAGCGTCCACGTCCGAAAACTGCGTGATGTCCTTGCCCGCCGTGCAGCCGAACACGCGCACGAGCATGGCGGCCATCTGGGCGCGCGGGGCGTTGTTGCCCGGCAGCATGTCGCCGCTCGCATCACCGACCAAAATGCCGTGATCGCGGGCAAAATCCATCGCCGCCTGATACCACGGGCCGGTCGGTGTGGGCTCCGGCGTCGGCTCCGGGCTGGGTTCCGTGGGTGCGGTCGGTGCGGTCGGCTCCGTTGCTGGGGCCGAGGGCTCCGTCGTGGGGGCCGTGGGCTGCACGGGGTCGGGCTCTGCGGCGATGACCGGCACGACGGCCAGTGTCAGCACGCACACGAGCACGAGCAGCAGGGACAAAAAGCGTTTGCGCATGGTTTTCTCCTCCATATTTTCCTGTAGAGTATGCGATGCTTTCATTATACCGGACGGCGGTGATTTTTCAATGGTTTTCGCAGCAATTTCAACTTTTTTAAGTTCCTGTGACGCGCAAAAAAAGCAGCGCGCCGGGAAGCACGCTGCAAGTTGACATAATTTAGTTTACATAATTACGAGTTCAGCAGCTCCGCCACGTCGTCCTCCCCGTAGACGCGGATGCCGTGCGCAGACAAAAGCGCGGTGGCGACCCCGTCGCCGGGCGTGAGCGTGCCGGTGAAGGTGCCGTCGTAAATTTCCCCCTTGCCGCACGAGGGGCTGCGCTGCTTGAGCAGGGCGGCCGTGCAGCCGAAGCGCTGCGCGAGAGCGAGCGTCTGCTGCGCGCCGCGGGTATAAGCGTCCGTGACGTCGGCGCCGGTGCGCATGACGACGCGGCTGCCCTGCCGCTCGGACGGCGCGCGCGGCGTCGGCAGGCCGCCGAGCTGCTCCGGACAGGCGGGCACGAGCGTGTGCCGGGCCATGAGCGCGCGCAGAACGTCCTCCGGAAGGCCCTTCGACGCGCCGTCATACCGGCAGGCGATGCCGAGCAGGCAGGCACTGACGAGAATGTTCATCGCACCGCCCGCTTTCCGCGGCTCCACGTGAAGCCGAAGATCATGCCGAGCACGCCGCCGGCGATGTGCGTGAGCTGGGCGAGGCCGGCCGTGCCGGTGACGGCCTGAAAAATCTCGCTGCCGAGGTAGAGGATGAGCACGAGGATGAGCGTGAGCGGGATGGTGCCGGTGCGCATGCCGGCGAACGACGCGAGCACGATGAGCATGAACACGACGCCGGAAGCGCCCATGAGCGCGCTGTTCGGGAAGAAGAACCAGAGCACCAGCCCCGTGACGAGCGCCGTGAGCGCGATGGCGAGCAGGATACGCTTGCCTCCGAAGCGCTCCTCCGCCGTGGGGCCGACGACGAGCAGCATGACGATGTTGCTGCAATAGGCGGCGAAATCCGGATGGCCGAGCACGTGCAGGAAAAAGCGCGGGTAGGTCAGCCAGTCCGTCAGCGACGAGCGGTAGACGCAAAAAAGGTTCTGCGTCGTCCAGCCGTCGGTGAGCTTGCCGAGGCCGAGCGCGAGCAGGCTCAGCAGTGCGAACGTGAGGATGACGGGCGAATTATACAGGATCGTGATGGAATGTTTCTTCATATGTACCTCTCAAAACCAAACGCGCGCAGGTCCTCCGGAACCGGCGCGGTAATGTGCAGGGGCTGCCCGGTGACGGGCTGCGTAAGATCGGCCGCGGCCGAATGCAGCGCGGGACGCGCGAGCAGGGACGCATCGCCGCCGTAGAGCGCATCGCCGAGCAGCGGATGGCCGAGCGCGGCGAAGTGGACGCGGATCTGGTGCGTGCGGCCGGTGCGCGGCAGGACACGCAGGAGCGTGTACCCGTCCCGCTCGGCGAGCACGGTGTAGTCCGTGACGGACGGCTGACCGTCCGGCGCGGTGATGCGGCGGGTGGTGCCGTCGTCCGCGCGGGCGATGGGCAGGTCAATGGTGCCGCTTACCGGCAGGCCGGTGCCGCAGGCGGCGGCGAGATACGTGCGCCGGAAGCCATCGGTGTGCAGCACGCGGCGCAGCCGGTCGTGCACGTAGCCGCTGCGGGCGACGAGCATGACGCCGGACGTACCGCGGTCGAGCCGGTTGACGGGGTGAAAAACAGCGTCGGGGCCGAGATAGGCGGCGAGGGCGTTGGCGACCGTGGGGTCGCCGCGGTCGTACCCGCCGTGCACGGCCATGCCGGCGGGCTTGTTGAGCGCGAGCAGGTCGGCGTCTTCATACAAAATGTCCAGCGGCACGGCCACGGGTGAAAAGCGGCCGCCGGAGCGCTTGTCGTCGATGCGCACGGTGAGCGTATCCCCCGCCGCGACGCGGTCGACGGTGCGGGCGTGCGCGCCGTTGAGGCAGATGCCGTCCGGCACGGTCTTGACGCGGGCGATGGCCCCGTCGGCCATGCGCAGTTCACGCCGGAGCAGGCTCCTGACCGTGCGGCCCGCCTGCTCCGGCGTGACGGTGAGCGTCAGCCGGCGCATTCCTGCGCGGCCAGCGCGGCCTCGTACGCGGCGCGGGTGCGGCTGTCAAAGCAGACCATGCGCACGCGCGTGATCTCGGGATGGTCGGCAAGATAGGCCGTGATCTCGCGCACGGCGATCTCCGCCGCCTGAGGCAGCGGGAAATGGTAGATGCCCGTGCTGATGGACGGGAAATCGACTGTGTGGCAGCCGTTCTCGCTCGCGAGGCGGAGGCTGTTGCGGTAGCAATTGGCCAGCAGCTCAGGCTCGCCGTGCTGCCCGTCACGCCAGCGGGGGCCGGGCGTGTGGATGACGTGGCGCGCCGGCAGGCGGTAGCCGCGGGTGATCTTCGCCTCGCCGGTTCGGCAGCCGTTGAGGCCGCGGCACTCGTTGAGCAGGCCGGTGCCGGCGGCCATGTGGATGGCCCCGTCCACCCCGCCGCCGCCGAGCAGCGAGCAGTTGGCGGCGTTGACGATGGCGTCGACGTCGGACTTCGTGATGTCGCCCTGAATGACTTCAAAACGGTTCATGCGGTTACCTCCTTACCGTCGATGGTGACGGTGATGTGATCGTCCTGCGCGTCGATGCCGATGTCCCCGGCGGCCTTGCGCTGGGTGACGATGGCCGTGGCGATGGCGTCCTCCACGTCGCGCTGGATGGTGCGGCGCAGGTTGCGCGCGCCGTAGGTCTCGCTGTAGCCCTTGCGGACGAGGTAGTCGATGACGGCGGGCGTCCAGTGCAGGGTCATGCCGCGCTCGGCCATGGCGGTGCGCACCTCGTCGAGCATGAGGGCAGCGATAGCGCGGAAGTTTTCCTCCGTGAGGTGGTTGAAGTAGACGATCTCGTCGATGCGGTTGAGAAACTCCGGACGCAGGAACTCGTTGAGGGCGCGCTGCGCGCGCTCGCGGCTCTGATCGTCCGTGCTCAGACCGAAGCCGAGCGCGCCGGTGTGCGTGTTGCTGCCGGCGTTCGTGGTCATGATGATGACCGTGTTTTCAAAGTTCACGGTGCGGCCCTGCGCGTCCGTGATGCGGCCGTCGTCGAGGATCTGCAGCAGCAGGTTCATGACGTCCGGGTGCGCCTTTTCGATCTCGTCGAAGAGGACGACGGAGTACGGGCGGCGGCGGATCTTCTCCGTGAGCTGGCCGGCCTCGTCATAGCCGACATAGCCCGGAGGCGAGCCGATCATGCGCGAAACAGAGAACTTCTCCATGAACTCCGACATATCGAGCCGGATGAGCGACTCGGGCGCGTGGAAGAGCTCGTCGGCGAGGCGCTTGACCAGCTCCGTCTTGCCGACGCCGGTGCCGCCGACGAACAGGAAGCTCGCGGGCTTGCGCTTGGCCTGCAGGCCGACGCGGTTGCGCCGGATGGCGGCGCAGACGGTGTCGATGGCCGCATCCTGGCCGACGATGTGCGCGCGCAGCCGGTCGCCGAGACCGGCGAGCTGCTCAAACTCATCGGCGCGGATGCTCGCGGCCGGGATCTTCGTCCAGAGCTCGATGATGCGCGCGAGGTTATCCGCCGTAAGCTCCGGGCGGCCCTTGGCACGCAGGGCGTCGAGCTCGGTCTGCAGCTGCATCTCGCGGCTGCGCAGCTCGGCGATGCGCTCGTAGCGGCGGTCGAGCTCCTGCTCGTCATGCTCGCCGCCGGTCTGCGGCGGCGCGGAGGCCAGCAGCTCGCGCTCGCGCGCGTAGTCGCCGATCTCCTTTTCGACCTCGTCCGCGCGGATGAGGTCGGGATTTTTCAGGTTCACGTCCGAGCAGGCCTCGTCGATGAGGTCGATGGCCTTGTCGGGCAGGAAACGGTCGGTGATATAGCGCTCGCTGAGCACAACGGCGAGGCGGCACATGGCGTCCGGGATGACGACGCCGTGGAAGTCCTCGTAATAGCGGCGCACGCCCTTGAGGATCTCGACGCTGTCGTCGATGCTCGGCTCGGCCACCGTGACGGGCTGGAAGCGGCGCTCGAGGGCCGCGTCTTTTTCAATGTGCTTGCGGTACTCGGCGAACGTCGTCGCGCCGATGACCTGGATCTCGCCGCGCGAGAGCGCGGGCTTGAGGATGTTGGCGGCGTTCATGCTGCCCTCGGCGTCGCCGGCGCCGACGATGTTGTGCACCTCGTCAATAACGAGGATGATGTTGCCGACGCGGCGGATCTCCTCGATGAGGCCCTTCATGCGGCTCTCGAACTGGCCGCGAAACTGCGTGCCCGCCACGAGCGCCGTGAGGTCGAGCAGATAGACCTGCTTGTCGCGCAGCTTATAGGGCACGTTCCCCTCGGCGATGCGCTGGGCAAGCCCCTCGGCGATAGCCGTCTTGCCGACGCCGGGCTCACCGATGAGGCAGGGGTTATTCTTTTGGCGGCGGTTGAGGATCTGGATGACGCGCTCGAGCTCCTCGGCGCGGCCGACCATGGCATCGAGCTTGCCGTCGCGGGCGCGCTGCGTGAGGTCGATGCAGTAGTTATTCAGGAACTTGAGCTTGCGCGGGGCGGCGCCGCGCTTGTCAGCAGCAGCACCGTCGGCGCGCGGAGGCTCGGACGCGGCGGCAGAATCGGCCGCCGGAGGCGGGTTCTGGTTAAAGAGGCGGTTGAGAAACGGGAAGGTCGCGGTCTTGCCGTCGTCCTCGTCCGTGTCGGCATCGGGGGCGTCGGGGTCCGTATCGGCCGCACCGTCGCCGCCGAGCATGCCCATGCTGCCGAGCATTTCCGCCACGTCGCCGGTGAGATTGTCGAGATCGGCGTCCGAGATGCCGAGCTTTTCCATCATCTCATCGACGGGCTTGATGTGCAGCTCGCGCGCGCAGCGCAGGCACAGGCCCTCGTTATGGGACTCGCCGTTTTCGATTCGTGTGATAAAGATCACCGCTACGTTTTTCTTGCAGCGGGAGCAGAGTGTAGGCTGCATAGATTGGTTCTCCTGTTCGATAGATTCCGTACGCGCCGGTCACACGCCCACGCCGAGCGTGAGCACATCGATGGCCTGCAGCGCTTTTGCCAGGGCGGTGTGCGCGAGGGTGTCGCGGCCGATGACGGGCCCGGCAAACTGCAATGCCCAGCACAGCAGGATGCCGAAGCACACGCCGTTGACCGCACCGAGGGCAGCGCCGCCAATGTCGTTGAGTTTCTCCCGGTTCGGGAGCTTGAAGGCCAGGTTCGGCAGGTTGCCGATCGCGGCCAGAATGAGCAGAATGAGCAAAAAGCCGACGGACGTGACGAGCACGTAGCACAGCCGCGCGCAGTAGACCTGCGTCATGGCGGCACGCAGGGTGATGCCCTGCTCGCCACGCATGGCGAGCGCGGCGCGGGCCATGCGCTGCGCCGGGCGGCCGGTAACGCCGGCGGCGGCAAAGCACTGCTCGGCATATTCCTGTGCGGTGTCGGGGTGCGCGGCGACCCAGTCCTCGCCCGAGAGGCCGGCGTCGTTATCCGGCAGTTCCGTCGCGACCGCGTCGAGCTGGCCCTCAAAGTACCCGCCGGCAAACGGCTCCGCCACCGGCAGGAGCCGGTCAGAAAACAGGCCCGCGAGCAGCGCCGCGCCGTAGAGCGCGACGACGATGGCGGCCAGCTGCGCGGCGCTGAGGATCAGCCCGCGGCGGTAGCCGCTCCAAACGGCGGCCAGAAAAATGGCGGCAAGCACCACTGTCAATACGATCTTCATAGGTGTATCCCTGTTCTTTCTCTCTAGACTGCGGGGGTCAGAAGGCGAGCACCTCGGCGCTCGAGCCGCTCACAAGCAGCGCCGCGCCCCGGCGCAGCAGCACCGAGCGGCGGACGCCGAGCAGGTTCTGCTCGACGGACTTGATCTCATCGAGCTGCTGGTTATAGAGCGTGAGCCGGTCACTGTACTGTACGAGCACCTGCTTGCCGTTGACCGACAGGCTCGTGACGGCGCCGGTCGTGCTGCACTTGCCGAGCTCATTGCCGGAGGCGCCGACCGTGACGAGCTGCTCGGCGCTGCCGGAGCGGTAGCGGCTGAGCGCGAGGGTGACAAAGCCGTCACCCTCGGCGGCGTAGTCGTACAGGTACAGGTCGCCGAAGGGGTACTCGGCGGTGAGCCTGGCGGCATCGTCAAAGAAGGCCAGGCGCATCTGCGACACGCAGCAGACCTTGCCGCCGCGCCAGAAAAGGTCGGCAAAAAGCTCATCAGCGCACGCGGCGCTGCCGCGCTCGTCGGCGCTCGTGAGGGCGAAGGTGTGCACGACGCTGCCGGAATCCTGCAGGCAGAGCACGGCGAGATACTTCCCGTCCGGGCTCACGGCGGCGCGCACGAGGTAGCCCGTGCCGGAATACCAGACATAGACGGCCTTGCCGGAGGTGTCATACACCGTGACGGCGCCCTTATAGCCTGCGGCGTCCGAGCAGACGGCGAGATAGCCGCTGTCGCTCAGGTCGGCGCTGATGATCTCCCCGGCGGGCTCGATATCGGTCTTGCTGCCCTTGAAATCCGCCACGCACAGCGTCGTGCCGCCGATGTCATAGGCGCACACGCGCTCGCCGCCGACGGAGATGCCCGGCTGCGAGAGCGTGAAGATCTCGTGCAGGACGGTCTTGCCGTTTTCATCGAGCAGCTGCAGGCCGCTCGAGGAGACGACCGCGAGACGGCTGTCCACCGTGCGGAAGGTGCGGCTGGCGCTGGAGTCGAACGTGTAGGGCGCGCTGTCATCCAGATAGTCGCTCGCCGAGCCGGGCCGGTCGCGCAGCAGCAGATACAAAAACAGCAGCACGGCCAGCACGCACACCGCCACGATGACGGTCTGCCGCAGCCTGGGATTTCGTTTTTGGTGGTCGTTCATGGACATTCCTCCCCTATCCGCCGGGCGGATGCGGTGTCAGGCCTGATTCATCATATCGCCGACGGCGCCGTCGTACCACACGCGGTTGAGATACAGCCCCTGCGGGGGCATGGTCGGCCCCGTAAGACGCCGGTCGCGCGTGGCCAGCAGCGCCGGGATGGCCTCCGGCTCGATCTTGCCGTAGGACGCATAGACCATGGTGCCGACAATGGCGCGCACCATATTATACAGGAAGCCGTCAGCACAGACGGCGATGGAGATGAGCGGGCCGTCCCGCTCGGCACGGCACCAGTGCACCGTGCGCACGGTCGTGCGCGTCTCGGTGCCGACGGAGCGCACGGCGGCAAAGTCGTGCGTGCCCTCAAAGGCGCGGCCGGCGCGTGCGAGCCGCTCAAAATCCAGCGGCTGGGGATAAAAGCAGACGCGGTGCTCCAGAAACGCATCGCGGATGCGGGAGTTATAGATCTGATAGACATATTCCTTCTGGATGCACGAGCCGATGGCGTTGAAGTCCTCCGGCGCGGCGACGGCGTCGACCACGGCGATGTCCGCCGGGAGGCGGGCATTGACCGCGAGGGGCACCCGGTCGATCGGGATCGTGCAGTCGGTGCGGAAATTGGCGCAGTAGCGCTTTGCGTGCACGCCCGCGTCCGTGCGGCCGCAGCCGACGACCTTGATCGGTTCGCCGCAGACCTTCGTGAGCGCGCGCTCCAGCGTTTCGGCGACGGTGATGTCCGTCTTCTGCACCTGCCAGCCGTGATAGGCCGTGCCGTCATACTGCAGGCGCAGGGCGATGTTGCGTCTCACAGGCCGAACCTCACGAGCACGATGACCCCGGCGAGCACGAGCGCGCTCCAGATCATGGCGAGCGTGTCGCGCGTGCACCAGGTGAGCTGCTTCATGCGCGTGCGGCCCTCGTCGCCGTGATAGCAACGGCACTCCATGGCCACGGCCAGCTCGTCCGCGCGGCGAAACGCCGACACGAACAGCGGCACCAGCAGCGGCAGCAGCGCCTTGGCGCGCTGAAAGAGGTTGCCGGTCTCAAAATCGGCGCCGCGCGCTTTCTGCGCGGACATGATCTTGTCCGTCTCCTCGATGAGCGTCGGGATGAAGCGCAGGGCCATGGACATCATCATGCTCATCTCGTGCACGGGCACTTTGAGCTTTTTGAGCGGGCCGAAAAGGATCTCCATCGCGTCGGTGAGTGCGATGGGCGATGTGGTATAGGTCAGCAGGAACGTGCCTGCGATGAGCATCGTGATGCGCAGGACCATGAACACGGCACGGATCAGGCCCTCGTAGGTGATGGTGATCTTCCAGAAGGACACGAGCTCGCGCCCGGGCGTGAAGAACATATTGAGCACGGCCGTGAGCGCGATGATGATCCACAGCGGCTTGAGGCCGCGGAGGATGACCTTGAGCTGGATGCGCGAGAGCGCGATGCACACGCCCGTAATGATCAGCATGACGGCGTAGGACACGTAGCTTTCCGCCGTGAACAGCGCCGCGATATAGACGATGGTCAGCAGGAGCTTGCAGCGCGGGTCGAGCCGGTGCACGATGCTGCTGCCGGGGAAAAACTGGCCGAGGGTGACGTCCTTCAGCATACGCCCGCCTCCTTTCCGGCGGCGAGCAGCGCGTCCGTGAGCTGCTCAAGGGTGTAGATCGACGGCGGGAGCGGAATGCCCCGGTCACGCAGCGCCTGCGCGATGCGCGCAGCCTGCGGCACGTCGAGGCCAATGTCGAGCAGCTCCTGCGTGTGGGCAAAGACTTCTGCAGGCGCACCGTCGAAGGCGACGTGCCCGGCATGAAAGACGATGAGCCGGTCGGCGATGCGCGCGGCATCGTCCATGCTGTGCGTGACGAGCAGGACGGCCGAGCCGGTCTCGCGCCGGTAGGCGGCGATGTTTTCGAGCACGCCGCGGCAGCCCGCAGGGTCAAGGCCGGCCGTGGGCTCGTCGAGGATGAGCACCCTGGGGCGCATGGCGATCACGCCGGCGATGGCAATGCGGCGCTTCTGCCCGCCGGAGAGCTCGAGCGGCGAGCGCTCGAAGAGCGCCTCGTCCACACCGGCAAAGCGCGCGGCCTCGCGCACGCGCGCATCGACCTCCTCCGTGGAGAGCTTGGCGTTTTTCGGGCCGAAGGCGATGTCCTGATATACCGTCTCCTCAAAGAGCTGGTGCTCGGGATACTGAAAGACCAGCCCGACCTGAAAGCGCACGTCGCGCGTGGCGGCCTTGCTGCGGTGAATGTCCTCCCCGTCGAAGAGCACGGTGCCGGACGTCGGTGCGAGCAGCCCGTTGAGGTGCTGGATGAACGTGCTCTTGCCGGAGCCCGTGTGGCCGATGATGCCCACGAACTGCCCGGCAGGGATGGCAAGATTGATATCGTCGATGGCGACTTTTTCAAAAGGTGTCCCGGCACTGTAGGTGTGCCGGAGGTGATCCACCCGGATGATTGGCGTCATAATTTCGTTTCCTTTATCTATCGGTGAAGACCGGTGGTTATCGTTTCAGGGCGGCGGCGACGGCATCCGCACAGTCGGACACCGTGAGCGCGTCGAGCGGCACGTCCATGCCGTGCGCGCGCAGCGCATGCAGCAGCCGGACGGTGACGGGCGCGGTGAGACCCTCCCGTTTCAGCAGCTCGACCTGAGAAAAGACCTGCTTCGGCGCACCGTCGGCCACAATGGCGCCGTTGGAGAGCACGATGACGCGGTCGGCGCCGATGCACTCTTCCATATGGTGCGTGATGAGCACGACCGTGATGCCCTGCTCGCGGCAGAGCTTGGTCGCCGTGTCGATGACCTCGCGCCGGCCGGCCGGGTCGAGCATGGCCGTCGGCTCGTCGAGCACGATGCACTTGGGCTGCATGGCGATGACGCCCGCGATGGCCACGCGCTGCTTTTGTCCGCCGGAGAGCAGGTGCGGCGCGTGCAGGCGAAAATCATACATGCCGACCTGCTTCAGGGCTGCATCCACCCGTGCGCGTATCTCCTGCGGCGGGACGCCGAGGTTCTCGGGCGCGAAGGCCACGTCGTCCTCGACGACGTTGGCGACGATCTGGTTATCGGGATTCTGAAAGACCATGCCCACCGTGGCGCGCACGGCCAGAAGATTGTTCTCGTCGGACGTGTCCATGCCGTCGACATACACCTTGCCGCCGGTCGGCAGCAGGATGGCATTGAAATGCTTGGCGAGCGTGCTCTTGCCGGAGCCGTTGTGCCCCAGCACGGCCACGAACGAGCCGCGCGCGATCTCGAGCGAGAGGTCGCCGAGCGTGGGGCGCTCCTCGCCGGGGTAGGTAAAGGTCAGATGTTCGGTTCGTAAGATCGGTTCCATGGTGTTCCTTTCCGCTCAGCGCTCCCAGCGGCAGGTCGCCCCGCACGGCAGCACGAGGCCGGACGCCGTGACCGGCAGGCCCAGCTCCTGCGAGGCGCTATGGCCGCCGAAGCGCCGGGTGAAAATGCTCTCCGAGAGATACGTGAGCACCGACGGGCTCAGGCCCGTGGTGTAGGAATTGATGATGACAAAGAGCGGATCGTCCGACAGCACGCCGGACACCAGCTCCACAAACGGCCAGAGGTTCGTCTCGAGCTTCCAGACCTCGCCGCCGGGGCCGCGGCCGTAGCTCGGCGGGTCCATGATAACGGCGTCATAGCGGCGGCCGCGGCGGATCTCCCGCTCGACGAACTTGCCGCAGTCGTCCACAATCCAGCGGATGGGCCGGTCGGCCACGCCGGAGGCGGCGGCGTTTTCCTTGCCCCAGGCGACCATGCCCCTGGCAGCGTCCACGTGGCACACGCTCGCCCCGGCGGACGCGCACGCGACCGTGGCCGCACCCGTGTAGCCGAAGAGATTGAGCACTGAGACCGGGCGGCCGGCCGCGCGGATCTTCGCCATGGCGTAGTCCCAGTTGGCGGCCTGCTCGGGGAAGATGCCCGTGTGCTTGAAGTTCATGGGCTTGACGCGGAACGTCAGGTCCCGGTAGCGGATGTCCCAGCTCGGCGGGAGGGTGCGCTTGTCCCAGCTGCCGCCGCCGGTGTGGCTGCGGCTGTAGCGCCCGTCGGCCGTGCGCCAGCGGGGGTCGGTGCGCGGCGTGTCCCAGATGGCCTGGGGGTCCGGGCGCACGAGGGTATATTTGCCCCAGCGCTCGAGCTTTTCGCCGCGCGAACAGTCGAGCACCTCAAAGTCCTGCCAAGAATCCGAAATCCACATAGCTGCTCCTCTTGTCCGGCGGATGGAACCGTGCAGTTCCAGTGTGCGCCGGAATGGTGATACTTAGACAGTGTATTATATCATCAAGTGCCGCAATGGTCAATGTGTCCGAGCCGTTCGGAGGGGCACAATTGTAAACAAATGATAAAGAATCGCCCACCGGTACACCGGCAGGCGATTCAGACGGGCAAATGCAAAAAAGCCTCGCAGAGTTTGCGCCCGCAGGCACAAAGAAAGCCCGATCATTTTCTCCGGCGGCATGTACGGCGGAGAAAATACCGCTCGGCTCGCAAACGTGCGCATTGGGCACCTCTGGTGTCCAATGCGTGCGCTGCAGCGAGCTGCATCTTTTTCAAACGAGAGCCCAGCGCAGTGGGTCTCGTTTGAGAGCGCGTGCGCGCTCAGCGGCGGCCGCTGCCGACGCGGTCGCGGTCAAAGTCAAATTCGTGCAGCGTCTCGCGCATCTGCGCGCGGCGGCGGGCCTCCTCGGCCTCCATCTGCGCACGGCGGCGGCGCTTGCGTTCGGCCTCGATCTGCTTGCGGCGGCGCACCAGCCACAGCACATAGCCGATGACGGCCAGCACGACGAGCAGGAGCACGACGAGCACGACCGGGTTCGTGAAAAAGGCGCGCAGGTGGCCCACGATATACGCCCCCTTCGACACGGCGACATCGACCGCCGCGACGAGCTTGACCGTGCCGTAGACCGTGCCGTTATACGACACCGTGAGCTCGCCGACCTCGTCCCCTGCTTTGACGGGGGCCTCGAGCGGTTTGCCGTCGCGCTCGGAATAGATGGTGACCTGCTGCTCAAACTGCGGCGCGCCGGCCGTATCGGCCGACGGCAGCACGGCCGAGATGCTCTGCGCCGGGCGGACGGTCACGCCGTCACTGTCGCGCCCGTAGCGCACGGGCACCTCACACACAAGGTCGCTCGCGCTGACGATGTCGCGCCAGCCGTAGTTGGAAAACACCCAGCGGTAGGCCGTGAGCGTGTCGGAAAAGCTGCCGAAATCGGTCGTGCCGTTGGCGCGGGCCGTGCCCTTGCCGCCGAGCACGACGCACAGCAGGCGCACGCCGTCCTTCTCCGCCGTGGAGACAAGGCAGTAGCCCGCGGCCTCGGTGTGGCCGGTCTTGACGCCCTTGGCATACTCGTAATAATAGCCGCGGTACATCGGGGACTCGGGGTTAATCAGGCCGTTCGTGTTCGAGAGCGTGCGTTCGTCGGACAGGTTCGTGGCCGGGACGGTGTGCTTGACCGTATTGCAGATCGTGGCGAAGAGCTCGTGGCTGAGCGCTTCCTTCGTGATGCGGTAGAGGTCATGCGCCGTGGTGTAATGGTCGTCGTTCGGCAGGCCGTGGGGGTTGACAAAGTGCGTGCCGGTGCAGCCGAGCTCCTGCGCGCGCGCGTTCATGCGCTGCACGAACGCCGAGATGCTGCCGCAGACGTACTCCGCGACGACATTGCACGCCTCGTTGGCCGAGGAGATCATGGCGCAGTAGAGAAAGTCCTCGAACGTCATGGTCTCACCGACCTTGATGTCGGCATTGCTCGCGCCCTCGACCATGTCGGCATTGCAGTCGGCATAGGCGGTGACGGTGTCATCCAGCTGCACGTCGCCGCGCTCGACCGCCTCGACCGCGAGCAGGAGCGTCATGATCTTCGTCAGGCTCGCGGGATAGGCTTTGGTGTCGATGTTGCGGGTATAGTAATACTGGCCGCTGTCCTCGTCGACGAGCAGAACGCAGTTGGCCCCGAGCTTTTCATCGAGCGCGGACTTGACCGCGTCGCTGCCGAGGACATACGACCCCTCCGCCGCCTGGACGGTGCTCTGGGGCACGCCGTCGGACGAGACGTTTGCGGTACTCTGGGGCGCATCGGCCGAATTGTCCGCCGTGCTTTTCGCGGCGGACGCCGGGAAGGCCGCCGTCAGCAGCAGGCAGACGATGAGCAGCAGCGGCAAAATGCGATATTTTTTCATATCTTTCTCCATGGAACTATGATATAATGGAATATCCGGCCGGAGGCGGCGCTGCCGCGCGGCCGGGACAAATGACAGTGTCTTGCCCCATTATAATAATTCCGGCGGCGAAAAGCAAATCATTTCCGCGAAAAGACGCAAACGGAGGGACCGCGATGAAAATACTGGTTGTGGACGACGAAAAAACCATCGTCAAGGGCATCAAATTCAACCTCGAGAACGAGGGCTATCAGGTGGACGTGTGCTATGACGGTGAGACCGCCGTGGACATGGCGCGCCGCGGCGAGTACGCCGTGATTTTGCTCGATCTCATGATGCCGAAGCTCGACGGGCTCGGCGCGTGCCAGCAGATCAGGCAGTTTTCCACCGTGCCGATCATCATGCTCACGGCCCGCAGCGAGGACGCCGACAAGCTCATCGGCTTTGAATCCGGCGCGGACGACTACATCACGAAGCCGTTCAACATCCTCGAGCTCAAGGCGCGCATCCGCGCGCTCATCCGCCGCTCGAGCATGGCCCCCGCCGCCCCGGCCGAGCCGGACGGCGGCAAGCTCGTGCGCGGCCACATCGAGATCGACCCCGAGCGCCGCAGCGCCCGCCGCTTCGGCCAGAACGTGGAGCTGACGCTCAAGGAGTTCGACCTCATCGAACTGCTCATGCGCAACCCCGGCAAGGTCTACTCGCGCGAGCAGCTGCTCGACCTCGTGTGGGGCTACGACTATCAGGGCGACATCCGCACCGTGGACGTGCACATCCGCCGCCTGCGCGAAAAGCTCGAGCGCAACCCTGCCACCCCCGAATACATCATCACGAAGTGGGGCGTGGGCTACTACTTCGCCGAGGCCTGACGGATGAAGCAGCATCCGTTTCGCATCCGGCTGCCGCGCAGGCTGGTATCGAGCGTGCAGTTTCGCTTCGCCGTGACGTTCACGATCCTCGTGGCAATTTTGCTTGCGCTCATGAACACCTACCCCACGCGCGCCTCGCGCGACATCGTGTTCACCGAAAAGCAGAGCGCGCTGACAAACCGCGCCGCCGTCGTGTCGTCCTCCCTGTCGCTGCTCGACAATCTCACGCCGGACAACACGCGGCAGGTGCTCGCCCTGCTCGACCTGCGCGACCTGACGCGCATCATCGTGACCGACAGCGAAGGGCTGGCCGTATATGACTCCGCAAGCGAAAACAACATCCGCGGCAAGTACGTGCTCTACCCCGAGCTCGTGCGCGCGCTCGGCGGACAGGCCGTGTTCTACTCGCACTACACGACCGAGGCGTTTCTCAGCCGCGCGGCCATGCCTGTCATGAGCAGCGGCCGGACCGTCGGCGCCGTGTACGTGTGCGAGAGCGACAGCGAGCGCGCCGCGCTCATCGGCAGCATCCAGCGCCGGCTCGGCACGATCACGATCGGCATCGGCGCGGCCGCGCTCGTGGTGCTGTGGTTTTCCATCAAAATGCTCACGCGGCGCATCACGCAGCTGGCCGACGGCGTGCGCACCGTGCAGAGCGGCGACTACAGCTTCCGCCTGACGCTCTCGGGCAACGACGAGCTGACCGAGCTCGGCCAGGAATTCAACAACCTCACCGAACGGCTCGAGACGACCGAGGCCCAGCGCCGCCGGTTCGTCTCCGACGCGTCGCACGAGCTCAAGACGCCGCTGGCGTCCATCCGCCTGCTGTCGGACAGCATCTCCCAGAGCGCGGACATGGACAGCGCGATGATGCGCGAGTTCGTGGCCGACATCGGCAGCGAGGCCGAGCGCCTGCAGCGCACGACCGAGAAGCTGCTCGACCTATCGCGGCGCGATGACGGCGTGCAGCCGGACGTGACGATCGTGGACCTACAGCAGGCCGTGCACGGGACGCTGCACCTGCTGCGCCCGCTGGCCGACCAGAGCAGCGTGACGATCACGTGCCTCATGAGCGAGGGCGTGACCGTGCGCGCATCCGAGGACGACATTTACCACATCGTGTTTAACCTTGTCGAAAACGCCATCAAATACAATCTCCCGGGCGGGGACGTGACCGTGCGCGTGGAGACGCACGGCGGGCAGAGCGTCCTGTCCGTGGCCGACACCGGCATCGGCATCCCCGAGGCCGACCGGCCGAACATCTTCAACCGCTTCTACCGCGTGGACAAGGCCCGCTCGCGCGAGCACGGCGGCAGCGGTCTCGGCCTGTCGATCGTACACGATGCGGCCGCGCTCTACGGCGGCACCGTGGCCGTGGACGGCGTGGAGCCGCACGGCACGCGCTTTACCGTGACGTTCCCGCGCGCGGCGGCAGACGACGCGCCCGAGACGCAAAAGGAGGTGCCGGAGACATGAAGCGATGGCTCCCCCTGCTGCTGGCCCTTGCCCTCGCGCTCGGCTGCGCGGGCTGCGCAAAGCGGCAGACCGTGACGGTATACCGCATCGCAAAAGAGGGCGCCGCCCTCATGGAGACAGAGGCGGTCACCGTGCCGGACGGCACGGACCCGGTTCAGGCGGCGATCGACGCACTCGGCGCGGCGCCCGGCGACAGCACGTGCTTCAATCCCGTGCGCGGGTGGCTGACGCTCGGCAGCTACCGCATCGACGACGCGGGCACGCTCTGGCTGACGGTGACGGACTCGGACACGGTGAGCGGCATCGTGCGCACGCAGGCGCTGGCCTGTCTGGTGCTGACGGGCACGGCACTCGGCGGCGTGTCGGCCGTCGGACTCGAAGAGGCGGACGGCGACGTGCTGCACGAGCCGATGACCGCAGATGATCTCGCCCTGACCGACCCGGCCACGGACACGCAGACTTAAACACAAACGCATTCCCACGGAGGTGTATTTTTCATGCTCAACAACATTGCCCGCATCCAGCGCGCGCTGACACAGGCGCATCTGGACGCCATCCTGCTCACCGACGAAAACGACCGCCGGTTCGCCACCGGCTTCCCGTCCTCGGACGGCGCCGTGATCGTGACGGTACACCAGGCATTTTTCATCACCGACGCCCGCTACATCGAGGCCGCGCGCGCCGCGCTGACCGGCATCGCGCAGGTGCTGCTGTGCTCGCGCGAGGCACCGATGCGCACGCTCGTGCAGGGCATCCTGCGCGAGGCGAACGTGCAGATCCTCGGCGGCGAGGAGCAGACGACGAGCTATGCCGAGTTCACGGCCTATGAGCAGCTCTTCGGCCTGAAGCTCCAGCCGGCGCAGAACCTGATCCGCAATCTGCGCGCGGCCAAGCAGCCGGAGGAGCTTGCGATGATGTATCAGGCCCAGCAGATCACGGACGAGGCGTTTGCCCAGATCTGCACCGTCATCCGCCCCGGCATGACCGAGCGCGAGATCGCGGCCGAGCTCATCTACCGCATGCTGCGCCTCGGCGCGGAGGGTACGAGCTTTGACCCCATCGTGCTTACCGGCCCGGACACGAGCATGCCGCACGGTGTGCCCGGCGACCGGCGCGTGGCCGCAGGCGACTTCGTAACGATGGACTTCGGCTGCCGCAAAAACGGCTACTGCTCGGACATGACGCGCACCGTCGCCGTCGGCATACCGACCGACGAGATGCGCAGCGTGTACCAGACCGTGCTCAACGCGCAGCTGGCCGGCATCGCCGCGGCAAAGGCCGGCGTGACCGGCGAGCGCGTGGACGCCGCCGCGCGCAAGGTCATCAGCGACGCGGGCTACGGGGACTACTTCGGTCACAGCTTCGGCCACAGTCTGGGTCTCGACATTCACGAGCACCCCATCGCCGCCCCCGGCGTGCACGGGAGACTGCCGGAGCACACCGTCATCTCCGCCGAGCCGGGCATCTATCTGCCCGGAAAGTTTGGCGTGCGCATCGAGGATGTGATGCATCTGACGGCTGACGGGGCCGAAATTCTCACCCGGAGCCCGAAAAATCTCATCATTCTGTAAATACCCGCTTGTCAAACCACGCAAAATCGTGTAAACTATATAAGATTTTTGATTCTAATCATTCTTGAGGAGGATTCCTATATGATTACTGCAGGCGATTTCCGCAACGGCGTTACTTTCGAAATGGACGGCCAGGTCATGCAGGTCGTCGAGTTCCAGCACGTCAAGCCCGGCAAGGGCGCGGCCTTCGTGCGCACCAAGATGAAAAACGTCATCACCGGCGCCGTGACCGAGACGTCCTTCAACCCCACCGCCAAGTTCGAGAGCGCCACCATCGACCGCAAGACGATGGAGTACAGCTACAACGACGGCAATCTTTACTACTTCATGGATCCCGAGACCTACGAGCTCATCCCCATCGACGAGAGCGCCCTCGGCAGCAACTTCCGCTTCGTGAAGGAGAACATGGAGTGCGTCATCAGCTCCTACAAGGGCAAGGTGTTCCAGGTCGAGCCGCCCACGTTCGTTGAGCTCGAAGTGACCGACACCGATCCGGGCTTCGCCGGCAACACGGCCACCAACGCCACCAAGCCCGCCACCCTCGAGACCGGCGCTGAGATCAAGGTGCCGCTGTTCATCAACCCGGGCGACCGCATCCGCGTCGACACCCGCGTGGGCGAGTACCTCGAGCGCGCGAAAGGCTGAGAAGCAACAAGACAGAAAAAAAGACGCTGCCGCGGCAGCGTCTTTTTTGTTTGCAGATAGGGGTGGCACACGGTGCATGGGCGGCAGCGCTGGAGATAGACGCGACCTTTCCGCCTCACCCGGCAAGCCGAGCTTTCCACCTTCTCCTCGAGGAGAAGGCATCGCTTTGCGGCAACGCAAAGATCTCATCCGAGGCGGGCCTTGCCCCCTCGGGCTCCCCCTGCTGCTCAGATATATGGAATGATGCACCATTTCCTCCTCAAGGAGAAAGCTTGAAAAGAACCGGCGCGCCGGCTCTTGCGGGCCGGCGCGCTGGTCATCTTTCGTTTGCATTATTCGGCGCTTTCCGCGGCAGGGGTCTGCTCCGGTGCCGGGGCCTCGGCCTGCGCCGCGGCGGCGTTGGCCGCATTGATGCCATGATCCAGATCCTTGATGAAGCAGCGGCGGCGCTTGTGCTGCTCCTTCTCGAGCCGCTTCCACTGCGCAAGGATGTGGTCATTGAGCTCGAGCATGGGGCCGGTCTCGGCAAACTGCACGCCGTGGCGGTTGCAGCTCTGGCAGACGTGATCCATCATGACAGCGTTGATGCCCTCGGTCTGCAGATCGGGCCGCACAGCCGTGAGCAGCATGATGAGCGTGTCGCCATGGTGCAGATCGTTGAGCACCTCCGCCCAGCCGAACGGGAACAGGCGGCCGTCGGAGTGCTTGAGCGCGGGTGAGGGGTCGAGCGTCGTGACGCCGAAGGCGACGAGGTTTTCCTGCTCATCGAGCACGAAGCACACAAACTCCGGGTCGACGAGCGGAATAAACTTGTTGGCGTAGCGCTCGATCTGCTCGTCCGAGAGCTCCACAACGCCGTAGAGCGGCGCGTAGGCCGCGTTGACCAGCTCAAATACCTGACGGACGAACGGGCCATACTCGCTCTTGTGATGCACGGTGGCCACGTGCAGGTTCTTGCGCTTGAGGATAAACTCCGAGAGCTTGTGCAGACGCTCGGCCTCCGCGCTGCCCGGCGCGGGCACCGTGATGCGGTACTCGATCCAGTCGACGTCCTTGCGGTAGCCGAGGCGGGCGAGGTGCTCGGGATAATACGGCGCGTTGTAATTGGTGAAAAACAGGCTCCGGCGGTCAAAGCCCTCGACGAGCATGCCCTCGCGGTCCATGTCCGTGAAGCCGAGCGGGCCGTGCACCTGATCGCACCCCTTCTGGCGCGCCCAGCGCTCGACCGTGCCGAACAGCGCCGCCGAGACCTCGGAATCGTCCACGAAGTCCACCTGGCTGAAGCGCATGCGGTGCGTGCCGAACTTGTCATTGGCCTTGTGGCTGAGGATCGCACCGATGCGGCCGACGATCTCCCCGTCGCGCCAGGCCAGCCAGCAGCGGGCCTCGCAGTAATCAAACGCGGGATTCTTGCCCGGCGTCCAGTCGGAGAGGTCATCCCCGTAGAACGATGGAATGTAGTTCGGGTTATCGGCATAGAGCCGGTTGGGATACTGCATAAACTGGCGCAGCTCGTGCTTGGTCGTGACCTCGGTCACGACGACCGGGCTGTACTTTTCAAACTTCTGCATGAGAATGTGCTCCTTACAACAACAATGACCAGTGGAAACCTGGCTGGCGATAGTATAGCGCGCATTCCGCCCGATTTCAACCTTTGTGTGTGTGGTTATTCACCCAATCGGCACCGTTCGACACGAAAAAGCCCCCGGAGCGGACGCTCCGGGGGACCGTTTTTCCTGTTTCTGCTTACAGGAGCTCGGGATACCAGTTGTTGATCGCGTCAACGATCGCGGCAGCCTTGCCTTCCTTGCAGATCTCCAGAATGTCGGATGCGAGGCCGAGGCCCCAGTGGACGAATGCATTTGCGTTCATGTTGCTTTACCCCTTTCTTGATGCTCCGCCGCCGCACACACACTTCGGCGCCGGATGGTTGGTGGCAATACCGGTTACAGGTTTATTTTACCGGTTTTGCGCGGGATGTCAAGCGGACAAACGGCGTCAAGTGCGCAATTTCCCTGCCGCTTTCTTAGCGCGTTCCTGACAGATTTTCGGTGCTTTTCCCGCCGGGCGGCTTGCACTGCGCGCCGGAATCGGCTATAATGAGCGTTGCGCCGTGATTCTGTCAAAAAAGGCGCGACCATCGCGAGGGGGGAAAAGCACATGCAATGCCGCGAATGCCACGCGGAGCTGCCGCAGGGCGCACGCCGCTGCCCGCAGTGCGGACGGCCGGTCCTGCACGAAAAAATCTGGCGGAACAAGCGCCTGCGCGCGCTGCTCATCGGCATCGCCATCGTGCTCGTTGCCGTCGGCGCGGGGTTTGCCGTCGTCGCCTCGCAGGACGCCGCCGTCAACAACCGCGTCAAGGACGCGATCTGCAGCTTCCAGTTTGACACCGCCGAGACGCTGCGGCGCGACATCAAGCTCTTCCCCGCCGGGGACAACGACCTGCGCACGGAGATCATCCGCACCGGCCGGCTCTATCAGGCCGGGCAGTACACGCAGACACTCATGTATATTGACGACCTGCACGAAAAATACACCGACGCCGATCTGGCGACCTACAGCGGCGTGCTCGACGCCATGGAGGCCAAGAGCCTGCCGCAGATCTACGCCGCGGCCGCCAACGCCTACAGCGCGCAGGACTATCAGACCGCGCTGGCCGAATACACCGTGCTCGCCGCGCGCAATTATTCCGACAGCGACAAGCGCCTGTTTCTCACCAACGCGCACCTGTGCGACAGCCTGGGCCAGCTCGCGCTCATATCCGGCATGACCAATGCGCAGACCGCGCAGAAGCTCATGGAGCTCATCGGCTTTTCCGACACCAATCAGGTCATCATGCGCGACAACAGCTACGCGCAGGCGTTTCTGACCGGCAGCTGGAGCAGCGACGCGGGCGAGCTGACCGTAACGGACGACGGCACCGTGACGTGTTCCCTGCCCGGCCTGAGCGGGAAGGAATGCACCCTGCGCGACGACACCATCTGCGCCGGCACGGGCGACGATGCCGTGGCGTTTTACCGCTTTTCCGTGCTCAGCGACCGCATGATGATCGCCGACGCCGTCGGCGACGGCCGCGCCTACACGATGTTCCGGCAATAAAAACTGCATATCCTCTACCCCGCAGTGCCCATGAACGCTGCGGGGTGTTTTTTTTGCCGATCCTGAACAGATATCCGGCAGTTGTTACTTGCTATTTACATTTTTTATACGTATAATTAGATTGGTTGTATCTGAACTTGCAGACCAACGACAAATGGGAGGAGAAAGAACATGAAAAAGCGCATCATCAGCCTGCTGCTGTGCCTGGTGCTGATCGTGTCGCTCGTGCCGGCCGCCGCCGCGGCGGACACGGGGGACGCCAGGACCGTCACGGTACGCTACGCTTCCGGTCACGGGATCGACACCCATGACTACGAGACGGACTTCACCTACAGCGACGATCTGTTTACCAAGAGCGGCTACACGTACCGCAAGGATCTCGCGCTGATGTCCATGGGCCTCGCGTTCGCGGCCTACACGAGCAAGGACTCCGAAAAGACGGACGACTACGCCACCGGCAACCGCAACTTTGTATCCATGGCCGAACAGTGCGGCTTTGAGAATATCCAGTCGAACAAATGGATGTTCCAGCCCGCCGAGGCCGACTCCATCGGCATCAGCTGTGCCAGCAAGACCATCCGCGACAACGGCGGCAGCTACACGCTCATCGCCGTCGGCGTGCGCGGCAACAACTACCACGCCGAGTGGGGCGGCAACGCCCGGCTCGACGCCGCGGGCGAGCACAAGGGCTTCGCCCTCGGCCGCGATCAGGTGCTTGACTACCTGCGCGCCTACATCGCCGACACCGGCATCTCCGGCCGGCTGAAGATCTGGATCGCCGGCTACAGCCGCGGCGCGGCCGTGTCCAACATGGTCGGCGGCGCGCTCGACAATGGCTACAGCCTCGGCGAGGGCGTCAGTCTCAGCCCGCACGACCTGTACTGCTATTGCTATGAGCCGCCCATGGGCGCGACGAAAGATCAGGTGCAGGGCCGCCTGTATGACAACATCCAGAATCTCGTGAACGAAAATGACCTCGTGACCTACGTCGCGTTCGACAACTGGGACTTCGCCCGCTACGGCGTCGACCGCGTCGTGCCGACCAAGGGCGACGACAACTATCTCGGCTACAAGGCCGCCATGCTCAAGGAATTCGTGCAGATCCCGAACAACGGCGGCATCTACTGGCCCGACCACTTCCAGGCCTGGGGCATCGACCCGAAGGACATCACGAGCGGCGATCTCGGCAAGATCTTCAAGGTCAACATGACGCAGAAGGAATTCTACGCCGACCTCTGCGAGGCGATCACGACGTGCCTCGTGTCCTCGCGCGCCGACTACGCGGAGAATATGCAGGACTTCCTCGTCGCCATGCTGGCGGATATCTTCGGCGCAGCCGATAAGAACACCTCCGGCGTGGCAGAGAGCTTCGCCAAAAAAGTACAGGACAACTGGAAGAAACTCTTCTACTCGCTGACCATCCCCGGCATGATCAAAAACGGCACAGCCGCCAAGCTCCTGACCGGGTATCTGGTCGAGGCGCTGCAGGAAAACGGCGTTCTGACCTACGATCTCGCGGGCATCGAGGCCGCGATGGGCATGCTCGCGCCGCGGCTGTCGAAGATGGCGTGCAAATACCCCGGCACGACCATGACGCTGCTGGCGAACCTGCTCGTGATCGGACTGGCCCACTGCGGCGAGCCGGGTCTCGCCTGGCTGCGCAGCCTGCCGGACGACTACATGGCCAAGAAGCAGACCGTGAGCTATGCGGGCCTGTTTGACGACGTGGGCGCGGACACCTGGTATGCATCCAGCGTGGACTACGTCAAGAACGGCCGGCTGATGTACGGCACCGGGAATAACCTGTTCCAGCCCGATGCGCAGATGACCCGCGCCATGTTCGCGCAGGTGCTCTATGCGCTCGAGGGCAGCCCGTCCGTGCGCGGCCTGAGCTGCCCGTTTACCGACGCGGGCGGCAGCTGGTACACCGACGCCGTCATCTGGGCGTACCACGCGGGTGTGGTCGCGGGCGTGTCCGCGACGCAGTTTGCGCCGAACGAAGCGCTGACCCGCGAGCAGATGGTGACCATGCTCTACGGCTACGCCGGCCGCGCCGAGCAGCTCTCCGGCTCCGACGGCGCGCTGGCAAGCTATCAGGACCAGGCGAGCGTGTCCGACTGGGCGCGTGAGGCCATGGCCTGGGCCGTGAGCACCGGCGTGATCACCGGCACGTCCACCACCACCCTCGCGCCGCAGAAGATCGGCACGCGCGCCGAAGTCGCGACCGTGCTGATGCAGTTTTGCGAGCAGTGATATCAGCGCAGCGCCCGGACTTCCTGAGAAGTCCGGGCGCTTTTTCATGCGTGCAAAGCCCGCCCCCGGCGAATGCCGGGGGCGGGCTGTTTTTGTATGCGGTTTACCGGTCGGCGGCTGCGGTTTTCGCGCTGCGGCAGTTGGCGCGCAGCACCGGCATGAGTGCCGTGAGCGCGATGTCCAGCTTGCGGGAATAGTCCCCTTCCATGCCGTTATTGATCCAGTCGATGAGCATGCCGAATATCATGTCCGTATACATGCGGATGATCGCCTCAAGGTCCTCGGGCATGATGTCCATGTTCTGCGCATAGCGCGTGATGACCTGACGGGCATAGTAATCGCTCGTCTCCCACGTGAAGCGCTCGAGCTCTTCCTTGCCGTAGCCGTGGTAGATGTTCAGGATGGCCTGCCGGTCGTTCGAGAGGTTCGCCGCCAGCGTCAGAAAACCCTCACGCACGGTCTCGAAATTGCCGTTCGTGTCCAGAAAGTGCTGCACGCGCAGCTCAAACACATACTGCGTGAGCACATAAATATCCGTGAAATAATAGTAGAATGTCTTGCGGCTGCAGCCCACGGCGTCCGTGATCATCTTGACCGTGATGCGGTCGATCGTATAGTCGTTGAGCAGGCGCATATACGCATCCGCGAGCGCCGTGCGCGTCCGGTTCTGCTTCATAAAGTGTGCCTCCGTTCCTGCGGCCGGACGAATGCCGGCGCTGTTTTTCCTAGCCCTATAGTAACCCACCTGTCACCATAATTCATTGGCCATTATCACGTTTGTGTAACGTTTTTGCACACTTGGCGAAACGATTCTACCCGTTTGTCCGGATTTTTTCAGGAATCCAGCTCGCCCTGCAGCTGGCAGGTGCGCATAATGATGGCGGCGAGCTGTGCGCGGCTGGCACCGTCGTTCGGGCTCAGTTCCCCGCTGCTCGTGCCGTAGAACAGGCCCATGGAGACAGCCCACGTCGTGGCGGAAAATGCCCAGTCGGGCACGGTGTTCCAGTCCTCATAGCCGCCGATGGGCCGCGGGCGGACGCCCTTTTCCGGGCCGAAGACGCGGTAGAGCATCGTGACGAGCTGCGCGCGCGTGAGGCGGGCATCGGGCGCAAAGTGCGTGTCGTCCACGCCAACGGAGACCTCTTTGGCATAGGCCCAGCGCACGGCGTCGGCGTACCAGGCATCGGCCGTGACATCTTCAAACGGGAGTTCCGGCAGCCCGGACACATCCGGCTCACCGGCCATGCGGTAGAGCATCGACACGAGCATGGCGCGCGTCGTCTCCCCCGCCGGGTCAAACAGATCGTTGCCGATACCGCTCATGAGCCCGAAGAGCACACAGTAATCAATGCCCGCGTGCGACCAGTCGTCCGCTGCCGGCATGTCGTCAAACACGCCGCCGGCACAGTACTTGTCGCCGATGCAGGGGTCCGGGATCTTGGCCGTCTCCGTCTTGCCGCAGATGGAGCAGGTGCGCTCCATGTTCACAACACCGTCGTCGGTCTCGATGGCCGTCCAGGCGCTCCAGTGGTGGACGGGATAATAATACTGCACCGCCTCCGTGACGCGCTCACTGCCCTTGAAATAGTTCACGGTGCTGCCGTTCGTGAGCGTCATGGTATAGATCGTCTTGACCGCCGGGTCGAGCACGCGGTACTCCGTGGCCGAGACCTGGCCAATGATCATGACATAGTGGCCGTTGGCCGAATAGCCGTTGAGGTGGATGATCGGCGGGCTGTAGCTGCCCTCGCCGCCGACGTAGCGCGCGATGGCCTCGGCGAGCGAGGTCTTGCTGTACGTCGCGCCGCTGAAGGCAACATCCTCCGGCGTCGTGGCAAAGGGCGCGCCGTAGTGGCCGCCGCTGCGCCAGTAATCGCCGAGCGCGCCGGGCGTGGCGTCGATGCCGAGGTACGACAGCGCCATGGAGATGCACGCCGTGAAGCACTCGTGGTTGGCATAGCCCACATAGCTGCCCCAATACTCGGGGCAGAACAGATCGGTATAGGCCGGTACCTGGCAGATGTAGCGGACCGTGCCCGTCTTCACGCCGGAATTCTGCGTATACTCCACGCCCGCATACGGCGCGGCATCCACCCGGCTGGCCGCCGCGGCACCCATCGTCAGACAGGGCAGCAGCCCCGCCAGCAGGCACAGCGTCAGCGCCAGGCTGAGGATTCGTTTCTTCATAGATGACTCCTTTGGTTCCGGATTTTTGCTGGGTGTTGACATAACGTACACACACATTTGCATATCTTACACCTTCTGTTACGAAATTGCAACCTTTTTTGCTTTCTCTGCCAGCATTTGTGGGGCACAGCGGCCGGACGGGGGCCGGTTTTGGCGCGAAAAGTGGGGATGCAGAGATCTCGACAGGATTCGCAGAAAGCGTTATGTAAACCGATACAAGCAAAATATGGTCGTGCGCACGCGGACGTGCGCGGACGGTGCGGAACATTTTCTGTGACGTACATAATATTCCTATTGACAGATATGCAAATGCATAATAAAATGGAAATAGAAGGGGCCGCTTCCGGCGCTGTGCGGCCGCGACCGGCCGGTTTTCGACGCGAAGCCGGGCAGATGCGCAGCTTCGATGGCAAAGTCCGCCGTTTTGGCGGCGAAAACGCTGCCGAAACGGCGGAAGCATGGCGTTATGTAAACTGCAAGGAGGTGAGGGACCGTCGGGATGGAAAGACGGAAACGATATGTGTCCGCGTGCGGCCCGGGGCATGGCGTGGATTGAGCTGCATCAGTCGCTGCCGCAGCACCGCAAGCTGCTGGCACTGCGCGACGCGCTGGGCGTGCGCACGCCGGCGGCAATCGGGCACATGTGCCTGCTGTGGCTGTGGGCGCTGGACAACGCGCCGGACGGCGACCTGTCTGCCCTGCCAGCAAAGCAGCTGGCGGAGATCTGCCAGTTCAACGTGCGCCGGGCAGATGCCCTCGCGGCGGCGCTGCGCACGTCCGGGTTCGTGGACTTTGACGGGCAGCTGCACGACTGGAGCGACTACACCGGCCGCCTGATCGACCAGCGGGCAGCCAGCCGCGAGCGGCAGCGGCGGCGGCGCGCGCGGCAGCGCTTGGCGGCTATGGAAGAAAGCAAGGAGGATGGTACATGAAAAAGCAGACGAACACCGACCTGCGCCGTGCACTGCGCGAGCAGCGCGCGGCATATGAGGAGCTGCTGGGCCTGTCGGGCGCGATTTTGGCAGCGCTGTGCGTGCGCTGCGGCGACGGCGCAACGCTGCGGCTGCCGAAGCAGGCCGTGCACGACGCGCTGGAGACCTACGAATTCGCGGCGGCGGCCGACGGTGAGGACTACGTGCTCTCGTACCGGGAGCGCGCGACATGATCGACCTCGAGGACGAGAAGGAGCGCATCCTCGAGCAGCTGGCAGCCATGGTGGCCGACGCATCCGTGAAGCCGGAGCTGCGGCTCAAGGCGGCGGGCATGGTGCTCGGCCACGAGCGAGGCAAAGCAGCCCCCGCGAAGGACGAAGGCGATGCAGAGCCGGAGGTGCTGCGCTTTGAGGGTGCGCTCGAGCAGTGGAGCCGGTAGTGAGGAGGCGCGATGGCACGCAAAAACGAACCCTATATTTATCAGGTACTGCGGCGCGAGACGCCGAACCCGCGGCAGCAGGCGTTCTTCCGCGCGGAGGCGGCCAACGTCGCCTACGGCGGGGCGCGCGGAGGCGGAAAGAGCTGGGCCATGCGGCGCAAGCTCGTGCTGCTCGCGATGCGCTATCCGGGGCTGAGGCTCCTGCTGCTGCGCCGGACGCTGCCGGAGCTGCGCGCCAACCACATCCTGCCGCTGCAGCGGGAGCTCGCGGGCTACGCCGCATGGAGCGGCGCGGAGCGCGCGTTCCGGTTCCCGAACGGGTCACGGCTCGTGATGGGCTACTGCGACAGCGACAGCGACTGCGCCCAGTATCAGGGGCAGGAGTATGAGGTGATCGGCTTCGAGGAGGCAACGAACTTCGAGCCCGACTGGCTGACGTTCATCGCGACCTGCCTGCGCACGACGCGCACGGATTTCGTACCGCGCATCTACTACACCTGCAACCCCGGCGGGCCGGGCCACGCCTACATCAAGCGCCTGTTCATCGACCGCGCGTTCCGCGACGGCGAGGACCCGGCGGACTATGTGTTCATCCCGGCGAAGGTCTACGACAACCAGGTGCTCATGCAGCGCGACCCCGGCTATCTCAAGCGGCTGGAGGCACTGCCGCCCGCACGGCGGCGCGCGCACCTCGAGGGCGACTGGAACGTGTACGAGGGGCAGGTGTTCGCCGAGTGGCGCGATGACCCCGCGCACTACGCCGACGGGAAGTGGACGCACGTGATCGAGCCGTTCGACATCCCGGACACGTGGCGGGTGTACCGCAGCTTCGACTTCGGGTACGCCAAGCCCTTCTCCGTGGGCTGGTGGGCGGTGGACTTCGACGGGCGGCTGTACCGCATCCTTGAGCTCTACGGCTGCGTGCCCGGCGAGCCGGACACCGGCGTGCGCTGGACGCCGGAGCAGATCTTTGAGCAGATCCGCACCACGGAGGCCACGCACCCCTATCTGCGCGGCCGGGACATCCGCGGCGTGGCCGACCCCGCGATCTGGGACGCGTCGCGCGGCGACAGCATCGCCGACATTGCCGACCGGTACGGCGTGTATTTCGAGCCCGGCGACCACAAGCGCCTGCCCGGCTGGATGCAGGTGCACTACCGGCTGGCATTCGATCAGGCAGGGCTGCCGATGCTGTACGTGTTCCGCAACTGCCGGGACACGCGGCGCACGCTGCCGCTGCTGCGCTACGACGCACACGCGCCCGAGGACGTAGACACGCGGCAGGAGGATCACATCGCCGACGAGATCCGGTATCTGTGCCAGTCCGACCCCATCGCGCCGCGGCCCGTGGTGCAGCGGACGCCAAAAGTGTTCGACCCGCTGAGCAGCGACTGATTATGTAAACAGAAAAAGACTGCGACGGCAGTCTCTTTTTCTCGCAAAACGCAAAAAGTTATGTAAACCATTTTGCCGGAAACGGCAGCAAAGGAGAGCCTATGACAAACGAGAAAACGAACCCCATGCCCTACCGCGCGGCGGATGCGGCGGCGATGCTGGCGGCGGCAGATGCGGCAGAGGCGGCCGGGCCGGATATGGCCGTGCCCGTGATCACGCCGGACGACGTGGCGCGCGGCACGGAGCTTCTGCGCCGGTACAAGGACGGCAAGCGCGCGCTCGAGGCGCGCATCATCGCCGACGAGCAGTGGTACCGCCTGCGGCACTGGCAGTACCTGCGCGACCGCCGCCGCGAGCAGGGGGCCGACGTGGTGGAGCCGACGAGCGCGTGGCTGTTCAACGCCATCGTCTCGAAGCACGCCGACGCGATGGACAGCTTCCCGGAGGCTGTGATCCTGCCGCGCAGCGAGCAGGATGAACCGGACGCAAAGGCGCTGTCGGCCATCGTGCCGGCCGTACTGGAAAAGACGCACTTTGAGCAGGTGTGGTCGGATGCGTGGTGGTACAAGCTCAAGCACGGGTGCGCGGCCTACGGCGTGTTCTGGGACAGTGCCGGGAGCAACGGCCTCGGCGACGTGGCCGTGCGCCAGCTCGACCTGCTGAACCTGTTCTGGGAGCCGGGCATCACCGACATTCAGGCCAGCCGCAACCTCTTCGTGTGCGCGCTCATGGACAACGACGACATTTCCGCCGCCTGGCCCGACGCGCGGCCCGGCAGCTGCGGCGTGGAGCTGGCGCAGTATCTGTACGACGACGCGGTGGACACCTCGGGCAAGAGCATCGTCGTGGACTGGTACTACAAAAAGCCGCTGCCCGGCGGCGGCACGGCACTGCACCTGATCAAATTCACGGGGCGCGACCTGCTCTATGCGAGCGAGAACGACCCCGCCATGGCCGGCGGCTTCTACCCGCACGGGCAGTACCCGGTCGTGTTCGACGTGCTCTACCCCGAGGCGGGCACGCCGTGCGGCTTCGGCATGATCGCCGTGAGCAAGGACCCGCAGCAGTACATCGACCGCCTGAGCGGCAACCTGCTGGAGATGAGCATGAAGGCCTCCACCCCGCGCTTCTGGGTCAAGAAGGGCTGCGGCGTGAACGCGCAGGAATTTCTCGACTGGTCGAAGCCGCTCGTTGAGGTCGAGGGCAGCATCGACGACGAGCGCCTGCGCCAGATCAGCCTCTACAACCTCGACGGCCAGTGGGTGAACATGCTGCAGCTGAAGATCGACGAGCTCAAGGAGACGAGCAACAGCCGCGACGTGACGCAGGGCAGCGTGTCCGGCGGCGTGACGGCGGCGAGCGCCATCGCGGCGCTGCAGGAGGCCGGAAGCAAGTCCAGCCGCGACACGCTGCGCGCGAGCTACCGCGCGTTCGAGCGCGTGGTCGAGCTCGTGATCGAGCTCATCCGCGCGTACTACACCGAGACGCGGCCGTTTCGCGTGGCGGCGCCGGGCGCGCAGGGCTACGCGTTCTGCACGTACTCCAACGCCGGACTGCGCTCACGGACCGTCGGCATGGACGCCGACGGCATGGCGCTGCAGCGCGCGCCGGCGTTCGACGTGTCGGTGCACGCGCAGAAGGAGAGTCCGTATGCGACCGCATCGCAAAATGAGCTGGCGCGGCAGCTGTATCAGCTGGGGGTCTTTAACCCCGCGTTCGCGCAGCAGGCGGTGCCGATGCTGGAGATGATGCAGTTTCCGGGGCGCGACAAGGTGCTCGAGGCCGTGCGCAGCAGCATCGTGCCGCCGCAGCCGGAGACACCGGACGCGGGCCCGAATGCGAACACCGACCCGCTGCTGAAAGCGCAGGCGGAGAAAAACCGCGTCATCACAGCCAACGCCCGCTGAGGGCAGAAGGGAGCACAGAGCATGAACGAAACCAATCTTTCCGCCGCGCCGGAGCAGAGCGCTCCTGCCGCCGCACCGGAAGCGGCCGCGCCGCACGAGGCCACTGAGGAAACCGTGACCGTCGGCGCGCTGCGCGGGGCCATCGAACGCCGGAATGCGCAGCGGGCGCGCCGCGCGGCCGAAGAAGCCGCCGCGCGCTGGTCGCGCGAGGCGGACGAACTGACGGCGCAGTGCCCGGACTTTGATCTGGGCGCGGCGCTGCAGGACACGCAGTACATCACGACCTTCTCCATCGGCACGGAGCCGAACCGCCGCGTGGTGGTCTCCTACGACCGCACAAAGCAGTAAATAGCAGCAAAAAAGAAAGATGCCATACGGCATCTTTCTTTTTTTCAGGGGCGAAGCTCTGCTATGATGGAGCGGAGAAATGAAACGGGAGGATGATCCTCATGAAGCTGGTATCGTGGAACGTGAACGGCCTGCGGGCCTGCCTGAACAAAGGCTTTCTGGATTTTGTGGCGCTCGCGGACGCGGATGTGATCTGCTTGCAGGAGACGAAGCTGCAGCCGCATCAGGTGAGCTTCGAGCTGCCGGACTACCGGATGTATTTCAACAGCGCGGACAAGGCTGGCTACTCCGGCACGGCGGTGCTCACAAGAAAGGAGCCGCTGAACGTCACCTACGATTTCGGCGACGACGAGCACCGGCACGAGGGGCGCGTCATCACGGCGGAGTACGAGGATTTCTACCTCGTGTGCTGCTATACGCCGAACTCGCAGGACGAGCTGAAGCGTCTCCCCTACCGGATGCGGTGGGAGGACGACCTGCGGGAATACCTCTGCGGGCTGGATCAGACGAAGCCTGTGGTGTACTGCGGCGATCTGAATGTGGCGCACGAGGAGATCGACCTGAAGAATCCCAAGACGAACCACTTCAACCCCGGCTTTTCCGACGAGGAGCGCGGGAAGATGACCGAGCTGCTCGCGGCGGGCTTTGTGGATTCGTTCCGCGCGCTCTGGCCGGACCGCGCCGACGCCTATTCGTGGTGGAGCTACCGCGCGGCGTCGCGGGCGCGGAACGTGGGGTGGAGGATCGACTATTTCATTGTATCCGAGCGGCTGCGCGGGCACATCAAAAAGGCGGAGATCTGGAGCGAGATCATGGGCAGCGACCACTGCCCCGTGATGCTGGAGCTGGAATGAATGGAAAAGGCGGACGCCCATGGGCGTCCGCCTTTTGTGACGTTGCCGAATTCTGAAGCAGAGCGAACATCTGTTTGAAAAGGTGCTTGTACTATGCGGCGGAATGTGGTACAATAATATACTTCAAAAACGACGCGGAGAGGGTGAGCGCATGAGCGTACACGAGGGGCACCGACAGAGAAAAAAGGAGCAGTTCCGCGAGCATGGGCTGGACGCCTTTGCCGACCATGAGGCGTTGGAGCTGCTGCTCTATTACGCCATTCCGCGGCAGGACACGAACCCCATCGCGCACCGTCTGCTCGAGCGCTTCGGCTCGCTCGAGGGCGTGTTTTCCGCGCCGGCCTACGAGCTGCAGAAGGTCGAGGGCGTGGGCGAGAACGCCGCGACGCTCATCCGGCTGCTTTTTCCGCTCTGCCGCCGTGTGCGCACGAGCGGAGGAAGGCATGAGGTCATTTTCAACACGCGCGAGAACATCGGCTCGTATTTCATCGAGCTGTTCCTCGGCGAGCGGCGGGAGGTCTTTTATGAGGCATGTCTGGATGCGAAGGGCAAGCTGCTCGCCTGCTACCGATTGGCAGAGGGCAGCCCGGATCAGGTGACGATCAATATGCGCCGCGTAGTGGAAAACGCGCTCAACGCCAACGCGAGCCTGGTGGTGCTGTCGCACAACCATCCGAGCGGCGTGGCGCTGCCGAGCAAGGAGGACAACCAGACGACCCTGCAGATCAAGCGGGCGCTTGCGGACATCGGCGTGCAGCTGGTGGACCATGTGATCGTCGCGGACGGGGACTTTGTGTGCCTGCGCGACAACGGACTTTTGGATTGAGGAGGCAGACCATGGAATTCAAGCTCCATGCGCCCTTTCAGGCGACCGGCGACCAGCCGGAGGCCATTGCCGCGCTTGTGCGCGGCGTCGAATTGGGACTGGACGAGCAGGTGCTGCTCGGCGTGACCGGCTCGGGCAAGACGTTCACGATGGCCTCGGTCATCGCGAACCTGAACCGCCCGACGCTTGTGCTGGCGCACAACAAGACGCTTGCGGCTCAGCTGTGCTCGGAGTTCC
>ERZ825324.195-NODE-195-length-86281-cov-10.872127_pt1 | contig 86281 bp, 82 predicted proteins | sample MGYA00519859_ERZ825324 | MGnify/ENA primary metagenome ERZ825324 (study PRJEB31778, sample SAMEA3449198) | human gut metagenome | biome: human gut; feature: human-associated habitat; material: faeces | place: United Kingdom | collected 2010/2012 ...
CACTTACTGTTACTCCTGCTAATATTAGCAATACTACTATTGTTACTACTAGTGAGACTATGGTGATTCCTTTTATTTCTTCTGTATTCTGCATCTTTTTCATCCTTCCGTACTATCATTAAGTTACATACTTAATGATAATATAAGAAGGTATTTTTACTTGATTTCAAGCTAGTTTCAATACTTTTTGTATAATGTTAAATCTTTCTTTTATGCAAACTTTTAATTTGATAAAAATGTTCTATCCCCCTTGACTTTATTTGCTCTTTTGTTATAATGAAAATATAAAATAATACCATTAAGTATGTAACTTAAGCACTGAAAAAACACTAATTTTTTTATAAAATTAGTGTAAAAAAAATAAAAGAAGAAAAAATTTGTTGAAATTTACATATACTTTAAAATTTGAAATATAGTTATAATACCATCATAACAATTCTGATAAATGTTAATTGAACAATAGTATTTCGCACATAACATACATTTTTCTAGTTTTTAATAATATTAGAAATTTTACAAAGACGTACATAACCTGGTATGTTATATTTAGTTCTTTTTCAAATGCTATAAATTCATTTTGAGTTGGAACGTGCCACTCTTTTGATGTTATATCTCTACACACCGTATATCTATAAGTATAGCTTCTATAATCTTTTAATGCCATTACATAGAATTTTCCATTTCCGAAGCCAATCGCAAATAAAACATCCATTGTTCCGAATGGTCCTATATAATTTTTTTGACTAATATAATAATCTTTCAAAGATGCTTATGAAGATACTGAATATGATTGTCTAGTTCAAGAACCACTTCCACCTTTTTTGAAATCTTCAAATATTATTCCATCTGAGGTGCCATCTCCATCTGTGTCTTCATAATAACCCAGTTCTGAGCTTTTCTAATTTATAATTAAGTGAATAACTTAATGAATTTTTTTATATAAATTTAGATATTTCTTTCTATCCATTCAAAAAGGTTTTCAGGAAAGATTAACTTACTGAAAAATTAATCTCCCCTAATTTTTTAGTCTTTTTTATCTAGCTTTTTATTTATTTCTGTTGTGTTTCTGCATATGATAAGTCTAACTAATATAAGCTCGTATGCTATTCTTACAACAAGGTTGCCTACAACTAAATATAATAAGAAAGCTATAAAACTTGTAGATATTGTAGCAAATGAAGATAATGTAACAAATATAGCACATATTAAGTATAATATTTTTAATACATTCTCAATTGTTAATTTTTTAAATGTTAAAAAATCATACATCCAACCTAAAAAGCCAGTATATTTTCCTTCATTATCTTTTTTTAAGAATGTAAAGTACAATACTATGCCTCCTACAATAGCTAATACTAAAGATACAATTATCCATATAGCACTAGATGCTACAGAATTCATCGCTGGTGTGCTTCTTGCATATGATGATGCGTACATATGAACTCCCCCTTTCAAATTTTTTCAAATATAGAATACTATAAAATAGTTCAATTTTCAAGAAATATTCATGATTTTTTTAAAGAAATTTTCATAATTTTTTTAAATTGACAACTCAGCTTTATTTGTAGTATAATTAACTTGTAAGCGTGTAATTATTACACATCACTTTGTTAAGCATTATGGAGGCATCTATATGAACATCATGCTTGTTATTGTCGTGTTGCTGTTCAACCTACTTTCTGGCGGAACAGAAAGTAACGTTCCTACCACGATTGTACCGGATGGTACGGCGTGGTCCGATCCTAACTATCTTGTTCAGCTCATGTACATGTACGGCGGAAACGTCGACATGAACAGAGCATACGAACAAGAATATGACAAAACCTTTTATTTCACAGACGGGTATCAGGCATACGGGTGGGGCAAAGGCTCCTCCGTTAGAGTTCATGGCAACATGAATTCAGGTATCTACTTTGATTTTAATATCAAAGCGAGTAATTACCAGCAAGAAGTCACTGTCGACACTCCTGTGGAAGGTTTGAAAGTTGTGACCAGCCAGTACTCTAATGGAGAAGCTGGATACAGCTTTAGTGTCGGTCCCATCAACCTCTATACTGCATTACAGCTTTTCAACTCTGCATCGTCTTATATGGTGCAGAGCAATACAGCAAGTTAAGGAAACTTGCTTACCCAAAAGCTGTAATTACAAAATCTCTCAGAGTCAATTGGCTCTGAGAGATTTTTATATATTAATTACCTTTTAGTCATATAAAACTCTACATTGGTAATTTTTTCCTTGTTTGTTATTTTTAATATATTGTATACACTTAATAACACACTTGTAGATATTATCCATAAGTTTCTATAAGTAAAGAAGAAATGTTGATACGAGTGTTGTTTTAATGCTAAATACCAAACAATACCTAAACAACCTATACATAAATAAATTACTATTTCTTTATAGTTAAACTCAATTCTTTTTAAATCCTTTATTTTTACTATTTTTATCACTAATAATATAATAGTAATTATTAAAGCCCAGAAAAATTGTAATCTAATTATTGATAAATTTTGTATCATAACATCTAAAAATCTACATTTTTGTCCTGAATTTGTTGTTCTATATTTTGCCTGCTCTATAACTGAGCTTATTAATTTTTTATTATACACTAAATCTACTAAAATCCATTTTGTAATCCATACTCCTAAATAACCTACTGCCCAGCAAATACAACATTTTGATATTTCTAAATAAAATTTTTTGTATGTAGAATTTTCTTTATTTCCAATCATAGCATATATCAAAAGTGGTATGCCTAGTGTTACAATTGGAACTGTTAGAAAATCAAAAAAGCTAGTTATTCCTCCTATAACCATAAAAAACATTAGTTTATCTTTTATATCTCTAGATAGCAATATTATTGATGCAATTGTTGCAATTAAAAACACAGATGTACCCTGTAGTGAGTTTCCAATATAAAAGTAGTCACAAATTATCATTCCTAATAAGAATATGATAGCAGTTCCTAAATCTATTTTCTTATAAATTTTATACAGCATTATTAGTCCTAATATTGCAAATGCAATTAATAAGATAGTTCTTATCTCCGTTATATTAAAGAAAATTAATAATGGTCTTAGAAAAATCAAATAACCGTGCCAATACCTTGCGTATTCAAAACTTTCTGTGATGTCATTATTAATTGTATCATGTAATTCGCCAACTTGATTTAATCCTTCATATTTTGACGCAGATTTTAATTCACCTGTCGAATCCGGATATATTATTTCTGTTTTTCCGTCGATATAATTTTTTCGTGCCATCATTGCAGAGTAAAACGGTGTTTTAGTATCTATCGAAAATGCAGTATTAACCATTAAAGCATCAGTGAAATTGTCAAATTTCAATTTTATTCTTTTATTTTTTATTGTAATAAAATATAGATTTGTTTGCTTATCAAGTATTTCTGAGCTTTCTTCTACTGATTTAATTATCATTTTTTTCGGTACTAGTGATGTTATAGTTAATGCTAGGCAAAAGGCTATAATCATTACAATAAAGGCCAATAAATATTTAAAAATTTTCTTCATCTGTTAATAGAACTCCATTATTCTTTATCTCTCTTAATCTGTTTACTATATCTATCTTCCTCTCAAGTCCTCGTATCTAACCATTCAAATTCGCGTACCCTGTCGTTCTTCATTAAAACAGCTATGATATCAAGGTTTTCAGGGTCTTTTATCTTCTTCTTTGCTTATTTTTCAGTATTTTCTGTAATCTTATGTAATTGTTCATACATAAGGTTTTCGAGTTTTTGCGGTTATAATATATAACCTCCTTAAAACTTTTCAAATTATATCATAAAATTTAATCTTTTTCTATAAAATTACAGAAAAAAGAGAGAGAAATTCTCTTTAAAGTATCTCTCCCTTTCTTCTTTTTATATATTGAATTAAATAATTGTATTCATCTTCATATTTAAACTTAACTTTAATTTTCTTATCTTCATAAACATATATATCATCTATTAGTCCATCTATAAGTTCTCTTGATAATGAATTTACATTCTGATATTTTTCAAAATATTCAATCCATTCTCCAGAGGTACTCATTTTGTCTAAATTCTGTAATTCTTTATAGTTTTCTTCAATATATGCTTCATTTTCCCTTATTTGTCTTCCATATTCTTGGGTGTAGTCATTATATTCCTTTTCTGTAATAATGCCTAATTTCCAATCCTCGTAAGCCTCTTTTCTTAATTTTCTTTTAATATTCAATGTTTCTTCACATTTATTGATATTTTCTAGCAAATAGCTTCTGCGATTATCATTAAATGTTTTACTATCTATTTTTCCTTTTATTCTTTTCATATCCATTATAAGTCCAATTTGAACTTTTATACTTTCTAAAACTGCTTTTTCTAATTCATCATTTTTTATACTGTGCTTTGTACAAATTTCTCCACCAGACCTCATATATGCAGAACACATATAATGATAATAATTTCGAGGTTGTCCTTTATATTTTCCTGGTATCTTTTTACTCATTGCCCTTTGACAATCTCCACATTTAATATGTCCTGCAAATATAGATATTTTTCCATCTGTATTCATTCTTGTATCTCTGTCTAGTATTGCTTTTTGAACTTTATCAAATGTATCTCTATCTATAATTGCATCATGTGTATCTTTTACAATAATCCATTCTTCTTGTGGTACTAATACTCTTTTATGTATTTTATAACTAATTAGTTTTCCTTTGTTTTGAACTAAATCTCCACAATACATTTGATTTCGTAAAATATCTCTAATTGTTGTTGAACACCAAGAATATGTAACTTTATCGGTATTATTCTTAAATGGTGTTTTCATTTTTAAATCTATTGCTCTATGTCCTGTTGGATTCAGTATTCCTAATTCATTTAATTTCTTTGATATTGCTGTTCTTCCATATCCATTTAAAGTAAGTTCATATATCATTCTAACAACTTTTGCTGCTTCTTCATCAATAATTAAATGGTGTACATCATCTGGATCTTTGATATATCCATAAGGTGCATAAGAGCCAACATATTCTCCTTTTTTCATTTTTACATTTAATACTGCCTTTATCTTATTTGATATATCTCGACAATATTCATCATTTATTAAATTTTTAAAAGGTACAATAATGCTATTAACTGATTCAGGATTTTTTATGCTATCTATTTGGTCATTAACTGCAATAAATCTTATATTATATAAAGGAAATACTTTTTCAATATAATTTCCAACTTCAATATAGTTTCTTCCTAATCTTGATAAATCTTTTACAATAACAGTATTAAATTTCTTTTCATATAAGTCTTCTAACAATTTTTCAAATCCTGGTCTATTAAAAGTAGTTCCAGAAAATCCATCGTCTGTATAATAATCATATACTTCAATATCTGAATTATCTTTTAAAAATTGATTTAATAACATTCTTTGATTTGTTATACTATTACTTTCTTCTTTATCTCCATCTTCTACTGATAGTCTTATATATATTGCTGCTTTATATTGATAACTTTTCACATTATCTTTTTCTTCTTTATTATATTTACTTTGTCTAGGCATTAGTATTTCCCCCTTCCTTTACAATTTTCAAATAATCCATTGCTAATTTAAAAGCATCTTCATATTTAAATACTAATTTAATTTTTCTACCATCATTATTGATATAAATTTTTTCTATTAAGTCATTTAACATTTCTTTTGTAATCTTCCTTTGATTTTTATATTTCATTAAAGTATCTACCCAGTTATTTTTAGAAACATTCTTATAACTTAATCTTGCCCCCATTAACTTTGCTTTTTCTTTTTTAATTTTTTCCTTTATATTTTCTTCCTCTTTAACATTCTCTCTGATAAAAGCAATATATTCTTGCTCGTCAATTTCCATATCTCTGAATTTTGTGAAATATTTTGTTCTTTCTTTATCAAGTCTTTCTAATTTATTTTTTAAATTATCAACATTCTCTTTTATTTTGTCTGCATATTCTTTATTTTCTTTAACAGATAATCTTGCATTTTCAAATCCATTTAGTAAATCTATATGATATTTAATACTTCTAAAAATACATATTTTTAACTTGTCCACATCTATTACATAAGGTTTATCATTTTGATTATTGCATTCTTTACATTCCAATACATATTTTTCAATTCCAGTATCATTTATCATACTTTTTTCTTTTATAGTTGCTACTAATGGCTTATTACAATTACTACAAAATACAATTCCATCAAATATAGAAATATTTTCTATTCTTCTGTTCCAATTAAATTTTCTATCTTTTCTTATTTTTTGTATATAAAAAAATCTTTCCTTTTCTATAATTGGTTCATGTGCATTTTCAATTATAATGTAATCTTCTACATCATTTTTTAGTCTCTTATGTACTTTATAACTGATTCCTCTTGTTTTATTTTGAACTAAATCCCCACAATAAACTCTATTATCTAATATCTTTCCGACAATACTTGCTGTCCATTGTTTTGCAACTTTACTACTTGATGATGTAATTTTTAAAATCTTACAGTTATATTCGCTTGGTGTTAATACATTTTTTTCATTTAATTCTTTAGTAATTAATACATTACCAATTCCAGATTCGCATAAATCAAATATTCTTCTTACAACACTTGCTGAAGCCTCATCTACTATTAGCTTGTGTTTATTATTTTCATCTCTTATATAGCCAAAAGGTGGTATTCCCCCTATATATTTTCCCTCTTTTTTCATAACCTCAAATGTCTTTATCAATTTGTCTGATACATCTTTGCAATACATTTCATTCATTATATTTTTTAAAGGAAAAATAATATCATCTACTGACTTTTTATCTTTATAACTATCTATCTTTTCACAAACAGATATAAATCTTATATTATCTTTCATAAATGAATTTATCTTATTTCCAACTTCAATATAGTTTCTACCAAAACGAGATAAATCTTTTACTATAACTGTATTTACTATTTCTTTTTCTATATCTTTCATCATTTTTTTGAAAGCAGGTCTATCAAAAGTTGTTCCAGAAAATCCATCATCAATATAATATTCTTTAAAATTCAATTCTTTATCTTGTTCTAAATACATATTTAAAAGCTCTTTCTGATTGATAACACTATTACTCTCTGCTTTATCTCCATCTTGAACTGATAATCTAATATATACAGCAACATTCCATACTTTTGATTTATTTATTTCAATATCATATTTACTTTTTCTACCTCTTTTCATTTTACAAAACCTCCTACACCGAAATAGTAACACAGCTTTTTTTATTATCCTAATTTACAAAAAAACAACACCTTTAAAATTTACACATTTGACATTTCTCTCATCTTGTATTCATTTATTAAAGTGGCGTCTATGCACTCCATTGGAGAAATATTGGAATCATCTGAAAACTCCATTTCTACTATTACATTGCCGACTTTAATTGCATAGGGATTTTTAATCTTTTGAAAGAAATTAAATATTCTTGCTTCTAATGGTGTATTAGAATCTATACTAATATTGTCAATTTTATCTATTTGCCTATTTTCAATATCTGCTTGTAAATTTTCTTTACTTTTCTTTAGTTTGTATTCTAATTTTTTAATTTTCTCCATACCTTTTCCTTTCAAAAAGATGCTAGTTATAATAACTAACATCTTTCATTGTTATTTTATTTTTCATATTTGTTAATTAAATATTCTGCCATTCCAACTACTCCCTCTTTTGCATATAAAGTTTGTAGTGGATCTATGCACATTTTTAAATTTCTCATATTTATTTCATTTGCTGAATTCATTAAATTATGTAGTGCGATTTCTGCATAAGCACTTACTTGTTCCCATGTATAAAGTTCTTTACCCATTTGAAAAACCTCCTAATTTTTATTTTTCTAATTTTTTTCTTTCTTATTTGTTCTTTTTCATAATCTCTCCAGTATTGTGCTTCTTCTTCTAATTCATAAGTTCTTTCTTGTTCTGACTTACTTTTACTGCCACCTATAATTATTAAAATCATAGGTAGTCCCATTAAAAAGAATAATATTATAATCATTGAAATAATATCTAACATTTTAGCCTCCATTTTAATAGTTAAATTATTTTAGCTTTAATTGTTCCATTCATTTATTAGATTGCTATTGTTTCTAGCAACATTGGTTATCTACCACCCAGAACTCTGGTTTGTACTCATTGCGTGGGACGCACCATTATAGAAACATTATGGTCTATTCCTATAACTTTACGCTCGTTCTATGACTATACAAAAGTATCCAAACTACTTCATAATAAGATAACATTCTTATTAGATATCTAAATAGTTGCTAACCCACCTAGAATGTAGTTCTTGTCGTTCTAATAAAATCTATTCAATTTTCAATGTGCATACCATAGTAGAAGTTTTTTAACCCTTCTACTATGAACAGCACAAAAAAATCGAAAAAGTGGACATCAAATTTCAAATTTTTTATAAATTTTTTTATTTCGTATCAATTCAATAGAATATGTAATCAATTCGCTCTTTAAATCCTCGTTAATTTCCCCATCATCATCTTTAGAATTACTATTTATAAGTTTCATTATTTTGTCTAATACTCTTACTAATGCTGTATCATCATATACAGCTTGTCTTAATAATTTATAAAACTCTGTATTATATTGCATTTTCTCATTCCTCCATAACCTTTTTTAGTTTCTTTAAAGCTCTAGTTCGCCTTTTCTTTAAAGTTTCTATATTTTCATTTGTTATTTCAGATATTTCCTTATAACTTAATCTCTGTGTATATAATAGGTTTAATAATTTAATTTCAGTATCATTTAAAACTCCTATACTTGATATATCTTCATTTATAACATCTTTTGAATTTGGACATTCAATTTCTTCTAGTTCAACCTCATAATCTCTCATTTTCTCATAATCTCTAAAATAATTTAATCTCATGTGATAAAGTGCTTTTTGCATATAATTTATAAATTTTGCAAGTACAACATCATCTTCTAATTCTTCATTAGACATAAGAAAAACCTCCTATTTACTCAAATTTCAAACAATTTGAGCAACAGGAGGTCCTCTACATTTTGTATATAAAAATGTTAAAAGAGCAGAAATGTCCATAACCTTTTTTCTGCTCTTTACAAAATATGAAATTATTTTGACTCCATTCAAGACAATTCTCAAATCTACACACCTCTAAATGCGTAGATTTCAAGAACATAAACATAAACATTTCTATAAAGCTACGCCAAAAATCTCTCATATTTTTTCTTTTAGCATGTTTATGCTTAATTCGTATATAGAATGGAATTGTGTTATATATAAAAATAAAAAGCACACAAATAACATTTAAAAATTATTGTGTGCTATCTAAATTATTTTTATATATTAAATAAAAATCCATCTTACTCCTCCCTGCTTTTAAATAACCTCATTGGTAATTTGATGGATTTTTCTTTTGTTTTAATTACATATAATGATTATAACCATTAAAATGTAGCTTTTATTGATATTTTATAATGATAATTTATGACAAATTATAGTTTTCTATGATATTTTGCTTTCTTTTTGTATTTTTCTATTTTAATATAACACATTTTATTTGCAAAATTTGTCGAGCTTTGTAAATATAGCAAAAAATATGTCAAAAGTATTCTTTTGCTCTTTCACATAACAAATTTTATACTTTTTCAAAGTTAAATGCTATAAATTGGTTCATATATTTAACTTATTTTCTAAAACGAAAACAGATATTGCAAATAATATACAACCCTGCTTCTTTACTAACTACTTTTGAAACAACATTAATAATAGTTATTATAGAAAAAGGGATAAGACAAAATATGTCAAGGGCAGAAAGTTGATTAGATAATACTTGTGCAGAGAACTTTTTTGAATATTAAAATCCGGAATTTATTATATAAAAGAAAATGGATACAAAAATATAGGAAAATTAGAAAAAGGTATAATTGAATATAGAATATTATAATAGCGGAAGAATTAAGAGAAAACTAAAAGGAATGCTCCCTGTCCAATACCGAGAACATTCCGAGTTAGCATAATTTATACTGTTCAACTTTTTTGGTTCAGCATATTTATACTACCTTTTTTTATGATATTTTTAATATATAAAGCATATTTTTCTTCAAATTTTAGTTACTAAATGCAAAAGTATGAGATTCTGTTCCGTATGAAGTTCCACAATATCTACAATAACAAGAATATGTGTTAGTGTATGTTGTTCCTCTTCCCCAGTCAACCCAAATTCTTGATTCTACTGAACTAGCATTATCTTTTATTTGCTTTCCACCATTTTCTGTATATGTTTTTCCATCATTTTTTATTTGATATCCAATACATTGTACTTCTAAATGATTATTCCATCCACGTCCATCATCTTTAATTCCCTCACATTTACCATATGCAGTAACAGGACTAGAACCATATCTATAATTTGCAACATCACATGATGCAAAAACAGATACTGTACCAATTATTCCAAATGCCATTACCCCCAAAAATAAACTTAATAAAATCTTTTTTAAAATTTCTTTCTTCATAAAAAATCCTCCTTTTAATAATGATTATGTAAAATTTATATATAAGATCTATTTTTTATGATCTTATGAACTTATTTACACAACTTAATAATATTTATGCTTTATATATTAAACCATCTTTAATTGTAAAACATTTTTTAGTTTTCTTTGCTAATTCTAAATTATGTGTGACAATAATTATTGTTTTACCTTCCTTATTCAACTGCTCAAAAATATTCATTATATGTATCGTTGTAATGCTATCTAATGAACCAGTAGGTTCATCAGCCAAAATAAGCTCTGGATTTGTAATTAATGCTCTTGCTATTGCTACTCTTTGTCTTTGCCCTCCAGATAGCATACTTACTTTTTTATTCCTTAAATCACCAATTTCTAATTTATTTAATATTTCTTCTAATTTTATATTCACATTTTTAATAGAATTAAACAATGTTGGTACAAGTATATTTTCTGTAACAGTTTCGTCTTCTATTAAGCCAAAATCTTGTAATACGAAACCAATTTTTTTATTTCTTATATCAGCTAAATTTTTTTCTGATAATTTTGATACTTCTTCTCCATCTAATTTGTATATTCCTTCAGTTTGTTTATCTATACATCCTAAAATGTATAATAATGTAGATTTTCCTGACCCTGAAACTCCTAATATTGAGCAAAAATCACCTTTTTCTATTTTTAAATTTATATTTTTTAATGCCTGTACTTCTAAATTAGTATTAGGATTATAATATTTTTTTAAATTTTCTAATTCTATAAAGCTCATTAATCTACCTCCCTCAAAATTTCTATTGGTTTCTGATTTCTTAAGTTTAATATAGTTATAAATGTTGTTATAATAAATATTATCAAATATAGAATTGTAGTTATTAATATATTTTTAATATCAAATACATACAAAGTTTTTACATTACATACAATGACATTAGAAATAATACTAGATATAATTGTTGGAACAATTACTAAAATTAAGTTTCTTATTGTTAATAAAGTTATCCCCTTATTCCAAGTTAATCCTGTTATATAATAAATTGTCAATAATCTTCTATATTCTAAATTAGCTAAAGTGTTATATCCGCTTATACTAATTAATATAAAAATAAATACTATTATAAATTCATATATTTTTTGCTCATTATATATAAATACATTATTTGTATCATTTTCTTTTAACGAATCAATATTATTCAACCTTCCGAGCCCATTTTCTTTAATTTGAGTAGATATATTTTCAAAATTATTGTATTTTATTAGCATACCTTGATAAGCCCAGTACCTGGGAATTTCATCAAATAAATTAGGAATAATTATTATTTCATCATTAGTAGTTGTTTTAGAAAATAAATCTGATACACTTGGAGTACTATGATTAAATTGTCCAGTGTAAATATATGATTTGTTTTTTAATATACCTATAACTTTGCATTTGATATTTATTTCTTTTTTATCATTTTCTTGTCCATCTAAACTTAAATCAAAAGTTGAATTGATAGGATATTTATTTTGCAAATTGTTTGTTATTATTACAGGAACTGTATCATTTAAGCTTACATTTTTGGGAAACCAATTCCCTTCTGCTAATGGTAATTTTATATTGTTACATACTTCTTTATCATACATTAATATATTTAATTGTTGATTAATTGGTAATAAGGAATATACACTTCCTATACCTTCTACTCCTTCCATATTGTTTATGAAATTTATAAGTTTACTATATTCTTCATTGGTATAGTTTTTTGGAGATAACTGTATATGCATTGATTCTTCAAAAAAAGCTATGTTTTTTTCTAAATTCATACTATCTATTAAATAATTTGTTTCTATGCTTTTAACTATCGGTACTATTAAAAAAGTAAAAGCAAATACTGAAATAGCTATTTGAATAGATATTATAAAGTTTTTAAATTTATTTTTTTTCAATAATTTAAATAAAAATTTTAAAAGCCCCATATTTTATCTCCTTCCTAAATACCTTATCTCTGTTTTTGAAATATTTTTTGTTATCACATGAACATTACTATAAATAAGCATCAAAATTATTGCTGTAATAATTAAAATTTCTTTAAGACTTAATATATAATTAATGCTTAATATATGTAATAAAGGTAAAGAACAATAATACGCTATTATACTTATAATTATCGATAAAACACCAATTAGTATTGCTTCTATCTCAATTAAACAATATATTTTTAAATTATTGGCCCCACATAATCTATATATCATATATTTTCTCCAATTTTTATCGATCCAGTATGTAAATAGAGCCATAATATTTACTAATGCCATTATCATAAGTATTATATAAAGTATAGTATAAAAATTAATATTCCATAAACTATTTGAAGTATATTGTGGAAGAATTAATGTATTATTATCAAATTTGTTTTGCAAAAATTTAATAATCTCTATTTTATTTTCATTAGATATATTAGTAGGAATAACTATTTCTAATCCAAGTATTTTATAATTTTCTTTATAAAAAGTAGTATCTGGTATTATTCCTATTTCTATATCATTTACATCCATAACACTAATGTTATCATAATTTATATATTCTAGGTATTTGAAAATGTTAATATTAATTTGGTCTAAAGCTCTTACTACATATTTTTTATTATTAATAGTTATTTCTTTATTTAGTATAAACATATCATTGAGTGCTCTATTACTGCTATCTTCAATCATAATATAATTACTACAATCATTTCTATCTTCTTGATTCATTAATCTTCCAACAAACTCTTCTGTGGCTTTATTTGTTTTGTTTGAACCAATAATCAAATTATACAATTGCCTTTTACTATTTTTTTCACTTATATTTGTATATTGCACTTTCTCCCCTACTTGTACATTTGAAAAGATATGATATGTAATATCTATATTCATTTTTTTTATATATTCTATTGTTTCTTGAATCTCTTTTTGTGTAAAAGAGTTCTTCGAAATAAAGAAACTATTTGAAATACCTTTATATGAATTCATAATCTGTGCTATATTCATATTTAAAGAAGTAAAAAATAAGAATCCATAAGAAGAAACAATTAGACTTATAATAAGTATAATAAAAATTATTTTTTTTTGTACAATAAATTCTTTTAGATCTTTCATTGCTATTTTCAACAAATTCATATTACCTTTTTTTCCTTTCTCATATAATTAATTGTCCTTAATTTGAAATAATTTAAATTTTAACTTTCTCTATATGTATTACCATATCATATTATATTACAAATATCAACAATATTAGTATTAAATTTTTATGATTTTTTCGAGCTTTTTCGACAATTTTTGACTTTATTAAAAATTGATTTTTTCCATTTTATGTATTAAACCCCAAAAGTAACATTAACAATCTTTGTTAATGTTACTTTTATTATTTAATATATTATCTACTTCATTTTGCTTTAAATATCCAACTCTAAAATGACTTGTATTTAAAAAAACACTTTCGATATTTCATTTTTCCTTAATTATAACTTTTGATTCTAATTCTTCTTGCTTTTCAATATTTTTTCTTGTACATTAGGGATTAGTTATGGTAATTTGACTAAAACATTAATATTTATCTTAAATGTTATAATATGAACATTCCAAATATATATTTGGAATGTAAAATACAAAAAAATAAATAGTACCAATCAAAGTATTCTTACTTTACTCGATACCAATTTTATTCATATTTTGGACTACCATATCCCATAACTTGGACATCATCAAAAGAGTACATTCTTTCAGCACATTTATTGCTTGTATTTCCCTCTATTGTATAAGTATTTCTATTAGTTATATCTATTCTCGTTACAATTCCAACATGATCACTTGTCCCATCTTGATTACCGTTTTCATCTTTCCAGTCAAAGAAAATTATATCCCCTATAATAGGATAATAGTTTTCGCCTCTATCGTGCCATTCATTTTTTTCTTTAAACCAATTTATACCATCTGTACAAACAGAAAATTTAGGTATTATTCCTTTTTCTATGTAATCACATTCATTAGCACACCAACTCACATAACAAGCACACCAATGTACATGTTCTTCAAAGCCATACCATTTCCAGAACTTATCTCCTCCCTCATTTCCTATTTGTGCTTTTGCAACTAATATTATTTCACTATTAGGAATTTGTGAAGTATCATAATCCGCATCTCCATTGCTGTTAAAAATTGCAGCTATAAATCCTCCAATTAAAGCTATTACTAGAATAATTACAACTGCTACCCAACCTCCTGCAACTATTGCAGAAATAATAGCTTTTGTTGCAGCAATTATTGCCTTTACTGTTGCTATTGTTGCTTTCACAGTTACCTTAACTGCTTTTATAGTTAATTGTGCTGTTCTTTTAGCAATCATTATTGCTCTTTTACTTGCTTTAACACTTTGTTTTGCCACTTTTGCACTATTTTTAGCAACTTGTTCAGATGTTTTTATTCCTTTTTTAGTAAGTTTAGCTCCATTCTTTGCATATTTAATGCTTTTTTGAGTTCCATTCTTTATTGTTCGTTTTTTTACTGCATTTTTAATTTGCTGTGCTTTCTTCTGTTTTATTTTAGATTTAATGTTTGATATTTTTTCTTTACTTTTTATGATATTCTGTTTTGTATTTTCTAATGATTTTTTCCCTATTTCATTACTCTTTGTTGCACCTTTTCTTGATAGATAACTTATATCATTTTGAATATGATTACTTGCATAATTTTCTGCTGAAGTATTTTCTTCTTTTGATGTAAATTCATTTAATCGTTCTTTTGTAATTACTAAATTGTTTTTAAAGTTTTGTGTTTGTACTACTTTTTTATCTAATTGTTTTATTATACTTTTTTCTTTTAACTTTATATCTGGCATTTATACCACCTCCAGACTTTTATATTTTCTTTGCTATAATTACCATTCTTCCATTCTTTTGCGAATATTCACAAGTAGATAATGTAATTAACTTATCTCCATAACTCACTTTGACATTTGTATTGTAAAACTCATAATTTCGACATTTTTCTACAAATGAATTAAAATCATTTTCATCATAAAACTTTGTATAATTATAATATTTAAAGCCTTTATCAGAATAAGCAACTGTTTTAAATGCAAATACTATTTCATAATCATTTTCAATAGTTTTATTATCTTCTAATGTATAAAACTTAATATATTTGTGGTTCTTATAATAATTATAATTCTTGTAATTATCTAAATTAGAAAACATTGTACTATTCTTCATGTGATGACCATATATAATTAAGTTATCACTTGTTTTCAAATTACAATGCTCTGCTAAATATGGAGTTCCACTACTTGAATAATTTTTATAAACATTTCTATGAAGATAGAAATCTCCATTTTGCATAACAGGATAATTTATATTTGTTCCATCAATTTTAATCCACCCAATTATGTCTGTATTTATTTTTAAAATGCTTTCTAAATTGTAATTTCCAACATTTTTAGATGATAAATTACTTGTTTCATTTTTAAAATTGTCTGTAATTTGATTTTGGGCGGTCGTTTTTTCTTCTTCCTGAACTACTTCCTGCAATTCTTCAAATAATTCATTTTCTTTCTTATTTTCTGCAATTTCTTTTATAAAAAAATAACTACTAATAGCTAAAATAACTATTAGTAGTATTAAAACCAAACTATATATTTTATTCATTAAGACTCTCCTGGTTTAGTTGTCATCAGCCTATATAGTTCTGTATTTTTTGGAAATTTATTAACAAAAGGAACTAATGATGAACCTACTTTTATAAGTCCTTCTCCTGCTCCTACATTTGTTATAAAGCTCATCTGTAAATCAGATATATTTAATAATTTTGCAAGTTCAATTCTATCTGTACTTGCTTGATTAAGCATTATTATAAATTCAGAGTTTGCAAGCATAGTTCTAGCAGTATGACTTTGTAATAAATCTTCAACATTTTGTGTTATACCTGTGCAGAAAGCTCCATATTTTCTAACCCTTTTCCAAAGTGTAAATAAGAAATTTGCAGAATATTCATATTGAAATAATAAATATATTTCATCAATAAAAATATATGTATTCTTTCCTTTTGTTCTATTAGCAGTAATTCTATTCAATATAGAATCCAATACTACTAACATTCCTATTGGTTGTAATTGTTTTCCTAGCTCTAAAATATCATAGCATATCAAACTATTAGATGTATTTACATTAGTGTTCATAGCGAATGTATTTAAAGAACCATTTGTAAATAATTCTATTGCAAGTGCTATTTCTTTTGCCTCATCTTCTGGTTGTTTCAATAGTTCTTCCCTAAAATCTTGCAAAGTTGGTGGTATTCCCTGATAATTGCCTTGTTGGAATACTCTATAAACATTAGCAGTACATCTATCAATTATTGACTTTTGTTTCGGTCCGAGATTTCCACTACCAATTAGTTGTTCACACAAAGATAATATAAATTCAGATTTTAATATTACTGGATTTGCTCCATCTCCATATTGAGAGTTCATATCCATTGCATTTATGTGATTATTACTTACTGCTGATATTTTAATAACCTCTCCACCTAAAGATTTAACAAGTGGTGCATATTCGGATTCTGGGTCTATTAAAATAATATCTGCATTTGGATCTCTTAATCTAATTGATGTTATTTCTTGTTTACCTGCAAATGATTTACCACTACCAGATACTCCTAAAATGAATGAATTTCCATTTAAAAGCTGTCTTCTATCTGCAATAATCATATTCTTACTAATAGCATTTTGACCATAAAAAATACCATTCTCGTGCCTAATTTCTTGCACTTTGAATGGCATAAATACTGCTAAACTTTCAGTAGTTAAAGTTCTTATTGCATCTATTTTTCTAACTCCAAATGGTAATACTGTGTTAAGTCCATCTAATTGTTGAAATCTTAATATTCCAAGCTGACATAGATTTTTACTTGCTATTTTTAAAATTGCGTCTGTAACACTTTCTAATTTTTCTTTTGATTTTTCTGTTATTACCATTGTAATAACACCTAAAAACATTCTTTGGTCACGAATAGTCAAGTCATCTAACATTTCTTTTGAGTCATTTCTTTGTTGTTCCATATCATAAGGTATTATTGCAGAAAAATTATTTTGAGCATTCTGTTTTCTCTGCCAGTTTGTAATATTAGTTTCTACACCTAATCTACGATTTTCTGCCTCTTTTACTGCCTCGTCCATTGGTATTGGAATAACATCTATTGATAACATCATATTTTTATTTAAGTCTGTAAGTTCTGTTACCATATCATCATTGATATAACTAGAATATTCCTTTAAGAATAATACTCTCCCATATCTATCTCCCATTTTAAAGTAATCTCTTTCCAATTCTACTGTATCAGGACAAATAAAATCTTTGAAATTATGACCTTTTTTCATTGTTTCGTGTATATCAAACCTAAAAGAAGTTTCTTCTCCTGTTCTATAAAAGTCGTGTGCTATTCTTAATCTTTCTTTTGCATCTAATTCAACGCATTTTGAACCTAATGTATTAAATCTGCTTATCAATTCACTACCTGCTCTATTAAAATAATTTCGAGCTTCTTCGACATTTTTCTTATAAACAGATATTGTTATTATCTTTTCTTGCACTATCTCATTTGCATTTTTTGCTTGAGATACAAGCATTTTATTATATTCTTTTCTATAATCATTAAGTTCATCATTGCTTTCATCTAGTAATATTGTTTTTTCAAAATCTAATTTATTTATTCTTCTATTATTTATTGTAATTTTAGTTATTGCTCCAACATCTAATGAATTTAATAAATCAGAATAATCTAAAAACATTGCCTCTTTATCTTCTTTACTAGCAACTGCATAATTTATATCCATAAACTTAAATGATTTTGAAAATTTATTTTTACTTACTTGAAAAATTCCATCTTCCCATATTGCTTTTATTGGAATAATATCTTGAACACATCTCGGTATTTTAAATTTTTCTTTATCTAATTTAAAAATCTTATTAAGAGTTCTCATTATTTTTTACCTCCTTTTTCTTCTTTTTATCTTTCTTTTCTTTCTTCTTTTTCTGTGGTTTTAGCAAACTTTGTTTTAACTTTTTATCAATAGTTGGTTTAAAGTTTTGGGCATATATATTTGTTGCTTTAAATGTTAATTTTTTAGGTGTCAAAAACTCTGATTTTATTACTGCAACAATAAACTTTTCTGCTGTCATTCCGTTATATTTAACAAATCCAAGTACAGCAAAAGGTGCAGCACCTAATATACAAACCCACGATAAAGTTTCCAAACCTAAATATGGTTTAAGTGCAAAATATAAAACAACTGCAAAAATACAAGCTATTACAGAAAAAATGAACTGCCTTAAAGACAGTCCAAAAAATATACTCTCACTAAATTCTCTAATATCTTTGTTTATTTTAACTTCCATCTATCTTTCCTCCTTATTTTTCTTTTTTTCTCTTTGCTTTTCCTCTTTAAGCATTTGATCCACTAAAATAAGTTTCTTATTTTCTCTATCAAACTCTTTTTCAAAGCCTTCTTTTGCTTGTCCTAAAGAATAATTGCTTGAATAACACATTATATTATGATTTATCATATCTTTTATTTCATTTAAAAATTCTAACCTAGTAATTTCACTTGCATCTCTACTTAAAATTAAATCAATTACTTTTTCTGTATATTCCTCATAGCCATAAAGCATATAATATTTTTCTGTATGTCTAATATATTCTGCCATAGCTTTTAACTGCTTTATAGATGGATTTATTCTTTCTTGACTATCTTCATCAGTAAATAGCTTTTCTATTGATTCAACCCTCGTAAATACTACTCCCTCATTAGCCTCATAATCATAATTCATTACAGCAATTTGCAATTCTTCTATTTCCTTATCGTTCAAGTCATATACTTTCATTATTCTGCTTAATTTTCTTCTCATATCTTCTTGAACAGGATCTTTAACATAATCAAATTGTAGTTCAAAGTACATAACATTTTTTTCTATTGTGTCATCATTAAATTTAACAATATAAGAATCATGTTCTTCATCTCTACCTTTAATAACACCTATAACATCTACAACTTCGCCATTATGTTTCATATCTGATGCAATTTTTGTATTGAATTTGGCTTTTTTATTTTTATATTTAATGAAATTGTCATCGGTTTCAATTATTTTTAAATCCTCTTCATTTAATAAGTTCATAATTTTTCCTACCTTTCCAATAATTTATTTTTTATTCTTTCTTTTAAATCAAATTGAGGATATGATTTATAATTTCTTGTATAATAATTTTTAAAATAATCCTTATTATTGTTTGAATACATATACATCCAATCATCAGGATTTTTCATTCCTCTTTTTATTGCATTATCAAATGCATCATCTGGATTTTCTCTTATTTTCATACCTTCAAAGATACTCCCAGATGGGTGTACTAAATATTTAATTCCATGTTCTTCTGTATGTATAAAATCCATGCTCATATTTACGGCTCCTTCCATTTTTATATTCCCATCATTTCTCGTACGATTCTATCGGACAGCCTTATTGTTCCCACCAGAACTAGCATATTGAATATAAGTTCTCCTACATATTTCCAAACCATAGTAACAGTAGCTACACCTGTATCTACTGATGGCGAGCTTGTTACAAATGCTGAAAATATTACACATGCCAGTACAATTATTGCTCCCTCTAAACATACTGCTATATAACTTTTTAAAAAACTCTTACCAATATTTTGTGTAGTTTCTCCAGCAAATGATGCCAAAGGTATTGGAGCTATCGCTGTGTACATATATAATTTAAAGAATCTACCATATACAGTAAGAATTAAAATAAATGACAATACTGTTACAAAAAGTCCTCCAAGCAATGTAACTGCCCATAATGGAATACTCTCAAAAAATCCACAATTATTAACTGCATCTATTATTGATTGTGGTAATGACATGCTACTTGCTTGAAATGAGCTTTTTGCCATTATAGTTGTTACTATTCCCTGAATTATTTTAAATACTGCAAGCATTAACTCTAGTCCATAAGTAACAATTCCTTTTGCTATTGCAAATCTCAAAAATAGTTTTACTGCTTGTTCTGGTCTTTTTAGTTCTGAAAAATTAGTACATGTTCTAACTACTCCAACTACAAAAAATAATACAAGCAATGCTAACCCTATTGCCTGTAATGCACCATTTATATTAAGAATAATGTTCCATATAGCTCCACCTTTAAAATCTGCTGGACTTTGTGTGACTAACATATAAATTTCTGATAATTTACCATTCCATGTATCTAATGCATTCTGTAAATTTCCTACAATCCAATTCACATCTAGCACCTCCATTCTAAAATTAATTTATTAATGCAGATAAAACTGCCTTAATCTTTATCCACCTGTAATAATATTTAAAATTTCTTTTGCAAATGTAATTACAACTCCACCTGCTAAAGTCATTATTCCGTTTGCTCTTTGTGTTGGATCATGAGATTTTAAACTCATACCTACTTGAACAATTCCAAATCCTAATATAATCATTCCAACTGCTCTTATTAATCCAAATATAAAATTAGATAAATTATTAACAATAGCTATTGGGTCATCTGCTGCAAAAGAGTGAATTTGCTGTGCCACATTTAATGCAATAACATAACCTATAATTATTGCTCCTCTTTTTAATGTTTTCTTTAAAAATACTTTAAAATTTCCTTTTTTCTTATTTTCCATATCAAAACTCCTCCTTAATTTTTATTTTTGGGTACAAAAAAAGACCAAAGTTTATTTTTTAGATATAACTTTGGTCTTTTAGATACTATTATCATTTTTTGTATCTTCTTTGTACATATTTTCGATTTCTTCACTTGATAATAATTCAACATCAAGTTCATTTGTTTCTAAATCTATAATTTCTTTTGTATCAATTTCCATATCATCTAAATTAAATGATATTGTACCTATTGAATTTTCTGTTCCTCCATGTATATATGGTTTTATTTCTTTATTTCCAATAGGTGTATTTATGCTATTAAAATGTTCTTTTAAATTAAATTTGAAATCTTTTACTGGTCTTTCTCCTCTAATAAAAAGTAAAGCATAATTATTATCTAGCATTCTTACCTCATCTGGTGTCAATAGTTCTCTACCTGCGATTTGGTCATTTGTAGAATAACTGCCATGTGAACCATAACTCCTACCATAAGTATTTGTATCTATTGTTTCTTTTCCTAATAATTCACTAACATACTTATGGGTGCTTTGTTCATTACCACCTAAATATAAAAACTCATCACAATTTCCAACTATTGATTCCCATTGTTTTTCAAATAAGGCTTTTAATTGTGCTAAATTTTGCAATATTATAGAAACAGATACCTCTCTTGACCTCATTACTGATAATATTTTATCAAAATCATCTGGTAAACTTACATTAGCGAACTCATCCATAACAAAATGTACATGTATTGGTAAACTGCCACCATATTTATAATCTGCTAAATAAAATAATTGTTGAAAAAGTTGTGTATATAAAACACTAACTAAAAAATTAAATGATGTATCATTATCTGGAATAATTGCAAACAATGCAACTTTCTTTTCTCCTAAACTTGGTAAATCAAGTTCATCTGTTTGAGTTAGCCCTGCCATACTTTCTAAATTAAATTTTTCAAGTCTTGCAGCAAGAGTTACTTGTATTGATTTTAATGTTTTAGCTGAACCTGAATGATATGCTCTATAATATTTTAAAGCAATATGTTCTGGTTTTCTTGTTTCTAATCTATTAAATAACATATCAAGAGGACTAACATATTCATCATCATCTTCTTTAACATCTCCTGCTCGTAGTAATTCCATTACCATTACAAAGTTTTGTTCTTCTTCTGGTGCTTCATATTTCAAATAAAATATTAAAGCTAAAAGTAACATACTTGCAGCAGTATCCCAAAATGGGTCGTTTGTACTACTTCCTTTTGGTGTTGTTGATTTAAAAAGATTTGTTACTAATTTTTGAACATCATTATCTGTTTTTATATATACAAACGGATTATAACAATGTGATTTTTCCATATTTATTAAGTCTAATACTTTGACTTCATATCCGTTCTTTTTCTAATAAATAACCTGTATCTCTAACGATTTCTCCTTTTGGATCAAGTATAACATACGATGTTGCACATTGCATTACATTTGGCTTACAATAACTAAATGTCTTTCCTGCACCAGAACCACCAATAACTAATACATTAACATTTCTTCTATGCTTTCTTCCATTTAATCCAACAGAAACATTTTTAGTAAGCAACTTATTATAATTATTAGGTTGTTTGTATTTTTTATTTAATTCCTTTGCCTCGCCCCATTTGGCTGAACCATTTTCTTCTCTCCTCCTATAATTTTTTCTAGTTGATTCATATAATAAGATTGAAAATATATAAATAATCAAAAAAATAAGAATAGTTCTAATGCTATTCTCTACAATAACTATTTTAAATGGCTGATTTAATGCTACACTACCATTTTTTATTATTTCTATAAGTCCACCTTTAGTATAAGGAGCTAAAAGGAGAGCAATCCAAATAATTGGAATAATTCCTATTACATACAACACCCTCAAAATTCTTTTTTCATCTTGCTTCATTGCTTGTAAATTTTCCCTTTGCAGTTCTATTTAAAGATAACATCTTTTTATTTACAGGGGCTTTTAACAATTTTGACATTAACTTATCTATGATTTCTATATCAACATTTTCTTGTATTTTTATATTTCTAAATTCATTTAATGCATTTAATATTAGTCGATAATCATATTTATCTAAATTAATTGTTCTCATTTCTTCCATTAAACATTCCTCCTTATCTACTTGATTTCGCTTTTGCTTTTTTATTATTTTGAACAGGTGCTATATTTACTTTAACCTTTTCTTTAGATTTTTGTTCATCTAATCTCTTTGCTTCAACTTTAAGTTCTGCAAGTTCTTTCTTTACAGATGGTTTCTTTTCTCCTTTAGATACCCCTTCTTGCATTTTGGAAGTCGTTGAGGAAGGCTCTGACAGAGGGTCTTTTTCCGTCTTTGCCATATTGAAATTTACTTTTGAAGTTTCTTCTGTCTGCATAGGCTTTTTAGCAAGTAAATCTTCTAGTTGTTGTTCCTTTGATTTTTCTGGAATACTCTTTTCTCTTTTTTCTGCCTCTCTATCTTCAATAGATTTTGTAATAACAGTATCCATTTTCGCCGTATCTGTTGTTGTTAGTTTAAATCTTTCTACAATTCTATTTATTCTTGAAGCATCTTCATCTTTAACCATAACATCTACCATTCCATCAATGTCTTTATTATTTCTATTGATTAAAGCACAATATGAAATACCATAATTTTTTGCCTCTCTTGCAAATGTTTTTAAATCTTCTCTGCTTACTGTAAATATTTTTAAAGGCTTTCCTGTTTTTAACATATTATTAAGTCTAATTTTTCCTTTCGTTTGTCTTTTATCTTTCATTATAGTATAAATCATTGCAGCAACATTCTTTGCTCCACTACCAGTTAATCTTGCTAAAATTTCAAATCCCTCTAAACTTAATCTTACTACTTGTTCTGATACATCTCCATTAACACTCATATATCATTTACTCCTTTCCTTTTTTTCTTTTCTCTTTTTTTCTATCTTTTGTTTCTTTTTCCATTTCTTCTTGTGTATCTAATTCAGATAAATTATTATCTATCTTCGGTACTCTTATTTTAATATCTTCACATAATTCCACCCTCTTTCTTAATTTGATTAATTTATCATTTAAAGATGAAATCTGCTCTGCATATTCGTGCATTTCATTTCCATCTTTTGATAACTTTCTTTTTGCCCAAAGTCTTTCTCTTTGGTCTAATATTTCTTTTATTTTAAAATTTATATCATCTTGATAGTTACTTAATTCTTCAAATGTTTTTATTTTATGTGTTGCTAAAAATCTTGCTTCTTCAGATAATTGTTCCATTCTTGAAACATCTGCTCTAATACTTTGTGGTAATCTTTGTTGTGGTACATTATCTGGAAAAACTTTTAACAAATAACAATAATGATAATATAAAGCAATAAATCCTTTCGCTTTGGCTCTTTTGTGCCTTTTAGCAAAAGGATAATTAACTTTTCTATAATTATAAACATTTTCTATAAACGGAACTCGAACAGCTTGTTCTTCTATTATTCTTCTTTTTATATTTTCTATTGAATAATTTTCTCCATATCTTCTTTCTATTCTAATGTTTCTTTTATATGGTTCTTTTCTAACACTTATTTTATTAGCTCTAAAAATAATTTCATAATCTAATTTTTTCATTAAGTATAAAAAGTCATCATAAGAATATGCTTGTCTAATTGCTAAATCTAAATCTCGTTTTGCATTATTAGAATAGTTGTCAGTATATAAAGATTTCTTATAAAAATTATCATAGTTCATTTTTTTCTTTGTTGCTTTTTCTTCTATTACACTTAATCCATATTCCTTACAAAGTTCATCTGATATATGCCTCATTTTTGCATAATTAGTATGATTATCATAATATTTTAAACCATCTTCAAAAGAAACAGAATTAAGTACAATATGGTTATGTATATGATTAGTATTCAGATGAGTTGTAACTACTACTTGAAATCTATCTCCCCACATTTCATTTGCAAGTTGCACACCAATTTGATGTGCTAATTCAGGAGTAACCTCTCCCTCTGCAAAAGATTGATATGCGTGAAATGCTAAAATTTTATCTTTTTTATTATAATATCTTTTTGTATCTTGCATTTCTTCATAAGCTGAATCTGAATCACAATTTATTCCTGTAACAAAATATTCTTTTTCTGTTTTATCAGAATTTCTTGCATAATCAATTACATTTTGCAAGTCATCTACTAACATTTCATAATTCTGATTAAATTCAATTTTTGTTTTATTTACATCTTTAGCATAACCTATAACATGATCCATTCTTTTAACAACTTTCCATATTTTTGTTACTGCCAAATTACCACCTCCTATAAAAATTTATCTTTTACTTCTTCTGCAAATTTATGCCAAATATCTGCTTCACTCTTATAATAATCTTTATCTATTTTATATGTTTGATTTGCTTTCTTTGCTATTTGATTAAGATTAACTCCTATTTTAGAAAGCTGTTTCATTATCACATAAAATTCTTTGCCAGGCTTTTCTTTTATTTGTTCATTCATTAACAATCTTCTAAAATATTCTCCATAAGAAAGATTACATCTTTGGCAATCTTCAATTAGTTTTTCATTCTCAATTTCATTAAGCATTATATCTTTTCTTATATATCTTTTTCTCAAATCTCTCCCTCCTGTTTTGCTCATTTAAAAATGGGGATTGGGGTTTCCCCATAGAATAGAATTTTGAAACACGATATTTTCGTGTGAACAAATTCAGTGCTTGCTAGGACAAGAAATCCTCTTTTTACATTTTTAAATGTACCTATATTGGTACTCTATTTTGTTCTTTTTTCATTTTATATCTGTCAATTTCTTGCCTATTTTTTAACCCTATGCTGTAACATAAGTAATCATTTATGTCTTTACCATAAGGAGCAGGAATATCATAAACATTGTACTTATCAAGTGCATATATCATTGCTTTTGTTGCATTTCTTCCTGCTATATCATTATCAAAATGTAATACAATATCTTTTATATTTGTGTTTTTATTTAAAAAGTTTTGTACTGCTATTGGTACTTTACTTTGTTCTATATTAGAACTTGGTTGGTACACTCCTGCAAGTGATAAAAGATTTTGATTTGTATAATCATATCCCTTATTTTTTAATAATGTTGCATAAGATAATAAATCTATACTGCTTTCAAATATATGTAATGAATTACATTCTTCTGCTCCTAACATTCTAAAAGAATACTCTTTTGAACTCCCCTTTGCATCTCTCATTATTCTTTTTTCATTTGTACTTCTGCACCCTGCATATTTGATATTGTTATCATTATCGTACCCTAAAAATACTGCATTATTGGTTTTATTTTCTTGATAAATAATCTTTTTATTTATGCAATCATTTATTATTTCTTCATCAATTCCTCTGTTTTTTAGATACTCTATAACTTGTTTATTGGTACTCGCTTTTTCTGGAATTACTATTGTTTTAGGTGCGTTTTCATTACTATATTGAGGTCTAATATATGTATCTATATTTCTATTTAATACACTTGAAACTGCCTCTTGTAATGTCATATTTTCTACTTTAATAAGATAATCAACTGCTGACTTTCCTGCTTGATGTGTTGAAAATCTATGCCATAATCCATTACTTATAATGACACTATCATGACTTTTTAAGGAATATGTATTAGTACCTTTTCTTACAAGTTCTGATGGATTATTGTTCATAAAATAAGTTAGTAAATCAATTTCTTTTGCTTGTTTTACTACATCTTTTGGTACAAATTTAGACATGTTTTGCACCTCCTTTTTCTTTATCTTGCATCTTTATTTCGTTCTTTTTTGACCTCATTATCTCTAATAATGTCTATCGTATCATCTACTGAAAATTCTATAGCTTCTCTTAAACTACCATCATTAGATAACCAATCATCATAGCATTCTTCTAATATATGCTCCCTTTTAAGTAATGTTTTAAGTTCGAATTTTGAATAATCTTTATCGTATGCTAAATAATCTTGTATCGTTTGCATACATGTTATTTTATAACTATTGTCTATTATTTGTTCTGCAGGTAGTCCCTTTAAACTATCTTTAAAATCTGTTAATTCCCTTTCTAATTTTTCAATTAACTTATTTTTTAATTCTTCATTTTCCATAATTTATCACACTCTCTTTCTTTTCTATTGCATAATAAAAAGGACAGATTTTTTAAATTATCCGTCCCTTTAAACTAGTTTAATTTTAACATTCCCATATTATTTAAATAGATTAATGCTTCTTTAAAACCTAATTTAAAACTTTCTTTTAACTCAATAACATCAAGTTCAGTTTCATAATCAAGTACATTAAGTATTGCATATTGTTCATCATCTCTTAAATCTATTGCTTCTTTTTCTTCTAAAAATGTTCTTACATTTGGGTATTTATACTTTAGTTCTGATATCTTTTTATTTAATGTTTGATAGTCTTCTCTATCTTTTAATGCTTGTGCTTTATTAACTTCTAAATACTCTAAAAAACCTTCTTCATAATTATCAAAAAAATTACCTGCGATTTCTTCCATACCTTTATTCTCCTATTTCCATCAATATTTTTTTACTATCAACTATTCCTAATTTGTAATAATGTTTACAAAGTAAGTCAGTTTCATTACCAATGGCGAGTTCAAATTTATTTAATTTATTAGTTATTTGGTCTAACATTTCTTCGTCTTTAACTAATTTTTTTATCAAATAAATTAATTCTTCTTCTACTTTTAATGACTCTGTAAATTTCCCATCACTATTCTTTTTCTTTAATAGCATTGTTTCAAAATCATCACTTATTGAATCATATAGTTGATCTAAAATAGGTCTATTAAATAATTCTTCCATTTCCTTATCCCTCCTCAAACTTATTCTAATATAATCTTTTGAATTTGAGAAATGTGCAAATTATTTAATTATAAATTTGACAGAAAAAAAGAGCAATATTTTAAATATCACTCTTAAAACTACTCTATAACTTGTAATTTCTCGCTAACTATTTAATTTCAAATTCATTTGAATAAATATCAGTATTTTTACCATTTTCAGAAAACATAGTCTTTATAATTCTATAAGTTCCTTTGCCTAATTCTCCATAAGTATTTTCAAAATTCAATTTTTTTGTTGTTTCACTATTTCCCTTCATTATATAAGCTATATCATTCCAACTTGTATTTGGTAAATTGTCTAAATATTTCCATTCTCCATTTATGTTTTTTTGAATTTTATATTCTTCTCCATATCCTATGTCATTGTCATTGTTATTTGTAATTATTATTGAAATACTGGTTGGTTTTATTGTAGTACTATCAACTTTCATTATAACATTTTCTAAATTGCTATTATTTTCCTCATTTGCTGATAAATTTTCTTTATATTTCTTTTCGTACGCTTCCATTTCTTCTTTAAAGTCATTGTAATCCATAAACCAACTACCTATCTTTACGTCATCAAATCCTGCTAATGTATGGAAATCTATTACTTTATAACCTAAACCAAAATATTCTATTGTACCTCCATCAGCTAACATTCCAGCTGGATTTTGTATGCAAAAAATAGGTTTTTCCTGATTTCTTGCTCTATTATAATCTACTATAAAAAATACAATTCCTAAAACAACTATTATTCCTAAAATACCACCAATTACTTTTAAAATTTTTTTCATAAATATCACCTTTCTTTTTACAATTTAATCTCAGCTACAAATACTATTTTTCTAACTAATTACTAAATTGTAATTTATCTTTCTCTATTATCAATAATTTTTTGATTGAATTTTTCTAAAAATTCTTTTGATGTAGACCACGAATCATTTTTATCATCAAAATCAACTAATTTTGATAATGCCATTGCACAAATATATTCATAAGAACCTTGATTACTACTTTTATATATTATCCAATATAATGGTTTTATTGCACTGTTTCCCATATTTATAACTTCATTAAATTGTGGACTATCTAGTGTATATTTATACCATCCAGCACTTAAACCAAAATCAATATCTTCTTTTTCTTTTTCGGATATTTCTTTACTTAAAGACTGTAATAAAGTAGCAATTCTTTCTAATTTTTTTACATTTATTTTTTTAAATAATAATTCTTCATTTACACCTTCTTGGGAAATTTCATCCCATTTAATATTTGTTTCTTCATTAGTAGTATTTGTTATCTCATTATAAATATTTTCTGTTTTATCACTAGACTTTTCCTTATTAGTAGCTCCTTTAGACATTAAATAATATATTGCTTGTCCAGTAGTTACTAATAAGACTAAAATTATTATTATAATTATAATTTTTTTCTTCATAAATTAACCTTACTTTCAAATTACTATTTGATGAAATCATTATAGCATAAATTTAATTTTTTTAACATCTTTCTGGAGAATTTTTATCAGGAAATTTATCTTGTTTTTCTTCTTTTTCATCCCCTAGCATTTCGTGTTCATTTTCATTTATTTTTAATTCTGCATTTATTTCTTCTAGTTTTCGTAACTTTTCTTGTAATTCTTGTTCTTTAGGAAATTCCTTTTGAGATTCTTGTTTTGCATTTTCTAATTGAAAATATGTATTATCTAATAAATCTCTTTCGTGAGGAATATCTTTTGCAATATTCTCTAAACAATTATTTATTCTTGTTATATTTCCATTTACATCAGTTCCTAAATCAATAGAATAACTAAATTTATTTTTTAGTTTTAATCTAATATTTCTAGTTATTGAATCAAAACTAATTTCCATTGTAAATCCTCTATATTCTCCTATTTCTCGTGTTTCCATACTTTTTAAATCGTTTATACTTTGTAATAATCTCTTTCCTGCCTCTTGTTTTTCAGTATAAGTTATTCCATTTATTTTCATAGGAGAAAAACCATCTGCATTTGGTCTAGTGTATTCTTGTAATTTAATAGTATCTTCTTCCATTGCTCCAATTTTATTATTAAGTCTTGCTATTTCTTCTGGAAAGTATTTAATAATTTTATCTTGCAATGAATATTTTTGATTCATAAATTCTTGTTTTAATAATTTCAATTTTGCAACATCGGTATCTAACGATGTCTTTTCTAATATTTTAGGATTTCCTGTTGCTAATGCTTTTATTTCTCCATAAGTTAATGCTTTGTCATCAATATCTTCCATTGTTCTTGCAGGAGTCTTTGATGTCATTATTTGAGAAATAAATTTTTGCTTTTGCTCTACTAATTGGTACATATAACTATCAAAGGTCTTTTCTGTAACATAAGAATATACAAATACTTTTTTATTTTCATTTCCCTGTCTAATCATTCTACCATTTCGTTGAGTTAAATCAGAAGGTTTCCATGCACAATCTAAATGATGAGTTGCAATTAACTTATCTTGAACATTAGTACCTGCACCCATTTTTTGAGTTGAACCCATTAACACTCTAACTTGTCCTTTTCTTACTTTGCTAAATAGTTCTTTCTTTTTAACCTCATTGTCTGCCTCGTGAATAAAAGCTATTTCATCAGGTGGAATACCTTTTTGAATTAGCTTTTTCTTTAACTCATTATATACATCTGTAAATTCTTCTTTTTCATAGCCTTTTAAGTCTTTTGGTGTTGATAAATCGCAAAATACAAGTTGAGTTGATTTCTTATCACTATTTTCATCCCATATTCTATAAACATTTTCTGCACATGAATTTACTTTACTACTTTCTGAATCTGGTAATAAAGGATTCATAAGTCGTTGGTCTAGTGCAAGTTTTCTACCCTCATTTGTAATTTTAAGCATATTATCTTCTGTTGCATCAACTGTTCCTGACCTTATTTTCTCTGCTCTTTCTCCTAAAGCCTTAACCATTTCTTCCTGTATTTCACTTGGTTTTACTACTACATTTATATTTTCAAATTCTGGTGTTGGCAAATTTAATGTTTCAGCAGTTTGAATATCTGCTACTTCTTTAAACATAGACATTAGCTCTGGTAAATTGTGAAATTTTGCAAATCTTGTTTTTGCTCTATATCCTGTACCCTCTGGTGCAAGTTCTATTGCAGTAACTGTTTCTCCAAATGTACTTGCCCAATTATCAAAATGTTCTAAACTATTTTCTTTTAGTCCAGAATATTGTAAATATCTTTGCATTGTATAAAGTTCTGCCATTGAGTTACTTACTGGTGTTCCAGTAGCAAATACAGAACCTTTGCCTCCTGTAATTTCATCTAAATATCTACATTTCATAAAAAGGTCGGAAGATTTTTGTGCTTCAGTTTGTGCTATTCCACCTACATTACGCATTTTCGTATATAAAAACAAATTCTTATAATTATGAGCTTCATCAACAAATAATTTATCTACACCTAATTCTTCAAATGTTACAACATCATCTTTTCTTTCTTCCTTATGTAATTTCTCTAATCTAGTTTCTAATGATTTTCTTGTTTTCTCCATTTGTTTAATAGTATAGTTTTCTCCTCTGTTTGATTTTTCAGAGGCAATTCCTTTTGTAATATCACTTATTTGTTCTTCTAATAATGCAATTTGTCTTTCTATTGACATTGGTATTCTTTCAAATTGTGAATGTCCAATAATTACTGCATCAAATTCTCCTGTTGCTATCCTACTACAAAATTTCTTTCTATTTTTGGTTTCAAAGTCTTTTTTGGTAGCAACTAGAATATTAGCACTTGGATAAAGTTGTAAAAACTCACTTGCAAACTGCTCTATAATATGATTTGGAACTACAAATAAAGACTTATTACATAAACCTAATCTCTTACTTTCCATTGCAGCTGCAACCATCTCAAATGTCTTTCCTGCACCAACTTCGTGTGCTAATAATGTATTATTACCATATAAAACATGTGCTACTGCATTAAGTTGATGTGTTCTTAATTTTATCTCTGGATTCATTCCTACAAAACCTATATGAGAGCCATCATATTCTCTTGGTCTAATACAATTAAATTTATCATTATAAAGTCTTACTAAATGATTTCTTCTTTCTGGATCTTCCCATACCCAATTTAAGAATGCTTCTTTTATTGCATCTTGTTTACTACAAGCTATTGCAGTTTCTTTTCTGTTTAATACTCTTTGCTTTCTTCCCTCGTCATCTATAAATGTATCAAATATTTTTACATCTTTTAGATTAAGTGTCTGTTCTATTATTTTGTATGCATTTATTCTTGATGTACCATAAGTTGTATATGCTTTTACATTATTTCTGTCATTACTTTTTCCATCAATATACCATTCAGCAGTTATGTTAGAATATTTAACATGAATATCCCATCTATTATAGCTTGGTGTATCTAGCAATTCAAAAATAAACTTTCTAATGATTTCTGGAGGTATCCATGTTGAGCCTAACTTAATTCCGATTTCACTTGCAGTAAGGTCTTTTGGAATAACCTCTTTTAATTTTTCAACATTTATATTAAAACTAGAATCTTCTTTTGCAAATTGTTCTGCAACTTTTAGTTTTTCTCTAACATTACCAGATAAATATTCATCAGCAGTTACCCAATTGTTTGTATTTTCATAATCAGGTACTTTAAATATAACACCCTCTAAACTATTTATTATTTCTTCTTTGTCTATCTTGCATAATTGTTGCATATAATCTAAATCAACTTTTGCCTTATCTTGTATAGATAAAATCAAAGCCTCATCTGGAGTATCTACTTGTAATACTTTCTTTTTAGCTTTTATAGTTCTTTTGCTAAATATATCAGCTTTTCCTACAAAATTACCCTCTCCATCTATCTTTTCAAGTGAGCATAATAAGAAATAACTACTATCATTAGAAAATGCTGTTTCATTTGCTCTTGAATTTATTAAGCCATATTCTTTTGTAAATCTATCATATAATTCATTTAATTTTGCTTGTGCAATATGAATTTCCTCATCTGAATAATCTTCCATTTGAAAATCAATTAATTCTCTTACCTGTTCTCTTAACAAAATTAAACCTTTTATTCTATTTTGTGCCGTTAAAGGTAACTCATCTTGTAATATCATTTTTGAATTTTCTCTAAAATACAATTTATCATCTACTATTGCATAAGAATAATTCTTAACAGTTGGAATTGCAGGTATTGATGTGTCTTCTTGTTCAATTTCATTTTCAATACTATTATTCTGTAATTCTCCATGTATATTAGTTATCGCATAATTTAATTGTTCTTCTAAATTTGTGTTTTCTTCTGCTTTACAAGTTGAATCATAGCCATAAGCAGTAGATACCATTTCCATTTTTCCTAATATCATATCTGGATTATCTACAAAATATTTATTCATTGTAATATTGTTTTCATCTCTATCAAGATATACCCAATCTGGCATTATATCGGTCAAATTTTCTCTTTTTTGTAAGAAGATAATATCTGATGTTACTTTTGTTCCTGCATTCTTTGTAAAAGTATTATCTGGTAATCTAATAGCACCTAAAAGGTCTGCTCTTTGTGCTAAATACTTTCTAACCTCTGGACTTGCTTTATCCATTGTTCCTTTTGAAGTAATAAATGCAATTACTCCTCCTGGTCTAACTTTATCTAAAGTTTTAGCAAAGAAATAATCGTGTATTAGAAAATTATTTTTATCATATCTTTTATCATTAACTTTGAAATCTCCAAATGGCACATTTCCTATTGCTATATCAAAAAACGAGTCTGGTAAATCTGCTTTTTCATAACCTTGAACTTTAATATTTGCTTTTTGATATAATTGTTTTGCTATCTTACCACTTATGGAATCAAGTTCTACTCCATATAGTTTTGAGCTTTGCATTTCTTGTGGCAACATTCCTAAAAAATTTCCTGTACCACAACTTGGTTCAAGAATATTTGCTTGTTCAACACCCATGCTTTTTAGAGTGTCATATATTGCATTTATAACTACTGGTGGTGTATAAAAAGCAGTTAAAGTAGAAGCTCTTGCAGACTTATATTCTTCATCTGTAAGAATTTCTTTTAATTCGTTATATTCTTCGCTCCAATTATCTTTACTTTCATCAAACACATCTGGTAGTCCACCCCAACCGACATATTTCGACAAAATATTCTGTTCTTCTGAATTTGCTAATCTATTTTCATCTTCTAATTTATGCAAAAGTTTTATTGCTTCAATATTTCTTCTTACTTTTTCTTTTGGTGTACCTTCTCCTAATAATTTATCATCAATGTGATAATTAACCTTTTCTTGTTTAGGTTTTAGTTCTACTATTTCCTGTTTATTAGTAGTAATTTCTTTTTCAAAGTTTCTTTCATTACTATGATAAAGTGAAACTGCTCGTAAATAACTTTCATTTCTCATAATTGGATAATATGCATTTTCTAACATTGTTTGGTCTAACAAAACAATTTCATCTAATTCTTTGTTAATAGCTTCAACTCTATATTTTCTATCACTTTCTAAATAAATAATTTGTCCTATTTTAAATTGTGTTTTTGGATCTTCGCTTAATTCTTTTACTGCACTAATAGCATTAGCAATTATTTGAGTTTCAACTCTATCAGCAATATCTTTTAATTCTGCCTCTTGTTCTAAATTATCAATAAATTCTTGACTAACTTCTTCTAGGTTTGTATCTGCTAATTCTGTAATATCAGTAAATTTTGCTAAGTCTTTTCTAATATCGTCTAAAGTCTTTTTATCTGCATTTTCTGAATATTCTAAAAGTCCACCATCAATTTCTGTTCCCCTGTTGTCATATATTGCATAATAATATCCCTCATCATTTGTATGAAAGTGAAAGTAATTTCCATTACTCAACTTATAATTTTTTTCAATATTTATACTAGATATATCTATAAAATCATTTGTATTTTCTTTTAACCCTCTATCTAGCATCCATTTTTCTTTTTCATAGTCATTTTCTAGCCATTCTTGATATTTTATTTTTTCTTCATCATTAAAATATCTATCTAATCTAATAATTTCTTTAAGCCTTTGTTCAACATTACTCCAATTTATTAGTAGCTCTACTCTATCATCTTTATAGCCTTTATATAACTTTATTCCTTTGCTATCATGCTCTTGTCCAAAATCTGCACCAGAATATGCAGAACTTGAACCTCCTATTCCATATTCATGTTTTAGAAATATTATATTTTCTTTTGCTGATAAACTTCTTTTAAATTGTTCATAAATTCTATATTTGCTATGTGAAAAATTACTGCCCTCAATAAGTGTTTTATCTATCATTTCTTGAGTAAAAGAAAAAGCAGGAGTATTTTCTACTTCTGCTTGTGCTTGAATACTATTTATTTGTGTATCTACACTTGGTAATTCCTTAATTGGTGGTACATAGGTATCTTCAAAAAGATTTAATTGTAAATTAGCTCTGACATTATCATTTCTTCGGCTTGGTTCTTTATTGAGTTCATTGCTTGTACCCAACTCATTTGATTCTCTCTTTTCATTTCCTCTGTTATTTGATTCTTCTCTGCTAGACTTGTTATTATCTGTTTCATTCTCTTTTGGGCTGTTTGCTCTATTTCTCCTAAATGTTCTTCCATCTTGCCATCTAACATTAATTCCTCGTATAACCCTCTTTTGTGTTCTTTTAGGAATTTCTCCCTCATTCTTGAGAATCTCCCCTGTGCCATTTTCTTCGTTTTTGGTAATGCTACTTGTGGTATTTGGTAATCTCCCATTTGATTGTATGTTAATTCTATCATAATCATTTCTCCCTTCATTATTTTTTTCTTCATTATTTTTTTCTTCATTATTTTTTTCTTCATTATTATGATAATTTATTTTTTCATTATTAACAAATGTACGATTTGTTAATTTATAATTTTTTTCATAATTTATAACACTAGAATAGATTTCTCTTAATTCTTGTTCTGCAATATCACTTATTGCTGCACCTAATCTTGAAACAACTCTTTTATTATTAAAACTACTAATCATTTCAAAATCCGATACATTAAAATGTTCTGTTGGATCAATGCCACATCTTTTCATTGCCATATATGATATTGATTTTGCAAGTAATACAATAAAGTTTCCCTCTAAATCTATATCTTGCATTCCCTCTAATAAGCTACCATCTAAAACTTCTTTTAAATCAACTAAATAATCTTGATAATTATCTTCAACTAAATTTATAGATGCTGAATATATTGCTTCTGCTAAATTAGATTTAACTTCTAAATTTCCAAAACTATTTTCTAGTGTTTCTATAATTCCATTTTCATAAGAAGGTTTTATTTCCCATAACTTAAAATCTTTATTTATACCACTATGTGTATCTGAAATATCAAAAACATGTCTTAATACATTTCTGCCATTTTCCATTGATAATAAGGCAATACCTTTTGCCCCCTTATTAACCCATCTTCGTAATTTTTTATTCCAAGTTTCTATATCTGCACAAGCAGTAGCATTTGGTTTTTGAGCATATATTAACACTTGCTCATTAAAAGAATACTTGTAATTGTTACTCGCCGTATTTAAAAACTTAATCCAACTTTCTCCATTTTGAGTAATTTCTTTCAATGTTTCACTTGCCATTTCATTTATTAGTTGATATTTATTCGCCATCGGTTTCCTCCTTTCTCGTTTCTTGATAATTGAAATACCCTATTGTATTATGGTCTTTAATAAACTCTCGTAAAGCAATAATATTCAAAACATCAGGATCTTTCGTTATTTCTTTTAAATCTTCTATTTTTAAATTTGAAATATCTTTTTCTGTTGATTTTCCAATACTTATTAACTTGTTATATGTTTCCATTCTTAAGTTTCTTCTTCTAGGCATTTCACACCTCCTATTTTTAACAAATTAAAAAGAGCTAGATTTCTCTACCCCTTAATTCTATAAATATTTACCTTATTTTTTTTAACATATATTTTGTATTTTTAATAAATTCAAATCCATTTTCTTCATAAAAAGAAACTAATTTTTTCATAATTAAATCTTTCTTCTTATTTTTTTCTGAAATATTTTGAAGTTCTTTACTTTTATTTACTACTCTTGGTTGTGGTAAAACTATTATTTTATTTATAACTGTATTTGCATAGAAATACAATATGTCTTCTATATTATCTAATATATAACTGCCTATACCACAATTTCTAAATTGTTTGTTTATATAAAAGTCCTCTATATAAACTATTGTATCAGTTTCATCAGCTACTTCTGGTTTGATATTGCCATCCTTTCCAATTATAGCTGAAGCCATAGCACCAAAATCCCAACCTCTACAATCTGCTACATCATTCAATGTTATACCAAACCTTGTAAAATCCATAGGAAGAAAAAATCTACCTTTTACAGAACCTATTTGCATTTTTTCATCTTCATCAAGATTAGTAACATATATATTTATAAAGAAATCTGTTATGTATTGACTATCTAAATCCATCCCTTCTATATGTGTTTCTACATCTTCTGTTACATATTCTAATTCAGGTCTAACAATATATGCTCTAAATGATAAAGAGTCCCAACCTAATTTTTCTAATTTATCTAATTTAATCATTTTCACTCATTCCTTTCAAATATTCAAAAGAGAGCTAATAATCTAGCTCTCCGTCATTTATTATTTATCTTTATTTTGTTTACGCTTAATAATATAGACTATTCCTAGTAAAGATAGAATTATTGCACTAGCAAATAATTTTATTTTGCTTTCAACTCCAGTTTTAGGAACTTCTATCTTTTTATTTTCAAAAGTAAATTCTATTGTATTTTCAGTTTCTTCTACTTGTGTATCATCTACGAATATACCTTTGTCATTGATTTCAACTTTAACAATTTTGTTTGATAATTCATAATCTTTTGGTGCTTTTATTTCTTTAATGTAATATGTTCCATATCTTAATTCTTCAAATAAAGCTGTTCCATCTTCTGAATTAGATTTAACCTCTTTAATAAGTTTTGTACATTCTGGATCTTCGTATATTGCAAATATGAATTTATCTTTAATAACTTCTTTTGTTTCAGTATCAATCTTAATTACCTTTACATTTTTTAGTATTGGCATATCTTTCATTTCTATTTTTTGAGTTTCTTTGTCAGTTCTTACTGTGAATTTTATTTCTTCAGTAATTTCATAACCATAAGGAGCAGTAGTTTCTTTTAAGATATATGTTTTACCTTCTTCTAAACCTTTTACTTTATGAGGTTCTTTAGTTGATGTCCATTTATCTATTGTATTACCATCTTCATCTGTTACTTCTAGTTCTGCACCCTCTAGTTCATTTCCATTTGTTATATCTGTTTTAGTTATTTCTACTAATTTATCAATCATAACTACTTTTTGTGTTTCTTTATCTGTTGTTACAATAAATTCAACATCAGTTGCTTTTACATAAGAATCTGCAACTATTTCTTCGTGTAATGTATAAGTTTCTCCTTCAACTAAATTTTTGATTTTGTGTGGTTCTTTACCAGATACCCATTCATCAACTACTTTGTTGTCTTTATCTAATACTTGAATTGTTGTACCTTCAATTTCTTCTCCTGCAATATCAACTTTGCTCATTTCTACTATTTTGTCTATCATAACTACTTTTTGTGTTTCTCTATCTGTTGTTACAATAAATTCAACATCAGTTGCTTTTACATAAGAATCTGCAACTTTTTCTTCATGTAATGTATAAGTTTCTCCCTCAACTAAATTTTTGATTTTATGTGGTTCTTTACTAGAAACCCATTCATCAACAACTTTATTGTCTTTGTCTAAAACTTGAATTGTTGCACCTTCAATTTCTTCTCCTGCAATATCAACTTTACTCATTTCTACTATTTTATCAATCATAACTACTTTTTGAATTTCATTAGTATCTTTTATTGTAAATTTAATACTTGTAGCAACTACATAACCATCTGGAGCGATTTCTTCTTTTAGTGTGTATTCTTTTCCTATTGTTAAACCTTCAATTTTATGTGTTTTTTCTGTTGATGTCCATGTATCTATAATATTATTTTCATTATCTAATACTGTAAGTTTTGCTCCTATTAGTTCTTTATCTCCAGTAATATCAGTTTTAGAAAATTCAACTAATGTTGTATCATTTGAAATATCTAATTTTGTTTCATATATCTTTGTAGTTAAATCTTTTTGCTCAAACTTAACTTCATATTTTGTTGTATTTAAAACAAGTCCATCTAATGTTTTAGTTTCAACTATTTCATAAGTTCCCATTGGAAGATTTGTTATTGATAATTTTCCATCTTTAGTCAGATTATATTTTTTAATCTCTTGTCCCTTTTTGTAAATTACACTACCATCTGCCATATCTATAATATTTTCTTTTGCTGAAAGTTTAAATTCTATACCAGATAAGTCTGATGTATCAATTAAAGATGTATCTGCATCTTCTCTTAATGCAATAGTTTTATCCAATTTAATAGTTCCTGTTGGTTGCTCATTTTTAACAACGACTTCTTTTATAAAATCTCCATCTTTGTCTGTGTCATAATCTTTTACATTTTTAATTTCAAATGTAACTGATTTATCTAATTGTAAAAAGCCTGTTGGAACTTTTATTTCTGTTATTTCGTAACTTCCTACTGGTAATTTTAAAGGTGTTGTAATTGTTGCTTTATCATCATTTTTACTATTAAATGAGCTATCTGGAACAACTATATTATCTGCATTTGTTGTAAATGATGTGTATGTTGTATTTCCAATTTTTTGAGAAATAGATTCTCCTTTTTTGAATAATATCTTTTTAGTAGCTCTATCATATATATCTTTTGTTGCTTTTATCTCAAATGTTGTAGAATTTAATGTAACAAGTTTTCCTGTTTTTAAGTCTTTTTTGATTAACTTAATATATGTTTCTAATTGTTCATTATTTACTACTAAATGTTTTGTTTTTTTTGCTATTTCTTTGACTTCTGACTCATCATCTGTAATAGAAAATGTAAAATCAACTGCTGTTTCATAATCTATTGGTGTTTTAGTTTCTTTAACTATATATTTTCCATAAGGTAAGTTCTTTTGAGTATATGCGTTTCCATCTTTATCTGTTTTTATTGTTTCATAACTAGGAGCTATTACTTGTGCTTCTGCTACTCTTTTGCTATCAACTTTTACTTGGTTTCCGTTTTCATCAATTCCATTCCAAACTTCTGCATAAGTGTAGCCTTGTGCATAAGCTCTTTCTACTGCTGAATTTAATTTTATAGTAAATTCTGCACCCTCTAATCCTGGTGTTTCTCCAGAATTTTCTTTTATACCAGATTTGAATATATGAACTCCCATTTTCTTAACATTCTCTAAACTTGTTTTAGTATCTGTTATTACTTTTGTATATTGGTCTTTGTATTTTAGTTCTACATTATAAGTATTTTTATCTAACATGTATCCTATTGGAGCAGTTTCCTCTTTAACAACATACTTTCCTAAAGGAAGATTTGTTATATCTTCTGTTTCTCCTTTTTCATTCATAGTTCTTGTTGCAACTAAATCTCCATTTGAATAGAATTTTTTAGTTTTTGCTTTGTTGTATATATCTTCATTTGCATAAACCTTATAAACTGCACCATTAAATGTTGCATCTCCTTGTGGTACTGATCCAGTTTCTGAATCTTTCTTTATTATTGTAATTGTTCCTGTTGGTTCTTCATCTTTTATTCCATTAACATCAATATAAATAACTTTTGTATTAGCATCTTTATATTTTAATTCTGTATCAAATTCTTTTGTATTTAATAAATACCCCTCTGGAGCATTTGTTTCTTTTACATAGTATTTTCCTAAATGTAAATCAGAGAATTTTACCATTCCATCATCATTTGTAATTGCTTTTGTAACTAAATCTCCTTTTTTATACCAAGTTTTAGTACCTGCAACATTTTTTATATCTTCTCTTGCATATAAAGAAATTTCTGCACCTTTTAGTCTGTTATTATAACTATCAGTTTTATATACAGTTATTTCTCCTGTTGGTGTAGTATCAATTTTTTCAAAACTTTCTAATACGATTTTTTCTGTTTGTCCTTTATAAGATAAAGTAACATTGTGTTTAGTATTATCTATTAAATATCCTGTTGTTGCTTGTGTTTCTTCTACAATATATTTACCTAGTGGAAGATTTGTAATTTCTGCTAATCCATTACTATCTGTTGTAATATTAGCAATTACTTGTCTTTCTGTATAATATGTTTTAGTTCCTGCTACATTTTTTATATTTTCATTTGCTATAACTTTGAATATTGTACCCTTTATTAAGTCACCTTGTTCACTTTTTTTAATTACTTGGATTGTTCCCGTTGGCTCATTATTAACTATTGCTTGAGTTGCAGTTTGATTTACTTTCACTTCAACATTATAAGCCTGTGTATTTAATAAATAACCATTAGGAGCTGATTTTTCAGTAATCGTATATATTCCTTTTCTTAATTTATCTATAGTTATTTTTCCATTAGTAACAGTTATATCTTGATTATATCCATTTGGTCCTGTAACATTAAATATTGCACCATTTACTAAATCTCCATTTGTATTTAATTTTTGTAATTCTAATTTACCAAATGTTTCAATTGCTAAAGAAAAATTTAATGTTACTGGATCATTGTAACTCATACAATATAATTGATTTTGCACACCTGCTGCAAATTCAAAATAAACCATTGTATCATTATCTTCTGTTCCATTTTTTATCATTCCCCACTCTCTAAAAGTATTGTCTGAAATTCTGTAATTCTCTAAATTTGTATTTTCATCTACTGAAATAGTCATTGAATTACTACCATTCTGATGAACAAATCTAATTCCATCTTTTGTATTATCTATTGTTCCATATTCTGCAATAACCCCATTAGAGTCGTTTATTGTTTTTGTTTCTCCTGCTTGAATTGTGATTGTATTTCCATTAAAGCTAGGTCTTCTTTCAATACTTGCAATTTCGTTATTTATTCTATTTTTAAAATCTACATACCCTTGTTGCTCATCTGCATTAATAAATGTTGCATTACTTTGTCCTAGTATTTCCCAAATATATTGTTGAGTAAATACATAGTCCCATTTTACCCATTTCATATCACTTGCTAAAATACCACCATCTACTGTATAACCTCCGTTATTTTTATACCATCCTAAATAAGCAACTTTACAAGCCTTTCTAATATTAGAATTAGTTGGAGTATAATAAACTCCATTATATGATGCTCCTGTCTTAAAATCTATTCCATGCTCTGCACAGAATACCGTTCTTCTTTCTCCTGTATTTAAGTTGTTTAATCTTCTTATTAGTACACCTGTTGTTCCACCTGCATTATCTGTTGTTTTCATACCAGAAGCATATTGACCTCCTGACCATGTTCCACTTCCAGATGCTGCAAAAACAGGTTGTATTACACTAAATATTATTAAGATTAACATCATTGTTGCTAACATTTTATTTGATTTTTTTACTTTCATAAAATTTTACCTCCTATTTTTTTATAAAAAAAGAACAAGTAGTAATCTACCTGCTCTGCATTATTTTAATATTTTATTTAATTATAATAAAAGTTTATTGTCCATTTTTCACAGAACGGACATGACCAAGTTTCATATCCATAAGGACAATTTTTTTGATATATTTCATCATCAATCTCAAATTTTTCCCATTTATCTCCCCAAGTTTTTATTATGCCCTGATAATAATTTATAGCTTCTTGTTTTGAATTAAACCATTTATTTGAATTTCCTACTCCTACACCATGATTTGTATCAGTACATTTTGGTGTTTCTGATTGTTTTTCTTCTACTTTAGTTTCAAATTTAGTCTGTTCTTGTATTTGAGTTTCTGTTTTAATATCTTGTTTAAGTTGTTCATTTATCTCTGTTTTTTGTTTTGTTATTACTTGTGTTACCTTTGACTGTTCTGCTTGTTTTGGACTTTCTACTTTTTTATCTTGTGTAGCTATTGTTATTTGCTTTTGTAATTCTTGTTGACTTTCCTTTTCTTTTTCTGGAATATCCGCTTCTTCTTGTGTTTTTTGTTCTTCTATTTTGCTTTCAACTACAATGTTTTCTTCTGTAATTTCTTCTTCAGTATTGTTTATCTCATTTACAATCTCTTTTTCACTTACTATATCAATTTTATTTGTTTGTTTTAATTTTATAATCAATATACTCGCAAATAATACCACTATTAAGGCTATAATTATTAAAACTAATATCTTTTTATTTCTCATTACTACCATCTCCTTATAGCTTAATTATATGCTTTTTAGAGATAAAAACAAATGTGTAAATTATTATAATATTATTAAATATATTTTATATAATAATTCTCTTTTAGTTTGTAATATAGTATGTATTTAAAAGGGATTGTAAGGGAAAACTTTGTAAAGTGTTCACACAAACAAATATAACTAAATATATCTGATTTTGTTCACACACTATCTGGAATTTCTTTCTTGTTTTATTCGTTCTCGCCTGATATAATCTTGCACACATTGAATAATAAAATCTTCAACATTTCCAGATTCTTTAACTCTACTTGGAATATATTTTTCTATTTTTTCATTGTGTATCTTTATATATTCTTTTTGATTTGGCTTTTCCTGTTGCAATATTTCTTCTATTTTTTCTTCTGTTAGGTTTCCTTCTTGTTCTAATTTCTTTAATCTTATTGCTTGACTTAAAGAAGGTGTTACCTCATCAAATTCAAATATATTTTCTACAACATATTGATTTTCTTCACTTAAATATGATAATTCTACTGCTGGTCTAAAAGCTATTCTTTTGTTATCAACTTGTTCTAATAACTCTGGTATTAAATAAGTAAGTCGAATATATCTTCTTATATTAGTCATACTTTCTCCTACTTCTTTTCCTAATTTATTAGCACTTTCTGACTTCCAACCCATTGGGTCGGAAGTTTCGTTTTCTTCTAAATCAACTCTTTTCCCCTGATGTTTCATAGCTTCAAGTTTCATTTTATATGCAAATGCTTTTTCACTAGGCAATATTTCTTCTCTTTGAATATTACTATCTACCATAAGAATTGTTGCCTCATCATCAGTTAAGTCTTTAACAATACATTTTATTTTATCTATTCCTGCAAGTTCACACGCTCTTTTTCTTCTATGTCCAGAAATCATTTGATAATTTCCTTCTCCTCGTTTTCTTACTATAACAGGTAATAAAACTCCATGTTCTTTTACACTTTTAACCATTTCTTCCATTTTATCATCATCTATAACTCTAAAAGGGTGGTCTGGAAATTCTCCTATTTTATATAGTTCTATTTCCTTTACCTCATCAACAACTGGATTATCTCTTTGTTCTTGACTTGTGAATAAATCATCTAACTTTGGAAGTACCATCTTTTTGTCTTGTTCTTTCATTTTCTAATACCTCCTTTGCTAAATTATTGTATGCGTTTGCAACAGGACTATTTTTATCAAACTCAAATATACTCTTTCCTGTTGATGTTGATTTTGCTGTATTTATTGCTTTGGGTATTTCAGCACCATATATTTTCACATATTGTCCATAATTGTCGATTAAAGTATCTCTTACATCTTTTGATAAATTTGTTCTTTTATCTACTAATGTAAGTAATACTCCTCCTATTTTTAAATTAGGATTTATTTGTTTCTGCACTCTCGTAACTGTCTTTAATAAATGTCCCATTCCTTTTGCAGCTAGATATTCTCCCTGTACTGGAATTATTATCTTATCACTACAAGCAAGTGCATTTATTGTTATCATTCCAAGAGATGGCATACAATCTATCAATACATAATCATAGTTATCTTTAATACCTCTTATAGAATTTTTAAGCGTGAACTCTCTGCTCATTGCATTAACTAATGAAAACTCTATTGCTGATAAATCTAAATTTGCAGGAATTAAATCTACTCCTTCTTTATGATGAAGAATAGCATTTTCTGCATTTATTTCATTATCACATATAGTATCAGACATTAATGTTCCAATAGTATTCTGCAATTCATCTTGATTATAGTAACCCATACAAGTAGTTAAATCTCCGTTGTGGATCTGCATCAATTAGTAATACTCTTTTTCCTTGTTTACTAAGTGCAACTCCTAAACTAAATGTAGTTGTTGTTTTTCCAACTCCACCTTTTTGATTTGCTATTGCAATTATCTGACACTTTCCCATTCTTGCTCCTTTCCTCAAAAAAAGAGCTAACTCCTAAAAGCTAACTCTTGTCTTGAATATTTATTCCTCTGTTATTTCTTTATCATCTTGTAAATGAGTAGAAACATATATAAACTCCTCATCATCTGCTAATTTACCAAATAAATTGTTAAGCCCTGCAATAAAAGGTTTTATATCTTCTTGAACATTATAACTATATGAATAATTCAAATAGTATTCATTTAAATTATCATATAAAGGTACAATATTTACTAATCCTGGTCTTATCTTTTTTCTTAATATTACCCAATTAGGTATATCGTCTTTTATAATATTAACAATTTTATCTTCAGAAATTAACATTCTCATAATTCCATTCATTATATCTGAAAAGTCTTTTTCTTCATCACAAAATATTTTATTCATCATAGCACTCATTGACCTTACAAAATCTGATAAGTAATCATCTTTTATACAAGCAAAGCAATCATTTTCTATTTCATCTAAATACCCTATTGCTGTTAAACACTCATAATAATTTGATGCCATAATATAATAAAATTGTTCAAATTCTTTCTTTAAGTTTCTTGAGTTCATCTTCTTTATATAAATACCTGTCTCCTTTCTTATAATCTCTTTAATCTTTTCTGTTTCTTTTTTAATTTTTTCATTATTTTTTGGTTTGTTGTTTTCATTTTTTTTCATTTTCTTTTTACTCCTTCCTTTTTGAAGGCAAAATAAAAAATCTAATATTTCTATTAGATTTCTTATATATGTTAGATATTATTTCAATAACTATAATATTTTATTTTTTCTTTAAATCTTTTGAATAATATATTAAATCAGTACAAGTTAGTTCTCCATCTTTTATTTCTTCTTTATAATTATCTATAAAGAAGTTCTTAATTGTTTTCTCATATTTATCAAATCCCTGCTTAACATAGAAAGGAATATTATTTTCTGTTGTTCCTACCAACATTCTGTCATATTTTTGTTTATAATTACCACATAATGATTTTAAAAGTGTTTTTGCATAACCTTTATTTCTGTAGTTTTCTTTTGTAACTATGTTCTTTAACTCTAATGTTTTTCTATCAATGTGCAAAATAACTGCAATAGAAATTAGCTCATCTTCTTTTTTTAATGCATATACATCAGAATCGTTCAAATACTTATGTATCATGTCTTTTGAAGGATCTGCCTCTAAAAGTAAGTCTATATAATCTTCTTTATTTTCTATTTTTTTTACCTGCATTCTAGGTTCTTTTGGTATCTCGTAACCATTGGTATTACTGGTTTGTATAGAATTGCGGTTATAATATCTCATCTCCTCACTAAATATGCATCCACAATATTTTTGCATGTATAGTCCTAAATCATGAGCCTTTTGATGTCCTTCCCAAAATCCGACTCTGAAGTCTCTATACAAGAAATCTATTTCGTATTCTTCACTATATTGTTCCATTAACTTTTTTATAAAGTCATGTTTTTGATATATACTGTATAGCAATGTAGTCGTAACAGTGTCATATTCATGTTCTTTAGCATATTCAAATGTTTTTCTTAGCCTAACTGGATAGCAGTAGTTTACACATCTTGCATTTAAGTTTTTTACAGCTTCTTTACAAAACTCATCTAAGCCATATTCTTCTTCGAATATGGCTTGTATATTTATTGATTTTGTATATTCTTTTAGGCAGTCTCTACGTGCTTTGTACTCCGTATATGGGTGAATATTGGGATTATACCAGTATACTGTTGGTTCTATTCCTTCTTCTCTCAACTTGTCTATGCAGTACACACTACATGGTGCACAGCACGTATGCATTAATAATTTCATTGTTAGTTTCTGCTCCTTTCAGTTTTATAAGTGAAATATTATAACACCAAATATAATGTATATAAGGAATATTAAACTATATAGACATATTATTTTTATTAATTTATCTTGACTATATTCACTCTTAGCCTTAATATCACCCAGTAACAATAACATTATTGGCATTATTGGAATAAAATATCTGCCTTGTATTCCTTGTATTTCTGGGCTTTCTATTTGAGTCCACTGAACATAAAGAGAGCAGAATATTAACCCAATAACTGTTACAGTTATTATTCCTAATACTATTTTTTGTCTGTTAGAAAGCTTGTTTTTTATACTTTCATCAGTTAGTGTTACGAACATAGTTAATGCTATAAATACTATAACAAATGTAGTTCCATCTACCTGGTCTCCCCATTCTAATTGATTTCCAAAAGCACTTAACAAGTATTTATTTGAGTTGTTGTTTATAGTGTATAATACCATCTGACCAAATTTTATTGGATTTTTTATAGCTTCTAGTATCATTTGGCTTCCCGATTCTCCACCTCTTGAAATTAAGATGCTAAACCCAAATGTCAACCATGTAATGTTTATTAGTATTGTAAAGACTATGACTAATATATCTTCTTTTATTTTTTCATTTAGTCCTCCGTACTTTTCCTTTGGTATTACTAATATTAATAATACTAGAGGGCAATATACTATTTTACAACATGCTATTACGCAAGATAATATGCCAATAATTATCTTGTGCTTTTTACTTAGTAGTTTTATATCTTTATTAAATGCAAGATTTAATATATATGCTATGAAGAAATAACATATTGCAATAGTAAATCCATCAGAAGAAAGAGTACTAAATCCTTCTATAGCAATAGGTATCATCGAGGCAAGTAACAAAATTTTCTTACCAAATGGCATCATCTTTATAGCTTTATACAACAATATCACCGAAATAATAATGTTGCTAAGCCTTCCAAGATATATAAATATAACAGGGTTCTCTGTTATCAATTTTGCAAAAAACAGTCCTACAGTGGTGCCTGTATATTGAACTGGATTATAAATTGATGTAGTTGTTATCCCTACACACACTTTAACATTAGAATCTATTTTTTCGTTACATTTCAATATTTCATAATAAGGTTTATTAATTTTACTACCTATTGTCTCAAATGTGTTCTTAAATGCGGCTGGTGCCATAATTTGATTTCCAACTAATATTTCACCATTGACAATTCCATATTCTCTATAAAACTGAGGTGTTTCATCATGTCCACTTCCCAATGGTATTACTAAAGACATTATAATACAAAACATTGGAACAATCAGTAAAAAAACATTTTCTTCTTTTATGTCTGTTTTATCTAAAATATATGATGCGATTAAGAATACTATAATTTCCAAGATTATTACTAATGTTATTATCAAAAGATGTTCTTCTTTACTATAATATCCTAGCCTCAAATATATTTCCTTATCAATTTGCTCTCCATCCATAGTCGCTTTAGTTGAACTTCCTATGTTTTTAAAGTATGGCAAATATGGTGTACTTGTATTGTATGATACAGTTATTTTGTATAGTTTATCTTTAGAATGTTTTTGCACATCAAAATCGACTTTATATGATAAACTATATTCTAAGTTTTTTATTCCCACATTCTTCTCACAAATTACATTGCCAGTATCTACTTCTTCAATTTTTATATTAACAGTTTGTGATAAATCACACTTTTTCTGTCCTCTATAAAAGTTAATATATATATAGTTTAATCCATCATATTTGGCAGTAAATGTTTGTTCTTCTTTTATATCAGATTTTTCTGCTTTTCCACTATAATCATAGCATATTAAATAATATTTTTCATTTCCGCTAAGTTCATACTTTGTAGTTTCCACTCTATATTTATACTCTATCAATAAAAATAAAAATATCAATACTGTTCCAAATATTATTTTTATCTTTTTGTTTTTCATTATATATCCCCCTAGATTAGTTTCAATTTTTTACATTTTCTTAGCAAAACATACCTTATTCTTCTTGAAATTTTGTATTGGAACTAAGCATACTGTAATTAATGCTAACAAATTAATATATAAAATACCTAATACTTGTGCTTCACTATGTAGTGCAAAACTTCCAATATATGCAACTTCTACAGCATACGATAAATTCATTATCAGCCTTATATTTTTTCCGTTTAAAAACATCATCGTTGGAAATAACCATAATATATACCAAGAGTTGAAATTTGTTATTAGTATAAATGTGAATATATACAATAATGGATTGTATTGTCTCATATATGCCGAAAACGATTTTTTTTCATTCTTAACCAATAGTCTGATAACTGTATATACATATAGTACTGCAAATAATGCTAATAATACTATTTGTAAGATTCCAGTCGCATGTTCTCCAATTAAATAGTAAAATACCAACATTATAGATCTGTTATATTTTGCCTGTTGTATAAATAATCCTGCAAATATGTTCAAATTTCTTAAATATATTGCATAAAATCCTGCAAGTATTACTATAAATTCAAGTCCATACAATATGCAGTATTTTATTTTTTCTGGTATACTTTTCTCTCTTACATAATATAAAATTATGAATGGCAATATTAATATTCCCAAGTATTTTATTGCGGTTGCCATTGCTACAAATGCAACTGATAATAGTAAATTTTTCTTTTTTGTAACAAAGTATACTGCAAATAATATAAATAAAACTATAAATATATCATTATGTACATTTGATAAAGCCTCGAATAATATTGCTGGATTCGCACCATAAATCAAAACAAATTTGTTTTTATGAGTTATTTTCCAAACTAATAGACAATTTATTAGGTGAACTATTAGATTAGTCCCTTTAAATATAGCTAATGCCACATCAATGTTGCCAAATGAAATACCTGTTAATATTTTGCAAATTAAAGTCCAGAGTGGTCCATATACAACTGTTTCATATCTCCAACAGTTTGCAACTTTATTTTGCATTTGGTCTCTTACTTGATATTCATCACTAACTTGCCCAACTGATTTGTAGTATGGATTTTCATGGTAGTGTGAATCTGACCAACCATTTGCTATATAAGAATATACATCTGTACTTGTATATGGAATAATTAATGCAAATAAAACTGAAATTATGCAAATTGCAATAATTAATTGCTTTTTACTTTCAAAAATTTTGTTACAGTGTTTTATTACCAATATATACAATATGAATATTATCGACATAATTCCAGCAAAAAATACAGTATTAGTTCCTCTTAACAAGGCTGTATTGGGTGTTTTAAAAATAAATGTCCACTGATATGTAAACCAATATATTGATTGATTTTTTATTAAATATAATATTGATGGTAATGCAAAACATACAACTACAGCAATAAATAATGTAAGCACCCACTTTTTATTTTTCATATGACTATTATTTCCTTCCAAATATATAATTTTTTATAATTGTAATTGGTATGATGCCCCGATATGTTTATATGCTGCTGGCAGTGGAACTCTTCCTCTTTGCGTTCTAGATATAAAACCAATCTGTATTAAATATGGTTCATAAACATCTTCAAGTGTATCTATATCTTCGCCAACCGTTGTTGCTAAAGCCTCTATTCCAATAGGTTTTCCTTGATATTTTATTATCATAGTTTCTAGAATTTTCCTGTCTATTTCGTCTAACCCTAATTCATCTATTTCTAGTTTATTTAATGCTGTTTTTGCAATTTTTAAATCTATTTTACCATTTCCAAGAACCATAGCATAGTCTCTAACTCTTTTCAATAATCTATTTGCAATTCTTGGAGTTCCTCTAGATCTTCTTGCAATTTCTGTGCTTGCTTCTTCATCAATTTCTACGCTTAATATTTTTGCAGACCTGTTTATTATTCTAATTAAGTCATTCTCATCATATAATTCTAATCTATGTACTATCCCAAATCTATCTCTTAATGGAGTAGTCAGAGAACCTGCTTTTGTTGTAGCTCCAATTAAAGTAAATGGAGGCAAATTTATTCTTATAGATTTTGCCGTTGGTCCTTTTCCAATTATAATATCTAAAACATAATCTTCTAGGGCTGGGTATAAAATTTCTTCTACATTTTTATTTAAACGATGAATCTCATCTATAAATATGACTTCGTTTGGAGTTAAATTTGTTAATAATGCTGCAAGGTCTCCAGGTTTTGTTATTGCCGGTCCAGATGTAATCTTTAATTTTGCTCCCATTTCATTTGCAATTATTCCAGCAAGTGTAGTCTTACCAAGTCCTGGAGGACCATATAATAGAACATGATCTAATGCTTCTTCTCTCTTTTTTGCAGCTTCTATATAAACTTTCATACTCTCTTTTACTTTAGTTTGTCCAATGTATTCTTCTAGTAGCTGAGGCCTTAGAGTAGTTTCAAGCGTTTCTTCATTATTATCTGCAATGCCCGGATTCATTATTAATTTTTCCTTCATTATAATATGCCTTTCTAATAGTTTTTTATTATTTTGTATGTTCCATATTCGTTTGTTGTAGTTCCTGTCACCTGCAATTTTTCAATATTTTCAGTGTATCTTTTATTTATAACGACTATATATTTTTCTCTACTATTTATCATATCTATAGTTTCATCTGTTAACGCTCTCTCCCAGAAACTATAATCATCAAAAGAAAAAATAGATACTTTATGTGGTATGTTTATTTGTGGATTCTTGTTCTTCGTCTCTGTCAATTCATATGGAGATATCTTTTTCTCTAATAACGGATATATATATGGCTCTGCCTTATAATGTACTATAAAATATTTATCAGCATCTCTATTATTCGGGTCAGCTTCGATCTGCTCTGTTATAGTATAAATTTCCTTATCTGAATATGGTTCATTTGCATTTTTTATATCTGTTTTAGCCGTATCAAAATATTCTATTTCAAAGTTTATAAATAATACACATAATATTGTAAGCACTACACTTGGTATTATATAAGATTTTTCACAAAGTTTAATTATTCCAATTGTAGTTACATATAGTAACGGAATATACACTATATTAATTTTATTTATTGAACCAATCTCTACAGTTAAGTTAGTAATGTATAAAGCCAAAAATGTTATAGTCAAGAAACCATCTAGACTAAATTTTCTTCTTGCTAAACTAAATATAAAATCTGATATTCCCTCAATTAATCCGACTATAAAGAATGGTATTATAAAAATATAAATACTATTCTTATTGATAAATACTGTTCTTATTGCTTCTGTGCCATACTTTAAAATATTAAATACTTGTATTTCTCCTTCTCTGTAAAAAGGCAATTTAGGAATTGTAAATATTCCTAATCTTGTTTCAAATACATATCCACGGTTTAATAATATTAAGTATATTAGAGGCATTGCCAATATCACAATTGGGATTCCAAGTATGATTATTTGTTTAAATTTTATATTTTTCATATATAAAGAATAGATAATGTAGAAAAGTAAAAATACAGGAATCAGTATCCACGAAAGTGCATATGTGTATAGAGTTATACCTATTGCAATGCCGGCAATTACATAATGCCAGTCTTTTTTTGCAATTAATAGTAATAGTACATCTAGCATAAACATTGGAGCAAGCAAATTACAATCCAATCCATTTCTCGATGCTTCTATGTGCCATGGGCATATAATTATTAAAAATGCATATAAGAGTGCTGTTTTTTTGTCTTTAAATTTATCTACTAGCACATACGAAACTATAATTCCCATTATAAAAAATATTAGTTCTGGTAACCTATACGATACAATATTTGCCCCAAATAGTTTTATAAACGGAATTGTAGAATACGCATATAAGGCACTTTGTCCACCTCCAAAATTTATAAGATACAGAGGCCATTTGTTTAAATATCTGTCAACACCGTAATTTGCAAGACAATATGCATCATACGCTGCTCCTGCCTCATCAACTCCAATATATTCTGGAATCTTTCCAAATTTATATAATCTTGTTATTGCCATTACAAGTATAAGTATAGTTAAAATCCATTTATAATTCTTATTTATAAAATTATCTTTTTTATTTTCTATTTCATTTATGGTATCTTTATGTAAATTGTGTTCCAACATATATTTTTGAGTGATTTTTATTATTGCACTAAAAAAAATCACTACAATGGTTATTAATGATTGTATTTTCATTTTTATTTATGTTCCTTCCTTAATAAGACAAGCCTTATTTTCTTTTGTATATTTCACATTACTCTTGCTTTATATTTTTATTTGTCATTCATTTCTTTTTCTCCATTATATTCGTTTACTAAATATAATGGTCTATGTTTTGATTCATTGAATATTCTTCCTAAATATTCTCCCATAATTCCAATTAATATTATTTGTATTCCAGAGAAAAATAATATTAGTAATATGATTGCTTGGAATGCTTGTATTGCAGTATGAGTAACACATGCTTTTACAATTACATATATGAAATATATGAATAATGCTAAAAATGTTGGGATACTTAATGCTGTTGATATTCTAAGTGGTGATGTTGTAAATGATGTAATTCCATCTATTGCTAAGTCTACCAATTTTTTGTAGTTCCATTTTGTTTTTCCAGCAATACGTGGGTCTCTATCATATAGTATTTCTTTCTTGTTATAGCCTATCCAACTAAACATACTCTTAGAGCATCTTCCAGTCTCTCTCATTTTTTTCAAGGCATTAACACATCTTTTATCTAGCAATCTAAAATCCCCGGTATCCTTTTGTATTTCAACTTTGGTCAAACTCTGTAATACTCTATAATACATTTTTGATGTAAATTTTTTAAGCCATGTTTCACCTGCTCTTGACCTTCTCTTTGCATACACATCATCATAGCCTTGTTCCCATAATTTAATCATTTCTGGAATAAGCTCTGGTGGATCCTGAAGATCTGCATCCATTATTATTACACAATCTCCAGTTGCATAGTCAAGACCTGCTATCATTCCTATTTCTTTTCCAAAGTTTCTTGAGAAGTCTACATAGCAAACTCTTTTGTCTTGTTCTCTTAATTTCTTTATTTCATTTAATGTATTATCTTTGCTTCCATCATTCACAAAAAGTAGCTCGAATTCGTAGTCTTTTTGTTCATTCATTATTTTACTTACTCTTTCATACAAGAATGGTAATGATTCTTCTTCATTATACGCTGGTACTAAAATTGTAATTTTTTTCATATTTTCGTCCTCTTTTTTTATTTTATATCTTTGTCAGTCCTATTCGACTTTAAATTGTCATTTTCTATTTCTTCATTATCTCTCAAATGGAATATATCTTTATAACCTATTGCAACTATTGCAATTACTAACAGTGTAAATGATAAAGCCTTCCATATTCCACTATCTAATAATATAATGGCAACCATTCCAAGAGTTGCAGTTATGCCGTATAAAATCAAAACAGCCTGTCTTTGAGTATATCCCTTTGCCATTAATCTATGATGCAAATGACCTTTATCTGCCTTAAACACACCCTTTATTGACTTTGTTTTTACAATTCTTCTTACAATAGCCCACAAAGTATCGAATATTGGAAACGCAAGAACTATTATTGGTGCAACAATCACTATTGCAGTATATGTTTTTGCCACTCCTAATATTGATATTATTGAGATTGCAAATCCCATAAAATTTGATCCCACATCACCTATAAATGTTCTGGCAGGATTGAAATTGTATGGTAAAAAACCGACTATTGCTCCTGCAAGAGCTGTTATTAATATAATTGCAATTAATGGTGACTCATTCAAAGAGAATATTATTAGCATTGAAATACATGCAATTAAGGTTATTCCAGATGATAAACCATCTAATCCATCAATTAAGTTTATTGCATTTGTTATTCCTACAATCCAACCGATTGTTAGAATATAGCTTATTACCTCATTTATCATAATGCTATTTTCTTTAAATGGGATGGTAAAATTATCTATTCGCACACCACTACTTACAACTATTATTGCTGCGACTAACTGTCCTGCTAATTTTACTAATGGACTTATTCCCTTAACATCGTCAATGTAACATGTTATGCTTAAAATAATTGCTCCAATTAGTGACCCCAGCAATTTTTCTCCTAGTCCATCTGTCACAAAATCTATGTTATTTTCTATTCTCATTGTAATTATTAAATAAATGGCAGACACTAAAAATCCAGCTATTACAGCTATTCCTCCAAGCCTTGGCATTGGTTTTTTATTCACTCTTCTATCATTTGGATAGTCTACCGCTCCTACTTTTTTCGCCAGTCTTATAGAGTATGGCGTTATAACAAAAGCCATTATAAATGCAAGCAAAAAAGCTATGGCTATATCTCCCCACATACGCAAAATTCCCTTCCAAATTTAATTTATTTTCACACTAAAATTATATCATATTATAGTCATTTTTCAACTTTATTTCTCAGTTTTCGTGCATTTTTTATAAAATAATTCGATTATCTTTTTAATCATGCTTTTTTATTCTTATTTTTGTTGCAATCTTTCCTGGCACAAATAAAATTGCAACCATTATTTTATTAAACAATCCATTAACATTTTTTATTGGATGCTTTTCTTTTGTCAAAACGCTAAATAATATGTAATGTTTATAAACATATAGTCTCTTTTTAAAAGTAACCCCATGCATATCTTGATTAAATATTTCTTTAAAATAACTATAATATCCGAATGGACTCTCACTAAATAATTTATTAATATTTTGAGTATAGCCCTCCTTCTGATATTCGCATATCATTATTGGTTTGTTAAAGCACCTTACTTGATATTGTAAATCCATTTCATGATGTAATCTTGCCTCTGTTACAAATTTTTCGTCATGTTCAAGCTTGTATTCGAATTGTTTTCTTATTGAAGCATTGTACACTAACGCTTTCTCGCCTGTTATGCCATTCTTAAAATATAAATCAAACATGGTACTTGGATAATCATCTTCTATAAAATTATTTCCCATGTTTTGTCCTTCCTTAGTGTATTTTAAAAATACTAAAGCATAAGTTTCTCCCATATCTTTGCATGCTTGTAAAGCTTGTACAATAACTCTAAAAGCGTCTCTAGTAAAGTAGTCATCTGAATCACATTCGACTATTAAATCTCCAGTTGCTACTTTTACCAGGTTATTTATTGCTGTCATTTTTCCTTGATTTTCTTGATAAAAATATTTAATATCAATCAATCTTTCCTTACAATATTCTTCCATTATTCTCTTAGTGTTGTCTGTTGAGCCATCATCCATAACCAACCATTCTAGCTGGACATCTGGACAATTATTGCTGTTGATTAATAGGCTTGCATACAACTTATCTAAAAGATTTGCTCTATTATATGTAGCCGTAAGTACTGATATTTTCACGTTTTTTCCTCCAAAGTATCTCTTTTTTATTTAAATTATCTTGCTAATCCTATCTGGATGTTTTTTATTTTCTTCTATCATTTTTTCTATCTTCTCTATTATTCTATCGTTTTCATATACATATTGATTATCTTGATTATTCTTTTGCTTATAGTTTTTCACGGCAAACTTTATTGCATCTTCAACACCAGCATCATCATTAGAAACAATATAGCTTTTTTTCGAATAATCAATTAACGCCTCTCTTGTAGCAGTATTCGTTGTTAAAATAAATTTATTTAAAATTTTTGCTTCTTCTACTACCATTGGATATCCTTCAAAATTTGATAACAAGCAAAAGAAATCGGCCCTCTTCACAAATGGATATGGGTTATTCCTTGCACCTAATAGCTTAAAAGTTTCTTCTACGTTTTCTTCGTAAATCTGTTTTTCCAAGCTTTCCTTTAGTGGTCCGTCACCTATTACAAAAATCTTATGCTTATATCCTTGCTTTATAAGTTTAGAATGAACTCTTATCAATCTTTCTATTGCTTTTTGACTTACAAGTCTTGAAACTTGAACTATTATTGGTCCATCATTTTCTTCTGTTGCAAATACTTTCTTATCTCGTTCTGTTAATTCCTTCTCTGCTAATTTTAGTATTCTTTCACTATTAATGTAATTGTTAATTACTTTTTCATGAGGTAAGTCCATGTCATCATACACTTTGTTAAACTTGTCTAAATTATCTATACTAACAAAAACAAGAGTATCAAACTTTTCATATATATTTCTGTCTAAAATTCTCTTAATTTTAGATTTTGGTCCTTTCCCGAAGACCTTTGAAATATCATTATGTATCCAAGCAATTTTCGTAGAGTTTTTATCTTTTACACTAAAAATTCTAGTAATAGGCCCCTCCAAAAAAGCGATTTGTGTAGAATATCCACCACTCTGAACATATTTTTTAAATATTTTTTTCTTTTCCAACAAGACTTTGATAGGTATTAATTTTTTCTTTAATTTTTCCATATCATTATACTTAAAATTGAATAGACTTATAAGTTTTATTTTAGAGTCAAGCTCTTTTTCTAGCTCTCCTCCAGCATAAATTGTAAAAATTGTAACATCATACTTTGCTATAAGCTTATTTGCAACATCTACTAATACCCTCTCAGCACCTCCAAGTGTAAGACCAGTTATTCCAAAAATAATTTTTTTCATATTGTAGTTTTCCTCCACCATACAAATCCGATTTTCACGTTATATTTTTATTCATTTTTTTATTTCATAAATCTTCATTTCATCATCTTCCAAATCTTTGCATCCATTAAATATAAGTGTTGCAAGCACTATTATAATCATCATGCTTGATGAATTGAAAAATGTATATCCTGATAAAAACGATATAAATATTGCAAACCATAGTCCTAATACGCTCATCACGAATTCAATATTAATATCTTTTCTTCTCTTCACTACCATATAAATTCCATATATTGCAATAGCTAAAAACGGCATAAAATATAAGAAAAATCCTACAACGCCAAAGTTGTATAAAAATGCTGGAACTTCCATTTCAAAAATCATTTCATAAAAATGTGCCATATATCCATTGCCGAAAAGTAGCATTGGAATACTGTCTTGATTTTTTATTAATCTACTATGGTATATAAATTGCAGTGCTCTCATATTTGTGTTCTGAATTTGTTTTTCATTTGCAATATCATATAATTCTAAGTAAGTTTTTTGCATACTCTCAGGCATATAGCCTTCATCAATTTCGTTATTTTTTATTTTCTTCACAATATCAACAATATCACCTGTCACATGAGCGGTTTTTCCAGTCATTGTATCTATAATTTGATTTTCTCTTTCTTGAAGGTCTTTTCTTCTCTCAATAGTTTTTGAGCCAAAGCCCACAACTAAAATTCCTATAATAGCTAGTGCCAATAAGAAGGCAGGCAACACCTTTTTATTTAGCTTGTTATTTTTCATTAGACCATTAATTATACAGATAACACAGTATAATGATATTACTATTATAAATCCAAATAATCCCGTTCTCGTACCTAGTAAAGTACATAAATATGCTCCAGCAAGAACTAATGTCATAAAAGTCCATATTCTAATTCCAGTTTTATTGTTTTTTCCTAAGTTTGGCAGAATAATAAACATTTCTAATAACATTATTGTACCTATACTATTTCCGGATTCAAACCATCCTTTGTAGCCTATTTGAACTTCACTATATGTATATGAAGATGTTCCTGTAATTAAAGAAATATACATAAGCACAATATATACTGTAAACGAGATTAGCACAGATAATTTCAATTTATTTATAATCTTTGTACCATCTTCATTTTTAAGCTCTTTTTCTCTATTTTTATAAACAAAGAAATAAATGTAAATAAATAAATTCATTATCATGAAAGTGTAATTAACCAAATACTGAATTTCTTGAGCTATACCTCCATATGCACATCCCGTACTCTTTTTATAAAATATGTAAAGATGGCATATTGCATATATAAAATACGTGCCTCCCGCCATAAGAATATAAGGCTTTAACTTATCTTTAAAAAATATATAACAAATTGCAATTATTGGTATAATTGGTCTTATAAATGTGGATATCGAAATATTAGTGTTAAAATAATTTCTAAACAGGAAACTTGCAGCATCCAATATCGGACATATTATTATTAAAAAGCACAATAAATTTTCTATTGTGATAATATTTTTCAAATTAAGCTTCTTTTCTTTTTTGATATTATCTTTCATAATTAATATCTTCCTCACTAAACATATATTGAGTTGAAAAAGCAAAAATGGTAATCTTTTTTCAACCCTTTTCGATTGTAATTTTTCAAGATTATTATATATACTAAACGCTAAAAAATCAAGCAAAAAAGCAGAACATATCATAAAAAGGTTTTAGTATAATTAAGTAACATACTAAAACCTTTTCTTTTACAATTCTTCTGCAAATCTTCTTTCTAATTTTTTAAATACAAAATATCCAACAATACAAAGAACTATTCCCATTATAAATGCAATTAGCAATCCTCTAAAATCTGGCATTGTTTTACTATAGAATATAGATCTATAGCCATCTATCAAATACGACATTGGATTTAATCTTAATAGCCATCTAAAATTTGCTGGTACAGCATCCATCGAATATACGATTGGTGTTGCGTAAAATAACAATTGCATAAATACACCTAGCAAGTGTAATAAATCTCTAAAGTATACTGTTAAACTACTTACAAGAAGTGATATTCCTATAGATACAATGAATTGTATTGCAAGTATTAAGAAATACCATAATATGTTCCATGATAATCCGATTCCACCAAAAATAACAAATCCTAGTATAATTATTGTTGCAATTAAAAAGTTTACTCCTTCACTTGCAACAAGTGATATTGGCAGAATTTCTCGTGGAAAATACACTTTTTTTATAATATTGCCATTATCAACCATTACAGCTGCGCCTCTTATAACAACATTAGAAAAATATTGCCACGGAATTAAACCACAGCACAAGTAAACGGCATAGTTCTCTATATCACTTTTTAATATTACTTGGAAAACTAATGCATATACAGCAATTTGAAGTAGTGGATTTAAAAAAGACCATAACACGCCTAAAAATGAGTGTTTATATTTTCCACCTACATCTTTTGTTATATTTGTTTTTAATAGTTCTCTATATGCGTACAAATCCTTTATTATGTTCATTTACAAAGTCTCCTTCAAATATTCTTCTATTACATCATCTGGTTTTCCATCCATTTTTACGACTCCGTCGCATAACCATACTGCTCTAGTACAAAATTCTTTTACTGTTCCCATACTATGAGTTACAAATACCATTGTTTTTCCTTGAGCCTTTAATTCTTTCATTTTTGCAATACATTTTTCTTGAAAATGTTGATCTCCAACGGCTAAGATTTCATCAACTAATAGTATGTCCGCATCAACATTAATAGCAACTGCAAATGCAAGCCTCATATACATTCCAGAAGAATAAGTTCTTACAGGGTTATCTATATAAGAACCCAATTCTGAAAATTCTATAATATCATTAAGCCTTTCATCTATTTGCTTTCTTGTTAATCCAAATATTGATGCATTAAAATATATGTTTTCTCTTCCAGAGAAATCAGGATGGAATCCTGCGCCAAGTTCCAATAATGAAGTTAATTTTCCATGAGTTTCAATCTTTCCTTTATTTGGATAAATTATTTTTGTCATTAATTTAAGCAAGGTAGATTTTCCACTTCCATTAACACCTATTAATGCAACAGCCTCACCATTTTTTATGGTAAGATTTATGTCTTTTAATACTTCTCTTTTTTCTTTTCTATTTCTGTTCCAAAATAATAATTTTTCTTTTAAACTATTTGCCTTGTCCATATAAATATTGAATGTTTTATATACATGGTCCACAACAATTCTATTTTCTTGTTCAGCTTTTGACATCTTACTTTTGCCTTTCTTTTTATTTTTCGATATCATTATATTATATAATGTTTATATTGTCAAAATTTTTAGCTATTCATTTTAATGTTTTCCATTTTTCTTCCTTGTAAGCAACATAAAAATTACAATTACAGCCAATAACATTATTACACAAATAGCTGTTTTATTATCTTTTTTGTCTGTCGGAATACCAGATGTTTCTCGACTACTTTCTCTTATAACATCTATTTTGTAAGATACGGTTTCAGTTTTGCCTTCTTTCGATACAGTTATAATAATAGTATTTTTCCCATCTTTTAGGTTTTCATTTCCTTCTACCGTAATTTTAGCATTTTCATTTAAACATGACGTATCAACATCAATTTTTGAAGCTCCGTTATATATTTTTGCAGTATAACTAAATATGTTTTCAGAAAACGATGGTGATAAATCAACTTCATCTTTATTTCCATTTTTGTCAACTGCATTTAATTTTATAGAAGAAAGTCTTAGAGTCTCATCTTGAATTTTTCTAGTTACTTTTATGAAATAAGTTCTTACAGTACCATTTTCTGCAGACACGTCAACTCTTAAATTATTTTCTCCTGTTTGAAGCTTTATATTACCTGTGCCTGTAATGTTTGCTCTTTCATCATCAGCAATTGCCTTTATAGTTACATTATCTTCTTTCGTATCTGAATCTAATGTATATTCTTGAATTTGTTTATCAAATTCAGGTAATAATCTATATCCTTCTACTTCCAATGATGAAAGATAGTTATTACTTGATTTATTAGCATTTTCACTTTCTGCCTTTTGTTGATTTGTAAGTTGTTCGTTTGCAAGTGTATCTGACATTTCATCTGTTAAATCTGCCATTCCAGCATATGATTTATTCATTGCTATCATTATCACCAATAGGACCATCAATGATATAACTACCTTTATTTTACTTTTCTTCATATTTTTTCCTCTCCTCAAGGTATAAAGTAGGCTGGAAATAATTTAATTATATTCAGCCTTTTTTATACTTTATAAATTTATCTTAAATATTTGCTTGGTATAAATGCTTGTCTTCCATCTGAAATTATTATTCTATACCAATCATAACCATTTATATTTTTATAAGTAGAATTATCTATTACAGTTACTTCTGCATTTTCAGCTAATGCTGTAAGCTTTGCGACATCTGTACTTGGTCCAATTCTCACATTGCATCCATATCCGTCATTAGTCTTTACATTAGCTTTATAGTCACAAGTTTTAACATCATCTATTTGCTTTAAATATTTTCCAGACATATAGCCTATAGTTCCATCTGGTGTAACTACTTTCTGCCAATCTGAATTTATACCTCTTTCGATTGATAAGAAAACGGTTCCTTTGTCTGTAATTGTTTTAATTATATTTGAAGAAGTACTTGGTCCAGATCTTAATAATACGTTTGTTCCTGTTGTTGCAACATTTATAGGATATGTTTCTGAGCTATTAGATGGTAGTGGCGTTATTGTTTTATCCATCTCTTCGTACACTGGAATTATGAAAGTAAATTCCGAATTTAATTTACCTGTATTCTTATACATGCTTTGCAATGTTTTTGCTTCACTATAAGCTCCCATTAAGTTTTGCATATATTGATGAGTATATAATGAAGTTCCGTTTGTAGAGTCTATATCAAATCTATTTTGATATAATGTGTTTTGATAGTTTTCAAGCCAGTTGTCCTTACAGAACCCAATTCCGCCTTCTAGGGCTTTTTGCATTGTATCCCAACCTTCTTTTTTTGCTCTAGCTAAGGCATTTGCATAAATTTGCTCCCATCCAGTTCCATTTGCACTAATGTTGAATGGATTATAATACGTTTTTCCATCTCCACCATCCATGCCTCTTCCAATTTGCGTTCCATTATTTCCTTGTTCTTGAATTAGTCTTGCAATTATGTAATATGGGTTAACATTTGTGTTTCTACATGCTTTTTCTATATCGTCTGCATATTTTTCTAAATATGTACCTTTAACTTTAGCCTTTATTCCTTCTAGTGTGCAAGCTTCATCTAAATATTCATTTACATCTTGGAATTGAAATATATTTACTTCATCAAAAAAGTTTCTTGGGTCCATGTAATATGCTATAGCTTTTTCAGAAGCACAGTACCAGCCACTATCATATAGTTGTGTTCCACAAGTCGAACATACCCATTCTCCACTATTTGATGTTTCCACTAAGTTTCTTCCATGTACTTCTGCTTCACCAGCAACTGCACTATCAAACTTCAATCCTGTATATAGGAATTTTACATTCCAATTTGGATGAGAGGCTAATAATTTTTCGAGTGTTGCTTTATATCCTGGATATTTATTATCATCTATGTCTACAACAATTTTTGAATCAGTTATTGTAAATTTTTGTGCAACTCTTCCCGAATAGTTTTGAATTGTTAAATTAGCACCTTCTTTAACTTCTTCATTCTCAACAGTCATATATAATTCACTATTTTTAGAAATTATGTAATATTCTCCATTTCCGGCTTCTTTTATAATCCATTTTTGTGCATCAGAGCCATTGTTAGCATATTGAGTAATCTTAGTTCCAATTATTGTAGTTCCATTTGCAAGTTCTATTGATGTATTTGCATGTGTTGCAGTTATTGTGTAATATCCATCACCAACATATTTTATATTAAATTTTTGATTTGCAGTTTTGCCATTTTTCCAAAGTTCAATCTTTTCACCATTATCTTTAGAGCTATGAGGAATATCTATTACAAGCCTTGTATTTGCTACCGAAGCAATAGTATAAGTTCCATCTTCTAATGTTTTTGTACCTTTCATTGCAGTTGGAACAGTAAGCTTAAACTTTTGGCTTGAAGAATTATTTAATTTTGATGTTACTATCCTTCCGTTATCAACTGTTAAATACAAGCCATTACATTTTGAAATTATGTAATAATATCCGTTTCCAGCGTCTCTAATTACCCACTGTTGGTTATTTCCACCATGGTACTCCCATTGGTCAACAGTTGCACCATTTTGTTTTGAGCTTCCTGCAACATCAATATATTTTCCAGAATGCATTGCAGATATTGTATAATAACCGTCATTTCTATATTTTATATTAAATTTTTGGTTGGCTGTAGATGAGTTTTCCCATACCCCAATATTTGTGCCATCTTGAGTAGAGCTTCCACCTATATCAACAACCTTTGATGTATCTTCAGCAGTTTGTATTTGATAAGTTCCATCATTTATTGTTTTAGTTCCTGTAGGTGTTTCTTCTCCATCTTTTACAAATTTAAATTTTTGATTATTGCATCCATTACTAGTCCATACCTGCACTAATGAGCCATCATGAGCGTCAGAATGAGGTATATCTAAATATAATCCATTGCTCTTAGAAATTATGTTAAAATAGCCATTTCCAGCATCTTTTATAATCCACCTTTGGTTATTTCCACCATGATATTCATATTGTAGAACTTGGGTTCCAGGCTCTTTTGAGCTATGTGCAACATCAATAAATTTTCCAGAATGTACAGGTGATATTGTATAACATCCATTTCCAATATACTTAATGGTAAATTTTTGGTTATTTGTTCCTCCACCTGTCCATAATTCAACTTTAGCATCATTTGTTTTTAAGCTACTGTAAATATCAAACACAAACTTCTCGTTTAGAGCAGATTTTATAGTGTATACTCCATCTTCAAGTGTCTGATTCGTATCAGTCGCAAAAGTAGTATTGCTGATGTTAAGAGTTCCCAAAAAAACGCTAAGCAATACTACTATTTTTATAATATTTAAAATTTTTCTCTTCATAGTTTTATCTTCTCCTGTTCTTAAACTTTTTGTCACAAAAACAAATTTTTTATCTAATTTTGTCTCTTTTATTTTAACATAAATTTAAGAATTAGAGAATAGTTTTTTATATTTTTCTATAACTTTTTTCTGGTAAAAATCCTTTTCTTGGTAATTGAATTTTTATTTTTTCAAATTTTCAATTTGTTCATATCTTAACAAATTTAATTCATAATTTTCCCTGTGTTGTCTTGTTATTGTATCTAATATAATTGCACATTGGAAGGCAACAGCAGCCAATCCTATAAAGCCTGTTGCAAGTATTGCAGAAGGTACTTTGGTAATAAAGTGTGTGTTAAAGAATTCAACAAGTACTGGTATTCCAACAGCAAGTCCCAATATAAAGAATATTAAGGCAATAGCTCCAAAAAATTTAAATGGTTTATAATCCTTAAACATTCTTGCAATTGTTTTTACAACTTTTATACCATCACTTATAGTGTTTAATTTTGAAGAGCTTCCCTCCGGTCTGTCTCTATAGATTATAGGAATTTCTTTTATAATATATTTTTTATCCAAGGCATATAAAGACATCTCTGTTTCTATCTCAAATTTAGGACTAAGAACAGGCATGTTTTTCACAAATCTCTTGTTAAATACTCTATATCCTGTCATAATGTCTTTTAAATCTGTCTTAAATAACACATTTATAGATTTTTTTACTAGATTATTACCTAATTCGTGGAATGGTCTCTTGTTTTCCTTTTGATATGTTCCATTTGAAAGTCTATCTCCTATTGCCATATCAGCCTCACCATTTTTTACGGGTTCAATCAATTTGTGGACAAATTCAGCAGGATATGTGTCATCTCCATCAACCATTACATATATATCTGCTTCGATATCTCTAAATTGGCTTCTTACTACATTTCCTTTTCCTTGTTTGTATTCATCTACAACTATTGCACCATTTTTTACAGCAATTTCTCTTGTTCTGTCTTTAGAATTGTTGTTGTAAACATATATATCGGCTTCTGGTAATTCTTTTTTAAAATCTTTTATTACTTTTTCGATTGTTAGTTCTTCATTATAACAAGGTATTAGTACTGCTATTTTTTCCATCTTCATTATTTCCTTCCTTTATAAAATTCATTCCAAGATATACTGGTAATGCTAAGAATATTGGGTATGCATATCTGTATTCACAGTAAGCAGGTGAAGCAATAAGCGTTAGCCATAATATAAATGTTGGTAGATAAACTAGCAAATATTTATATTTTTTCTTATAAATGGTATAGCTTAGTGCAATTACAGTAAGTAAAACTCCTGCTCCAATGCTAAATACAAATCCAAATACTGGTATTCCTCTTGCATCTATCAATCCATCTATCTGTTCAACCCATTTTCCATCTATTAATGGTGTTTGTTTAATTCCCATGTTATGGTCCATAGTAACTCTACTAACCACCGAATTTCTTACCTCTGGATAATAATATCCATACGAATTTGATGTAAATGCTTCTATATAATCCTTAGGATATTTTACGAATAATTTTAACCAAATCGATATAAATTCAGATTTATTTTCTGAAAAATATTCGTTATTAAAATTAAACTTTACAGGATCTGATAATATAGGATTGTAGTCTTCCCATACATTTTCTACCGTAAAATATTTATTTAATTTTTCGATTGTTTCTTCATCAATATCTTCATAATTGTCTTTTACAGTTCTTGCTATTTGTTGTATTGGAACAGATAACATTTCTCCTACTGCTCCTTTTTCAACCTTAAGTATTTTAAATACCACAACATTGTAAGCCTCATAAATAACAAGTATAGACATGAACATAATTAATAATTTTTTCCAATGTTTTCTTAGTACTATAAATATAAATGGTAAACTTAGTACAACAACATATAAACCATTATGTCTTAAAATCATTGTGAATATTGAAATTAGCACATATCCTACCATGTTTCTTTTCTTAGCTAAAAATTCATCTGTATTAAATATAAGTTCTATGTTTTGTATTATAAACAAAGGCATTATACCAGAGAATAATATGTCTTTCCACATTGTTATACTGTACATTCCATTTACTGGGTAGAACATGTAAAACAATAAAGTTATTAGCTGAACAAATGCTGGAACTTTTTTCTTTCTTAAATATTTCAATACAAATGCTGCAAAAGTTGCCATTGTTAGCATAGAGAATATGCTATATAAAGCAATTCCTGTATTTATGTTCCCAGATAATTTTAATCCTAAATTTACGAATATTCCTATTATTGCCGTGTGTGTAATAGGATGATGATCCTTTAGTGGTAATATTCCTATTGTTTGTTCTATTTGAGAATACGAATCCGATGTTACAATTCCAGGATAATATCTAAAAAAGAATGGCAAATATGATAAAAATATAAGTAAAATTGTGATTATAACAAGAAATACTTCATTCTTAAGTAACTTTATATTTGATAAATCTTTTCCGAATATTGTTATATTTTCAGTTTTCAACTTATTGTTTTCAAATATATCATAAACCCATAAAACTATTATGTTGAACATTGTGAAATACCCGATAAAGTTTACTATAAGCCATTTATTTAAAATGTGATTAAGAGTAAAATCTGTATTTATACTCTTTCCTATTATTTCTATTATCGTGTATATAAATGCTACAATTCCCGCTGTTATCATCTTTCTTTTGGTGTTCTTTGTTGATTCTAGTGTTTTCTTTATTACAAAATAACAACTTGCAAATATAAATACAAATATTATGTTATTGCCACTTATTAGAAAGTTATGCCATATACATATAGTAAGAATGCATGCAAGTATAAAAGATATAATATTGTTTTTGTACTTTTTCATCTTCTCCTAGAGTTTTTTAAGCTCTTTCTCCTTGTGTAATATTTAGGTTTTAAGGGTTACCCATACCCCCTATATAATTTCTAAAATTTTTGAATATATTTTATATGTTGATTTATTTACAGTTCTCATATATTTATTTTTACCAATATTTACAGTTTTTAAAATGACATTTTCTTTCCAGTTTGGAAAATTTAAATTTAGTCTTTCCCAGCTTTCTGTTAGTAATTTTTCTCTAATTGACTTATCCTTTATTTTGCACATTCTTTTCAAAGAACTGCATAATAAATATCTTGCATAATTATATTCTAGTTCATTTCTATACTCTTCATAAATATTGTTCTTTTTATAAAATTCGATAACATTATCCAATACAGTAAATATCTCTGCCGTTCTTTCATTTTGAACATTTGCAATAGAGTCTTCTCTTTGTACATAATGAATGAAAGGCTTGTCAACATAAGCAAATCTATTTACAAAAGGAATAAGCTTATAAGTAAATTCTACATCTTCATATCTTAATCCTTTTGGAAACTCTAAGTTATTATCTATTATTAATTGTCTCTTAATTAATTTATTCCAAGCAACCACTCTAACAAAGCTAAGCATCTCTTTTTTATTTTTGTATGTATACTGCTTGTCCACCCTAATTTTATTAGGAAATTCCCATATAAAATCACATTCAACATAATCTGCATTTTCTTCTATCGCCTTATTGTACATTTCTTCATAAGCATTTTTTTCTATGTAATCATCTGAATCTAAAAAGGCAATAAAATCACCAGTTGCATATTTTAGTCCATAGTTTCTTGCATCTGATAGTCCTCCATTTTCTTTTTCTACATAGATTATTCTGTTTTTGTTATTTTTTTCGTATTCTCTTGCTATGTTTCCAGAATTATCTTTAGATCCATCATTTACAAGAATTATTTGAATATCTTCTAAAGTTTGACTAAGCAATGAATTAATGCACTTTTCTAGATATTTTTCTACATTATAAATTGGAACAATTACACTTACTTTTGGCATTTTTATCCCTTTCCTAAATCTATCTCAATTTTAAATATAGTTTTATATTTATTTTCAAAAGTATTTTCTTTATAAATTGTTTTACATCTCTTGTCTTTATGTTATTTGCAAGTTTTCTCTTTCTTATTTCTTTTATGAATTGTTTTTGCTCTTTTCCCTTTAGATTATTCACTTCTAATATTATACAATTAGTATAATATATTTTTATATTCTCCTTAGATTTTTCTGAAATCTTATATTCTTTAATTTTTTTGACCATTTCATCATAGAAATACAATAAATCTAAAGCTCTTTTATATGTAATTTCTGAATTTCCTCTCGTGATGCTTTTTTGAGTTTGCACATAGTTATAACCAAATACATCTACACTCGCAACTTTATCAGCCTTCAATAGTATAAGCGGAATTAATCCAAAATCTTCATGATATTTTCCTTTAGTAAACTCAAATTTATTTCTTCTAAAAAAATCTCTTTTATACAAATACCCCCATGCAACTTCTGTCATTACATCTGCTTTATATAAAATGTCGAATGCCTCTTCACCACTTTTTTCTTCAAACAATGGTGTATAATTTTTTTCAAGCACATTACCTTGTTCATCAACTTTTGCAATTTTAAATTTAATCATGTCATATTTTTGTTCCATATAAGGTAACAAATCAGTATATAAATTTTCTGTTATATAATCATCTGAATCTACAAATGATATGTACTCTCCAGTTGCATATTTCAATCCATAATTCCTTGCATCTGATAATCCACCATTTGCTTTTTCAAAGTACAAGACTCTATCTGGGTCTTTTACAACATATTTTTTTGCAATTTCTGCACTCGAATCCTTTGAGCCATCATTTACAAGTATTATTTGTATATCCTTCAAAGTTTGATTTAGTAATGAATCTAAACATTTTGCCAGTTGCTTTTCCACATTATAAATTGGTACTATAATACTTACTTTTATCATAAATAATCTTATCCCTTTCTTAAAGTGTAAATCTATTTAGGAAAATTGTTATTTTGTAATATTCTTTTTTTAAAAACTATTCCAATACTTCTTTTAGATTTTTTAAAGCATCTTGTTTATTCTTTTTTCTCCATAATTTGTACTCTTCTAAGATTTTTCCTCTATTTTCTAAAGCATTTAATGTCTTTTCTTTTATCTCTAATATATCATCTGCATTTTTTACTACCAAGTAATCTTGTAAAGAGCTTCCTTCAAAGGCTTTAAAACTGTTTCCAACCAGGCATGGTGTTCCAAGTTCAAGGCTTTCATACGGAATCATGTTGTTTTCATCAACTGTACTTACACATAAATTTATATCATTGTTTGCTAATTTTTTATATAGTTCCTGCTTTGTCATTAATTTATTTGCAACAGTTAAATTTATATTAAAGAACCTTGCAATTTTAGATATTTTGTAATTTACTGGAGAACAATCTAACTTTGCATTTTCAATCATACTTACTGCACAAAGTTGATTATATATATTTCTACTAATTCTATCATATGCTTCATACATTCCAATTTTTATTGGCAAGTTTTCATTTTTTTCTGATTTATTATCTTCGTTGTAGCTTTCTCTATTTTCAATCTCTACATATTTAGATAATAATTTTGCTCTATATCCTTTTTCTTTATAGAACTCATATACAGACTTTTTTAGAAATACTAATTCATCAATCAAACCTTTATCATACATTCCTAAAATATTGTCAAAATTGTTCCATATTATTGCATCTGCTAAATCTTCTTGCCCATTATGAATTATTATTTTTACCTTCATACTCGATTTTTGTTTTTTTATGCTTGATATAAGCATATCCCAACCATCAGCATATTGGTTAAACAATATCTGTTTCTTACTAGAATTAGCTATTGCACTTGCAATCATTTCAGCTTCTTTTTTTGTATACTGCTCTCTAAGTTCTAGTATACTGCCTTCAATAAGATTTTGTATTTCATTTTTCTCTACTGGCATTTCTGGATGACAAATTGTAATGAAATCTTTTTGAATTTGGTTTATCTCATTTGTTATCCTCTTTACTCTTCTACTTCTTGTAATATATATAGAAGCCTTCATTCTAGCCCAGCTATAAATTTTCTTTAATGTAACAATTATGCTTGTTTTAAAATTAAATATTCCATCAATAATAGAATTTAAAGTTTTACCGAGTGCTGGTCCAAAAGTTCTATATATTCCTATTGTTCTTTTTTCTCCTCTATCGGTCCAGGTTGCTTTAAATAAGTGAACCATACACGTATTTTTAGTATACACCTTTTCAGAATAATTGTAGTTTATTGGATAGAAATAATCTCTTGGGTAAACATAAATATTATCATCAAATATACGAATTCCTTCTTCATTTACTTTGCTCTCATATTGTTTCAAAATCTTTGTAATTATTACCGGGTTTGCAAAATTATACATAATTTCGGGTTCAAAGTGTTTTATTTTACCATAGTAATCAAGTATTGCTTTTATATACTTATTTTGTGGATTTTGTGCATAAATCATGGCTGTTCCAACATATCCACTATCTTCATATCCAAGTACAACTTCTTTATTTAAAACATCAGTTGGATCTTTTAATATTTTTACATCAGTATCGAGATACAATCCACCTTCATTATATAATGCATATATTCTTACATAATCACTAACAAATGCCCATTTTTTACTCTCATAAGCTTCTTTTACAAATGGAAAGCTGTTAACATCAAAATTACTCTCATCCCATTGTTTTATTTCGTAGTCTGGCAAAAACTTTTTCCAAGTTTTTATACAATCTTCTACCGATTTTGGTAATTTTTTTCCTCCAAACCAACAATAATGTATCTTTTTTACCATTGTTTTCCTCCAATTATTTATTTATAATAGATTTTAAGAATGTTTTTAACGAAACTAATATATTTCTAAAATAATTTATTATTTTTCTTTTTATTAAGTTATTTTTTATACTCTTTATATTACCATTTTTTAATGCAATAAACATATTTGTAACCAATTGCTTTTGTCTTTCTGAATAATCATTCTTTTCAGTGTTTACCATATTTGTGTTCACAATATATTCTATTGTGTTTTTATTATCTTTTACAAATCCTTCTAAATGTTTTTCGAATTCTTTTTTATTAGCATTATAGTCTTGTGTTATCATGTCCAATATTCTTCTTACAAAAAACTCATTTATTATAAGCTTGTATTTTTCACAATCATTATCATGATTTTTTATAACCTCTGAAATATTGCTACAAATTTTATAAAAAGCTGACATATATGTATTTGTTGCAACTATAGACTTCTCTCTTTGTAAATAATAATACATCGGATATGGTATATATTTTATGTTTTTTGCATTTGTCAATATAAATGGTGTTACAGCAACATCTTCATATTGTTTTCCAACAGGAAATTCGAATCCATTGTATAATTCTTTTTTTATTATTTTGTTACAAGATGAACCAGACATTGCTCCATTTATAAGGCCATCCAAGAAATTTTCTTTATCATCTCTGCATGCTCTTGATGTATAGTTCCAAAGAGGATTCTTCTCGAATACGACATATAAATCGTATATTATAATGTCATTATCTTTCACATATTCTCTTGCAATTTTATAAAAGTTTTTGTCGATGTAATCATCTGAATCAACTACACTGATAAACTCGCCTCTAGCCTTTGCAATTCCCACATTTTTAGTGTCTGCAAGCCCTTTGTTGTCTTTCTTCACATATACAAAATTATTTTTATACTCTTCTGGTAGAGCATTTATAAATTTTTTTATAATTTCCTCGCTATTGTCTTTCGAGCCATCATTTACAACTATTACCTCACAGTCCCTGTCCATGGCTTCGTATATTGACTTTAGAGTTTTTTCTACGTATTTTTCTGTATTGTAAACAGGTACAATTATTGAAAATAGAAATTCACTTTTTTCTTCTGTCATTTATATTTTCCTCTTTTCTTTTTGATATTTCATGCTTTTATGTCAGACTAAGCATTTATAAGTTTTTCTAGCTTTTCATTTATTTCTTGATTATACTCTTTATAATCAAACTCTTCTTTTTGAGAAATTCCGTTAATTATTGCACTTTTCATCGCATCATAAATTGAATTTACATTTTTTTGTGTGACAACACCATGTTTGTTTTGTATAATTTGTAAGCTATCAGATACATTCGTTGTAATTATTGGAATGTTTAATATCATAGCCTCCAAATAAACAACTGGAAAGCCCTCATATTCAGATGTAAGAATTAGACTATCTGCAAGTTTAAAGTATGGATATGGATTTTGTTTCTTCCCTAAGAATATTATATTATTTTCTAATTTATATTCATTTACCATTTTTTTGTACTCTTGCGTTTTGTTCCCGCTTCCAACTAGCAAAATTCTAAAATCTAGATTATCTTCTTTCAGCTTCTTAGCAGCTTCAATTAATCTCGTTAGTTTCTTATCTTCCTCGGTATGTCTTCCAACATTCAAAAAAGTAAAAGTTTTTTCTTTACAACAATCTGTAACCTTTTCTTGAGACTTTCTTAAAATTTCTTCTGCATCGATAAAATTATAAATAACACTTGTTTTGTTTATGAAATCCTTATCATTTTTTAAATTTTCTACGAATATATCTCTTGCATTTTCAGATACAAATACAATATTCTTAAAGTCTTTTGCTTTAACTCCCTCAAAAAATTCAACATATTTTGACTTATTATTATCAAACATTTGCATATATTCACTATGTACCCATAAACAACTATTTTTCGAAGCAGTTCTTGCCACAAAAGATGCAGGCTTAGAATATGTTGCATATGCACACGAAAAATCATACTTATGTTTGTATTTCAGCTTAAATATTGTCTGTTTTATAAAATTAATACCTTTTCTTAAAATGATTACCTTACTGTCATTTGGGCAATACACGCATATCTGTATTTTCTTATCAATTTTATCTAAAAAAATTCCTTCTTTTTTCTCCAGAAATAACGTTATTTCATATTTATCTGTCCTTGCTAAGTAATTTAATAAATTAACAAGTGCGTTTTCAATTCCACCTATATCAAGCGAAACTGCTGAAAACAATAATTTTTTCATTAACTTCTCCTTTTTACTGAGCTACAATTTCAACATTATATCCTATAAACAAGCCTGTTTCTACAACTCCAGTTATGTTTTTCAATCTTCTTTCTAATGTCTCGTCTATGTTATCAAACCAAGCATCTAATATAATATTGCCGTTTTCTGTTATTACTGGGCCGTCTTTTTTTTGCGCTAAACGTAATTCTACGTTATGTGCTCCTTGTTTATATATCTCTTCTTTTACCAAATTTATAGCCTTTGGAGTACACTCTACTGGTACTGGAAATTTGCTTCCTAGTCTATTTACTATTTTTGATTCATCGACTAATATATAGGTTTTATTTGAACATTTAATATTTAATTTTTCATTAAACATCGCAGCTCCTCTGCCTTTTATCATCCAGTTGTCATGGTCAACCTCATCAGCTCCATCAAAGCACCAGTCAGGCTTTTTTTCTTCCAATGTTGCTGTTGGGATTCCAAGATAAGTGCACAACATTTTAATTTCGTATGACGTAGGAATAGCAATAATATTCAAGTGTTCAGTTTGTACCTTTTTTGCAATTTCAATAGCAGTCAAATAAGATGTTGAGCCAGAGCCAAATCCTATAATGTCACCATCTTGTACACGTTCTGCCATTTTTTTAGCAACCTGTTCTTTTGCCTCTCTATTTTTTATTTCTTCCTTCCACATTGGTTTTTGCAATGTTTCTTTAGCCCAATCCATCTTATTTACTTCCTTTCTACTTTTTCTATTGTATTATTTTACTATTTTAAAGAAACTTCCTTTTCCCATTTGTATTATCATTTCACCTTCAAAGTTATTTAATGGTTGATAATCTGTTACCTTTTCTCCTTCAACTTTTATTCCACCTTGTTCGAAAAGTCTCTTCAATTCTGCTTTTGAAGCACATTTCTTTGTTTTTAATAATGTGTCTAATATATTATTTTCAAATTTGATTTTTTCAATATCTTCTGGAGCTTCTTGCTTTTGGAATGCTGTTTTAAAATGTTCTTCTGCTTGCTCAGCTTCTTCTTTATTATGATATAATCTTGCTATTTCTTTTGCAAGCTCCATCTTTATGTTTCTTGGATTTTCTCCATTATTTAGTCTCTCTTCAATTTTTGCAACATCATCTGGATGTACATCTGTACATAAATTGTAATATTTTATTATCATACTATCTGGAATCTTCATTACTTTTTCATACATCGTATTTGCATCTTCATTTACACCAATGTAATTTCCTAGACTCTTGCTCATTTTTTCAACTCCATCAATTCCTTCAATTAAAGGCATGAAAAGTGTAATTTGAGGATCTTGTCCATAATCTTTCTGTATATTTCTTCCCATAAGTACATTGAATGTTTGGTCTGTTCCACCCATTTCTAGGTCTGCTTGAATTGCAACAGAATCATATGCCTGCATTAATGGATAGAAAAACTCATGTACAGCTATTGGTTGATTATTTGTATATCTCTTCTGGAAATCGTCTCTTTCTAGTATTCTTGCTACAGTACATTTTGAGCAAAGATTGATAACATCTCTGAAATCCATTTTTCCTAACCATTCACTATTAAATCTAACTGTTGTCTTGCTTGGATCTAATATCTTAAATATTTGCTTTTGATATGTTCTTGCATTCTCTTCTACTTGCTCTTTTGTAAGTTGTTTTCTTGTTTTAGACTTTCCTGTAGGATCACCTATCATTCCTGTAAAGTCACCTATTATAATTATTACTTCATTTCCTAAATCTTGTAATTGTTTAATTTTTCTAAGCACAACAGCATGTCCTAAGTGAATATCTGGTGCAGATGGGTCTAAGCCTAATTTTATTCTTAGTGGCCTATGTTCTGCATCTACCTTTTTTAATTTTTCTCTAATTTCTTCAACATCTGTATGGTCAGCTGCACCCTTTAACATTATTTTTATTGTATTTTCTATATCCATCAAAATCTCTCCTAATTATAAATTTTGCATTTTACTCCATTTATGAGTCTATTTTTTTCGTGTATATTATATGCATTTTGCAATGCTTTGTCAATCATACTATTTTTCATCAAAATATTGACTTTCTTCTTGTAATCCTTCAAAATTAATTTGTCTTAATATTTCATATGCTATTACGCATACAGAATTTGAAAGATTTAATGACCTTAATACTGGTCTCATTGGAATTCTTATTGTTTTATCTATATATTTTTGCAATAAATCTTCAGGTAGACCTTTGGTCTCTTTTCCAAATAATACAAAAACATCCTCATCTTTAAATTTACTATAATCTACATCTGTATAGCAATGTTTTGCCTTTGTTGTAGCCATAAACATGTTATGTTCCTCCGGCTTATATTTTTCTAAAAAAGCATCTAATGATGTATGTTCTTCAATCTCTAATTTATCCCAATAATCTAATCCGGCTCTCTTTAGTTGTTTGTCATCTATTTTAAAGCCTAATGGATAAACCAAATGTAGCTTTGCACCTGTTATAGCACAAGTTCTTGCAATGTTTCCTGTGTTTTGTGGTATCTCTGGTTCTACCATTACTATGTGTAATTTCATTTTTTCTTGTTCCTTCCTAATTTACATTATTTTTAATACTGCTTGAGGCACATACCTAGAAATATCTTTTCCATTATCAAATATTTCTTTTACAGTACTTGAGCTTATACCGCCAAGTGTTCCTGCTCTTACATATATCGTATCAAGCCCTGATATTTCTTCATTAATCTCTGCTATATTTTCCTCATAGTAGTAATCCATATCATCTCTTATTCCTCTTACTAAGAAATTACATCCATTGTCTTTGGCTGCATCAACTGATAGACCTTCATATGTAATTACATCTACATTATCCACGTTTTCATCTTTTAATGCCTGCTCTATAGCATTTTTCATTATTTCTTTATCATATCTTCTTGCCTTCTTATTGTTAATGCCTATTCCGATTACTAACTTATCAAATACATTTGAAGCAGTCTTTACAACATGCATATGTCCCATAGTAAAAGGATCAAAACTTCCAGCATAAAATCCTATATTCATTATTGTTCCTCCTTTAGATAATTTAATATCTGCTTTAAGGCCTTTTCTCTATGAGTTACTCCAAGTTCTTCTTCTGTAAGTTCATTCATAGTCTTATCAAATCCTTCTGGAATAAATATTGGCCCATATGTAAGCTTTCCAAGAGGTCCTGGAATTCTAACTATTCTTCCTAGAGTTTCCCCTCTTGCAACATTTATTTTGCCATCTGGCATCATTAATGTAAGAACACATACAAATTTTGCAGTTCTATCTTCATCTTTAACATTTTCCATTTTTGAAAGTACCTTATTTATTGCAACAATCTGAGGAGCATGGTCTCCTGCGTATCTCGCGCTATATACTCCTGGTTCTCCATTCAATGCATCAATGCAAAGTCCAGCATCATCTGTCATTATAATCTCATTTATATTATTTTTTTCACAATAAGCCTTGATTGCTTTTGCTTTTATAAGTGAATTTTCTTCGAATGTAGTTCCATTTTCATCAATTTCTTCGTTAAATCCAATATCTTTTAAAGATAAAATTTCAACATCAATATTCTTGTAGTCCAAATAATCCTTTACTTGAGCTATTTTAGCCTGATTTGAAGTTCCATATATAATTTTCATATTTAATCACAATCCTCTCTATAAATTTATTCACAGTACTTTTTATATAATCTCTTTAAATTGCTTTTAGTTATAGTTTTTTCAATGCCATTTATGCTTACTTGTGTAAAAACCTCTGTCACCATAGATTTATTTTTTTCATTAAGTGGCATATTGTCTTTGCGTGAGTTCCAATATTTTAATTGGGTATCGTTTCTCCATCTCTTACCATTATAAACAATTCCGGCGGCTAAATTATCACATATCATCTCTACAATGTATTTATACGGAATTACTGGCATTGGATTTCTAGACATTGGGTCATACCAATATTCTGGATGATGTTTATTTCTTCCTTTATGGTGTAACCACGCTTTCGAATAGCCTTGTTTTCTCTTTGCAAATAAAATTGGACTCATGCTTCCATTATAGTATTTTACAGACTCCCAAAATTCTGTTGGAGAAAATTTTGATAAATCGTGTACTAATCCTCTCCAAGGTATTCCAGCTTTGCAACATAACTTGAATACTACCCATCTATGTCTTGTGACTAAATTAAAATGTTTTAACGTTTTGGTAAATATATTTCCTGTCATGTTTTGTTTCCTTTCTACTTTCATTTTTCTTACAATATCCTATCACAAATGGCTTAAAATCTCAACATTTTCATAAAAGAAACTTGGAATAAAATTTAAAACTTTTAACTTTTATATTGCATAACAGCTTAAATTGTTTTAGCATTACGTACAATTTTTTCTTATTTTCAAATTGCTCCAATTAATTACTTATGTTGTATTTCTTCTGAAAAAATGATAAAATATCAATAGTTTAATATTTTTATAAGTAAAAAGGAGTTACAATGTTTAAATTACATTCCGAATACAAACCTACTGGCGACCAACCACAGGCAATTGAATATTTATCTAAAGGCATAGAAGAGGGAAAAAAATTTCAGACTTTGCTTGGTGTTACTGGCTCTGGTAAGACTTTTACTATGGCTAATATCATTCAAAAAGTACAGAAACCAACTCTTGTTTTGGCTCATAATAAGACATTAGCAGGACAACTTTACAGTGAATTTAAAGAGTTTTTCCCTGAAAATAATGTTGAGTATTTCGTTTCTTATTACGACTATTACCAACCAGAAGCATATATTCCATCTTCAGATACCTATATTGAGAAGGACTCTTCTGTTAATGATGAGATTGATAAACTACGTCATTCTGCAACAGCTGCATTATTTGAAACACGAGATGTTATTATTGTTGCGTCTGTTTCATGTATTTATGGTTTGGGTGACCCCATTGACTATGAGCATATGACTGTTTCTTTAAGACCCGGCATGAAGATTGAAAGAGATGCCATGTTAAAGAAATTAATAAATATGCAATATTCCAGAAATGAACTAGATTTTAAACGTGGTACTTTTAGAGCAAAAGGAGACATTGTTGAAATATTCCCTTCTGATTATGGTGAAAGTGCTATTCGTGTTGAGTTCTGGGGAGATGAAGTTGAAAAGATTTCTGAAATTAATCCTTTAACAGGTAAAACCGTTGCAAGTAGAAACCATATTATGATATTTCCGAACTCTCATTATGTTACGACTTCTGATAAAATGGAGCATGCAATTACTACTATTGAAGAGGAAATGAAACAGCAAGTCGAATATTTCAAATCACAAGGTAAATTAATTGAAGCTCAAAGAATAGAAGAACGTACTAATTTTGATATAGAAATGATGAAGGAAACTGGCTTTTGCCAAGGTATAGAAAACTATTCTAGACACATAAGTGGTCGTGAGCCAGGAAGCGCTCCATACACCCTATTCGATTATTTTCCAAAGGATTTTCTTTTGCTTATTGACGAATCTCATGCTACTATCCCTCAAGTTAGGGCTATGTATAATGGTGATAGAGCAAGAAAAGAATCTTTAGTAAAATATGGTTTTAGGTTACCTTCTGCATTTGATAATAGACCTCTGAAATTTGAAGAATTTGAGCAAAGAATTAACCAAGTAGTATTTGTTAGTGCAACTCCTGCAGAATACGAAAAAGAACATTCTAAAGATAATGTTGTAGAGCAAATCATCCGTCCAACAGGTCTACTTGACCCTGAAATTGAAGTAAAACCAATTGAAAACCAAATTGATGATTTGATTACCCAAATTCATAAAAGAGTCAAGAAAAATGAGAGAGTATTGGTTACTACTCTAACTAAAAAAATGGCTGAAGATTTAACCAGCTATTTAGCTGAACTTGATATTAAAGTTAGATACATGCACTCTGATATTAAAGCTTTAGAAAGAATGGATATTATTAGGTCATTACGTCTTGGTGAGTTTGACGTGTTAGTTGGAATTAACCTTTTAAGAGAAGGATTAGATATACCTGAGGTTTCTTTAGTAGCAATATTAGATGCAGATAAAGAAGGGTTCCTTCGTTCTGAACGTTCTTTAATTCAAACTATTGGACGTGCTGCAAGAAATACCGATGGTAAAGTTATAATGTATGCCGATGAACTTACAGACTCTATGGATAAAGCCATATCTGAAACTAATAGAAGAAGAGCAATACAAATGAGATACAATAAAGAACATGGAATCATTCCTCAAACCATAAAAAAATCTGTCAGAGATACTATTCGAGCTAGCATTGTTGCAGAAGCATCTGAAAAATATGAAATTGATAAAGAATCTAGTGTTGAAGACATTATAAACAAGTTAACTGAGGAAATGCTTCAACACGCAGAAAAAATGGAGTTTGAAGAAGCAGCAAAATTAAGAGACCAAATAAAAGAATTAGAATCATCCTTGTAATTTTACTTTTCTTTTATCTCTAATTTTTAGAATTCCATAAACTGCATAAAATGGTAAAAACATTTGTGCAATTTCCATAAATGCTGTAAAGTGCTTTCCTGTGAGCTTATAAATTATTGTAATTGGAGTTCCAGGAAAGTCTTTTGATATAAACATCAGGTTACTGTCAAATATTTTGTTTACAATCTGAGCCAAAATACATATTATTCCTATAAGTGTAGCAAAATAAACTGCATCACTTGCCACAACTTCTATATAATGAGTAATGTTTACAAGCAAGCCCAAATAAACCATTATTCCATGGTATAAAAAGCTATGCAAACTCACAATATGAAGTGCTGGATATGCTGGTAAAGAAGTAGTTGGTAATAAAATGAATACTATTCCCCCTATTATGCCTCCCGTTGCTAGGAATACATCTCCCATTCTTTTTATCTTACCTTTAGCAAAGCTACTTAAAGTACCCGCATATAATAAAATACTACAATAATATAATGGAACATAATTATTTACATTTCTAGGGTCCCCAGTACATAATTTAAAGATAATTATGAAAATTTCCATAAACCATAGCATAATAGTACAGTTTTTTATAATTTTTTTAACCTCTTCTTTGCTACTTTTATATGTATTTTTTATTGCAATTGCTATACAAACAATAGTTACAGCAATAAGTCCAAAATGTTCCAAAGAAAAAATTCCACAAGGTTTATATTCTCCCGGTCTTGCAAATAACATTTAATCAAATCCCTTCTATATTTTTGCAATGTATTTTATAAAAAATAATTCAAATTTGTTATATATTACCAAACTTTTGTTTCTTTGTCAATCAAAATTTAATAATTTATCAAATTTTTTGCAAATGTCTAGACTTTTTTATATTTTTTGTGTATTATTATATAGAAATAAATTTTGAACTAGAGAGGATGAATTAATAATGAAAAAATCTTTAAAAATATTAGTACTTAGCTTTATATGCCTTTTTGTTATTTCCAGCAGTTGTTGCTTAGCAGTTAACATAGATATGAACTTATCTGACAATGTTATTGACGCATCAAGCAATACAACAAGTTCAGTAACCTCTAATAGTACATCTAGTTATAGCAATTCAACAAATTCATCATTAAATTCTAATACTTTAGATGATGGCTATGATCAATTCGGTGATGAAGAGTATTCTTCAAACACAACTTCAAACATGGTGTATCAAAATACTTCAAAAACCGATGCAACAACAGGTAGCAATATTGCTGATAGATTACAAGCATTACCAGAATCTGAACTTGGTTTAACAAATATTCTAAATATATTATTGATTGCTGTTGGTGTTGTATTAATACTTTTAGCTATCGCAATTTTCATCAGATTAAAAAAATAAAATTCTAGAAACTCAAAAAGAGTTTCTTTTTTTGCCATTTTTTCCAATTTTTTGATGTATATTTTACTTTTATAATTTAATACTAATAATATTATTTGAAAAAGGAGGAAAAACATGAAAAGAAAATTTTTGCTTATTTCTACATTACTAATCGTTCTTTTATCTATTACAGCATCTACGGTTTTTGCTAATAATGCATTAAATACTATAGTAAATGTTGCTGAAGACGTAACTTCTGCGGCTGGTAATGTCTTAACAACTGGTGTAGATGCTGTTGGAAATACTGTTGATAACGTTGCTAATGGAACAATGAGAGCTGGCAACAATGTTGCTACTGGAATAACAAACATGGGTAATAATAATCGTTCTGGAAATGGTAACACTGGTTATACTGCAACAAGAACAAATACAAACGCAACTTGGCTTGGAATGGATGCTACTATGTGGACATGGCTAATAATGGCTATACTTGGAGTAGCAATTGTTGCAATGATTTGGTTTTACGCAAAACAAGATAATACAGAACAATCTGAGCAACATTACGAAGAATAATATTAAAAAATTATTTGCATTTAACTTTCTATGGCTTGCTTGTCTTTAAAACAATACTAGTTTCTATTTTTGTAAAATTGCATACATCGTGCTTTATCGCAGATCTCCGCTTCACTCAAAATGCACAATTAAATTTATTTTATAAAAATAGAAACTAGTTCTGCTTTTATAGTTCACTCAAAGATTGAAAGACTCTCCCCAATCATCACTTTTCATAAAATAATTTTACAGGGTGATCTTATCATAAGTTATTCATAACCTTTATATTTTCTAATTGCAATCCCATATTTAAAATGTTATAATTATATCAATTTTATGAAAGGAGTTTGCTATTTATGATTAAAAACATTGCAAAAAATCCTGTAGCAAGGCATAATTATATAATTACAGATACTTTAGAGGCTGGCATTGTTTTAACTGGAACAGAAATAAAATCTATCAGAAACGGAAAAGTCAATTTAAAAGATAGCTATGCTGGGATAAAAAACGGTGAAGCATACATATATTCAATGCATATCAGTCCATATGAACAAGGAAATATATTTAATAAAGACCCTTTACGTGACAGAAAATTACTTTTAAATAAAAGAGAAATATTCAGACTCTCTGGATTAATTAACCAAAAAGGATACACTCTTGTACCTATCTCTCTTTATTTTAAAAATAATATTGTTAAATTAGAGCTTGGCATTGGAAAAGGTAAAAAGTTATATGATAAACGTGAAGATTTAAAGAAAAAAGACTCGGAAATGTACATTAAGAAGCATATGAACGATTAATGTTCATATGCCTTTGTGCTTAATAATATTCATTTAACTTTTTCTTTATCGTTTATTCTCTTCATCTCTTCGACGATGTATTTGTCTATTCGTTGACTCTGTTTTAAAATTTTTTCATAGTCAGCTTCTTGTGCAATTAATGATTCAAGTTTCGCAGTATGCTTTAGTCTCTTTAAAGTCTGGTTCCTCATATTATTTACACTCCTTTTTCTTTATAATATCACATTATAATCAAAAAGTTTGTCGAAACCTGTCATTAAAATTAATTTTTTTATTTTTTTGTCATTTTATTTATTATTATCTATATTCTTGTAGCTTGAACACATAGATTCATCTGGTTGTGTAGTTTGGCAACCTTGAACTGGTGTAACAATAATATGCTCTAATTCACATAATTGTCTTTGTCCATTGTTATATTTACATGATGTTACCGTGCAATTTATTGTTTGACTCTCTTTGTTAGTCTGCTTCATAATAGAAAACCTCCTTAAACATTTTCTATTATCATTACCCTTTTTTAGGCTTTTATTCATAACAAAATTTTGATTTATTCATATAAACGTATTTTCGTCAGTCCAAATAAAACTCAATAAAAACATTTTTCCTTTTCAATTACTACTTTAGAAAAAATATTTTACCAACTACCTTATTTCTTTTCTTGTTTTTTCAACTTTTTTCGGTTCATCAATAATCCTATTTTCTTCCTTTTGCATACATTTTTCATTTATACATAATTTTTCAGGGTTCTTAAAAGATAAATACCAATTCATTCCATTTTGTTGTTTCATTATATTTTCATTTCTTTCTTGTAGCTGTGCAAATGTTTGTGGCATAGGCACAATCATTGGCTCATTTGGCATCCAATTTACTGGTGCCATTTGATTATTGCAATCAGCTACTTGTAGAGCCCTTACAACTCTCAATATTTCTGGAATATTTCGCCCAATATTCATCGGATATACTAAAATTGTCCTTACTATTTGTTTATCATCAATTATAAACACATTTCTTACTGTTGCAGTGTTGTTCACAGTACTTGATATCATTCCATATTTTCTTGCAATTTCTCCATTTCTATCTGCAATAATTGGAAATGGAATTACAATTCCAGTCCTGCAGTAAATATCATATATCCACGCTAAGTGTGATGGATTGCTATCCACACTAAGACCTAATAAACATGTATTTAATCTTTCGAAATATGGATTAGCCTTAGCAAAAGCAATCATTTCAGTTGTACAAACTGGGGTAAAAGCCTTCAATTTGGGGATATTATATTAATCGGCTAATTTCAGGTTTTAGCTCGAATTTCACACTTTTATCGTGATAAATCCATATTTTATCAATTAAACACTCTAAAATATATCTATTGGTCTCGTTAGATTTTAGAATATCATCAAAATATTCTATTGCTGTTTTTAATTTTTTTATTTTTTCTGTGTCTAAATCTTCTTGTTGTTGCTCTAATAATTTTTGTAATTGTTCTATGCGATTAGTTTTATCTTTTTCCAATTCTTTATATGTATTTTCAATCATTTCTCGTTGATACTCATTTGTAGTGTTAGTTAAATCTTTAATTTTTTGGCTAATCAAAACTTTGTATTCAGCATTTAAGTTTTCTATTTCAAATTTGATTTTTTCTTTATTATTTGTTTTAGCATTAGTTTTTGTTTGGAGCTGTATTTTATTTATTTCATCTATGTATTTATTTTTAGTAAACTTTAAAAATTCTTTAAAATGTATAATTATGTCTGATTCTTTAATTTCATGGCATTTACATCTAGCTTTACCATAAGTTCTATATTGTGAACATTCATAGCCCTTTTGAGATTGTTTTCTAGTTATAGTTATGCCACTTACTCCAAAACCACAATCACCACATCTGCAAAGTCCTGAAAAGTAATAATTTCTTTTTCTCGTACTTGATGTACTTTTTGTATTTAGTTTTCTTTTTCTTATTTCTTGAGCTAAGTTAAATGTTTCTTTAGATATAATTGCTTCATGATGATTTTCAAATACAAAATGTTCTTCCTCTGGAAGCTTTATTGCTTTACCTCTTATGGATACAGTCTTTTTCTTATGAGTTCTAAGTGTGCCACAATATACATCATTCTCTAAAATATTTCTTACCATATATGTGGACCATAATTTTTGAACAGGATGTTTATATATTCTGCCTCTTTCCAAGTGTTTCATTTGATAGTAAACTGATGGAGTTGGATAATTATATTTACTATTTAGAATGTCACAAATTTTCTTTCTTCCAATTCCTTCTTCGGTATATAGTTTATATATCAATTCTATAACAGGTCGTAGCTCTTCATCAACATATAGTTTTGTTATATCTTCTGGATCTTTTATATATCCATAATAATTTCCCATAATTAATCTTCCTGTTTTTTGTTTAGAATACATGTGGTCTCTAGTTTTTCTTGAACAATCTTTAACATATCTTTCATTAAACCATGTTGTTATTCCAATAGTATCATCTCTATCATTTAAAACATCATAAGTTCCACCCATTTCAGAAACTAATATTAAATTCTTTTGAATATTCTTAAACTCATCTATTAAAACTAATACTCGTCCGTTATGTCTTCCAATTCTTGATAAATCTTTTGCTATGACTACATCAATTTTTCCTCCTTTTACTTTTTCAATCATTTTTGAAAATGCAGGTCTGTTAAAGGTATATCCCGAAACATTGTCATCTATGTAGAAGTCTGAGATAGTCCAATTACGAGAAATTGCATAGTCTTGAATAATTCTTTTCTGTTCTTCAATACTTGCATAGTTTTCTTTATCTTCATCTCTAGACAATCTACAATATCCGTACAACTGTCATTTTATCCTCCAAATCTCGCCTGATATTGCTTGTTTTCATGTTAGCATACATTTCTATTTAATCCCACTTGTTTCGTAATTATTTTTTCAAGAATCTCGGGATAATTCTCTTTTCCACTTACGAAAATAGCCACACTATATTTTTCTTGTTTATACTTTTTAACTAAATCTTTTGTTTCTTTTTTTTGGAGTTCTTCTTCTGTCAAATAAATTTGAACATACTTCGTGCCTTGTATTTCTGTATTTGTAATTTGCATTACTTTTTAACTCCTTCATAACACTTTTAGTAAATGTTATGCTAAAAAGAGAATTGTTATCTCTTTTTATTTTAAATTACAATATAGAAATAGAGTAAAACTTTTTCATGTTTATCAAATTTCTATATATATGAAGACAAAAATTTTATCAAATGTTGCATTTTTTTTAAATTTTTTATTTTTTCAAACTTTTTTAAAGTTTGCAGGAACAGGGAGTCACCCTGAACTCCCATTTACGCCTAAAAGCATGGCTTTTAGCGGGATACTCAAAAATATAGAGGCGACATTTTGACGCCCCTATAAAATTATAGAACTATTATATAAATTGTAATTTGGCTCTTACTTATTCCAAGTCATTGTGTATTCTATTTCAGCTGTAT
>ERZ825324.202-NODE-202-length-85143-cov-5.692295_pt1 | contig 85143 bp, 64 predicted proteins | sample MGYA00519859_ERZ825324 | MGnify/ENA primary metagenome ERZ825324 (study PRJEB31778, sample SAMEA3449198) | human gut metagenome | biome: human gut; feature: human-associated habitat; material: faeces | place: United Kingdom | collected 2010/2012 ...
GCATCCAGCGCTTCCTGAGCTTCTTCCTCAAGAGCCCGATGCACGACTACACCAAGGGTGAAGTGCCCGTCAACCATCTCTTCCAGCAGTACGTAATGCTCAAGAACGCTCTCCGCGAAATGGGCGGCTACGAAGCTGACGAAGAGATCGACTGATCAGCAACAGAGTCGGTCCGACTGACAAAAACAAGATAACCGCAAAGGCGGTGTGCCACAGCTCGCGAGAGCACGGCGCACCGCCTTTTTCACCGAAAGCGGATATATACTGACCGGTCTGCTCCTGCCCCAGAGCGGCAAGAGCGCTCCCCGCTCGAAGCCAAGATCACCCCGACAGCCAACGGCACATACACCGTCAGCGCCTACGCTCTCGAAGAGGGCAAGAAGGCCGGCAAGACCGCTCACGCCACCGATGTGAATCGGGGACGCGCTGTTTTTTGGGGGATCGGAATAATCGGAGGGATCGGAATAATCGGAGGGATCGGAATAATCGGAGCTATCGGATGGCTCTGAGAATTCCGATAGCTCCGATTACTCTGATTATTCTGATTCCTGACGTGTGCGGGCGGGGTGGGTGCTGACCGTCTCAAGCACGGAGTTGACGGCCGAGGCCACCAGAGATATGCCTGTGACGAGCACTACCACGGCGTTCATGGTGCGCACCGAGGAGCAGAGTATCACCACTCCGGCCACGATCATCACCACGGGAATGACATAGAACCACCAGGGCAGCACATATGGCGCGCTCCAGAAACGTATGACAACGATATGGAATATGCCGTAGAGCACCAGTATGGCTCCGAATATATAGGCCAGGAGCCCTACGAAAAATGTCGGTGTGACGAGCATCCATATGCCCAGAGCGAGGGCGCCGACGGATGCGACGATAGTGGAGGTGGCAGCGGAATACCGCCTGTCGTCGGGCTTCGAACGCCTCGCTATTGCCGAAATAAAGCTGTAGGCGCCGGGGATTACAAGCATCAGGCCCACGGCCATCACTATCCATTCAAGAACGTCGATACGTCCGTGCCACACGATGAGCAGCACGCCCACCACAAATACGATGACAGTAGTCAACCAATTGTTTACCGTTTTCATAGTCGAAACTTTTTCTATTTCAAACGGCAGCGGCGCGGTAAAAGTTCGGAGAAGGGTGGATATAATCAGAGCAATCAGAGTAATCGGAAATATCGGAGCAATCGGAAATATGGGCGACTGTTCAGGCTACGAACGAATCGCGCAGAAATCCCATGACGGCGGGAGCAAGATCCATCACGGCTGCGAAAAGGCGTCCGCCGGCGAGCTGCGAGGCCGAGAAAAGCGTGCTGTCGGGCGATATGATCTTCCAGAGGTTGAGCAGCAGGCTCACCACCAGTCCCCATTTGAATATCAGGAACACCGATCCGGCCACGCCGTCGACCGGCCCGAGCATCACGGCCCTGACCGTCAGCCGGAGCATGCGCCCGAGTATCCAGCATCCGCCCCATACGGCCAGAAACAGCAGTCCGCATCCGATGATGCGCGCTGTATATTCTCCCGCCGCATCGGCATTCTCTCCCAGGATCCCCGCTACAACCGCCGTGGCCCTGTCTCCGGCCAGCCTGACTGCGAAAAGAGCCACTATCAGGCCTCCGATGGATGCTGCCTGGCGTATGGCGCCCTTGCGGTAGCCTATGACCGCGGCTCCTATGGCGAGAGCTATGATGATGATATCGACGTATGACATATGATCATTTATGATGGCGTGGCGTGATGGTGCGTTCGCCCAGATATGCCGCGAGGCTCTTCTTGCTCTCATTGAGCCGCCCCATGTCGGCGAGTATGCGGCGGCATGCCTCCGGATCGCTGCCCCGGCTGCGAAGCTCGTCGCGGAGAGCGGCCAGACGCTGCTCTATTATGGCCTCCTTGAGGTTGTAGATGGCCATGGGGACGAGCTCCACCAGACGGTCGCGCTCGGTCTCCACGCGCGAGAATTTCGAATGTATCTTGCTGAGCTTATGGCGCTCGCTGACGAGCGAGAGGGTCACCTGCCTGACGGTGTCGTCGGGATCCACTCCGAGCTCGCGGCTGATGAAGGTGCGCGATGCCTCCTCCAGTCCGTCGTCGACCATCGTGGCCACGCTCTGCTGCAGCTCCTGCTCGCGACGCTCTATGTCGGCCATATCGGCGGCCGTCAGGCGTATCTCCTCGCGTCCGGCGGCGAGCCGGCTCTCGCGCTCCTCCTCCAGCCGCTCGCGCTGCCGGGCGATATAGCCGGGCCATGAGCGGGCCATAAGGGCGCGGGCGGCGGCATAAGTGTCGGCATATGGTGGATATGAGAACTGCATCATATCCTGCTCAAGCAGCGACGCCACGACGTCGATCACGCTCATCGGATGAGTATGCCCCTCCTCGTCGGCCATGTCGGCCAGATAGAGCGGCCCATAGCGGAGCACGTAGCGGAGTATCTCGCGCTCGTAGGGAGCAAGCATATTGGCCGCGGTCGGGGGCGGAGCCGAAACCTTCGCGGCGGGAGCGACCACGTCGGGCTGCGAGGCCGAGGGGGCGGCAGGCGTGCCGGACGCTTCGGAGGGAGCCGGCTCCCATGAGCGTCGCGCCTGACGGGTGCGATCCTCAGCGGCCTGACGCTCGGCGCGTGCCGCTATCTCGCGGCGCACCTGCAGCGTCAGGAGCTCCTCGCCTATGCCGAACCGGCGGCTGCACTCGGCGATATATGTGGTGCGGAGCATCATGTCGGGTATGACGGCGATGGTGCGCACGATCTCGGTCATCGCCCGGCTGCGGGCTATCGGATCGTTGCCGGTATCCTTCATAAGTATGTCGGTCTTGAACTGGACGAAATCGCCCTCGTTCTCCGCGATATACCGCTCTACCTCCGACGAGGGATGTCCCTGCGCGAAGGAGTCGGGATCCTCCCCGTCGGGGAGCAGAAGCACCTTCACCATCAGCCCCTCGGCCAGCAGCAGGTCGATGCCGCGCAGCGACGCCTTGATGCCGGCCGGATCTGAGTCGTAGATGACGGTGACATTCTCTGTAAAGCGGTGGATAAGGCGTATCTGGCCCTCGGTGAGCGACGTGCCCGAAGAGGCCACGACATTCTCTATTCCGGCCTGATGCATGGATATGACATCCATATAGCCCTCCACGAGTATGCACTTGTCCTTGCGCACGATCGACGGTTTGGCCTGGTGGAGACCGTAGAGTTCGGTGCTCTTGTGATAGATGACGCTCTCGGGTGAATTGACATACTTGGCCATCTTCTTGTCGGAGCGGAGTGTGCGGCCCCCGAACCCGACGACCTTGCCCGAGAGAGTGAAGATGGGGTAGATCACGCGGGCGCGGAAGCGGTCGCTGATATCGCCCCCTTCGTGGCGCATTATCAGGCCCGTCTTCTCCAGAAACTCGTCGGTGAATCCGGCGCGCAGAGCCTCCTGGCGCAGAGCGTCGCGCTTCTCAAGCGAATATCCGAGATGGAAGCGCTCTATCATGCGGTCGGAGATGCCGCGGTGGCGGAAATATGCCAGTCCGACATCGCGTCCCTCCTGCGTATGCTGCAGATTGCGCTCAAACCACTTCATGGCGAATTCGTTGACCGCGAGCATGCTCTCGCGCTCCGACGCCTCGTGGCGCTCCTCGTCGGTGAGCTCACGCTCTTCGATGGTGATACCGTATTTCCGGGCGAGGATGCGCAGCGCTCCGGGATAGTCCACCTGCTCTATCTCCATGATGAAGCCCACAGGCGATCCTCCCTTGCCGCAGCTGAAGCATTTGCATATGTTGCGCGACTTCGAGACGGAGAACGACGGAGTGCGCTCGTTGTGGAACGGACAGAGGCCTATATAGCCGCTGCCGCGCTTCTTCAGGCGCACGTAGTCGCTCACCACCTCCACGATGTCGGCGGTGTCGTTGATACGTCGTACTGTAGCTTCGTCAATCCTTGCCATTGCGGGGCAAAGTTACGAAATCTTTCGCGTATGGCGGCGTGTATAGCGGATGAAATAGGCAAGGAAGAGCACGGCCGCGATAAACAGCGACACGGAGAAACTGAGCAGTATGCCGTATATGCCGAGCCCTCCGGGGAATGCCAGCAGATACGTAGCGGGAAGCCCTACTATGACGTAGCTGACGAAGGCGATCCACACCATCGGCATTACGCGCGAAGTGCCCCGCAGGGCGTTGGCGAAATTGATCTGGGTGGCGTCGCAATACTGGTAGAGCATCAGCGGCACTATCAGCGACAGAGCCGTGGCTATGACGGCCGGATCGCGGGTGAACTGTCGGATTATCTCTGGGCCGAACAGCATGAAGCATGCCGAGGCGCACGTGGCCAGAAGCAGCAATATGTGATAGCCGGCGAAAGCCGTGCGGCGCATAAGGCGGCTGTCGTCAAGCCCGGAGGCATTGCTGACGAGCACCGACACCGCGGCGGCCATGCTGTAGTAGACGCAGAAGCCGAGAGTGCCGATGATGACCGTCACCTGAAAGGCCGCCAGCTCTATGGCCCCGAGCCATCCGGCCATCACGGCCGCGGCCGAGAAGGAGCCCGACTCGAAGGTCATCTGCAGCGCCACGGGCCACGACGTGCGGCTCACCTGCGACGCAAGGCGCCTCCCCAGCCTCCCTTCGGAGAACCCCCGACGGTATTCGCGATAATCGCCCCGGGTGCAGAACACCCATATGATCGCCGCCGGACACACGATGCGCGCTATCAGGGTAGAGATGCCTGCGCCCGTCAGCCCCAGCTCGGGGCATCCCCAGTGGCCGTAGATCAGCAGCCAGTTGCCGAAGATATTGAGAGCGTTGGCCACGAGGATGATCCACATGGGCATGCGGGTGCGGCGTATGGCGTAGGCCCACTGTGCGAACACATTGAAAAGAGCCACCGGCACTATCCCCGACAGGTATATAAGATAATAGGGTCGCATCACCGGGAGCAGCTCCTCGGGCTGCCCCATGCGGTGGAGATTGAAATATACCACGGTCATTATGGCCGTGACAAGCAGAGCGAAAGCCAGGTTGACAGCCACCCCGTTGCGCAGCAGAGAGCCTATAGCCCTCAGGCGCCCCTGGGTGAAGAGCGAGCCCACAAGCGGGGTGAGCCCGTAGGTGAAGCCCACGCAGGCGAAGATACAGACGTTGAAGAGATTGTTGACAAACGACGCCGAAGCCAGGGCCTCCGTGGAATAGAGTCCCACCATCTTCGTGTCGGCGAATCCCACGATGATCATGCCGAGCTGTCCGATGAGAATGGGCAGCCCCAGGCGCAGGATGCTTATGTATGTGGCCCGACGGCCCGGCGCCATCGGCGCCGGAACGTCAGTATTGCTCATCGGCGTTGGGGAATTCGGAGTTTTTGACGTCCTCCACGTATCGGCTGACCCCCGCGTTGATCGCCGACGCCAGATCGGCGTAGCGGCGCAGGAATTTAGGTGAGAACCCGTGGTTCATGCCCATCATGTCCTGGAATACGAGTATCTGGCCGTCGACGCCACCGCCGGCTCCGATGCCGATCACCGGCACACTCACCAGCGACGCCACCCTCTGCGCCAGCTCCGCCGGCACCTTCTCAAGCACAATGGCGAAGCAGCCGAGCTCGTCGAGCAGCCGGGCGTCCTCCTCAAGCTTGCGGGCCTCGGCCTCCTCCTTGGCGCGCACGCTGTAGGTGCCGAACTTGTTGATCGACTGCGGCGTCAGGCCGAGATGTCCCATCACAGGGATACCGGCCGTCAGTATGCGCTCTATCGACTCGCGGATCTCTGAGCCCCCTTCGAGCTTCACGGCCTCGGCTCCGGCCTCCTTCATGACACGCACGGCCGATGCCAGCGCCTCCATGGAGTTGCCCTGATACGTGCCGAACGGCAGATCCACCACCACAAGCGCGCGCTTTGCCGCGCGGGTGACGCCCTTGGCATAGGTGATCATCTCGTCGAGAGTGATAGGGAGCGTGGTGAGGTTTCCGGCCATTACGTTGGAGGCCGAGTCGCCCACCAGTATGAGATCCACGCCGGCCTCGTCGACCAGCGACGCTATGGTGAAATCATATGATGTCAGGCAGGCGATCTTCTCGCCGCGTTGCTTCATCTCCATAAGGCGGCGCGTGGTCACCTTGGTCTTTTTCTGTTCGGTATATGTCGACATTTCTTCGTTAGGTTGATTTTTGTGCAAATTTACTTGATTTTTCTCTAATGTTGACCGGCAGGGTAGGAAATATCGAAATATTTCCTTAATTTAGCCGTGTCAACTTTATTTCAAACCTGATACACTTCTCATAATCAAATCCGATCATGGACGCCAACAACCACAGATATTGCGTGATAATGTGCGGAGGCATCGGGAGCCGCTTCTGGCCCTACAGCCGCACCCGCCTGCCGAAGCAGTTTATCGACTTCCTGGGCACCGGCCGCTCTCTGCTCCAGATGAGCTACGACCGCATACTCCCGATGGTGGATCCGTCGCACATCATAGTGGTCACCAACGCCACATACGCCCCCATCGTCAGACAGCAGCTCCCCGAGCTGGCCGACAGCCAGATACTCCTCGAACCGTGCCGCCGCAACACCGCTCCCTGCATAGCATGGGCCGTGCGCCACATACGCGCGTGCGACCCGCAGGCAAGCATGATCGTCACGCCGAGCGACCATCTCATCACAAACGAACGCATGTTTGAGGACTGTGTGCGCAGCGGATTCGAGTTTGTGGAGACCCACGACGCCCTGCTGACTCTCGGCATTCATCCCACACGGCCAGAGACCGGCTACGGCTACATACAGATCGGAGCCGAGGTGGCTCCCGGATTCCTAAAGGTGAAGACATTCGTGGAGAAGCCCGACATAGAGCTGGCACGGGTGTTTGTCGACTCGGGAGAGTTCTACTGGAATTCGGGCATCTTCCTGTGGAGCGCGGAGTCGATCTCCAGAGCTTTCAGCACTCTGGCCCCGGATCTCGACCGCGAGTTCGACAAGGGCGAAGGCCTCTTCGGCACGCCGCGCGAAAATGAGTTCATCACCGAGCACTTCCCGTCGTGCCCGAGCATATCGGTCGACTTCGCCATCATGGAGAAAGCCTCCAACGTATATGTGGAGTGCGCCAACTTCGGCTGGAGCGACCTCGGCACATGGTCGGCCCTCTACGACAATTCGCCGAAAAACCGCGAGACCAACGTCACGCAGAACTGCAACGTCATAACCTATGACTCGACCGGCAACATATTCGCCGTCCGCCAGCCCGACAAGCTCGTGGTGACAGCCGGCCTCAACGACTATATCGTGGCCGATTCGGGCGACGTGCTGCTCATCTGCCCCAAAGAGCGCGAGCAGGACATCAAGCGCATGGTCAACGACGTGCAGGAGCGCTTCGACGACAAATATCTCTGAAGCCCGCGCCAACCGCATAAACAACCGGCTTCGGCCCGACACTATGGCTAACCGCCATCCGTGTCGGGCCGAAGCCGTTCAAAAATCCGTCAGACCGCATCGACCGGAAGCTCGCGCAGGAGCCCGTGGTCGAGCGAAATAAGAGTCTCCGTGCCGGTGACTCCGGCAATATTCTGTATCTTGCCGTTGAGAAGCTCCATCAGATGCTCGTTGTCGCGTGCATACACTTTTATAAGCATCGTGTAGGGCCCGGTGGTGTAGTGGCACTCCACTACCTCCGGAATCTTCTCAAGCTCCGGCACCACATGGCGGTACATGGCTCCCCGCTCCAGATTCACACCGATAAATGTGCACGTATGGAATCCGAGCGACTTTGGATTGATATGGTAGCCAGATCCAGTGATGACCCCCATGTCGGTCAGACGCTGGATGCGCTGATGAACCGCCGCACGCGATATGCCGCATTCAAGCGCCACATCCTTCGACGGTATCCGGGCATTGCCGATGATGATGCTCAAAATCTTTCTGTCAAGACTGTCGATTTTCTCCATTTTTGCGGTTTTGTAAACTTTCACCCATGTTAATGCCTGCCAGAGGCTCTTTTCGCTTACAAAATTAGTTAAATTTAATCATTTCACCAACAATCTGCGCAACATGCTTAGCCGCGGGAATTGTGTGCGATTGCGAACTATTTGCTAAATTTGCACTATAAAACAAACAAGAACACAATACCTCATATGCCACGCAACCTTCTCTTCGACCTCGGCGGTGTAATAATGGACATACGCCGCGCTGACTGCCTCGAAGCATTCCGCCGCCTCGGAATGGCCCATCCGGAGAATCTCATAGGAGAATATGTGCAGCAGGGACCGTTCGGACAGCTTGAAGCCGGCGAAATATCGGCCGGCCAGTTCCACGAAGCCCTGCGCTCTCAGCTTCCAGATGGCGTCAGCGACACCCAGATCGACCGTGCCTTCTGCTCATTCATCACCGGACTCCCACAGCCGCGTCTGGCCGCGCTCAGAAGCCTGCGCAAGCGCCGGGGCGTCTATCTGCTGAGCAACACCAATCCCATAATGTGGCGCGGCATCATCGCCGAAGAGTTCCGCAAGGAGGGTCTGCGCCGCGAGGATTATTTCGACGGCATAGTCACATCATTCGAAGCAAAATGCATGAAACCCGACGAGCGGATATTCCGCCGCGTGGAGGAATCGTTCGGTATAAAGCCTGAAGAGACGCTGTTTCTCGACGACTCGCAGACCAATCTCGACGCTGCCGCCCGCCTGGGCTACCGTACACTCCTTGTGCCCCCCGGCACCGAATTCGCCGATCTGCTCGCTGCCGAAGGAATACAGTGATGGATCTGACGCTTTGGCCCGACAGCATCGCGCAGACGGCAACGCCGTCGATAGTCACCGTCGGTATGTTCGACGGAGTCCATGCGGGCCATAGGTTCCTGCTGTCAGTGCTTGCCGGCGAAGCCCGTTCGCGCGGGCTGCGTCCCGTTGCCCTCACATTTGACCGCCATCCCCTCAGCATCATTGACCCTCTGCGCGCACCCGCCATGCTCGCGCCGCTTCCCGAGCGGCTGGCCATGATGGAGGCCTGCGGATGCACGGCGGCCGCCATACATTTCGACGAAGCCACCCGTCGGCTGACCGCGACGCAATTCATGGCGACGCTCCGCTCCCAGCTCGGAGCTGAAACGCTGCTCATGGGCTTCAATCACCGGCTCGGCCACGACCGGCTGTCGACACCCGGCCAGTATCGCCAGGCCGCCGCCGAAGCCGGAGTGGAGGTGCAGTTCGCTCCCCCGCTGCCGCGTCATTACGGCGGCGCTCCGGTGTCGTCGTCGGCCATCAGAGAGGCCCTGCGACAAGGCGCTGCGCGGCAGGCCGCAGAGATGCTCGGACGACACTATGCCCTCGAAGGGACAGTGGGCCACGGACAGCGCATAGGTCGCACACTCGGTTTTCCCACCGCCAATGTCGCGGTAGAGCCCGAAGATATGCTCATCCCGGCCCACGGAGTGTATGCAGCCATTGCCTTCACCTCCGACGGTCGGCGGCACTTCGCCGTGGTCAATATAGGAGTGAGGCCCACGGTCGACACGACCGTGAGCCCCGCTGTAAGCGTTGAAGCATACCTGCTCGGATATGATGGCGATCTCTACGGACACCGCCTGAAAGTGGAATTCGTGGAGCGTCTGCGCCCCGAGATGCGGTTCGGTTCAGTGATGGAACTCCGTTCACAGATCGCAGCTGACGCCAAGGCCGCCCGCGCCGTTCTGTCCGCCGAGGCCGATAAAGAAATGCCATAAGGCAAGCCCGGTCGAGACAGAAACGTTGAGCGAATGCTTGGTGCCGCACTGCGGTATCTCCAGACATACGTCGGCGGCATCCACCGCTTCCTGACTGACGCCGTGCACCTCATGGCCCGCGACTATCGCATAGCGTCGGCCCGTTTCAGGACGGAAATCCTGCAATGCCACGCTGCCCTCCACCTGTTCGAGCACACATATCGTATAGCCCTCGCGACGGAGAGCCTCCAGACATTCGGCCGTAGAGGCGAAGTATTGCCATTCCACTGATTCCTCGGCGCCGAGAGCCGTCTTGTGGATCTCCACCGAGGGGGGAGTGGCCGTGATGCCGCAAAGCATCAGGCGCTCCACCAGAAATGCGTCGGAGGTGCGGAATATCGAACCGATATTGTTGAGCGAGCGCACGTTGTCGAGCACCACCGTCAGCGGCAGTTTCTTTTTTGCCCTGTAGGCGTCGACGGTGTCGCGCCCCAGATCGATGATGCTCTTCTTTTTCATAGCGCCAGGCAGCGTTCAGTCGATTATGTCGAAGCCGGTATAGCGGCGCAGACACTCGGGCACGACGATGCCCTGCTGGGTCTGGTTGTTCTCAAGGAGAGCGGCCATGATGCGCGGCAGGGCGAGAGCCGAACCGTTGAGCGTATGACAGAGACGGGTCTTCTTGTCAGCGTCGCGGTAGCGGCATTTCAGACGGTTGGCCTGATAGGTCTCGAAGTTGCTGACCGACGATACCTCAAGCCAGCGCTTCTGGGCTCCCGACCACACCTCGAAGTCAAACGTTATGGCCGATGTGAAGCTCATATCGCCGCCGCAGAGGCAGAGTATGTGCCATGGCAGACCGAGCTTCTCAAGAAGTCCCTGCACGTGGGCCTTCATCTCTTCGAGAGCGGCATACGAGTTCTCAGGCTTCTCGATACGCACTATCTCAACCTTGTCGAACTGGTGCAGACGGTTGAGACCGCGCACATCCTTGCCGTACGACCCGGCTTCGCGGCGGAAACAGGGGGTGTAGGCGGTCATCTTGACGGGGAAATCCTTCTCGTCGAGGATCACGTCGCGGAAGATGTTCGTCACCGGCACCTCGGCCGTCGGGACGAGGTAGAAATTGTCCACCGTGGCGTGGTACATCTGTCCCTCCTTGTCGGGCAGCTGTCCCGTGCCGAATCCCGACGCCTCGTTGACCATCACGGGCGGTTCAACCTCCTGGTAGCCCGCGCGGGTGTTGTAGTCGAGGAAGTAGTTGATCAGCGCACGTTGCAGGCGGGCGCCCTTGCCCTTGTAAACGGGAAATCCCGCTCCGGTGAGTTTTACGCCCAGGTCGAAATCGATGATGTCGTATTTCTTGGCCAGCTCCCAGTGCGGCAGCGCCTCGGCCGGCAGCGGCGTGTAGTTCTCCACGAGTTTCACCACCAGATTGTCCTCGGCCGAGGTTCCTTCGGGAACGATCTCGGCGGGGAAGTTGGGCAGCAGTACGATCTCGGCCTGCAAGGCGTCGGCCGTCTGCTTCATCTCGGCCGACAGTTTTACCGATTTTTCTTTGAGCGCCGCCACTTCGGCCTTTTTCGCTTCGGCTTCGTCGCGTTTGCCCTGCCCCATCAGCGCGCCGATCATCTTGGCCGCCTGGTTCTGCTGCGACAGACAGTTATCCAACTCTTGCTGGATCGCCTTGCGGCGGTCGTCGAGCTGCTCGATCCGGTTGATGACGGGACGTGCGTCCACGCCCTTTTTGGCCAGGCGGCGGACGGCCGCCTCCTTGTCGTCCCGGAGTTGTTTGAGTGTAAGCATCGTTAATTATCGTTAAACGTTTCCGAATCGCAAAGTTATAAAATACTTGGTAAAAACGATGCGCAGAGCGGTAAAAATCGAGTTTATCCGGGGCGTCCGTGCGGTTTGCTGTCGGGTGCGACGAAGGATGTACGCTACGGAATACCGAAGGGCGGTGTGTCGAGGATGCTAACTATTCGGATGAATCTGAGGGTAAAACGGATTTTCAGGGCGAGATTCTCTGATAAAAATTACATTATGTAAAATTTTCGCGAGCGTTAAATAATATCCTAAAATGTTTGTTCTCACCTTGTTGGATTCAACGATGGCAAAGGTAAATATTTTTTTTGAAAAATCCCCCCCCCTTGCCCGACTTTTTTATGAAATATTTTGCCGGAATTAAAAAACTGCATTACAGCGGTTTCGAAAATAAACGCAATATACCATTGTATCGCAATAGGTTATCCGAAAATCCGATCGGAAGATAGTTTTGAACATAATGTAATTTTAATTTATCTAATTAGAACTATGAACTACTATCAATCGGAAAAAGAGGCTTACGTGGTGCCTCGGGCAATAGTTTTTGACGTGAAAGTCGAAGAGGGGTTCGCCTCGTCGGGCGAGGGGGAGATCACTCCCGGAGAAGAAGATTCCGAATGGGGCAATTGATTTTTCCGCACGGGAACAGCAAGAAAAAATCGAATTTAAAAATTACGATAATGAAAAGATCTTTTTTCGCTTTACTGGCGGCGGCCGTTTCGGGTTTAGCCTCCTGTCAGCAAGACGGCACGCAGGACGACGCTGCGCTGCCGATGAATGTCTATTCGTTCGATGCAACGACTGAGGGTACGCGCGTGTCGCTGGATCATACGGCGTTGACGTATACGTGGGACGGTTCGGAGCAGGTGATGGTGTGGTATGCGCCCGCAACTTCGGCTCCTGATTATGACTATACGCTCATCGGCAATCCTTTCGTGGCGGAATCGGCCGGTGCGGAAACCGCCTTTTCGCTTCGGACGGAGTACGATTTGAGCGAGATGGGATACGACGATCAGAACTATGTGTTGATGTATCCGTGGCCTTATGCCGGTACGTCGGGTGTCAACGGCGATGAAGTGACCTATACGATCGGTACCCGAGAGGGCGACGGCTATGTGCAGAAGGATGTCTTCGAGGGAATCTACAACCTGATGCGTGCCGAGACTACCGGATCGTCGCTTCTCGTGGGCCGGCCGCCGGTTACCTTCGAGCATCTGCTCACTTCGCTGCGCTTCTATGTGAAAGAGTCGGCCGAGCCGGCCTTCGACGACATCCGGATCACGGACATGGAGATCCTTTTCCCGGAGAATGTCATCGGCGAGACGAAGGTGAATTTCCGCGAGGGTTACGTCGCTTCGGCGTCGAGCCGGAAGGTGATCGTCGATCTGGATGCTCCGTTGACGCCGCAGAAGTCTTACAAGGACGAATCGGGCGAGGCCAACGACGATCAGTATGCGTTGGTGGTCGTGAAGCCCTTCACGTTGAAAGCGAACACCGACGGCAATACGAACGACCGGATTCTGGTCACGCTGAGAGGTACGGGTACGGATATCCATACCGGAGAGGCCGAACGGATCACGCAGACGCTCGTTCTGACGAGCGACAGCGACATGGAGTTCTCTGCCGGACATTTCCGCGCAGTCAGCCTGCAACTCGAGAACGACTGGACGCCCGTCGACGTGCAGCTTACCGAGGCTTTCGCTCCTGCCGGAGATTATGCGCACGGAGTGGGTATCATGTTTGATAAGCGAGGCGAATGTTTCGGGTTCCATGCATCGATTAAGGATGCAGCGGACAAGGAGCGGATGATCGTTCTGGACAATACGAGCAATAGATGGAGCCTGGGTACTTCCTGGCTGTACGCGCAGTCTGCATTCTATATGCCCAGTTCGACCGTGTTGAAGGGGTATACGCAGGGAGATATCGCCGTGACGTTCGATGCCCATGTCGTGTTCAGCGGCAAGGATAAGAATCCGTGTCCGATTATTATCGGCTTCAACCATTGCAGCACGCGGACGAATGGGGACACCGGAGACGGCGGATTCGTCGCATTGGCAAGTGTCGACGCCGAGCCCGCATTGATGACGGCCAAGGAGGCCAAGGAGAACGGCGGTTATCCGGAGGATGCGGCGTATTGGAGGAGTTACGAGGTCGTAATCCCTGCCGAGACGATTGCCGGAATCGATCAGTTCATGGAACCCAACAAGGACGGATCGGCGGCTCATATGGGATTCAAACTCGATGGTGGAGGACTTTTAGGTCAGTCCGACACTAAGGGCCGTATGGTCTATATCAAAAACATCTGTTTCTCCTACGAAAACAAATAGTATCGAAATCCGGGGAGGGCGTCGGCCGACGCCCTCCCCGGATTGATTATTTTATGATGAAACCCATACTCAATGACGGTTGCGATTCCCTTCCCTGCCGTCCGCTCGATTGTTACGTGCCGCCCTGCCTGACGAATCTGACCGTGGCGGCGGAACGCGGTTTCGCCGCGTCCTATTTCGACGATGAAGATGAATTCGTCTCCGACGGTTTCGACGACGGCGGAGCCCCTGACCTCAGCGATTGGGATTGATATGAGATACGGAATAGTTGCTTTTTCTTTGTTCGGGTTGGCGATCGCGTCCACGGGATGTTCCCGTGATGCGGTCGATGTCGATTTCAGTGCCGACGCCGGTCGGGCGATTCGTTTCGAAGGGAGGTGCGGCGATGCCACGCGCGCTGTACCGGGCGATCCCGCCGACGGAAAGGTGCCGGTCTATTGGTGCGACGGCGACGCCGTGTCGGTCGCTTGTGCGCAGGCTACGCCCTCCGTGGGGCGCTATGTGCTGACGTGTCCCGACGAATTTTCCGTTTCGGCCTCGTTCGGCTCGGGGGATTCGCAGCAGTGGGGCGAAGGTCTGCACGATTTCTATGCCTTTTCGCCTGCGGACGCTCCCGATCTTGAAATATCGGGAGACGGTACCGTGAAGGCGTCGCTCCCTTCGGTGCAGGAGTGCCGCGACGGCCTCCTCGATCCGGCGCTGCTCTATCTGGCTTCTGCCGAAGAGGGAATCTCGCCCGGGTCTTCGGTCGTGACGTTGCATTTCCGGCCGGTCGTGACGTTGCTCGACATCTCGTTCGCGGCGTCCGAGGCGACCGAGGTGCGGCAGATCGTGGTGCGTTCGACGCAGGCAGGCGAGAAACTGGCGGGGACGTTCGTCTACGATCTCGGAGCCGACCGTCTCGGCAGGGTCGACGGTGGATCGAATGTCGTGGCCGTGCGGATGTTGCAGTCCGACGGAACACCGGGCGTGAAACTCGCCGCGGGCGAGAGTTGCCGTGCGATTGCCGTCGTGCTGTCGCAGAGCTCTTTCGTCGGACTGCGGGTCGACGTGGTGACGGCCGCCGGCGTTGCAGGGCGGAGTTGCGCCGAGCCGCTCGTGGGCGGCAAACGCTATGCGATCGAGCTGGGTGCGCTGCCGGCTATGAACGACGCCGCACGCAGGAAGCTCTATGCTTCGTGGATGAGCTATCTGCCCGACGATGCGCTGCTTTCGGCACTGTCGATTCCCGGCACGCACGATGCGGCGACCTCGACGCTCAACCTTTGGTCGAAATGTCAGAGCCTCAGTTTGGGAGCGCAGTTGAACGCCGGCGTGCGGTGCTTCGACCTGCGTCCGACGGGTACCGACGATCTGATGATCTACCACGGGACATCGACCGGCGTGACGTTCGATGAGGCCATCGCGGCGATGGATCGTTACTTGGCGGCCTGTCCTTCGGAGGGCTGCATCGTCCAGATGCAGCGGCAGGGCGATGCGGGCAACGATGCGACGTTCCGTTCGCGCATGGGCGACTACCTCAATTCGTCGAGCGCCTACCGCGACCGTTTCGTCGATTTCCGGCCCGATCTGACGCTGGGCGAACTGCGCGGCAAGATACTCGTGCTCACCCGCAGCGATTACGACGGTGCGCTCGTCGGCGGGAAGATCGCCTCGTGGCAGGACGATGTGACCGATCAAATTTCGTCGATCGTCAACGGTTCGGCTTCCGCGAAACTCTTCATTCAGGATAAGTACGGAGGTACGACCGGTATCGACAACAAGAAGAATGCGATCATCGCCTATCTGGACAAGGCGCGTGAAAAGGCGGAGTCGGAGTGGCTCTTCAACTTCACGAGCTTGGCGACGGCCGTCGTGACGACTCCGAAGTCGAACGCACGGACGCTCAATCCCGCCACCTGCGACTATCTCAAAGCGCATCCCGGTTGTACGGGCGTCGTGATGATGGATTTTGCGGGCGATACGGATGTCTCGGGCGACGAGTTGCTGCGTGCGGTCATCGACCAGAATTTCTACTGTCATCTCCCTTGCGTCCGTTAGCCTGCGGACAGGTGTCATGTGTGTGTTGTTTCCGGGGAGCCGAGCAAGGGGGCTCCTCTTTTTTTACCCTGCGGCGCGGCTCCGGTTCCGCACGGGCGGCGGTTGCGGGCGAAAAGCGGCGATGCGTATACCGTACCGCCGCTTTTTTCGTTATTTTTGGCTGACGCCGAAGATACTCCCGTTCGGCATAATCAAGCCGGCGCTTGCTTCTGCCCTCACTTATTCGTATCTTTGTCCGCAGAAACGGATATGAAACGACTCGAACTGCTGGCCCCAGCGCGGGACTATGCCTCGGCGGTTGCGGCCGTCGACGCCGGCGCCGATGCGATCTACATCGGCGGCGCGCGGTTCGGTGCGCGCCATGCGGCCGCCAATTCGGTCGACGACATCCGCCGTGCGGCGGAGTATGCGCATCTCTACGGCGTGCGGGTGCACGCCACGCTCAATACGCTGCTTTACGACGACGAACTCGCGGCCGCCGAACGGCAGGCCCGCGAACTCGTCGCGGCGGGTGTCGACGCGCTCATCGTGCAGGACATGGCGCTGCGGCGCATGTCGCTGCCCGTCGAACTGCACGCCTCGACGCAGACGGCGATCCGCACGCCTGCCGAGGCGGCGTTTCTGGGGAATGCGGGTTTCGCACGCGTGATTCTGGAACGGGCGCTGTCGCTCGACGAGATCCGTGCGATCTGCCGCGCCACGACAGCCGAGGTCGAGTGTTTCGTCCACGGTGCGATCTGCGTGGGGTACAGCGGTCAGTGTTATCTGTCGCGGTCGATGTCGGCGCGCAGCGGCAATCGGGGCGAATGCAGCCAGCCGTGCCGTCTGAGCTACGATCTGGAAGACGCCGCCGGAAGGCGGATCCTGCGCGGCAAGCACCTGCTCTCGGTGCGCGATCTCAATCTGGCCGATCGGCTGGGGGCGTTGATCGACGCGGGCGTCACCTCGTTCAAGATCGAAGGACGGCTCAAAGACGAAGGCTATATCCGCAACGTGGTGGCCTACTACCGCCGCCGGCTCGACGAGGCGATCGCTTCGCGCGGCGACTGCCGCCGTGCGTCGGTGGGGGAGACGCGGCTCGATTTCACCCCCGATCCGGCGAAGAGTTTCACGCGCGGCGAATCGGAGTATTTCCTTATGGGGCGGTCGGCGGGTGTCGCGTCGTTCGACACGCCCAAGTCGGTGGGCGAGTTCGTAGGGCGGGTGGCCGCGTGCGATGTCCGAGGCTTTACGCTCGACCGCGACGCCGCGCTCGCTGCGGGCGACGGTATCTGCATCGGTGCCGACGGCACGAACGTCAATTCGGTCGAAGGGCGCCGCATCGCGCCCAACCGAATGCCTGTGTCGATCCGCCCCGGTGCGGCGGTCTATCGCAATCTGGACAGCCGGTTCCGCCTGCAATTGGAGCGCAGCCGCATGCGGCGCGTCATTCCTGCGGAGGCCTGCGTGACGGTTGCGTCCGACCGGGTGACGTTTCGGTATACGGATTGCGAGGGGCTGTCGGCGGAGGCTTCGCGCGAGGGCGTGTTCGAGCCTGCGGGCGATCCCGCGAAGATGGCCGACGGGTTGCGGACGCAGGCCGCCCGCAGCGGCGATACGCCGTTCGACGTACAGCGGGTGGAGGTGACGGGTGCCGAGTGGTTCGTTCCTCTTTCGCTGGCCGGTGCGTTGCGGCGCGAAGCGCTGGCGGAGTTGCGCCGGCTGCGTGTCGCACGGGTTCCCGAACACCGGATTCTTGCCGAAGACCCGTGTGCGCCCTATCCTGCTGCGGCGCTTTCGGCCGAAGGGAATGTTACCAACCGGCTTGCGGAACGTTTCTACCGCGACCACGGGGTGACGCGCATCGAGCGGGGGCTCGACCTCGAAGCCTCGACGGCGGGCCGGCGGGTGATGCGTTCGGCCTATTGCATCCGTCGCGAGATCGGCGAATGCCTGCTGGAAGGTTCGCGCCTCGGCGGCGATCTCTTTCTGGTGCGCGGCGCGAAGCGCTACCGGCTGGCGTTCGACTGCGCACGCTGCGAAATGAGTTTGATCGATGAAAAATAGCATGAATATTTCACTTTCCCCCGTCCTTTCGGACTACGAACTGCTCGATTCGGGCGATTTCGAGAAGCTCGAACGCTTCGGCCGTTACGTCACGCGCCGTCCCGAACCGCAGGCGATCTGGCACCGCTCGCTCACGGAGGAGGAGTGGCGCCGGCGCGCCGACGCAGCCTTCCTGCGCGACGCCCGCAGCGACGAACGGGGCGTGTGGCGGCTCAAACCGCAGACGCCCGACCGCTGGACGGTGGGCTACGACCATGCGGGGATGCACCTGCGTATGCGCATGGGGCTGACCTCGTTCAAACACGTGGGTATCTTCCCCGAGCAGGCGGCCAACTGGAATTTCATCTACGACCGCTGCCGTGCGTTGGCCGGGAAAGGAGGGCGGCCGCGCCTGTTGAACCTCTTCGCCTACACGGGCGGGGCGACGCTGGCCGCACGCGCCGCCGGTGCCGAGACGACGCACGTCGATTCGGTGCGGCAGGTGGTGACGTGGGCGCGTGAGAACATGGAGCTGAGCGGGTTGGACGGCGTGCGCTGGATCGTGGAGGACGCCATGAAGTTCGTGCGGCGCGAGGTGCGGCGCGGCAGCCGTTACGACGCGATCGTGCTCGATCCTCCGGCCTACGGGCGCGGCACGGACGGCGAGAAGTGGATCCTCGAAGAACATATCGGCCAGATGCTCGCCTGCTGCGCACAGCTGCTCTCGCCCGATGCGGGGGCCTTCGTGGTGCTCAACCTCTATTCGATGGGACTTTCGGCGATGCTGGCCCGTACGGCCGTGCGGCAGGCGTTCGGCACGCCGGCCGACGAGCAGTACGGCGAGCTTTATTTCGAAGACCCCTTCTCGAAACAGCTGCCGCTGGGAATTTACTATCGTTTCACCCGTTAATCGAATCGGATATGTCTCTGTTCGCGCTCTTTTTCGGCCTGATGTCGGGCTGTTTCCTTTCGGTGCTGGTCGGCATCGTCGGCAGCAAGCGCCGCATCGGTTTCGGCTGGGCCTTTCTGGCCAGCCTGTTCCTCACGCCGCTTGTCGGATTGCTCCTCGCGCTGATCTCGGACCCGCTGCCCGTCGGAACGGATCGGGGACTGGGGTGCATCGGGACGCTGTTCGGCGTGCTCGGGCTGCTGTTTCTGGTGGCCTTCCTCTTCCTGCTGCTGGCAGGCGGAATGCTGGTGGCCATGTAGTGCGTCAGACGACGGTCGGGACGTAGTAGATCGCAATGCCCGCCACGGCCGAGAAGAGGATCAGCAGGATCGGGTTCAGTTTGCGCACCGATCCCGCGAAACAGATGCCGAAGAGCAGCCAGCTCCATCCGTCGATGAAACTCGCCCCCTCGTCCGTCTTGGGGAAGATCAGCAGCAGCGCCGCCGCGGCGATCATGCCGATGACGACGGGTTTCATGCCTGTCATCGCCCCTTCGATATATCGGTTCCCTTTGAGTTTCAGAAAGAAGCGTGTCAGCAGCAGCATGACCGTCAGCGAAGGCAGACAGACCGCGAAGGTGGCGATCACCGAGCCCAGAATACCGCACCAGCATCCTGTGCCGGCCTGGCAGCCGACGGTGTAGCCGACGTAGGTCGCCGAGTTGATGGCAATGGGGCCGGGCGTCATCTGCGAGACGGCCACGATGTCGGCGAATTCGGCGTTGCTCATCCACGCATGCTGTACGACCACCTCGTTCTGGATGAGCGAGAGCATCGCGTAACCTCCGCCGAAACCGAAGAATCCGATTTTCAGGTAGCTGACGAAAAGTTGCAGGTAGATCATCGCCGCACCTCCTTTCCGAGTTTCACCGTCCACAGAATGCCCGCCGCCGCACCGGCTGCGATCAGCCAGATCGGCGAGAGTCCGAACCACCAGACGGCCAGCGCCGTGGCGACCGCCACGACGATCAGCGCCGGATGCATCCCGCGCGCCAGCGAGATCGTCGGCACGACGATCAGCGCCACGACGGCCGGTCGCATTCCCTTGAAGGCAGCGTCGACGACGACGTTGTGGCGCACCTGGGCGAAAAAGATCGCAATGACCAGAATGCAGATGAACGACGGAAGCACGGCGCCGCATACGGCGGCGGCCGCTCCCGCGACGCCGCGTGTCTTGTAGCCGATGAAGACCGACGTGTTGATGGCGATGGGGCCGGGCGACGACTGCGCGAGCGTCAGCAGCTCCATGAATTCGTCGCGGGCCAGCCAGCCCCGGCGGTTGATGATCTCCGCTTCGATGAGCGGGATCATGGCGTAGCCGCCGCCGAAGGTGAAGAGTCCGATCTTGAAAAACGAGCGGAAAAGTGCGGATAGCGAGGTCATGTCAGCGTTGTTTTTTGCGGAGCAGGGTGCGTATGCCGTCGATGAAGGTCATCGGGTGGGTCGGTGCGCCGGGCAGCCACAGATCGACGTGCCGCCGCTCGAAGAACGAGCGGTCGACGGCGCGGCTTGCGGCGTAGAGGCCGCCCGAACAGGCTTCCGAACCGCAGACGATCAGTAGCTTGGGCTCGGCCACGGCGTCGTAGCAGATGTCGAGCGCTTCGGCCATGTTCGCCGTTACGGGGCCGGTGAGGACGATGCCGTCGGCATGGCGGGGCGAAGCGGTGAATTCGACGCCGTAGCGGCCGAAGTCGAAGTTGACGTTGCCCGTGGCGTTGAGCTCCATTTCGACCGATGCGTCTCCGCCGGCCGACACCTGCCGCAGTTTGAGCGCACGGCCGAAGGTCGTCACGATCTGCTCGCGTACGGCGGCGGGATCGAAGGGCACTCGATCCATGCCCGGTGCGAGGCGTAGCCCTTCGCGCGTGGGCGATCCGATGCGGTAGTCGTTCGTGAAACGGATCGCGCGGGGGGCGATGCGGGCGCACTCGCCGCAGAACAGGCAGCGCCCCAGATCGAGCGTGAAGGGGGCTGCGGCGATCGCCTGCGTGGGGCAGACCGCTGCGGCGCGTGCCAACGCCGCACGCTGTTCGGCGTCGGACGGTTCGGTCAGTTCGGGGCGGCCGCGGAACTTTTCGGTCAGACAGACCGCGTCCAGATCGGGAATATATTGCCGTCCGTGGCTGCGCCGGACGATGAATTTGGGAAGGATCATAAGCGTGTTCTTTACAGGTCGTGTCCGCAGTAGGAGAGGTTGAAACTCTTGTTGCAGATCGGGAAATCCGAGATGCCCTCGCCGCGCACGGCCAGCGCCAGCGCCAGCCAGTTGTGGAGGCTCGGATCCTTGATCTTGTAGCCGCGCAGGGCGCCCTGCGCGTCGGTCAGCGCCACGTGGCAGATTTCGCCGCGCCAGCCTTCGACCAGCCCGAAGGCCAGCGCATCGGGCCTTGCGGCCGGCGCGTAGTCGGGCGAGGGGAGCGGCGCCGCCGGATCGCAGGCGTCGAGTAGCCGCAGGACGTAGTCGGCCGATTGGAGCGTCTCGCGGCAGCGCATCATGAGCCGTGCCATGACGTCGCCCTGCTGTTTGACGAAGGGCTCGTGGGCGATCTCTACGCCGTAGACACCCCACGGATGCGACGTGCGGAGGTCGCGGCCGACGCCCGACGCGCGTGCGGCGGGGCCCACGCCGCCGATGCGTGTCATCTCGCTGCGCGGGACGATGCCGCACTGCTCGAAACGGGAGAGCAGCGACGGCGACGACTTGATGTCGTGCCGCACCTCGTCATAACGGCGCCGCACGTCGGCGATGTTGCGTCGTACGAGGTCGATCGTCGTGTCCGTGAGTGGATGGTTCGTGCCGAAGGGGCGGATCAGCCCCTTGCCGAAACGGTTGCCGCACCACGCCTGCGTGGTGTTGATCGTCACGGTGCGCAGCGCCTCGCAGGCGACCTGTCCCAGCTGGTAACCCACGTCCATGCAGAGCGCCCCCGTGTCGGCGATGTGCATGGCCATGCGTTCGAGTTCGAGCGCGATGGCTCGTTCGCGGTCGAGCGTCGCCGGTGCTTCCTTCCTGTCGGCCAGTTTCTCGCGCAGCTGCGCGTAGGCCGTGGCGTGCGCCACGGCGCTGTCGCCCGCGACGCTCTCGGCCACGAGCGTCTGGCGCAGCACGTTGTCGTCGGCCGTCATGGCCCGCTCCACGCCGCGGTGCTGGTAGCCCAGCGCGATTTCGAGATGGAGCACCTGTTCGCCGTTGCAGATGAAGCGGAAGGCGCCCGGCTCGATGATGCCGGCGTGGATCGGCCCGACGTTGACCTCGTGCAGCGAGGCCCCTTTGATCGTGTAGAAGGGGTAGTTGTCGATCGAACTACTGCGGTCGTAGCGGTCGAAGGGAAAGCGCAAAGGTTTGTTCCACGGCATATCGGCGAAGCGCACGCCGTAGCGTTCGGTGATCTCGCGCTCGAAGGGGTGCACCTGCGGGTGCCGCGCCGTGAGCGAGGGCAGCAGCGGCGTGTCGTAGTAGCCGATCGCATAGGATGCGACGAGCACGCGATGCTCCGTGTCGTCGAGCAGGAGACAGTAGGCCCGCAGCACGTCGCCGTCGGGCAGCGCGAAATAGTGGCCGATGTGGTAGCGTTCGTCGGCGAGGCGCTCGGCGAGGTCTTCGTAGAACTCGGCGTAGCCTGCGGTGGGAATCTCGTTCAGCGGCACGCACGCCGCGCGGTTGTCTGTGACGTAGTAGTGCATTATAGCGAGACGATTTGATCGATGAGTTGTTGCAGCAGCGCGGGCTGCCAGATGCCGACGACCATCGCCGCCGCCAGCAGCGAGAAGGCCGCCCACGACAGGGCGTTGCGCGCCGGAGCGGGGTGCAGAGAGTCCTGATTGGGCTGGTAGCAGAGTTTGACGATGCGGTAGCAGACCGAGTAGATGACGATGCAGAGCAGCAGAAGCACCGTGCCGGCCACCCACCACCGCCCGCCGGCGATCGTTTCGCGGAAGAGCATCACCTCCGAGACGAAGAACGGCGAGGGCGGAAAGGCCAGCAGCACGGCCATGCCGACGAGCAGTCCCACGGCTCCCGTGGGGTTGATGCGGATGTAGTCGCCGATGCGGTTGATGCGGTAGCCGTTGTAGATGCGCCGCACGACGGCCATTTGCAGGAAGAGGCTGCTCTTGACCAGCGTGTGGCAGACGACGTGGAACACCGCGGCCCAGACGCCGATGCCGCCGATGCCCAGTCCGATCGCGGCGATGCCCATGTTCTCGACCGTGGAGTAGGAGAGGAAGCGCTTGTAGTTGTTCGTGCGTCGCAGGAACAGCGCGCCCACGGCCAGCGAGAGGATGCCCGTCAGCAGCAGTACGTTGCGTACCCAGCCGATCGCTTCGGTCTGCTCCATGATGCGATAGACGCGGAAAACGGCCAGAAAGCCGGCGTTGACCAGCCCCGTCGAGATCAGCGCCGAGGCGGGTGCCGGCGCGGCGAAATTGGCGTCGACGCCGATCGTGTAGAGCGGGAAAATCTCCATCTTGCAGCTGTAACCGCAGAGGATCAGCAGAAAGGCGATTTTCAGGTAGAGCGGGTTGCCGCCGCCGACGCTGCGCGCCAGCTCCTCGTAACGCAGCGAACCGTCGCCCAGCGACGAGAGCAGCAGGATGCCCAGATAGGCCGTGGCGATGCCTACCGAGCAGACGAAGATGTATTTCCACGTCGCTTCGAGCGCCTGCGCCGTGCGGCGGTGGTAGACGATGCCGGCGGCGCAGAGGGTCGTGGCTTCGAGGAAGATCCACGTCACGGCGATGTTGCGGGCGAAGTACACGCCCGTGATGGCCGTGGTGAGCAGCATCAGCAGCGTGAAGTAGAGACGATACTCCTTGATCGGATTGTCGCGCAGGTAGACGCACGAGTGGACGAAGACGAAGGCCGAGACGACCGTCAGCAGCGCGAAGAAGAGCGTGCCTGCCGCGTCGAAGCGGAAGAACTGCGACGATACCTCGCCGTAGCCTTCGGCGACGATGTGAGCGACCAGCGACAGTTGGACGAGGTAGAAGGCGGCGCCCAGCCGTTTGACCGTGCGGCGCTGCCGGGCGAAGGCCGCGGCCAGGGCGATCAGTGCGGAGAGCAGAAAGTAGAGTGCGATCATACGAGGGTCAGTCTTTTACGTTGGTCAGCAGGTCGGTGTCGCCGATGCGGAAGCGGGCGCCGATCTTGGTGAGGAAGAGGCCGAGCATGAGGATCGAGATGAGGATGTCGAGCATGATCGCGATTTCGATCATCGAGGGCATTTCGACGCCGACGGCCATCGAGAAGAGGAAGACACCGTTTTCGATGACCAGAAATCCCACCATGTGCGAGAAGATGCGCGTGCGCACGACGATGAGGATCAGCCCGCTCAGCAGGGCGTAGAGCGCCACGCCGAAGAAGACCAGATTGATCGTCTCCTCGGCGATGCAGTAGGTGACCGAGATGCTCGCCACGAGTGCCGCGAGCGACAGCACCAGCGAGTTGAACTGCGAGGTGCCGGAGGCCGCGATGCGGTTGATCTTCGTGCGGCGGATCACGGCGAAGAGAATCGCCGGTACGACGATCGCCTTGAATAGGAGCGTCTCGGCCACGACGAAGAGCAGCGACCAGATTTCGATCTGTTGCAGGCGCACCAGCGCGATGGCCAGCAGCAGCCATCCCTGCAAGCCCACGAGCGAAGCATAGCTGCGGAACCGCTCCGTAATGGAGATGTAGACCAGCGAGACGACGTAGAGAAGTACGAGTGCGAGTATCATCGGATGTCGATATTGAGGTGCAGCAGCAGCGCCACGAAGAAGATCAGCGCGGCGAGTGCGGCGATGGTGAGCAGAAAGGTTGCGTTGCGCGAGAGTTTGTTGCGCGCCTGCGTCGATTCGACGACGCCGACGGCCAGGCCCGGCAGCAGCACGGCCAGCGGTGCGGCCCCCCACCAGTGCAGCGCGCCGCCCAGCAGCAGCGTGTCGGCGGCCAGCACGGCCAGCGCGGCGCCTTTGAGCCAGCCGGCGATCTGGATGAAGGCCAGGTCGATGCCGCAGTAGTCGAGGCACATCACTTCGTGGATCATCGTCAGTTCGAGGTGCGTGCGCGGATCGTCGACCGGAATGCGCCCCTGCTCGACGATGAAGATTTTGGTCAGCAGGTAACCCAGCAGCAACAGGATGATCGTGAAACGCACTTCGACGGGCGTCGCAGCCGAGAAGATCGCCGCGAAGGAGGTATGTCCCGTCATGAGCGCCAGCGTGGCTGTGGTGAGCAGCAGCGCGGGTTCGACCAGCGCGCCGTAGAGCGCTTCGCGGCTGGCACCCATGCCCTCGAACGAACTGCCCGTGTCCATGGCCGCCAGGATGAGCGTCGCGCGGCTCAGTGCGAGCAGGTAGATGAAGCAGACCAGATCGCCCGGGAACGAGACGACGGGCGGCAGGTCGCCTACCGGGATGAAGAGCAGCGCCGTGACGGCCGCCGCGAGGTAGAGGGCCGGTGCCGTGCGGAAGAGCGCCGAGGCGGTGGTCGAGTAGACGGCCCCCTTGCGCAGCAGCAGAGCCGTATTGTGGAGGTGCTGCGTGAAGCGCGGGCCGCGGCGGCCCGCCAGCCGTGCGCGCGTGCGGTTGACGACGCCCGTGATCGACAGGGCGACGGCGACGAGCAGCAGGATATTCAACAGCGTCGTCATCAGAGTAGGTTGAGGATGGAACATAGGAATACGAGCACGATGAAGAGCAGCGCGAAGAGGATATAGTGGTTGATCTTGCCCGTGCGCAGCCGCATGACGCGGGCGTTGAGCAGGCGGAGCGATTCGACCCACCATGCCGAGAAGAGCCGCGCGACGCGGTCTTTGCGGCGGATGTCGAAGTCGTGCGCCGAGGGGAAGATCTCCTGCTTGTCGACCGCTTTGCCCTCGACGACCTCCTCGGTGAAGGGGTGGACGATGCTTTCCAGCCCTTCGACGAACGATTCGCCCGTGTACTGCATACGGGTGTTGACGGCTGTGAAGCCGCAGCCCCACGTCGGCCCCGACGCGACGGTGCGGCGGCGCAGGGCGCGCCGTTTGGCGACGAGCAGCAGCGCGGTCGCGGCGATCAGCACGGCTGCGACGAGCGTGATCTGCGTGAGGCCCGCCCACAACGGCAGTTCGGCCGCCGGTTGCCGGCCGGCGCCGAGACCGGGCAGCAGCGTCGCGGCTACCTTCGTCAGCAGCGGCAGTACCGTCCACGGCAGCAGCCCGATGAAGAGGATGCCTGCGGCGGGCAGCGCCATGGCAGCGATGCGGTAGTTGTCCGCCTCGTGCATTTCGGCCACCTCGTGCGTGCGGGGCGCACCGAGGAAGACGATGCCGTAGAGTTTGGTGAAGGCGAACAGAGCCAGTCCGCCGATCAGGGCGAGCGCCGTGACGCCGGCTGCCGCCAACAGCACTTGCTGCCCTTCGGCGATGCTGCGGAACATGCCGGTGTAGATAATAAATTCCGAGACGAACCCGTTCAGAGGAGGCAGTGCGCAGATCGCCGCCGTGCCGGCCAGGAAGAGGATCGCCGTGACGGGCATCTGGCGCGCCACGCCGCCGAAGCGGTCGAGTGCGGTGGTATGCGTTTCGGCGTAGAGGTTGCCTGCGCCGAAGAAGAGCAGCGATTTGAAGAACGAGTGGTTGAGGGTGTGCAGCAGCGCGCCGGCCATGCCGCACAGGGCCACCGCGTCGTTGCCTGCGCTGCGTCCGAGCAGGGCTACGCCGATGGCGATGAAGATGATCCCGACGTTTTCGATCGAGGAGTAGGCCAGCAGCCGCTTGATGTCGTTCTGCATGGCGGCCAGTAGCACGCCCCACAGTCCCGTGACGATGCCTGCTCCCAGCAGGATGACGCCTGCCGTAGCGAGCGTTTCGCCGGCGGGAAGGTACATCGCCGTGCGCAGTACGCCGTAGACGCCCGTCTTGATCATCACGCCCGACATCAGTGCCGAGACGTGCGACGGGGCGGCTGGGTGCGCTTCGGGGAGCCAGACGTGCATGGGGAAGAGGCCGGCTTTCATGCCGAAGCCCGCGAGGAAGACGAGCAGCAGCGGCAGCGGGCGGTGTGCGGCGAAGTAGCCCGCCAGCGCGCCGAAATCGGCCGATCCCTCGGCGGCTTGCAGGACCACGAAGCCGATGAGCAGGGCGAAGAAACCGAGGTGCATCATCACCAGATAGGTCAGCGCGGCTTTGAGCACCTCCTTGCGTTCGGCGTCGAAGAGGATGAGCACGAACGACGAAAGGGTCATCAGCTCCCACCAGAAGAGGAACGTATAGCCGCCGCTGGCCGTGACGACGGCCGTCATCGAGAGCGACAGCAGCGTGAAGGCGAAGTAGTGCAGCGAGATGTGCGCCGCAGGTTTGCGGTCGAGGTAGCGGTCGACGTACCCCTTGGCGTAGAGTGCGGCGGCCACCGACCCCGCGGCGACGAGCAGCGTGAAGAGGGCCGAGAGCGCATCCATGCGCAGCGACTCCTCGCCGAAGAGCAGCGTGGGCAGCGACAGCCCCGCCGGCGGCAGGATGCCGGCGAGCGCTCCGACGGCCGCGGCGGTGCCACCGAGAGCGAACAGGACGACGAAGGCCAGCGCGACCCACGCCTTGCAGCGCAGGGGTGCGGCGAAAATTGCAGCGCCCGTCAGGGTCAGCAGGATAAGTGTGGCGATCAGCATGATTTATGCGGTTTGGTCGGGTGTGTGATTGCGTGTGGCAGCCATGACCGTCGCCACGACGGCGGCCGTTTCGGTGCGCAGCCGTTGCCGGCCGAGGGTGATCTCCTCGAAGCCCGCCCTCAGCGCGGCATCGATTTCAGCGGGCGAGAAGTCGCCTTCGGGGCCGATGAGCACCAGCAGGTTTTCGTGCGGGCGGAGCGTGTCGAACAGATGGCGTTTTTCCATACGGGGCGCGTCGCAGTGGGCGATCAGCCGCCGCCCGTCGAACGGCTCGGCGAGCAGGTCGGCCAGCGGGGTGAGCGGACGCAGCGCGGGACAGAAGGCTTTGAGCGACTGCTTCATGGCCGAAACGACGACCCGCTCGGCACGTTCGATTTTGAGCGCACGCCGCTCCGAACGTTCGCACAGGAGCGGGACGATCTCGCTCACGCCCACCTCGGTCGCCTTTTCGAGGAACCACTCGAAGCGTTCGATATTCTTGGTCGGCGCCACGGCCATCGTCAGGCGGTAGGGCATCCGTTCGTAGTCGGGGAAGCGCTCCACGACGCGCACTGAGCAGCGCCGGGCGTCCTCCTCGGCGATTTCGCACCGGTAGAGCGTTCCGCGCCCGTCGGTCAGATGGAGCGTGTCGCCCCGTCGGAGCCGCAGTACGCGGATGCAATGCTTCGACTCCTCTTCGCCCAACGTATAGCGGGGCGTCGTAAGGTCGGGTGCGTAAAATAGTTGCATGGCTCTGTAATAATTTTTAACTTTGCAAAGTTATAAAAAGATTGCCAATCGAATGGGACGTTTAGGACGATTGTTATTAATTTATTTTATTATTATGTCGCTTGCCGCCTGTCAGAAAAAGAAGGTCGAAACGGCCAACCCCTTTTTCGAGGAGTGGACGACGCCCTACGGCGTACCGCCTTTCGACCGGATACGGCCCGAACATTTCCTGCCGGCCTTCGAGCGGGGGATGTCGCTCCATAATGCCGAGATCGACGCGATCGTCGGCACGTCGGACGAACCGACCTTCGAGAATACGATCGCGGCCTACGATGCCTCGGGGCGGATGTTGCAGCGCACGTCGCTGATCTTCGAGATGCTGGCCGCTTCGGACGCGACGCCCGAGATGCAGGCCGTCGAGCAGGAGGCGATGCCGCTGCTGGCGGCCCATGCCGACGAGATCCGCATGAACGAACGGCTGTTCGGGCGGATCAAGGCTGTCTACGACCGGCGCGAGGCGCTGCCGCTCACGGCCGAGCAGCGGCGGTTGACGGAGAAGCTCTACCGCCGGTTCGTCCGGTCGGGCGCCCTGCTGGACGAGGCGGGCAAGCGCCGGCTCAAAGAGATCAACGGCGACTTGTCGCGGCTGTCGGTGAAGTACGGCAACAACCTGCTCCACGAGAACGATGCGTTCGGGTTGGAGCTGACGGCCGACCGCTTGGAGGGGCTGCCCAACGCCGTGCGCGAAGCGGCGCGGGAGAAGGCGCAGGCTGCGGGACTCGGCGACAAATCCTATCTTTTCACGCTCCACAAACCCAGTATGCTGCCCTTCCTGAGCTATGCCAAGGACCGCAAACTGCGCGAGGAGCTCTACACCGCCTACCTCGACCGCTGCAACCATGGCGACGAATACGACAACAAGGCGCTGGTGAACGACTACATCCGTCTGCGCACCGAGAAGGCGCACCTGTTGGGGTACGACTCCTACGCCGACTACGTGACTGCCGACCAGATGGCCGCGACGCCCGCTGCGGTCTATGCGTTGCTGGACGAGATATGGACGCCGGCGCTCGATCGGGCGAAGGAGGAGCTGGCGGCTATGGAAGAGATGTTGCGCGCCGACCACCCCGATGCGACCTTCGAGCCGTGGGACTGGTGGTACTATGCCGAGAAGGTGCGCCGCCGCGACTACGCGCTCGACGACGAGGCGCTGCGCCCCTATTTCACGCTCGAAAACGTGCAAGGCGGCATCTTCTTTCTGGCCAACAGGCTCTACGGTATCACCTTCCGGCCGATCGTCGCACCGCTCTACAATCCCGACTGCCTGGTCTACGAAGTGCTCGACGAGGACGAGAGCCATTTGGGCGTACTCTACTTCGACTACTACGTGCGCGAGGGCAAGAGCGGCGGCGCGTGGTGCGGGAACTTTACCGAACAGTATTACGAGAACGGCGAGCGTGTGGCGCCCGTCGTAGGGGTGGTGACCAACTACGCCCGTCCGACCCGTTCGACGCCGACGCTGCTCAATCTCGACGAGACGAAGACCCTCTTCCATGAATTCGGCCATGCGCTGCACAGCCTGTTCCGCAAGGTGGAGTACCGCGGGCTGGCCGACGTCGAGGGCGATTTCGTGGAGCTGCCGTCGCAGGTGATGGAGAACTGGGCCACCGAACCCGAGATGCTGGAACAATATGCGCTGCATTACCGCACCAACGACAAGATTCCGGAATCGCTCGTGCGGAAGATCCGTCGCAGCGCGCAGTTCAACCAGGGATTCGAGATGACCGAGCTGCTGGCCGCCGCCCTGTCGGACATGGACATCCATTCGCAGCGGGAGTATGCGCCGTTCGACGTCGATGCCTTCGAACGCGAAGCGCTCTATACGAAACGGGGGCTGATCCCGCAGATCGAACCGCGTTACCGCTACCCCTATTTCAGCCATATTTTCGACGGCGGCTATTCGGCGGGTTACTATTTCTATATCTGGGCGCAAGTGCTCGACAAGGATGCCTACGAGGCGTTCCGTCAGAGCGGCGACATCTTCAACCGCAAGATCGCCCGCGCTTTTCGCGAGAAGCTGCTCAGCCGCGGCGGCGAGGCCGACGGCATGACGCTCTACCGCGATTTCCGCGGTCAGGATCCCGACAAGGCGCCGTTGTTGAAGGCCTGCGGATTCTGGGTGGAGCCGGAGTCCGAAACCGACTCGCTGGCGGTCGTCCGTCCGGCTGCGGAGCGGCAGCTCATGCCGCCGGCGAACCTGCTCGAACTGCGCGATAAGCAAGAAAACCTCAAATAAGTACGTTACAATGAAAAAAATTCTGTCGTTTATGTCACTGACGCTTCTGGTCGCAGGGTGTGCCGATCGCACGATGCCCGTGGCCGACCTGCCCGAGATCGATACCTCGAATCCGCTGCTCGCGGAGTGGGAGACGCCCTATGCCACGCCCCCGTTCGAGCGGATCGAACTGAAAGATTACGAACCGGCGTTCGATGCGGCCATCGCCGTACAGCGGGCCGAGATCGAGGCCATCGTGAAGAATCCCGCCAAGCCTTCGTTCCACAATACGATCGTCGCTCTGGAACGTTCCGGCGAACTGCTTTCCCGAATCGAAGGGTTGTTCTACAACCTGCTCGAAGCCGATTCCAACGACGAGATGCAGCGCATCGCGCTCGACGTGCAGCCCAAGCTGACGGCGCTGAGCAACGACATCGCGCTCGATCCGGCGCTCTTCGCCCGTGTGAAGGCCGTCTACGAGAATCCCGGCTGGTTCCTTTCGAAGGAGGACAAACGGCTGTTGGAGAAGACCTACAAGAGCTTCGCCCGCAACGGTGCGGCGCTTCCGGCCGACAAGCAGGAGCTCTACCGGCAATATACGACCGAGTTGGGAGAGATGACGCTCAAATTCGGCCAGAATTCGCTGGCTGCGACCAACGCCTTCACGCTCAACATCACCGATCCCGAGCGGGTCGAAGAGCTGCCCGACTTCGTGAAAGAGGGGCTGGCGGCCGACGCCAAGGCGCGCGGCGAGAAGGGTTGGACGGTGACGTTGCAGTATCCGAGCTACGTCCCCTTCATGACCTATTCGTCGGACCGCGAGGCGAAGGAGCAGCTGTGGCGGGCGTCGAATGCGCGTGCGCTGGGCGGCGAGTTCGACAATTGCGAGAATATCCGCCGCATCGTCGATCTGCGCCGCCAGATCGCAGGTCTGCTGGGATATGAAACCTACGCCGACTATGTGCTCGAAGAGCGCATGGCCGAGAATACCGCTACGGTGAACGCCTTCTTGCAGGAGTTGCTCGACGAGACGATCGACTATGCGCGGGCCGACTATGCGATGATCAACGACTATGCCCATGCGCAGGGCTTCGAGGGCGATGTGATGCCGTGGGACTGGTCGTACTACGCCGAGAAGTACAAGAACGAGAAGTATGCGCTGAGCGACGAGCAGGTGAAGCCCTACTTCGAATTGGAGAAGGTGAAAAAAGGGGTCTTCCTGCTGGCCAACAAGCTCTATGGGCTGAATTTCGCCAGGCGCGACGACATCGCCGTCTATCATCCCGACGTGACGGCTTACGAGGTGACCGACGCGAAGGGCGACTTCGTAGCGGTGCTCTACCTCGATTTCTTCCCGCGTGCGTCGAAGCGCGCCGGTGCGTGGATGACCGAGTTCCGCGGTTCGAAGGTGGTAGAGGGCGTCGAGACGCGCCCGCTGGTGTCGCTGGTGATGAACTTCACCAAGCCGACCGAGACGAAACCTTCGCTGCTGACCTTCGACGAGGTGAACACCTTCCTCCACGAGTTCGGCCATTCGCTGCACGGCATGTTGGGCCAGGGTGAGTACGAGTCGCTGAACGGGACGAGCGTCTACCGCGATTTCGTGGAGCTGCCGTCGCAGATCATGGAGAACTGGGCCACCGAAAAGCAGTGGCTCGATCTGTGGGCCGAGCACTACGAGACGGGAGAGAAGATGCCCGCCGAACTGGTCGAGAAGATCGTCGCCGCGAAGAACTATCTGTCCGCTTACGCCAATGTGCGTCAGCTGTCGTTCGGTATGACCGATATGGCATGGCACACGCTCAAAGAGCCGTTCACGGGCGATGTCGAGGCCTTCGAGAAGCAGTCGATGGCACCTGCGCAGGTGTTGCCTGTCGTGGACGGTACGGCGATGAATCCCGCCTTCACTCATATTTTCTCCGGCGGCTATGCGGCCGGATACTACGGTTACAAGTGGGCCGAGGTGTTGGAAGCCGACGCCTTCAAGGCGTTCGAGGAGACGGGCAGCATTCTGGGCGGGCCGGCGGCCGATGCCTTCCGCAAGCACATTCTCACGCAGGGCGGGCACGAGCATCCGATGAAACTCTATGTCGCCTTCCGCGGCCACAAGCCCGAGACGAAGGCGCTGATCGAGAAGATGGGACTGACGAAGTGATCCGGCGGCGTCCGGATGAGGCGGAGCCGAATCCTGCGGGGTTCGGCTCCGTTTCGTTTTTTGGGAGGGGCGGGACGAATGTGACGGTTATCCGCAGTGAAACCCCTTCGCTTCCGGCGCATCTGCGCTTCGTTGCCGTCGGCCGGCAGCGTGCAGGGTCGGGGCGAAGCGCGGTTTGCTGCATGGGGCGGCGGCTTTCCTGCCGGCATCGTCCGTCGTGTCGCCGGTCGGCAGGAATCGGGGTCGGGATAAATTGCGGCCGAGCATATTTTTTCATTTCCGATAGGGTATTTCGCCGCGGAGGTGTTATTCTTAATAGTGAGGGCGGTTGCGGAGGCGGCGTATGGAATGCCCGATCCGCTCCGCAGTTCTCCTTTCGAACCGACCGAAATACGAATGCCTATGGAGTAGAACCGATTACAAAGGGCCGTGCCGACGGCTCGTCCGGCAGTACGAACGACTGCGACTTACCTTGAACCGAATATTCATCCGGATACGTGCCCGACGGAGATCGCGTCGGCGACGTGTTCCGAAAAACACAACCGAACGAATGAAGCGATTTATCCTGATCCTTTTCCTCCTGCTGGCCGCGCGCGAGATACGCGCCTTCGGGCTGGCCGGCCATGCGGCGATCGCCTGCATTGCCGAACATCATCTTACGCCGCGCGCCCGAGCCAACATCATGCGCTACACCGACCACCGTTCGATCGTCTACTACGCCTCGTGGATGGACGAGTGGCGCCGTTCGAAAGGCTATGAGTTCACGACGCACTGGCACGCCGGAACGGTCGATGCGGAGTTTCGCAGCACGCCGGCCGTGCGCGAGGCGTCGGGCGCGAAGGGCGACTGCGTCGTGGCCGTCGAACAATCGATTGCGCTGCTCTCCGAATATGACAAGCTCGACGACTCGACGGTATTGGTGCATATCAAATATCTGGTGCATCTGCTCGGCGACATGCACTGTCCGACGCATGTCTATTATTATCCCGACAACATGACGCTCGGAAAATTTCCGGTCAAGCTGCATGGCGTCGAGACCAACTACCACAAGATATGGGACGGACAGCTGCTCGACAGCCGCCATAAGTTCTGGGGATTCCAGGATTACCGTCATGCGCTGGACAACTACACCGACGAGGAGATCGCCCGTATGACGGAGGGGACGCCCGTCGAATGGTTCGAGGAGTCGGCGCGGCGCTGCCGCGAGATTTACGACTGGGTGCAGCCCGGCGACGAGCTGGGGCAGGAGTTCTACAATGCGCACGCCCCGTTCGCGGAGTATCAGCTCGTGCTGTCGGGGTATCGGCTGGCCAAGGTGCTCAACGCACTGTTCGACCGGTAGGCTCCAATGATGCCGATGAAAAGAGGAGAGCTGTCGGACAGCTCTCCTCTCTTCATCGGTCGCTTGTGTCGTTTCAGATTCTGTTCGGATCGTGCTTGTATTTGAATATGACTGCAAATACGATCGCTACGACGAGCGAGAACCCTGCGAACAGATACCATGAAAGCGGCCATCCGTAGTGGTTGACGACCCATCCGGCGAGATAGGAGCCGATTAGCGCGCCCAGACCGTTGGTCATGATCATGAATACGCCTTGTGCGCTCGAACGGATTGCCGCCGAGGTCTCCTTTTCGACGAATAGCGAACCGGAGATATTGAAGAAATCGAACGCCACGCCGTAGACGATCATCGAGAGAATGAACATCCAGACGCCCGGGCCGGGGTTGCCGGCGCCAAGCAATGCAAAACGCAATACCCATGCGAACATGGCGATCAGCATGACGCGCTTGATGCCGAACCGTTTGAGAAAGAATGGGATAAGCAGAATGCAGAGCGTTTCCGAGATCTGCGAGAGCGAGATCAGGATCGTGGAGTGTTCGACGCCGAAGGTGCCGAGGTATTTGGCGCCGTGGATGCCCGTGTCGCCGAAACTTTTGATGTATCCGTCGGCGAAGGCATTGGTGATCTGCAACGACATGCCCAGCAGCATGGAGAAGATGAAGAAGATGGCCATCTTGCGCTGTTTGAAGAGGGCGAAGGCGCGCAGCCCGAGCAGATCGACGATCGACTTGCCGCCTCCCGACCGGTTGATCGGGCAGTTCGGCAGCGTGAACGAGTAGAGACCCAATATGAGGCCCAAGGTCGCCGAGAAGTAGAGTTGGGTTGCACTCAGGCCCATCTTTCCGAGATCGACGACCCACATGGCACAGATGAATCCGACCGTGCCCCACACGCGGATGGGCGGGAAGTGGGTTACGGTATCCAGTCCTGCTTTTTCGAGGGCGTTGTAGGCGACCGAATTGGACAGTGCGATGGTGGGCATATAGAACATTACGCTCAGCAGGACGAGCGTGTAAAGCGAATTGTAGTCGGTTCGGGTGGCGGCGAGGGTGATGAATCCTGCGGCGAAGAGATGGCAGAGGCCCAAGAGACGTTGCGCCGGAATCCATCGGTCAGCGATGATTCCCATGACGGCCGGCATAAATAGCGAGGCGATTCCCATCGTGGCGAAGAAGCTGCCGATTTGCAGCCCGTCGAATTTCAGCGTGTTGCCGAGGTAGGCCCCCAGTGAGATCAGCCAAGCCCCCCAGACGGCGTACTGGAGGAAGTTCATCAGAGTCAGGCGGATTTTTGTATTCATCGTGTTGGTGTTCTAAAATGCGGTTCTTATCGTCCGGTTTCCGGTGTGCAGGAAAACGAGCGGAAACAAAATTAGAAAAATTTTTCGGATTTTTCTTGCACAAAGCAAAATTATGTGCTACTTTTGCATCACCAAACCTGAGGGAACGGCAATCGCAGCGTGCGTCGCACGATTTCGGGCCGACCGGAAGGGGCGGACACGTGGAACGGGTGGTTCCGTGGGACATTGAGCTATGGTGTAATGGTAACACAACAGATTCTGGTCCTGTTTTTCCTGGTTCGAGTCCGGGTAGCTCAACTCGAAGGCCGGTCAAGCATCGCTTGACCGGCCTTCATTTTTTAAGCGATCGCGCCGGATTTGTGCCTGTATGCAAAGAAGGTTCCCGTCTCTGTTGCGGATGAGTCCGGAGCGGTTCGTCGATCTCTTCCGAAAGGTGACGGCCGCTCCCCTGTTGCAGACGGCGCCGCGGGGAGGCTCCTGTGCGGAGGACGTGCCGGCACCGAGGGCCAGAAACAATACGAAGGTGGTGGACTTTTTCGTGATCCGCATGAGTCGAGATTCCGAAAATCGGGCAGGGAAACGCTTTTCCGCCCCGCCGGGTTCCGGGTTCAGGGTAGCCGGGCGTTTTCCGGCGATACTCCGTGCATCAATACATGTTGTCGTACATCGACTGGCTCTTGTCGTATTTGAGGTCGGCCAGCGATGCGGCCTTGACGCCGATGTTGAAGCTCCAACTGCGGTGGGCGCCGAACGGAATCCACGAGAAGGACATTTGCCAGCAGTGGAGGTCGCGCGAGATGCTGACCGACGAGGTGGTCAGCTTGTTCTCCTTGATGTCGTAACCGCCCTGGAACGTGATGCCCATCTTGGGCGTGAGGTTGACGCTGCCGTTGAACCCGATGTTCTGCGTGATGTTCTTGCGGTAGCCCGTCGTACCGTTGTTGACGTAGTTGATCGAGTAGGAGACCGTGTAGTTGAAGCCGAGGTTCCACGGCAGCGAGAAGTCGTAGTACGACTGCGCCATGTACTGCCTTCGCAGCACAGGATCGAGGATGCCGTAGGGGTCGTAGAAGGGGTTGGCGTATTCGGGCGGGACGCTGTTGATGTCGTTGATCGCGGGCGTGGAGTTATCCTGCCGCGATTTGAAGGTATAACCGAACGACCAGCCCGTCGAAACGATACGCCCCGGAAAGAAGAGTTTGTCGATGCGCCGTCCCTCGGGGGTGACCCTGTACGGGTCGAGCGTGGCGTTGAGCTGGATGCCGAAGTTTGTGCCGAAGACCGTCGTGCGGAACTGGATGGGAATGGTCGAGAGTTTCATCGAGTCGGCCAGGAAGTTGTACGAGGCGCTGACCGACAGGTTGTCGATCAGCTTGATCTTCTTGATGCCCGACGTGTCGCGCTTGGAGAGCACCTTCATCTCGAGCGTCTGCGACAGCGAGAAGTTCATCGACATGCTGCGGCCCGAACTGGGAACGCCGTAGGCATTGTCGGCGAAGGGCGAATAGACCTGGAACTTGCCGGTGGAGTCGGTCTGTACGGTTTTGTAGTAGCCGTATTTCTGATCCGAGAAGTCGGGGGCGTACGAAAAGCCGAACGACGGGGTGAGCGTGTGCCGGATCGCCTGTATCTTGCTGGTCTTTTTCTTGAACTGATACATGCCGTAGAGCGTCGTCGAGGCGCTCACCGAGGTGGTGTAGTTGTAGAGCCGGTAGAATCCGTATTCGGGATCGAGGTAGCGCACTTCGTTGGTCACGGGGCTCCATTCGCGCTCCTGCTTCTTGAAATACCACTTCTCGGTATAGTTGAACGACGGCGAGACGTTGATGTAGTTGAAGAGGTTGAACGAGGCCGTGACGGGTATCGAGTGCTCGATGCCGTTGCGCATGTTTTCGAGCGTCTGTTTGGTGAAGACCTCCGACTCGGTCGTGGAGACGGTGTTGGTCATCTTGCCCGTATACTGCATCGAAATCTTCTCGTACCACCGTGCCTTGCCCTGCGCCTCGCGCCGTTTGAAGGGGTAGAAGCGCGAGACGTTGAAGACGATGTTGGGCAGCGTCATCGAGATCGTGGAGTTCTGCGAGTTCTGCGACACGGCCATGTTCATCGAGAGCGAGAAAGGGGTTCCCGCCCAGTTCTTCGAGTAGGAGATCGTCGAGTTGGTCTGCGTCTGGAGAATGTCATTGATCGTCGTGGCCGCGTATTTGGAGTAACCGCTCGTGGCGAAGTTGACCGATGCGGAGAAGGTGGAGCCCGGGTTGGCCTTCGGATCCTGCGAGTGCGTCCATTGTAGGCGGAAGGTGTTCTGTTTGAGGAAGTCGGGTTCGCCCTTCTCGCCGGTGCGGATGCTCGAGAACTGGGCGTTGAGGTTGCCCGTGTACTTGTAGCGTTTGATGTAGCGCGATGCGGCGGCTCCCTCCCACGATCCGAGCGTGTAGATGCCCGCCGTGAGGGCGAGGTCCATGTGTTGGCTGAGGGTGAAGTAGTAACCGAAATCGCGGAAGAAGAAGCCGCGCTGGCCGTCCTCGCCGTAGGTCGGCATCAGGAATCCCGACTTGGGACCCGAACTGATCGGGAAGAAGCCCTCCGGAATACCGAGGAAATAGATCGGTACGTCCTCCATGACCAGGTAGGCGGGGCCGGTGACCACCTTCTTGCCCGGAATCACCTTCGCCTTGGTCATGGCCAGATAGAAGTGGGGGTGATCCGTCTGGTCGCAGGTGGTGTATTTGCCGCCCTCGATGTTGATGTTGTTGTCGGGCATCTTCTTCACGCTGCCGCCGATGAGCCATCCGTCGCCCTCCTGCGTCGCCACGCCCTTGATCTTGGCCTTGCCCGACTTGAAATTGTAGGTGATGGTGTCCATCTTGTAGGGCGAGGCCGAACCTTCGGTGAATTCGGGGCGGGTGACCGTGGGCTGCCCTTCCAGCGTGTCGGGCTTCCCGTAGGCGTAAATCTCCCGGGTGTCCATGTTGACGCGCATGAAGTCGGCTTTGAGGTTCATGTCCTGGTAGTTGATGTCGCCCTCGTTGTAGATGTAGACCATCTTGTTGCGGATGTCGTAGACCAGCGAGTCGGTGTTCTTGCCGTTCATGATGTCTTCGAGGAAGGCTCCGCCCTCCTTTTTGCGGCGCGTGGTGTCGCGTTGGAGCGAATCGGACGGCACCCGCAGCGAGTCGGGCGGCAGGAGCGAATCCGCCTGCAACACGAGCGTATCGGAGACGACGGGCGGCTCCTGGGCTTCGGCGGCCTGCTTCATGCGGCGGCGTTCGCGCCGCGAGAGGCGCTGCGCCCTGCGGTCGTTGTCGGTCGATCCGCTGTCGGCAACGGCGACGTCCGTCTCTGCGGGACGTTGTATCGCGGCGTGGGGGGCAAAGCCGAAAACCATCTCCGTGAAGAGAACGACGACGAACGCCGCAGCGAGATATTTTAATGAAAATCGCTTCAAAATTCCAAAAAAATTCATACCTTTGCCGACGAGTCGGCAAAACCGCCGGAATCGGGCCTTCGTGATTGTCTGAGGCCGATTTTGCATCCGACAAAGATAGGTAAAAAATTAGAGAAACACCATAGTTAATCCCACTTTTGCCATGCGGCGTCTGGTTTTCATCATATCGCTTTGCGTATGCTTCGCACTGAGTGCGAACGGAGCCGGAGCGGAAAATATTGCGCGCGGGGTACGGGTTATCGTCATCGATGCGGGCCACGGCGGGCCGAAATTTCCCGGAGCGCACTATCGCGGAATCTACGAGAAGGATCTCAACCTGAAAGTGGCGCTCAAACTGGGCGCGCTCATCGAGCGGGAACTTCCCGAAGTGAAGGTGGTCTACACCCGCAAGACCGACAAGCAGTTTTCCGAGTCGCTGACCAAGGATTTGCAGGCGCGGGCCGACATCGCCAACAAGGCCGAGGGCGACCTGTTCTTTTCGATTCACACCAACGCGGCGCCCACCGCGGCGGCGCGGGGCGTCGAGACGCTCATCATGGGCGAAAGCCCGCTCGAACAGCGCATCAACGACGAGGTGCTCTTCGCCAACAACAAGGAGGAGTTCATCGACATGAGCGACCAGCGCACGGCGGCGATCGTGCGGGCCTATATCTCCAATCTGCGTTTCACCTACGGCGAGTACAGCGAGGCGATGGCGCGGCTGTTGGAGAAGAACTACAAGCAGGCGGGGCGGTACGTGCGCAAGACCAAACCCCAACTGCTCAAAGTACTCTATGCGACCAACATGCCGGGCGTGCTGACCGAAATCGGTTTCATGTCCAATCCCGAAGAACTGCGCTACATGTGTTCCGAGAAGGGACAGAACGAGATCGCCCGTTCGCTGTTCAACGCCGTGAAGGACTATGTGAATTTCGTGCGGGGTATGCAATTGGTCGAAGAGTGTGACGACGCCACGACGCAGGCGCCGGTCGAACCGGCGCCCGTTGTGTCCGAACCCGCTCCGCAGCCTGCGAAGGCCGCTGCTGCGAAGAAGCCGTCGAGCGGCTATACGATTCAGATTCTTGCCAGCACCAAGCGTCTGAAATCCAATGACTGGCAATTCAAGAGCTACAAGAACAAGGTGATCGAGCTGCGTTCCGCGGGCCGCTACCGTTATAAGTATTGTGTGGGTCGTTACGCGACGCAGGCCGAAGCCAAACGTGCGCTGTCGCAGGTGAAGAAGAGCTTCGGCGACGCTTACATCGTGCGTTACGAAGGCGATGCGATCGCCCGATAAACATTCCGAATTATGAGACGAGAGGTAAAGATAGGCGTGTTCGCCGTCGTCATGCTGGGCTGCCTGTGGGGCGGCATCCGCTTTCTGAGCGGCATCGATATTTTCAGCCGCAACATTCCCTATTATGTGGCTTATCCGGAGATCAGCGGGATCCAGACCGCCACGCCCGTCACCATTCAGGGCGTGAAGGTCGGGACGGTCACCGCGATCGGCTTCGATCCTTCGGTGAGCCGCGACGTCGTGTTGCAGCTCACCGTGCGGCGCTCCTTCCGGATTCCGCGCGACTCCAAGGCGCGCATTTACAGCGACGGTTTCATGGGCGGCAAGGCGATCGCCATCGAGATGGGCGACAGCCCGCAGCTGTTGTCGAAGGGCGACACGCTCGTGGCGGCCGAGACGCGCGACATGCTGGCGGCGGCCGGAACCGAACTGGCCGACGTGAAGGAGCGTCTGACGCGGGTGATGGACAACCTGTCGGTCACGCTCGAAAGCGTCAACGCCGTGCTGAAAGACAACAAGGGAAATATCGACGGGACGCTGACGCACCTGAACTCGATTTCGGGCAATATGGACGCCGTGCTGGCGGCCGAAAAGGGCAGTTTGCGGACGGCGATCGACAACATCGGCAAGTTTTCGACCGCGCTGGGCGAGAACTCCGAGCGCTTCTCGTCGATGATCGCCAATCTGGACCGGTTCTCGCAGCAGCTGACCGAGGCCGACATCGACTCGCTGTCGCTCGGTCTGCGCACGACGCTGGGCGAATTGAATCGGACCGTGGCCCGCATCAACGAGGGGAAAGGCACGGTGGGTCGATTGATGAACGATCCGCGGCTCTACGAGTCGTTGGAGACGGCGAGCGCCAATCTGGCGGCGTTGCTCGAAGATTTGAAGGCTCACCCCAAACGGTATGTTCATTTCTCGCTCTTCGGTCGCAAGGACAAGGGCGAGAAGGTGAAAACAAAAGAGGCGGCGATCTCGGCGGGCGACTCGCTGCCGGCGGCCCGATAGCGCGGTGCTGTCGTTACAAGAGGCTATCGGACGATGATTTATCCTGCGAATTTCGAAGAGAAAATAGGTTTCGACCGCATCCGTGAGCAGGTGACGGCGCTCTGTTCCACCCCTTCGGCGAAAGCGAAGCTGGCGGAGGAGGGTTTCTCGACCTCGGCCGATGAGATCGAACGCCGCCTGTCGCTGATGAACGAAATGCGTTCGCTGCTGATGCTCGAACGCGACTTTCCCGACGGCGACTATCCCGATCCTGCGCCGCTGGTGGCTAAAATCCGGGTCGAAGGGAGTTATCTGCTCGCTGCCGAAGCGGATCAGCTGCGCAAGGCGCTCGTTACCGTCGGGGCGATCGCGGAGTTCATCCTGGGGCGGGGCGGGGCACGCTATCCGCGCCTTTGGGAGTTGAGCCGCCGCGTGACGCTCTTTCCCGAAATCGTGCGGGCGATCGATGCTATTCTCGACGACCGCGGCGAGGTGAAGGACAGCGCTTCGCCCGAATTGCAGCAGGTGCGCCGCGCCATCCGCGAACGCGAGGGGCAGGCCGCCAAGCGGTTGCAGCAGGTGTTGCAGCGCGCCAAGCAGGCCGGTATCGTCGATGCCGACGCCGTGCTGTCGGTGCGTGACGGGCGGCCGGTGATTCCCGTCGCAGCGGCCAATAAACGCAAATTGCAGGGTTTCATCCACGACGAGTCGGCCACGGGCCGGACGTTCTATGTCGAGCCGGTCGAGGTGGTCGAGATCAACAACGAGCTCAAAGAGTTGGAGTATGCCGAGCGGCGCGAGGTAGTCAAGGTGTTGAGCGCCTTCACCGAGTCGATCCGTCCCGATGCGGAGGCGATCGCCGATGCGGGCGACTACCTTTCGTCTGTCGACATGATTCGCGCCAAGGCGCGCTGGGCGCTTGCCAACGACGCCGGCAAGCCGATCCTTTCGACGGACGACCGGCTGGAACTGCGCACGGCGCGCCATCCGCTGTTGCAGCAGACGCTGCGGGCGCAGGGCCGCGAGATCGTGCCGCTCGATCTTGCGCTGGACCGCCGCAAACATATCCTCGTGATTTCGGGCCCCAACGCGGGCGGCAAGTCGGTCTGCCTGAAAACGACGGGACTCATGCAGTACCTGTTCCAGTGCGGCTATCCCGTTCCGGCATCGGAGGTCTCGGAGCTGCCCGTCTTCCGGTCGATCTTCATCGACATCGGCGACGAGCAGTCGATCGACGACGACCTGTCGACCTATTCGTCGCACCTGCGCAACATGAAAAACATGCTGGCCGGTGCCTCCGACCGCACGCTGGTGCTTATCGACGAGTTTGGTTCGGGTACCGAGCCGACGATCGGCGGCGCCATCGCCGAGGCGATTCTCGAACGGCTGCTCGAACGCGGCTGTTACGGGGTCGTGACGACGCACTACGCCAACATCAAATATTTCGCCTCGAACGCCGAAGGGGTCGCTAACGGCGCGATGCTCTTCGACGTGCAGCGGATCCGTCCGCTGTTCAAACTCGAAATCGGCAAGCCCGGCAGTTCGTTCGCCGTGGAGATCGCCCGCAAGATCGGCCTTCCGGAGGAGATCATCCGTGCGGCGAGCGACAAGGCGGGTTCGGATCATATCAACCTCGAACGGCAGCTGCGCGAGATCGCCCGCGACAAACGCTACTGGGAGCAGAAGCGCGACCGCATCCGCCTGACCGACCGCAAGATCGAGGAGCTGGAACAGAGCTATGCCGCGCAACTGGCGCGTATCCGTCAGGAGCGGAGCGAGATTCTGCGTGCGGCCAAGGCCGAAGTGCGGGAGTTAATGGCTGAGGCCAACCGTCGCATCGAGCAGACGATCAAGGAGATCCGCGAGGCGCAGGCCGAGCGTGAAATGACGCGGTTCATCCGGCGCGATCTCGACGCCTTCAAGGAGCGGGTCGAGCAGGCGGATGCCGTCGACGCGGAGAAGGCGGCCCGCATCGAACGCGAAATGGAGAAGTTGCGGCGCCGCCGCGAACGCCGCGAGGAGCGTCGCCGCCAGCCCGTTGCGGCGGGCGACGCGCAGCCCGTCGTCGCGCCGCCGCGCGAAATCGAGGTCGGCTCGAAGGTGGTGCTCGAAGGGCAGCAGACGCCCGGCGTGGTGCAGTCGCTCAAAGGCGACAAGGTGCAGGTGGCCTTCGGCCAGTTGTTGACGACGGTCGATCGCAAACGTTTGCGCGTGGTGTCGAACAGTGAATACCGCGAGGCGACGCGTCCCGTGACGGCGCGTACGGTGGTGTCGGTCGACGTGGCGGCACGCAAACTCAATTTCAAGGATCATATCGACGTGCGGGGGATGCGTGCTTCGGAAGCGGTCGAGGCCGTGCAGAGCTTCATCGACGATGCGCTGATGGTGGGTGTCGGTTCGGTGACGATCCTCCACGGCAAGGGGACGGGAGCGCTCAAAGAGGAGATCCGCCGTTACCTGCGCACGGTGCCGGACATCGCCGGCGTCGCCGACGAACATGCCGACCGCGGCGGCGCGGGCATTACGGTCGTCACGTTCGGGAGCGAATGAGCCGTGCGGACGGGATGCCGACGGCGGAGCGGCCGTACGGTCGGCTCCGGCGGACAGAGAGAGAAACGGAGGAAAGATGAACTATACGTTAAGCGAAATAGCCCGTATCTGCGGGGGAACCTTCATCGGTGAGAACCGGCGCGTGACGGAAGTGGTGACCGACAGCCGGAGTTGCGGTATGCCGGCTGCGCCGCTCTTCGTCGCAATGTGCGGCGCGCGGCACGATTCGCACGATTTCGTCGACGGGATGTATGCTCGCGGTGTGCGGGCGTTTCTGGTCGAACGTCCGCTCGACGAGCGCGACGGGGCGGGGTATGTCGTCGTCGGCAATGCGATCGACGCCCTGCAACGGCTGGCCGCCGACTGGCGCCGCCGTTTCGGCGGTACGGTGGTGGGGATCACCGGCTCGAACGGCAAGACGGTCGTCAAGGAGTGGATCGCCCAGACGGCGCCCGACGGCGTGAAGCTGTTCCGCTCGCCCCGCAGCTACAATTCGCAGCTGGGTGCGGCGTTGTCGCTGCTGATGATCGAGGGCGACGAACGGTTCGCGCTGATCGAGGCGGGTATCTCGCAGCCGGGCGAAATGGCCCGGCTGGAACGGATGATCTCCCCCGACGTCGTGCTCTTCACTTCGCTGGGCGACGCGCATCAGGAGCATTTCGCGTCGGTGGAGGAGAAGTGCGCCGAGAAACTGTTGCTGGCGCTTCATGCACCGAAAATCATCTATCACAGCGCCTACGAGCCGCTGGCTTCGATGCTGCGCGAGGTCTATGCCGCGGGGCACGAACTCCACGATGCGGCGGCGGAGGCGGGCGGCGGACTGGCCGACGCGGCTTCGGAGCGCAATTCGCAGCTGGTGGCGGCCTTCTGGCGGGTGGCGGGGAAGCCGGCGCCCGATTTCGGGCGGTTGCAGCGCGTGGCGATGCGGCTCGAAGTGAAAGAGGGGATCAACGACTCGCTGCTGGTCGACGACGCCTACAATTCCGACATCAATTCGCTGGCCATCGCGCTGGACTATCTGCACGGCGTGGCGGCGGGACGGCCCACGACGCTGATCCTGTCCGACATCCTGCAAAGCGGTATGGACGACGACGAACTCTATGCGCGCGTGGCGGCGATGGTCGCGGCGGCGGGCGTGGGGCGATTCGTCGGCATCGGCCCGAAGTTGCAGGCGCAGGCGGAGCGTTTCGTCTGCGACAAGGCCTTCTATGCCTCGACCGACGACTATCTGCGGCGCATCGACCGCGCCGACATCGCGGGACGCGCCGTGTTGCTCAAAGGCAACCGCGACAGCCGGTTCGAGAAGCTGGAACATGCGCTCTCGCGCAAGAGCCACACGACGGTGCTCGAAGTCGATCTGGATGCCATGACCCACAACCTGAACTATTTCCGGTCGCATTTGCGGCCGGGCGTGCGGCTCGTGGCGATGGTCAAGGCCGCGAGCTACGGAGCCGGCGATTTCGAGGTTGCGCAGCTGTTGCAGCATCAGGGTGTCGACTATCTGGCCGTGGCGTTCGCCGACGAGGGTGTGTTGTTGCGCGAGCGGGGCATCACGATGCCCGTCGTGGTACTCAACGCCGATGCCGACAGTTTCGACGCGATGGCGGCCAACCGGCTCGAACCGGAGATTTACAGCCTGCGGTCGCTCCATGAGTTCGCTGCGGCGGTCGAACGTTACGGCGAACAGCGTTATCCGATCCACGTCAAGCTCGATACGGGAATGCATCGTCTGGGCTTCGTGGAGGAGGAGTTGCCTGCGCTGCTCGATGCGCTCGCCCGTTGCGGGCGGACGGTGCGTGTGGCGAGCGTCTTCGCGCACCTCTGTACGTCGGACGATCCCGCGCAGGACGATTTCACGCGGTTGCAGATCGCGCGTTTCGACCGCATGAGCAGCCGCATCGCGGAGGCGTTGCCCTATCCCGTCCTGCGTCATACGGCCAATTCGGCCGCGATCGAGCGTTTTCCCGAAGCGCAGTACGACATGTGCCGGTTGGGGCTGGGGCTTTACGGCTTCGGATTCGAGCACAACGCGGCGCTGCGTCCCGTCTCGACGCTGCGCACCCGCATCGTGCAGATCAAGCGGCTGGCTCCGACGGAGACGGTGGGCTACGGCCGTGCGGGGGTGTTGTCGCGGCCGACGGTGACGGCCACCGTGCCGATCGGCTATGCCGACGGACTGGATCGCCATCTGGGTTGCGGTGCCTGGTCGATGCGTGTGAAGGGCCGGCCGGCGCCGATCGTGGGGCGCGTCTGCATGGACAGCTGCATGATCGACGTCACCGACATCGACGGGGTCGCCGAGGGTGACGAAGCGGTGGTCTTCTCGCCTGCGGCGGGCAATACGCCCGAGGCGATGGCCGAGGTGCTCGGCACGATTCCCTATGAAATACTCACGTCGGTCGCAGGCCGCGTGAAACGGATTTATCTCAAAGAATAGTCGTCTGTCATGCCCGGAACGCTCTACCTGATTCCCTGTCCGATCGCCGAAGAGGGCGACGTGTGGGACGTGCTGCCTGCCGCCAACCGTGCGGTGATGGCCTCGCTGGATTACTTCATCGTCGAAAATACCCGTTCGGCGCGGCGTTTTCTGTCGAAGGCGAAGTTGGGAAGGCCGATCGAGGAGTTGGAGTTCAGGGAGCTGAACGAGCATACGGTCGCAGGCCGCGAGGTGGAGGAGCTGGTGGCGCCGATTGCGGCGGGCCGTTCGGCAGGCGTCATCTCGGAGGCGGGCGTGCCGGGCGTGGCCGATCCGGGGGCGCTGGTGGTGGCGTTGTGCCACCGGCGCGGCATCCGCGTCGTGCCGCTGGTGGGCCCTTCGTCGATTCTGCTGGCGATGATGGCTTCGGGACTCAACGGGCAGTCGTTCGCCTTCAACGGCTACCTGCCCGTCAAACCCGACGAACGGGCACGGGCGATCCGCGCTTTCGAGCGGCGCGCCCGCGAGGGACAGGCGCAGCTCTTCATTGAGACGCCTTACCGCAACGTGAAGCTGGCCGAACAACTCTTGCAGCTCTGCGCGCCGCAGACGATGCTGACCGTCGCCTGCGACCTTACCGCACCGGGGGAGACGATCCTCACGCGCAGCGTCGCCGACTGGCGGCGGTCGCGGCTGCCGGAGCTGAACAGGCGTCCGGCGATCTTCATTCTGGGGTAGCCGGCGCTTGGTATACAATTTGCGCGATAGAGAAGAACCGAAATACAAAACAAAGAGATATGAAAAAGGAAGAGATTTACAATGAGGCGATTGGCGGTGACGAGGGCTTTGCTCCGGGCGAAGGATACCCTTCGTGCGACGGCCAGCCGTGCGCCAATGTGTCAGGCGACGACGGCGTGGCTACTGACACAATGACAGACGCGACGCCGACGGGCGACGAGGGACCGTCGGACGGTGCCGCTTCGGGCGAGACCGGCGAGGAGTCGGGTGTCGAAGCGGGCGGCAGCGAGCAGCTGGCGCCCGAATTGGAGCGTCGGATCGCCGAATGGCAGGACAAATACCTGCGTTTGCAGGCCGAATTCGACAACTATCGCAAGCGTACGCTGCGCGAGAAGATGGAGTTGGTCGAACGGGGCGGGGCGGACGTAATCAAGGCGATGCTGCCCGTGGCCGACGATATGGATCGTGCGGTGGAGGCGATGGCGGGAAGCGACGACATCGAGGCGCTGCGCGCAGGCGTCGGGTTGATCGCGCAGAAGTTTCACGAAGTGCTCCGCTCGTGCGGCGTGAGCGAGATCGAAGCCAAGGGGCTCGAACTGGACACCGATCACCACGAGGCGGTGGCGCGATTTCAGGCCGGCGAAGAGCAGCGCGGCAAGATTGTCGACGTGGTGCAGAAAGGCTATCGGTTGCGTGACAAGGTGCTTCGTTTCGCGAAGGTCGTCGTAGGCGAGTAGGCCGCGCCGTCGAAACTGGATAAATGAAGAATGGAATCGGGGTAGAATCCGAAGATTATGGCAGAAAAACGCGATTATTACGAGGTGTTGGGCGTCGGGAAGAACGCCAACGCCGATGAGATAAAGAAGGCCTACCGCAAGGCGGCCATCAAGTATCATCCCGACAAGAATCCGGGAGACAAGGAGGCCGAGGAGAAATTCAAGGAGGCCGCCGAGGCATACGACGTGTTGTCGAACCCCGACAAGCGCGCCCGTTACGACCAGTTCGGTCATGCGGGAATGAGCGGTGCGGCGGGTGCCGGCGGCGGATTCGGCGGCTTTTCGGGCGGCGGATTCTCGATGGAGGACATCTTCTCGCAGTTCGGCGATATTTTCGGCGGTCATTTCAGCGGCGGCTTTTCGGGCTTTTCGGGGAGCGGCCGCGGGCAGCGCAGCCAGCGGGTCAACAAGGGTTCCGATCTGCGCGTGCGCGTGAAACTGACGTTGGCCGAAATCGCCAAAGGAACCACCAAGAAGCTCAAGATTTCGAAGCTCGTCGCCTGCGACAAATGCGGCGGATCGGGCGCCAAGGATTCCAACGCCTATTCGACCTGCCCGACCTGTAACGGATCGGGGTACGTGACCCGCGTGGAGAATACCTTTTTCGGACGGATGCAGACGCAGAGCGTCTGCCCTACCTGCGGCGGTACGGGCAAGGTCATCACCTCCAAGTGCGACAAGTGCGGCGGCGAAGGCGTCGTGCGCGGCGAGGAGGTCGTCGAGATACGCATTCCGGCCGGCGTGGGCGAAGGAATGGTGCTGACCGTCGCCGGCAAAGGCAATGCCGCGCGTCAGGGCGGCGTGAACGGCGATCTACTGGTAGTGATCGACGAGGAGCGCAACCCCGAACTGGTACGCGACGGCAACGATCTGATCCACAACCTCAATATTACCGTTCCGACGGCATTGCTCGGCGGTTCGGTGGAGATTCCTACGGTCGACGGCCGTGTGAAGATCAAGATCGACCCCGGTACGCACGCCGGCAAGGTCCTCCGTCTGCGCGGGAAGGGACTGCCCGACGTCAACGGCTACGGGACGGGCGATTTGCTGGTGGTAGTCGACATCACCGTTCCGGCCAAACTCTCCGCCGAGGAGAAGCGCCTTGTCGAACAGTTGGCCGGGCAACCGTCGTTCGCAAAGGCGGAATCGGTCAAGAACCAGAACATCTTCGAGCGGATGAAGAACTTTTTCCAGTAAAAATTCGTAACTTCGCCCAAAACACGAGTCGCCATGTTAGGTTTTTCGCCCTTTAAGAAACACGCCAACAAGTTCAACTATATTCCGCGTTACTACGATCCCGAAGAGGAGCGTCGGGCGCAGCGTCGTGCCGAGCTGCTCGGCGAGAGTCCCGAGCATGCCAAGCACGAGTATGTGCCCGGGCAGTATGTGCGCACGGCCCGCACGGCGCGTGCCGCACGGCGCGAGGCGGAGCGCAGCACGCGTTCGAAGCGGCGTTTCGGTGTGCTGCTCACGGGCATCGTGGTGCTTTTGCTCTTCTTCGTGGTGATCTATCCCAAGTTGACGTCGATGATGCGGCGGGGTGTGGCGCCGGCTGTCCCGGCTGCGGTCGAATCGCGGGCTGCCGCCTCCGACCTCGACCAGTCGGGCATCAGCGACGTGGAGTGGCAGCAGATGCCGATCACGGTGGTACCTAACGACTACGAGGGGCGATAGAAGCGTATGGCCGACCGAATCAAACTCCTGCCCGACGTCGTAGCCAACCAGATCGCCGCAGGCGAAGTGGTCAACCGTCCGTCGTCGGTGGTGAAGGAGATGATGGAGAATGCGATCGACGCCGGTGCGCATACCGTGACGGTCAATGCGCGCGACGGCGGCCGCGAGTTGATCCAGATCGTCGACGACGGATGCGGCATGTCGCCGATGGATGCTCGCATGGCCTTCGACCGTCATGCCACGAGCAAGATCGCTTCGGTCGAGGACATCTATGCGCTCCATACGTTCGGTTTCCGCGGCGAGGCGCTCGCTTCGATCGCGGCCGTCGCGCAGGTCGAACTGCGCACGCGGCAGGAGGGCGACGAGGTGGGTACGCAGACGTCGGTCAACGGCGGCAAGTTCCAGAGCCAGGAGCCGGTGATGTGTCCCGCGGGATCGCAGTTCTACGTGCGCAACCTGTTTTACAACGTACCGGCGCGACGGCGGTTTTTGGAGAAGAGCACCGCGTCTTCGAAACAGATCAAGGCCGAATTCCAGCGCGTGGCGCTGTGCAATCCCGCCGTGGCGTTCGAGTTGTACGACAATGATGTTCCCGTATACCGTCTGCAACCGACTTCGCTGGCCGGGCGGATCGTCGACGTGGTGGGTCGCCATATCAAACCCAATCTGCTGGAGGTTGCGGCCGACACGTCGATCGTTCGTGTCTACGGGTTCGTGGGGCGTCCGGCGGCGGCCAAAAAGAGCAATGCCGAGCAGTACTTCTTCGTCAACGGACGCTATTTCAGCGACCAGTACTTGCGCAAGGCGGTGCTGAAAGCTTATGAAAAGCTGATTCCCGATACCTGTTTCCCCTCCTATTTCCTCTTCCTTACGATCGATCCCGAACGGATCGACGTCAATGTCCATCCCCAGAAAATCGAGGTGAAGTTCGACGACAAGGAGGCCGTGTGGGAGATCATCCACGCCGCCGTGCGCAACACGCTGGGCAAGACCGGCGCCGTGCCGATGATGGATTTCACGGCCGAGGGGCGCATCGAGATTCCCGTAGCGCGGCAGGGCGCCGTCTACGACGAACCGGCGGCGATGGTCAACGAACATTACAATCCCTTTGCCGAGGGGTATGTCGCCGAGGGGGCCGATGAGCAGTGCGGGGATGTCGAGGAGTTCCCCGGCGAGGATTTCACGGAGTTTCCGGGGCCGACACCCCGCGGCGGCCGGACGGCCGCAGGAGGGGATGTCGGGGCGTCGCGCAGAGGTGCGGCGCCGCACCCTGCGTTCGATCCGGTGGGGGAATATCTCCTTTCCGATCGGGAGGGTGGTTACGACGAGGTGCCCTCGTCGGCGGTCGCGCCGGACGATGCGGCCGTCCCGTTCGCGGGAATGGCTGATGTGCCGTCGTCGCTGGGCGGCGGAGCGGTCGTCGCGGAGGATGATGCGCAGCGGAGCGTGCTGGAATACGTCTCTTCGGAGGATGCGGCCGTACAACAGCAGTTGATCGAGACGCCTGCGGCGGAGTTCCGCAGCGTGACGCCGGTGGCGCCCGGATACGTCGTGGCGATGCTGGGCGGTGTGCTCGTGGTCGTCGATTTGAAGCGGGCGCAGGAGCGGCTGCTTTACGAATACTATCTGTTGATGCTCACCAACGGCTCGGCCGTGAGCGAGCAATTGCTGTTCCCCGAACGGCTGGTGCTATCGCACGACGAATACGAGTTGCTCGGCCAGTATGCCGCCGAGTTCGCCGCCGTCGGATTCGACATCGAACGCGTGGGCGACGGGGCGATAGACGTGAAGGGGACGCCGGCCGACATGCCGTCGGATACGATCGACGAGCTGATTTACCAGCTGTTGCAGACCTTTGCGCACGTATCGGCGGCCGACCTGCGCAGACAGCGGATCGCCGCCGAACTGGCCCGCAGCGGGGCGCGTCCCATGGGGAGCTGTACTTCGCAGGAGGAGGCCGAGCGGCTGCTCGGACGATTGCAGGAGGCGGGCGACCGCTGTTTCTCGCCTGCCGGGAAGCCGATTCTGGCCGAAATCACGCTCGACGAGTTGCGTGCGAAACTTCGGTAGAATATGCGCCGTTTGCGGGAAAAACGCTACCTTTGTGAATGAATAGGCGACGTCGGAGGATGTGTCCGATGTCCGTAAAACAACGAAAGACAATGAACAGCAGTTATTTCTCGACGCCTCCGGTGGTGAAGAACCTGATAATCATCAACAGCCTCGCGTTTCTGGGAGTCTGGCTCATCCCCTCGCTCAATCAGTTTATGGGACAGTACGGCGTGCTCTACTGGTTCGGGAGCCCCTATTACCACTCCTACCAGTTCGTCACCTACATGTTTCTTCATGCCAGCCTGGAACATCTGTTTTTCAATATGTTCGCACTGTGGATGTTCGGCCGTACGCTGGAATACGCGCTCGGCTCGAAGCGCTTTCTGATTTACTACATGGTCTGCGGCGTGGGGGCCGCGCTGGTGCAGATGGGAGTGGCGGGGCTGACGGGCGAGTTCGGCATTCAGTTGCTGGGAGCATCGGGCGCCGTAATGGGATTGCTGCTGGCTTTCGGTGTGCTGTGGCCCAATTCGATCATCATGCTGCTTATCCCGCCCATTCCGCTCAAAGCCAAGTGGTTCGTTATTATCTATGCGGCGATCGAACTGTTGTTGGGATGGACCGGACGCGATCCCGGAGTTGCGCATTTCGCCCATATCGGCGGTATGCTGTGGGGACTGGGACTGCTCTATTACTGGCGCCGCAAGGGAATCATCCGTTTCTGATTCGGAGCCATGGAGCGCTGGGTATACGATTCCGACAGCGGCCGTCCCGGCCGGCGGCGCGGCCTCTTCGTCTGGCTGCTCGACGCGGCATTCGCGGTGGTGACGGCGCTGGTGGCGCTGCTGTTGCTCTTCATGTATCTGGCGCCCTATGTTTCGCCCGATGCGTCGTGGGTCTTTTCCGTGCTGGGGCTCGTCGCGCCGGTAATCTATGTATCGGGGCTCGTGCTCTTCCTCTACTGGGTGATCCGCTGGCGGTGGGGCTATGCTTCGCCGATGCTCGTGCTGCTGCTCCTGGGGGTGCCGAAAATATCGCTTTATTATAAGATCGATACGCTGCGCCACTACGGTGAACCGGTCTACGACCGCTCGGCGTTGAAGGTCATGGCCTACAACGTGCGGATGTTCTACGGCGACGACGGCAGGAGCACGGTCGATTCGCTGGCGGCGTTCGTGAACCGATACGATCCCGATATTCTCTGTATCGAAGAGTTCAGCGACCTGGCACGCGGTGCGACGATGCGTTTCGATTCGCTGATCGCTCCGGGATACCGTCGGGCGGTCTATTCGCGCGACGGCGAGGGGACGGCCGGCGTCGCGCTTGCCGTCTATTCGAAACTGCGTATCCTCGCATCGGGCGCCGTCGATTGTGTCAACGATGTTGATACGACCCGTGCGACGGCCGTCTGGGCCGATCTGCGCCTCGACCGCGATACGGTGCGTGTCTTCTGCAACCACCTGCGTTCGACCCATATCAAATCTTCCGACAGCGACTACCTGATGAACTACCGTTTTCTGACCGATACGGCCAGCCATGAGAAACTGCACAGCATCCTGAGCCGTCTGCGTTACAACAGCATCTCGCGTTCGCATCAGGTCGACTCGCTGTCGCAGTTGATCGCGGCCACGCCCCACGCGCGTATCGTGTGCGGCGATTTCAACGATACACCCCTGTCCTACACCTACCGCCTCATGTCGCGCGGATTGCAGGACGCTTTCCGCGAGAAGGGACGGGGATTCTCGCATACCTATCGGGGATTCTACAATACGTTCCGCATCGATTACGTGCTGGTTTCCGACGATTTCGAGGTGCTTTCGTACGAGGTGCCGTCCGTCGAGTTTTCGGATCACCACCCCGTTTTCGTCCGGCTCAAATACAATTCGCAACGACAATGATACTGGATTCGCTCGAAAACCGTGCGCGTTACTACGCACTCAATCCCCGCCTCGAAAAGGCGTTCGACTACCTGCTCTCCACCGATCTCGGCGCGTTGCCGGCGGGCCGGCACGCGATCGACGGCGACGATGTCTTCATCAACGTGATGGACGTCGATCTGAAACGACCGGCCGACGCCAAACTGGAAATTCATGACCGTTACCTCGACATTCAGGTGCTCGTAAGGGGCGAACGCGAAGCCTTCGGGTGGAGCCAGCGCGACCGTGTGACCCGTCCGCTCGGCGCGTTCGACGTGCAGAAGGACATCCGGTTTTACGACGACGTGCCGCAGACCTACTACGAGGTGACGCCCGGCCAGTTCACGCTGCTTTTTCCCGAAGATGCGCACGCCCCGATGGTGGGCGAGGGGACGATCCGCAAGGTGATCGTCAAGGTGCGCGTCTGAGGTTCCCGGGGCCGTTCGGCTCCGGACGATTCCCTGTTTTATGGCCGGCTGGAACCTGTGGCACGGGTGCCGCAAAGTGAGCGAGGGATGCCGTCGCTGCTATGTCTACCGTCAGGATGCGCGGTGGGAGCAGGACGCTTCGCAGGTGCGCAGGACGGCGGCCTTCGACCTTCCCGTGCGGCGCGACCGGACGGGACGTTACAAGATTCCTCCCGGCCAGACGGTCTATACCTGTTTCACCTCCGATTTTTTCATCGAGGAGGCCGACGCGTGGCGCGGCGAAGCGTGGGCGATGATCCGCGAGCGGAGCGACTGTACCTTCCTGATGATTACCAAGCGCATCGATCGCGTCGCGGCCTGCCTGCCGGCGGACTGGGGCGAAGGCTGGCCGCACGTGGTGCTGTGCTGTACCTGCGAGACGCAGGAGCGCGCCGACTATCGGCTGCCGATCTACCTCTCGCTGCCGTTGTGCCGCCGCGAGGTGATCTGCGAACCGCTGCTCGAACGCCTCGACCTGAGCCGCTACCTCGCCGAGGGGCGGATCGATTCGGTGTCGTGCGGGGGCGAGTCGGGCGATGACGCGCGTGTGTGCGATTTCGATTGGGTACTCGACCTGAGGCGACAGTGCGTCGATGCGGGTGTCGCGTTCCGCTTCCGGCAGACCGGTGCGCGGCTGCGCAAGGAGGGGCGCATCTACCGTATCCGGCGGCAATTCCAGCATTCGCAGGCCCGCAGGGCGGGCGTGGATTTCATCGTTGAGGGCTGAATCCGCTTGTGAGAGCAATTCGCCGCACGGGTGCGGTTGCCGCCCGACGCGCGAATCGATATCTTATTGGAGCAGATACACCGCCGCCGTGCGCGAGGTGTTGTAGATGCTGATCGCGGGCGAGGTCGTGCCGTCGCCGTTGTCTGCGGGCGAAGAGAAGTGTTCGCTGCCGATGCGGGCGCGTTCGGTGCCGCCGAAACGGCGTTCGTCGGTCGAGAGGATCAACTCGTAGCGTCCGGCTTCGCGCACTCGGCAGCGGTAGTCGGGGATCGATGCTGCCGGATGCCAGTTGAAGACGAAGACGAGCCGCCCGTGCGAAAAGGCGATCGTCTGGTTGCGGTCGTCCATTTGCAGGCAGTAGGGATAGCTGTCGCGCAATATGCCGTAGCGTTTGACCAGCGCGAGCATTGCCCGGTCGAATGCCCCCAGCCACGAGTAACGCAGCAGACCGTCCTCGGCGAGCGACCACTGCCGGCGGGCGTGGGCGTAGCTCCAACCGTTGCCTTCGCGCGGGAAGTCGATCCATTCGGGGTGTCCGAATTCGTTGCCCATGAAGTTGAGATAGGCGTCGCCGCCGGTCGAGACGGTCATTAGCCGGATCATCTTGTGCAGCGCCATGCCGCGGTCGATCGTGAGGTTTTCCGACGCACGATCCATGTGGGTGTACATCTCCTTGTCCATGAGCCGGAAGGCGATCGTCTTGTCGCCCACGAGGGCCTGGTCGTGCGATTCGGCGTAGGCGACGGTCTTGACGCCCGGCAGGCGGTCGGTCATCACCGACCACATCTCGCGGATATCCCACTGTTCGTCGGGTACCTCTTCGATCTGCTTGATCCAATAGTCGGGAATCGCCATGCCGAGCCGGTAGTCGAACCCGACGCCTCCCTCCTCCTGCGGGAAGCAGATGCCCGGCATTCCGCTCACGTCTTCGGCGATCGTGACGCAGGAGGGACGCAGGTCGTGGGCGAGCCGGTTGGCCAGCGAGAGATAGGTGATCGCCCCTTCGTTGACCCCTTCGTCGAAATAGCGGTCGCGGCTGTCGAAGGCGACGTAGCCGTGGTGGTGATAGAGCATCGACGTGACGCCGTCGAAGCGGAACCCGTCGAAACGGTACTCTTCGAGCCAGTATTTGATGTTCGACAGCAGAAAATGTTCGACCTGCGGTTTTCCGTAGTCGAAGAGTTTCGAGTCCCAGTGCGGCTGGTCGCCGGCGGGGCCTGCGGGCGAGTAGAGGTGGTCGGTGCCGTCCAGTTCGTTGATTCCTTCGTTGAGGTTGCGGACATAGTGCGAGTGGACGAGATCCATGATGACGGCCAGGCCCAGCTCGTGTGCACGGCGAATCAATCCTTTCAGTTCTTCGGGCGTTCCGAAGCGCGACGACGGTGCGAAAAGGCTCGATACGTGGTAGCCGAACGAACCGTAGTAGGGGTGCTCGGCTACGGCCATCAACTGCACGGTGTTGTAGCCGTCGCGCGCGATGACGGGCAGAATCCGGTCGGCGAATTCGCGGTAGGTGCCCACGCCGGGCCGTTCCTGCGCCATGCCCACGTGGGCTTCGTAGATGAGCAGTTCGTCATGGCGGGCGATGTCGAACGTGTCGTCCGACCAGTCGAAGGGACGCGGAATCCAGAACTGCGCCGTGAAGTCCTTCGTCCGCTCGTCCTGCACTACGCGCGTGGCGTAGGCCGGAATCCGGTCGAGCCAGCCGTTGCGGCCGTGGACGTGGATCTTGTAGAGCGATCCGTGCCGGAGCCGGTGGCCGTACATGGCCTCGGGCAGGAAGATGCTCCACACCCCCTGAGCGTCTTTGTCCAGACGCAGTTCGGTGCGTTGCCAGCCGTTGAAGTCGCCGAACAGGTAAACGTCGCAGGCGCCGGGCAGCCATTCGCGGAACCACCACCCTTCGAGCGTGGAGTCGTACTGCCAGCCGAAATACCGGTGGCCGTTGGCGTAGTCGACGAGCGATCCCGCCGTGCGGCGTATCTCGTCGAGCCGCTTCTCGTAGGCTTCGTGACGGGCGAGGAGTTGCCCTTCGACGGGACGGAGCCATTCGTCGCGTTCGACCATTTTCAGACGGTGTGAGTTTTCCATAAGGCGACGTTTTCGTGGTACGGTTATTCCCCAAATATACAAAAATTTTGCGATTCCGGCCTTCCGGAACGGAAAGTTCCGGTTCGGCGTGCGGAAAACGCCGGCAGGCGGTCGTCGTCCGCACCGAAGGTTCGCGGTACCGTTGCGAACAACCCCGGCCTTCAAAGGCCGGGGCTGCGGACGGATTATCGTCGGAAGGGTTCGAGCGCTGCGGTCCGATTGCGGGGACGTTCCTGCCCGGCGAGTGCTTCGGGGAGTCGCCGCCGATGGACATAGCGTTTGCGTTTCCACTCCGGTGCGTTGTGCAACAGCGATCCGATCAGAGCCTTCAACGCTTCGGATGCCTGCGGCGGCATGTCGGGGACGTCGCTCACGTCCTTGCGCAGCGCGCTGAGGTAGCTCTTGTAGGAAATTCCCCAGATGCGGTGTGCAAGGTCGTACCAGATCCGGTAGTGACAGCGGCGCAGGTTGCCCTTCTCGTAGAAAAGCGCATCGAATTGCTGGATCGCCTTGTCGCGAAAGCGATGATGGTGATTGGAATAACACATAATGTGAAAAATTAATGATTTTACGGCATATGCCGCAGGTAAGTTAGGCATCGGTTTGGAACTCGATTCCGGATTGGAGGGCGATAGTGCCGGATAAATGGTCGATTCGGCTGGAAACGGTCGAAAGGTGCGGCGTCCGAAACCTGCGTGTCCGTCCGGATCGAATCCGAACGAGCCGGTCTCCCGCTCCGGATCCGTCGGATTCCGACGGGATTCCGTTCGTACGGGGACCTTCCGGAAGATCGCCGACGAACGGAATCGGGTAGGCCGCCGTCCTGCCCTGCGGGGTCGCATCCCGTTCGTAACAAGGGCGGCATGGTGAATCCGGTCGTGCTTTTTTCGCCTGCGGAGGTCTCTTTTTCTGAATTTTTTGCTATATTTGTCGGCAATGAAAATTCCGCACGAGATTCAAATAACCAAAAAATAATCCGCTCTATGTTTAAAGGACAACCCAAAGGGCTGTACGCGCTGGCGCTCGCCAATACCGGCGAGCGGTTCGGCTACTACACCATGCTGGCCGTCTTCGCGCTCTTCCTGCGTGCCAACTTCGGTTTGGAGGCCGGTGTGGCGGGAGCCATTTACAGTACGTTCCTCGGCCTCGTCTATTTCATGCCGCTCGTCGGCGGTGTTCTGGCCGACAAGTTCGGCTACGGAAAGATGGTGACCATCGGTATTACCGTGATGTTTGCCGGCTATCTGTTGCTCTCGCTTCCGCTTGGCAGCGACACGCTGGCGATGATCGGCATGTTGTCAGCCTTGATTTTCATCAGTGTCGGCACAGGGCTTTTCAAGGGCAACCTGCAAGTGATGGTCGGCAATCTCTACGACGATCCGAAGTATGCCTCGAAGCGCGACGAGGCTTTTTCGATCTTCTACATGGCCATCAACGTGGGGGCCCTCTTCGCTCCGACGGCCGCCGTCGAGATCAAGGAGTGGGCTGAGACGAGCCTCGGGTTCTCGTCGAACGACGCCTACCACTTCTCGTTCGCCGTGGCGTGCGTGGCGCTTATCATCTCAATGGGGATTTATTACACCTTCCGCTCCTCCTTCCGCCACATCGAGGGCGGCAAGAGCAAGAGCGGCGAGAAGGCCGTGGCAGAGAAAAAACTTTCGGCTGGCGAGATGCGCCAGCGTATCATCGCCCTCTGCCTCGTTTTCGCCGTGGTGATTTTCTTCTGGATGGCTTTCCACCAGAATGGGCTGACACTGACCTACTTCGCCAATGAGTTCAACGAAAAGAGCTCGGAGGGTTTCCAGAGCATGTTTTTCAGCGTGTGGAACCTCGTGCTGATCATCATCGGGGTCTACGCTCTCTTCTCGCTCTTTCAGTCCGAGACGACCCGAGGCCGCGTCGTTGCCGGCAGCATCGTGGCGGGCGTGGTGGCTGTCCTCTATTATAAATATCTGAATCTGAACGGACCTGTTGCCGTTTCGGCCCCGATCTTCCAGCAGTTCAATCCTTTCTATGTCGTAGCGCTCACGCCGGTTTCGATAGCTATCTTCTCGGCACTGGCCCGCAGGGGCAAGGAACCTTCGGCGCCGCGTAAGATCGCCTACGGGATGCTGGTGGCTTCGGCGGGGTTCGCCATCATGGCCGTCGGTTCGCTCGGATTGCTCACGCCCGATGCGCAGGAAGCGGCTGTGGAGGCTGGCGAGCAAGTGCCGCTCGTCTCGTCGAACTGGCTCATCTCGACCTATCTCGTGTTGACTTTCGCCGAACTGTTGCTTTCACCGATGGGTATTTCGTTCGTCTCGAAAGTGGCGCCTCCCCAATATAAGGGGATGATGATGGGTGGCTGGTTCGGTGCTACGGCCATCGGCAATCTGCTCGTAGCCGTCGGCGGGTTCCTTTGGGGCGGAATTCCTCTGTGGGCCGTCTGGACGGTATTCATCGTCCTCTGTCTCCTCTCTGCGGTCTTTATGTTCTCGATGATGAAGAAACTCGAGAGCGTCACGACAGACGCATAGGACTCCGTGCGGTGCACGCGATATATCCGTGAAAACGGCAGACCTTCGGGTCTGCTGTTTTTGTTGCAGGCGGTCGTCGCCCTTCCTTGTGCGCGTGCGGGCGGCGGTCTGGCTGTGCAGGGGAGGCGGTGCTGGGTGGAACGGGTTGAGGATGTGCGGACTGACGTTCGTAACCGGCCGAAAATCTGAACAATCCCGGAAATCCGGTCTTTTTTGCTTTTTCGAGGAAGGCGGTGACGGTTCTGCGATTTTTTCTCTATATTTGTACATGGCGGGAATGAATCCCGATGGTTCCGGGCCGCGGCGGAGATCGGCGGCCGGACGGCAACGGTTGAAAACAAATCCTCTTGTGCGATGAAATGGTGGCTCAAATGTATGCGTAACTACGTCAATTTCCGCGGGCGCGCCCGCCGGCGGGAGTTCTGGATGTTTACGCTGTTCAACACGCTCGTCTATCTGTTGCTTCTGGCGGTCGGTCTCGTCCTGCTCGGAGCGGTGATCTATAAGAGCGTTGCCGAAGGCGGGGATGCGGCGGAGCATGCGACGGCCTATACGTTGGCTGTCGCCGGGTCGCTCCTGCTCGTGTACGGCTGGATGCTCGCCACCTTCCTGCCCGGGTTGGCCGTGCGGGTGCGTCGGCTGCACGACATCGGGCTGAGCGGCAAATGGCTGCTGGGCTACTATGCGCTTTATTGGGTCTGCTTTTATTGGATGTCGACATCGTATATGCAATTTGCCGAGGACGGTGCTTTGGAAGGTCTGTCTGGACAGCAGTCAGCTGCGGCGATCTGGATCGTAGTGCGGCCGATGCTGCTGGCATTGGCGCTGTTGTCGGCGGCAGGTATCGCGGCGATGTGCATCGGTTCCGAGAAAGGGGAGAATCGGTATGGCGCCGATCCCACGGCGGAGATTCCGGCGGCGGACGCAGGGGATGCGGAGTGTGTTACGGATCGTTTAACTTAAAATCGATAGCTTATGAAATGGTGGTTGACTTGTATTAGGAAGTATGTGACTTTCGAGGGCCGTGCGCGCCGCAAGGAGTACTGGATGTTCACGTTGTTCAATGTGGTTTTCGTGGTCGTGACGATGCTGCTCGATATTCTGCTTTTCGGGGCGACTCCCGACAATCCGACGTCGCCGCGCTATCTGACGACGCTTTACGGGCTCTTCGTTTTTCTGCCGACATTGACAGTGGTGGTACGCCGTCTGCACGATATCGGTCGCAGCGGCTGGTGGCTGGCCGGCTACTACGGCGTGGCGTTCGTCTGTACGATCCTGATGATGATCGGCAGCGTGCTGATGCTGGGCGGAAAGGGCAGCGGAATGGCGTTGACGGGGGTCGGATTCGCAGTGCTGATGATCACTGCCGTCTGGATGATCGTCTGGATGTGTTTCGATTCGCAGGCGGGCGAGAACAAGTACGGCCCCAACCCCAAGCAGATCGCCGCTCCGGTCGAATCCGCGGCGCCTGCCGCCGCTGCCGAGCCGTCGGAGCCGGAGACTCCGAAAGCGGAGTAACCGGATTCCGTCGGCGGATTTGCGTCGTTCCCGCGCGGAACGACGCTCTTTTTTTCTACTTTTGCGGAGATGAATGTGAATGAAGAGTTGATCCGGTATGTCGAACGCGAGATTCTGCCTCGTTACGATGCGTTCGATCGGGCGCACCGGCGCGACCATGCGCTGACGGTGATCGCTGCGAGCCTGCGTTTGGCTCGATATTACGAGGTGAATCCCGATATGGTCTATGCCGTGGCGGCCTACCACGATACGGGGCTGCGGGAGGGGCGCGAGCGGCACCACGAGGCGTCGGCGCGCATCGTGCGCGGGGATCGGAACCTGCGGCGCTGGTTCACGGAGGCGGAGGTGGCGACGATCGCCGAGGCGGCGGAGGATCACCGCGCGTCGTCGGGACGTCCGCCCCGAACGATCTATGGCCGTATCGTGGCCGAAGCCGATCGGGTGATCGACTGTGAAACGACATTGCGGCGGACGGTGCAGTACGGGTTGGAACACGCTCCCGAACTCGATCGGGAGGGGCAGTTCGCCCGTTTTGCCGAACATCTGCGGACGAAGTACGGCGAAGGCGGGTATTTGCGTCTGTGGCTGCCCGAATCGGAAAACGCCTCCCGTCTGGACGAGTTGCGTGCCGTTATCCGCGACGACCGGCAGTTGCGTGTGCGGTTCGACGAACTCTACGACGACGAACTTCGCCGCGAGGCGTGACCGCTGCCGTTTCCCGATTTTTCATACTCCTTTTTTGCGGTATATCGTCGTTCCGGATGACGCTTCACCGCCCGCCGGAGCCTGTGTCTGTATACGGGGCGGAATAACGGAGACAGGGTTGGGCGGGGATGAATTGCCTGATGGAATTCTTTCGTTCGGGGTCGTGTCTTTTCAGAAGCTCCTTTTAGGCGGCCGGACGTGGTATGAAGAGCGAGTTGTCGCAGATATAATATCTGATAGTGCGACGTGAAAATATGGCTTCTGCCTTTTTTAAATATCTGAAATATAGCATATTGATCCTGAAATAAGCCGAATCGGAGAGTTCTTCCGGAAAATTCATCGCAAAAAAGAGAAAACTATTTTTGTTTTTTTAGTTTTCTTGTCTACCTTTGCTGCCGTACCAGTGAGGAGATGAGTATGCAACGTGAGACCATTATTCAATTGGCGGCCGAAATGTTTGTCGGACAAGGCATCAAGGCGGTGCGGATGGACGATATCGCCCGTCATATAGGCGTCTCGAAACGGACGATTTACGAACAGTTCGGCGACAAGGAGGAGTTGCTCTACCAGTGTCTGAGCTATTATGTGCGCGAGCAGGACCGGCGGCACGCCGAGTTGGGTGCACAGGCGAAGAACGTGCTCGAAGCGATGCTGCTGGTCTTCGGCGACGTAATGGATAAGGCGGAGATAAGCCACCGGCTGCAAAGCAACCTGCGGCGGTTCTATCCCAAAGTCTACGAGCGACTCGTCGCCGAACGCCGCAACCGGGACGGGTTGGAGCAGTTCAAGATCGCACTGTCGCGCGGCGTGGAGGAAGGCTATTTCCAGGGAATCGTCAACTTCGATCTGGCCATTACGCTGCTGCGTTATTCGGTCGAGGGGTTGATCGTGCGCAAGGACGTGTTGCTGTCGCACAACATGTCGACGAACGAGGCGCTGGTGTTTCTGGTCGTGAATTTCCTGCGGGGTATTTCGACCGAAAAGGGGATGCGCCTGATCGACGATTTCCTCGAAAAACAGAACGGAAAGAAATAACTTACAGATGAGAAGAACGGGTATGAAGCGATTGATTTTAGCACTGACTTTCGGTGCGTTTGCAGCGGGAAGCGCCTCGGCGCAGCTCCGGTTGACGCTGGACGACGCGATCCAGATGGCCCTCAGCGAGAACCCCACGATCAAGGTGGCCGATCTCGACGTGGAGCGCTACGATTACGTGAAGAAGGAGACGCGCGGCAATCTGCTGCCGTCGCTGTCGGCGAGCGGGGAGTACACCCGCGCGATCGAAAAGTCGACGATGCGCGGCGGCATCTCGTTCGGCGCCGACAATACCTTTACCGGTACGGCCAGCCTCTCGGTGCCGCTCTTCGCGCCGGCAGTCTATCGGACGTTGAAGCTGAACCGCACGCAGATCGCATCGGCCGTCGAGGCGGCGCGGTCGTCGCGCATTACGCTGGTGGCCGAGGTGAAAAAGGCCTTCTACAATATCCTGCTGGCCGAACAGTCGCTGGCGACACTCGAAGAGTCGCGTGCGACGATCCAGCGCACGGTGGACGATACGAAGGTGAAGTTCGAACAGGGCGTGGCCTCGGAGTACGACTACCTGACGGCGCAGGTGGAGCTGAGCAATCTGCTTCCAACCATTACGCAGACGAAGAATTCGATTCGGGTGGCCATGCTGCAACTCAAAATGTACCTGTCGGTTCCCGAGGCGTTGTCGATCGAGCTGGTCGGCAACCTCGACGAGATGAAAGACGTCGTTCTCGCGGGCGGCGAAACGCTCTCGACCGACGTGTCGCGGAACAGCGATCTGCGCGCATTGGATATTCAGGCCGAAATGCTCCGCTACCAGTTGAAAACGACCAATGCCGCCCGTATCCCGACCGTCGCGGCGTTCGGTTCGGCGACCATTACCGGTAACGACATGGAGGATTTCCGCAAAATGGTGAGCGGGGGTGCCGAAGCGGGTATGGGCGAGGCCGTAGCCGATCTGAACAGCAGCAAGTATTTCTGGACGCATCCGATTTCGGTCGGCGTCCAGATCTCGATTCCGATCTTTTCAGGGTTGAAGAACAGCTATAAGTCCCGTCAGGTGAAGAATCAGATCGAGCAGCTCGATTTGCAGCGCGACTATGCGCAGCGCCAGACGACGGTCGCCGTGGAGTCGGCGATCAACAACCTGCTGACAGCGCGCGAGACGATGCTGGCGCAGGCGCGGACGATGGCACAGGCCGACAAAGCCTACCATATCTCCGACACGCGGTTCCGTGCGGGCGCAGGCACGATTCTCGAACTCAATTCGGCACAGCTCAACCGTACGCAGGCGCATTTGAATTATTCGCAGGCGATCTACGACTACCTCTCCGCGCAGGCCGACTACGATCGGATCGTCGGCAGGGAGGTAGGCGGAAACTGACGGTTCGAAAGTCGAAAATAAGAATATAACGGATAGAGAAGTATGAAAAGAGTTTTGGTGATGTTGGTTGCGGCGGCTATGGCTGCATCCTGCACGGGCAAGAAACAGGCCGAATCGACGGCCTCCGACGAGAAAGTGTTGACGAAGACGGTGCCCGCCGCGCTTCGGGTGATCGAACAGAACGAGGTCTATACCTCCGAGATCGAGCCTTATAAGGAGAACGATATTACCCCTGCGGTTTCGGGCGTGCATATCGACCGGATTCTGGTCGACGTGGGTTCGCGCGTGAAGGCGGGGCAGCTGCTCGTGACGCTCGATCCGACGCAGTACAACCAGCAGCGGTTGCAGTACCAGACTGCGCTCGACGACTACAACCGGCTGGTTCCGGTCTATGAGGCCGGCGGCATCTCGGCACAGCAGCTCGAACAGACCAAGGCTGCGCTCGACGTGCAGAAGGAGGTGCTCGACAACCTGAAAAAGAACATCGAGATGCGTTCGCCCATTGCGGGCGTCGTGACGGCGCGCAACTACGAAGCGGGCAACCTGTTCACGGGGACGCCGGTGCTGCACGTCATGCAGATCAATCCGTTGAAGATCATCGCCAACATTCAGGAGCAGTACTATCCTGCCGTGAAGCTGGGGATGCCTGTCGAGATCCGCACCGATATTTTCCCCGGCGAAGTGTTCGCGGGCAAGGTGTCGCTGATCTATCCGGCGCTCGACGCTTCGACGCGGACCTTCACCGTCGAGGTGACCGTTCCCAACGGCAACGAGAAGCTGCGTCCGGGCATGTTCGCCCGTTCGACCTTCAACATGGGCGACAAGGAGGGGATCATGGTGCCCGACGTAGCCGTGCTGAAACAGGTGGGTTCGTCCGAGCGTTACCTCTATGTGGTCAAGGACGGCAAGGCCGAACGCCGCAGCGTGAAGGTCGGCCGCCAGATCGGCAGCGACGTGGACATTCTGTCGGGTGTCGCCGATGGCGAGCAGATCGCCGTGACGGCGCTTTCACGACTGGCCGACGGCGTCGAAGTGGAGGTGAAAGAGTAATTTTAGCACGAATCGAACATGAAAATATACGAAACAGCGGTTCGAAAACCGATTTCGACCATTCTGATCTTCGTCGGCGTCATCGTCTTCGGCCTATTTTCGCTGAACAACCTCGCCGTCGATCAATATCCCGATATCGAGATCCCGCAGATCGCCGTCATTACGTCCTATGCGGGGGCCAATGCGGCCGATATCGAGACCAATATCACCCGTGTGTTGGAGGACAACCTCAACACGGTGGAGAACCTCAAGAAGATGACTTCGAAGTCGTCGGACAACTTCTCGATGATTACGCTCGAATTCGAGTACGGCTCCGATCTGACGGAGGCGGCCAATGACATCCGCGATGCCGTGAGCCGCACGCAGTCGCTGCTGCCCGACGACGTAGATTACCCGACGATATTCAAGTTCTCGTCGTCGATGATTCCGGTCATGATGCTCGCCGTCACGGCCGATGAGAGCTATCCGGCGCTGAACAAGATTCTCGACGACAAGCTGGTCAACGACCTCAACCGCATCAACGGCGTGGGATCGGTGTCGGTCATGGGCGTTCCCGAACGCGAGGTGCAGGTCAATGTCGATCCCAAGAAGATCGAAGCCTACGGGTTGTCGGTCGAGCAGATCGGCAGCATCATCGCCGCCGAGAACGTCAACATCCCGAGCGGTACGATCGATATCGGCAACAACACCTTCAATATCAAGGCCGACGGCGAGTTCTCCGACGCCTCGACGCAGTTGGGCAAGGTGGTGCTTTCGAACCGCAACGGCCGCAAGGTGCTGCTGAACGATGTGGCCGAGATCCGCGATACGCTCGAAAAGGCGACGATGGACGAGCGCGTGAACGGCCAGCTGGGCGTGCGCGTAATCATCCAGAAACAGTCGGGCGCCAATACCGTCGACATCGTGCACGAGGTGCAGAGGCGTCTGCCGGCGATCGCCGCCTCGCTGCCGGGCGACGTCGACATCGAGCTGATCTACGAGGGTTCGCAGGAGATCACCGACGCGATCGGGTCGCTGTCGGAGACGATCATGTACGCCTTTATCTTCGTGGTGCTCGTGGTGATGATCTTTTTGGGCCGCTGGCGGGCGACGTTCATCATCTGTCTGACGATCCCCGTCTCGCTGATCTGTTCGTTCATCTACCTCTATGCCGTCGGATCGACGCTCAACATCATTTCGCTGTCGTCGCTGTCGATCGCCATCGGCATGGTGGTGGACGATGCCATCGTGGTGCTGGAAAATATCACGACCCATATCGAACGCGGTTCGCAGCCGAAAGAGGCCGCGATCTACGCCACCAACGAGGTGTGGCTGTCGGTAATCGCCACCACGCTGGTGACGGTGGCCGTGTTCCTGCCGCTGACGCTGGTGTCGGGCCTTTCGGGCATCATGTTCCGCGAGTTAGGCTGGATCGTATCGATCGTGGTGAGCGTTTCGACGGCGGCGGCCATTTCGCTGACCCCGATGTTGTCGGCCTACATCCTGCACAAGGAGGGCGGCGAACACGACTACAAGGGTCTCGGCATCGTCTACAAGCCGATCGATCGGGCGCTCACGTGGCTCGACGGCGCCTATGCACGTATGCTGGCTACGGTGCTGAACCATCGTCGCTGGACGCTGGGGGCGGTGCTCGTCGTCTTCTGCGCCTCGTTGCTGCTGCTGTCGCGGGTGCCGTTCGAGTTCTTCCCGCCTGCGGACAACGGGCGTATTGCAGCTACGGTGCGTCTGCAACAGAACGTGAGCGTGGAGTATACGGCGCGGATCGCCCGCGAGATCGACAGCGTCATCCGGACGAAGTATCCCGAAGTGCTCCTGATTTCGGCTTCGGCCGGCGCAAGTTCGGGCGACGACGCCTTCTCGGCCATGCAGACCACGGGGTCGCACATCATCAACTACAATCTGCGTCTGCCGCGTTCGGGCGAGCGCGATCGTTCGATTTACCAGATTTCCGACCTGCTGCGTCAGGATTTCGACAGGATTCCCGAAATCGACCGCTACGAGGTCACGCCGGGCGGCAATCAGGGCTCGATGAGCGGTTCGTCCTACGTTCAGGTCAAAGTCTACGGACATGATATAAACCAGACCAACGACGTGGCCAACGATCTGAAATCCAAACTTTCGCAGATACCCGGTCTGCGCGATGCGCAGCTTTCGCGCGACGACCTGCGTCCGGAGTATAACGTGGTTTTCGACCGCGACAAGCTGGCCTACTACGGCATGAATTCCGCGACGGCCTCGCAGGCGGTGCGTAACCGGATCAACGGTCTGGATGCGTCGAAATACCGTGAGGACGGCGACGAGTACGACATCGTGGTGCGCTACGGCGAACCGTTCCGGACGAGTATTCAGGATGTGGAGAACATCGTACTCTACGGGGCCGACGGGCAGCCCGTGAAGTTGAAGGAGGTGGCAACGGTGGTCGAGGAGTTCGCCTCGCCGTCGATCGAACGCGAGAACCGCCAGCGTGTGATCTACGTCAAGGCTTCGCTGGGCGACGGCGTGGCGCTGGGTACGGTCGTGCCGCAGATCAACGCCATTCTGGACGAATATCCGCTGCCCGACGGCATGAGTCTCGATCTGGGCGGTACGGTCGAGGATCAGGGCGATGCGTTCGGCGACCTGCTGACGCTGTTCGTGTTGATCGTGATTCTGGTCTACATCGTCATGGCCACGCAGTTCGAGTCGCTGGTGTTTCCCTTCATCATCATGTTCACCATTCCGCTGGCCTTCACGGGGACGTTCCTCGCGTTGTGGCTGACCGGGACGCCGCTGTCGATCATCGCGCTGATCGGTGCGATCATGCTCGTGGGTATCGTGACGAAGAACGGTATCGTGCTGGTGGACTATACCAACCTGCTCGTCGAACGCGGATCGAGCGTCTTCGATGCGGTAGTGGCCGGCGGCAAGAGCCGTCTGCGTCCGGTGCTGATGACGTCGTTCACCACCATCCTCGGCATGTTGCCGCTGGCGCTCGGTACGGGCGAGGGCTCGGAGACCTGGCAGCCGATGGGTATCGCCGTGATCGGCGGTCTCACCTGCTCGACGCTGCTGACGCTGCTCGTCGTGCCGGTTCTCTACTCGGTTTTCGTCAACCGTCGGATTCGCAAGGCGCAGCAGAAGCAGGCCGCTGCCAGACAAGTATCGTTGAACGCATAAACCATACGAAAAATCATGAAAGCCGTATTTGTATCTTACAACCAGGCATTGACCGACCCCATGCAGGAGATTCTGGACGATCTCGGCGTGCGCGGGTTCACCAAATGGGAACTCACGATGGGCCGCGGGTCGTTCGACGGCGAACCGCATTACGGAACCCATGCGTGGCCTTCGATGAACTCTTCGATGCTGATGATCGTCGAGGACGAGAAGGTAGCCCCGCTGCTCGACGCCTTCCGCAAACTGGATTCGCAGACGAAGATGCAGGGTTCGCGCGCCTTCGTCTGGAATATCGAACAGATGATGTGACGCTGTGCCGCATCCTTACGATACGGAGGGCCGCCCCGATCGGGGCGGCCCTCCGTATGTTCCCGGCGAGAACGAGGGATGCCGTGCGGACGACGTCCTCCGTCGGTTCGGGCGGATGGCGTGCTACTCGAAATCCTCGGTGTTCATGATCTTCATGATCCGCAACTGGCGCCGCAGTACGGTCAGTATGGCGAACAATACCACCGACGCCACCGCTCCGACGGCGGCGAAGATGAATCCGCCGGTCATGAATTTCCACAGCGTGAGGAAAATGAATACGACGAGCGCTATCGAGCAGAGCGTCATCAGAAATTTCAGGCCTTTCATAACGGTCGGTTAAAATGTGAGTTTTCCTGCGAGGGCCGTACGCGCCGCACATCGGGCCTGGGTTCGAGTACAGGCGGGGTGCGGTGATCGCCTCTTCCGTCAGGAGTTTATCCGAAGACAAAGATACGAATAAGTGAGTGCAATGTCAAATTTATTTGAACATTGCCGAACGAGAGTATCTACGGCGCAGCCAAAGTACGAATAAACCGCGTGCAAAGCGAATTTTACGCTTATCGAAGCGGAGTCTCCGCGAGCCGAAGCCGCAGATATGCGAAAGCCGTGGTAATCCTGCGCCGCTACCAGACGATCGGCTCTTTTCCGTGGCTCAGGAGATATTCGTTGGCCTGCGAGAAGTGCCGGCAGCCGAAGAATCCGCGGTAGACCGAAAGCGGAGAGGGGTGGACGGCTTTCAGTATGCAGTTGTTCAGCGGGCTGGCGATCGCGCCTTTGCGCTGGGCGTAACTGCCCCAGAGCATGTAGACGATCCCCGTTTTGCGCTCGGCGATGGCACGGACGACGGCATCGGTGAAGGTTTCCCACCCGCGTCCGGCGTGCGAAGCGGCCTGATGGGCCCGCACGGTCAGTACCGAATTGAGCAGCAGGACGCCCTGTTCGGCCCACCGGTCGAGGTTGCCGGTCGAAGGAACGGGCGTACCGATGTCGGTCGATATCTCCTGAAAGATATTCTGCAACGACGGGGGAAAGGGAATACCGTCGTTCACCGAAAAACAGAGTCCGTTGGCCTGCCCCTCGCCGTGATAGGGGTCTTGGCCGATGATGACCACTTTGAGTTTCTCGAACGGGCACTTGTCGAAGGCGCGGAAGATGTTGCTGCCGCGCGGATAGATGCGCTGTGTGGCGTATTCGTTGCGAACGAAGTCGACGAGTTGCGCGAAGTAGGGTTTTTCGAATTCGGGAGCCAGCAGTTCCTGCCAGTCGGGGGCTATTTTCACGTTCATAGTCGCTCGAATTTTTCGTAAAAGTAATAAAAAAGATTGTATTATCCGTTGATTGTGGCTATTTTTGTCGTTTGAAAAAGATTCGGAAGATGGACGATTGGAAACGATGCTTGGGCGTGTTCGCGGCTGCCGTGCTGTTGCTGGCGACGCCTGCGGACGCTCGTCGCGTAAAGCGCGGCGGCGCGAAAAATCCTGTGCGGCAGGCCGCCTGCGTCGCGGAGTGCGATACGGTGCGGAATCTGATCTACATGATCGGCGACGGTATGGGGCTGGCCCATGTGACGATGTTGCAGATCGCCGAGGGGTACGACAATCCCGTTTCGTTCATGCGGGCCGAGAACGTGGCGCTCATCAAGAGTTATTCGCGGAACAACAGGGTGACCGATTCCGCCGCGGCCGGCACGGCGCTGGCCACGGGCCACAAGACCAACAACAGTATGCTGGGCGTTCTGCCCGACAGTACGGCCGTCGAGTCGATGATGGCGAAGGCCGTGCGGCGGGGAATGGCGACGGGGCTGGTCGTGACCTGCTACCTGCCCCATGCCACGCCGGGAGCCTTTTATGCGCATCAGGTTTACAGGCGGACGCTCGAACCGATCGCCGAACAGCTGGTCGAGAGCGGCGTCGATGTGGCGTTCGGCGGCGGGAAGCGCTATTTCACCGCACGCCGGGCGGACGGAACGACGCTCGTCGATCGGTTGCGGACGAAGGGATACCGTGTGATCGACACCCTTGCGGCCGCCGATACGATCGCGTCGGGCAAGGTCGTCGGGCTGTTCGCATCCAAGCACATGCCTTATGCACACAAGGGGCGCGGCGACTATCTTCCCCGCGCCGTCGGGAAGGCGTTGGAGATTCTGTCGAACGACGCTGCGGAGCGGGACGAAGGCTTCATGCTCGTGGTCGAGGGGTCGATGATCGACTACGTGTCGCACCGTAACGACTCGGAGGGAATTCTCGCTGAGATGCGCGATTTCGACCGGGCGGTGCGCGTGGCCATGGAGTACGTCGATGCGCATCCGGGGACGCTGCTCGTCGTTACGGCCGACCACGAAACGGGCGGTCTGACGTTGCCGAGCGGCAATGCCGATTTCACGAAGTCCGAGAGCGGCGTGTTGTATAAATACGGCTCGAAAAGCCATATGGCCGTCATGGTTCCCGTCTATCTTTACGGTACGGGCGCCGAGCGCATCAACGGCGTGATGGAGAACTCCGATCTGGCGAACCGGCTGATGGAAATACTCGAACTGGAATAGGTGCGAAGAGACGGGAAATAGAAGAGAGCGCTCGGCGGACGGGCGCTCTTTTTCATTCGGATTGCAGCAGGGCGACGAGTTCGTCGGCCTGGGTGCACGAAACGTAGTAGCGTTGTTCGTAGATGTCGACGATCTCCACCAGATTCTTCCACTCCGAAGCGTAGACGACCACTTTCTCGAACGTTTTCAGGTCGAAATAATAACCGTAATAACCGAAGAATCCGTATCCGCCGAACAGAGGAACGACCCACCGCATCTGCCGCGGGTCGACCCGTTGTACGGAGGCGATCTCCATCCGCGGGATCTCGGTCATGTCGAGCAGACACAGGATCTCGACCGTGGCTTTCTTGACCACGATCTTGCGCGGGATAGAGAGCGACATCAGCGCGAAAAGGGCGACCACGAGCGAGACGAACCATGCCGAGAGGTAGCCTCCGATGTAGAGCGAATGCAGCCCCAGTCCGATGAGTGCCAGCACGAGGATGTAGAACGCGCTGAGGTAGAGCGTCCGGCGGCTGAACCGGTATTTGAAGACCCGTTTCATGCTTCCGTGCGGCGGGCGAGGATGGCCTCTGCGACGGCCAGATCGTCGCGGGTGGTGATTTTCAGGTTCGTCGTCTCGCCTTCGACGAGCCGCAGAACGCCGCCGGCGGCTTCGACGACCGTCGCGTCGTCGGTGAAGGCGGGATCGTAGGCGCAGGCATAGGCCTTGCGGAGCAGTTCGGCGCGGAAGAACTGGGGAGTCTGGACGATGCGCAGCGTCGCCCGTTCCACGGGATGCGACGCTCCTTCCGCCGTCACGATGCGAAACGAATCGACCGGCTGTACGACGGGAATGGCCGAACCTTCCCGCTCTGCCGTTCGGGCGATCCGCCGGATAGCCTCGTGCGTCGCCAGCGGACGCACGCCGTCCTGCACGGCGATCAGGTCGCACGCATCGGAGAGTGCGGCGATGCCGTTCGCAACGGAGTGGAAGCGCTCGGCGCCGCCGGCCGTCGTGCGGTGTTCGGCGACGTCGAAACGGCGGGCGTAGTCCTGCCAAAAGTCGATGTAGTCGGCTGGCAGGACGACGACGATCTCGGCGCCGGGCAGCGCCTCCGCGAAGTTGTTGATCGTGCGGGCCAGTATGGGCTGGCCGTCGAGCAGCATGAATTGTTTGGGCAGGTTGCCGCCCATGCGCGAGCCGCTGCCGCCGGCGACTACTACTACCCCTATGTGCGATGTTATGCTTTCCATATCAGTTTTTTTCCGAATCCGAGCGTGTTGTCCGTGAATTTGAGGTAATCGGGCACAAGCGCCCACAGCGTCAGTTCCGCCAGCGCCGCATAGGGGAACCGGTGCAGATAACGCCGTTTGTCCTCCTCGTCGCCGCGTGCGACCGTGCCGCAGAGCTGCAAACCCTGTACCTTTCCCACGATCCGCGTTTCGAGCACGACCGAGGCGGCGACCCGTCGCTCGGCGAGCATCTCCCGCGCGTGGCGGGTCGAGAGGTCGGAGGTGAAGACCAGCCGGTTGCGTCCCTTGTCGTAGGCGTAGAACGCATTGGCGCAGTAGGGCGTTCCGTCGGCTGCCGTGGCCAGCGTCAGCACATGATGCCGTCCGAGGAACCGTGCGATCCGTTCGTCGACCTCCGTAGGTTGCTGTTGCCGTGCGCTCATTGCCCGATGCGAATGGAGTCGAGTTGCGTGATGCGCAGCGAGTCGCTCACTTCGCCGTCGAGTTCGGCCACGATGCGGTCGCGCACGAACTCGAAGGCCGCACGGTTCTGCGCCGCGATGGGTTCGGCAGGCTCGGAGGGCGCTTTGAGCGGATCGATCGGCTTGCCGTTGCGCCAAAGCCGGAAATCGAGGTGCGGGCCGGTCGAAGCGCCGGTGCTGCCCACGTATCCGATCAGTTGGCCCTGCGATACGCGCGACCCCTGCGCGATACCCTTGGCGAAACGGCTCAGGTGCAGGTAGCCGCTCATCATATTGCCCGGGTGCTTGATTTTCAGTGTATTTCCGCCGCCGCCGCCCCAGCCTTTGAAGGTTACCACGCCGTCGGCTACGGCACGGACGGGAGTCCCCTTCGGCGCGGCGTAGTCGACACCGTGGTGGGGACGGTAGACCTTGTAGATCGGGTGCAGGCGTGCGTTGGAGAAACGGGAACTGATGCGCGAATATTTGAGCGGCGCTTTGAGCAGTTGCTTGCGCAGACTGCCGCCGTTGACGTCCCAGTATTGGATGCGGTTGTTCTGACGGAACGGAATGGCGTAGTAGTCCTTGCCGGCATGGGTGAATTTGGCGCCCCAGACGCGCCCGATGCCGACGGCCGTCGTGTCGATGATCCGCTCGTCGTAGACCACCGTGAAGGCGTCGCCTTTCTGGATGCCGAAGAAGTCGATGCTCCATTGGTAGATCTCTTCCAGTTCGGCGGCCAACGCATAGGGCATCTGCTCGCGCATGATGGCGCCCCACAGCGAACTGTCGATCGTGGCCTGTTTCTTCTGACGGCGGACGCTGACGGGTTTTTCGCCGAGCGTGACGCTGACCGAATCGACGCTGTGGAGACCGAAAACGACGTATTGGGATGCGTTGCGTTCGTAAACCAGATAGTCCAGATGCGGGGTGTTGAGCGAGTCTTCGTGGATGAAGACCGTGTAGGGATTGCCGGCACGGATGCCGTCGAGCGGGAAGTCGGTTTTGGCTGCGCGGTCGAGCCGGTCGACGGTCGCTGCGCCTACTCCGTAGCGGTTCAGGATACGTCCCATCGTTTCTCCCGGGGCGATTTCGCCGTGTTCGATGCGGTAGTCGTCGGCAGGGATGCCGTAGAGCAGATTTTGCTCGACGATCTCTTCTTCGGTCTCTGCGTCGTCCGAAGCGGCGGTGTTGCCCGAACCGCAGCCCCAGGCGATCCATGCGACGCCCAGCGCCGCGAATTTCATCAGTCGTTCCATCATGTTACAAAGTTATAAAAAAACGGCGAAATAGCGATAAATATTGTTTGTCGCGGATAAAAGAGGGCCTCCTTTGTCTTATGCGACCTGTTGTGTCGGTTGTCGGTGAGTTTAGGGATAGAATAACGGATGAACACCAATTAAAGATAAAATATTCCATGTATTTTCTGATTTTATTCTGTAATTTTACAATGGATATCGAGTCCCGCTAGGGAAGATCGGACGGTGAAAACGATCTCGGAATACCGTGTGGTTCGAGATGTCCGGTTATCCGGAATCGACGTTGTCGGTTTCGTCAAAGCTGGCCGGAGAATCGGACCCTCGGTTTGGAACGGGCGTCGGAATTGGATGAATATCAACTTAAAACTATCTAATTATATGGAAAAAATGAGCCGGATATGTCGTTTGATGTCCATTGCGTTTGCTTTGATTTTCGTGAATTGCACCAATGCCGAAGAGGCTGCGGCCGCTCCTTCGGGGAGCGGCGATTCCGAACCGGAGGTTCCGGTGCTCCCCGAAACCGTCAAAATCCTTGCGATCGGCAACAGTTTCTCGGCCGATGCGGTCGAGCAGGAGTTGTATGGGCTCTTCGAGGCCGTGGGGCAAAAGGTGGTCATCGGAAATATGTATATCGGCGGATGTCCTCTGGAAACTCATGCTGCGAATGCCGCATCGGATGCGGCGGCTTACAGTTATCGTAAGATTGTGGATGGCGTTATGACCAAAACCTCTTCCGTAAAACTGTCGACGGCGTTGGCAGACGAGGACTGGACGTTTGTCAGTGTTCAGGAAGGTAAGGGATTCCACGGGTTTTACGATACGACGTACGAAGGTACGACTCATTCGATGGAGCCCGATCTTACGAATCTGTTGAATTACGTGCGATCGAAATGTCCCGATGCCCGACTCGTATATCATGCCCCGTGGGCGGCGAAAGAGGGCTACACCGGCGTTAAATTCAGCTATTATGGTTACGATCAGGCGAAAATGTACGAGATGATATGCGGCGCGACGAAGGAGGTCGTAGCCGCTCATCCCGAAATCGGTCTGGTTATGAACAGTATGGATGCGATTCAGAATGTCAGAACGTCTTATTTCGGCGACAACGTTACCCGCGACGGTTGGCATCTCAACTATACGATCGGCCGCTATACGGCAGGGTGCTTGTGGTTCGAAAAGATCATGGGCCGGAGCGTTGTCGGTAATGCGTATCGTCCGTCCGCGATCTCGGAAACCGATGCGCTCGTTTGTCAGACCGCGGCTCACGAGGCGTGCGAACATCCCTATGTCGTTACCGATCTGTCGTATTTCGAAAAGCCTGCCGGCGAAGACGGGGACGAACCGCATACCGTGCTGGCGAAGTGGTATTTCAGTCGTGAACGAACGGTTGCCGACGGCGGTTGTGAAACATGGACGGGACAGGATGAACTCGGAGTCTACCGATATGACAACGAACCCGGTGAAAGAGGTTATTTCGAGGCCAACGAAGAGGGGGCGGGTCGATTGAGTTATGTCCAGGTCGATAAGACCGAATGGCCGGAAGACGCTGCCGGTTTGAGTACGCTCGATGTTTCGAACGGAGGCCAGCCGGTGATGAGCGGACCCATGGCCGGAGATTACTGGCAGTTCGCAACGACGGGAGGTCACGAATTTGCCGAGGGCACGCGGCTTCGTATCGTTTATACCTACAACCCTGGCAACTATGGTGCGAAATATTGGCGCATCGAATACAAGGACGGAGATGTTTTCAAGCCGGTTCCGAGTTTTGAGTTAAAAACCGAAACCCTCCCTTTGAGCGGCGAAACCGTCACATACAATCAGGCGTTCGATGCGTCTCAGAGAGTCATAGAATTTACGGTCGTTCTGGACAATCCCACCTCGGAGTTCGTGGTGCGTCAGATATGTTGTTCGGCATACCAGGTGAATGACAAGTGGCTCGGCCATCCGAATATCAAGTGTGTCTCGCGTATTGCCGGTGATCCGAATAATGAGAACAAACCGCTTCCGCGGATGGATATGTTGTTATAGGGAGTGACGGAGTTGCCGAGAGCGAGGGATGAATTTCTCTCGCTCTGTTTTTCGACGTTTCGCCATCGGCATTTCGTCGAAAAAGATACCGTCGATTCTGTGGAAACGGAAGCGGCCAAGGCGAAGCCGAAGTTACCTGGGAAACGATCGAATCCTGTCGAATATTGCGGCATAAATCCTTTTCCGGATGGTTTTGGCGCTTATTGTTTGGGGGATCCGATTCTTTTTGCTACCTTTGAAAATCGAGAGATTGTGCACCGAGAGTAATGTTCAAATTCCTGCTGTATCCTGCTTCATGGCTTTACAAGATGGCGGTTCTGTTCCGTCATCAGTTGTTCGATTGGGGGATTCTGCATAGCGAGAAGTTCGACATTCCGGTCATCTGCATCGGCAACATCACCGTCGGCGGTACGGGCAAGACTCCGCTGGCCGAAATGATCGTCGACTACATGTCGCAGACGCATCGCGTGGCATTGCTGTCGCGCGGTTACGGCCGTCGCACGAAGGGTTACCGCGAGGTTGCGGCGACGGATCATTACCGCGACGTGGGCGACGAACCGTTGCAGATCAAACGCAAATTTCCCGATGTGTGCGTCGTGGTGTGCGAACGGCGAGCGGACGGTATCCGCCGCATCCGCACCGAGCATCCCGAGGTGGATCTGATCGTCATGGACGACGGTTTCCAGCACCGTTATGTAGAGGCGAAGATCAACGTCGTGCTGATCGACGCCACACGTCCCGTGCAGGAGGATCGGATGCTTCCGCTCGGCTCGCTGCGCGACGTGCCCGGGCAGTTGCACCGCGCCCACTATTTCATCGTGACCAAATGTCCCGAGGAGATGAATCCGCTCGACCGGCGCATCATGCGCAAGGTGCTGATCGAAGCCGCCTACCAGAACATCTATTTCACCCGCATGGAGGCGTTCCGCCCGCAGCCCGTCTTCGGGGAGGCTCCGGCCGAGGGCTTCGATCCGGGTACGGAGGTGATCCTGATGTCGGGAATCGGCAATCCGGCACAGTTCGTGCGCGGCGCCTCAGCGTGCTATCGCGTGGTCGGGGAGCTGCGATTCGAAGACCATCACGTCTATCGGGTGAAGGATTTGAAGACGCTGGCGGGGCTTATCGCACAGCATCCGGCTGCAATGGTGCTCACGACCGAGAAGGACGCCGTCAAACTTGCGGGGCGCGGCAAGGTGCCCGCCGAGATTCGCAGCAGATTGTTTTACCAACCGATAAACATTTCATTCATAGACGATTCGGCAACGGATTTTCTTCAAAACCTTGAAAAAGATGTTAAATCAGATTCTTGAGACCGCCGCATTTATCCGTGCGAAGGTCGGGCAGTTTACCCCCGAGGTGGGGATCGTTCTCGGTACGGGTCTGGGCGATTTCGCCGACAATATCGAGGTGGAGTATGCGATCGAATACAAGGATATTCCCAATTTCCCCGTTTCGACGGTCGAGGGGCACAAGGGGCGCCTGATTTTCGGCCGGATCGACGGCCGCCGCGTCGTGGCCATGCAGGGCCGGTTCCATTACTACGAGGGCTACACCATGCAGCAGGTGACCTTCCCCGTGCGGGTGCTCAAACAGTTGGGAATCCGCTGCCTGTTCGTGTCGAACGCTTCAGGCGGCATCAATCCGTCGTTCCGTACGGGCGACCTGATGATCATCACCGACCATATCAATCTGATGCCCAATCCGCTCATCGGCCCCAACATCGCCGAGCTGGGGCCCCGTTTTCCGGACATGCACAACTGTTACGACCGCGAGCTGCGAGCCAAGGCGACGGCCATCGCCGAACGCGAGGGGATCAAGTTGCAGTACGGCGTCTACGTCGGCGGCACGGGTCCTACGTTCGAGACACAGGCCGAATACCGCTATTTCAAGGCGATCGGCGGCGATGCCGCCGGTATGTCGACCGTACCCGAAGTGATCGTCGCACGCCACATGTCGCTGCCCGTCTTCGGCGTTTCGGTGATTACCAACTGTGGCCTGAGCGACGAGATCGGCGACCATGAGGATGTACAGCGCCAGGGAAAGAAGGCGGGCGTAAAGATGGCGCGGCTTTTCATGGAACTGCTCAAAGAGGTATAAATTTATATTAAGTAAATAATCGAGATCATGATTAATAAGGTGATATTGGTGGGCAACGTCGGGATCGATCCCGAGGTGCGCGCGATCGAGAGCGGCGTGAAGGTCGCCCGGGTGCGTCTGGCGACGACCGAACGGATATTCAATCGTCAGACCAACGAATCGACTGAGCATACCGAATGGCATACGGTCATTTTGTGGCGCGGCCTTGCGGATGTAGTGGATCGTTTCGTGCGCAAGGGTAGCCAGCTCTATATCGAGGGCAGCCTGCGCACGCGCGAATGGATGGACAAGGAGAACCAGAAACGCTATACGACCGAGATCATTGCGTCGGACATGAAACTGCTCGGCAAGCGATCCGACAATCCTGCCGGCGGACAATCTGCCGGACAGGGCGGTTATCAGCCGCAGGGCGGGGTTCAGGGCGGATATGCCGCGCCCGCATCGCAGGCGGGCGGGTATGCGCAACCCGCGGCACAGCCCGTGCAGCCCGCCGCCGCTCCGGTCGTTCCGCCGGCGGAGGATCCTGACGATCTGCCGTTCTGAGGCGCGGAGTTCCTGCGAAGTCACGGCTTTTTTATGCGTCGTTGCAACCGAATTCGGTTGCAACGACGTTTTTCTTGAATGCTTTTCTGAAAAGAGTATTCCGGGGATGTTTCGTGTCGACAACCCGGCATTGGCATGCGATGCCGGAGAGAAACCTCCGCCTCTGCTTCGGCGGAGTACCGTTTTCGCCGAAGTCCGTGTGCGTCCTCCTCCGCTGACAGACACGGACGCCTTGATAGGCTTCGAAGGTGTTTTTGCAGAGGAGTGTTTCCTTTCGGAGCCGGATGCTTTCATGTCGTGATCCAGTTCCGCTACGGACCGGCCCCCCCCCTCTGCTGCCGGAAATAAACGGAGCGGGAGCAAAATGCCTGTCGCAACTTCAAACGATCTGGTTTCAATCTCTTTTCATCGTGTTTTGGCGCGGAGTACGCCGGTTTCGGGGGGGCGTCGGCAAGCCTGCTTGTCCGCTCGGTGCCGAAGTATCGGGGTGGAGAGCTTTCGAACTCGATTATGATAGTTGCATTTTCATCATTATTTCTTATGTCTGCGAAAAAATGTCTTCCGTAGGTCGCTTAATTTCCGAAATGGATAATCCTCTTTTTGTTTGCGATCGGAATCCGGAGGCCCGTTTTCTGTTCCGAATCGTTAGAAATTAGGATCTTCGATCGCATGTCGGATTGACTGTGTGGATATTCGGAGGAGATGTCGGCCGCACCTTTTTAGTGTATTTTTCATAACTTTGTAATACCGGGGCGAGACCTCTTTCTTTGTGGAAGGAGTTGGTTCTTTACATCGGCAGGCACCCTTCCGGAAGATATATCCGGCCGTTTCGTCGCTTCCGGATGCTTCCCGTCCGGAACCGTGATCGGAATCATGAAATACGAGAGTCGATCGGAGGGCGGCCTCCGGAGGCTGTCCGATTTCGTATAACGAGCGAACGAACCGACATTCCGTCCGATAGCGGGATGTTATACTTTTATTTATTAATTAAACTTTACATGATGGGAAACATTTTTTCGACTCGAAACTGCCGGCTCCGGTCGGCAGCGATGTCGTTGCTGGGACTCGTCGTCGCGGCGTCCTGCCAAAGGGGGGGGGGAAATAGATGACCTCGCCGATGGGCGGATGCCGGCGACGAATGCGACGCTTTGTGTGAATGCGACGGTCGCCGATACGCGAGCGACGACCGATGCGGCTTACAAGACTTCGTTCGAGACGGGCGATGCAATCGGTCTTTTCGCCGTGCTCCGTTCCGATGCAGCCGTTCAGGCGTATCCGGGGGCTGCGGGAAATTACATTCAGAATGCCAAGTTCGTCCGGCAGGACGACGGTTCGTGGAAAGAGGAGGGGTCGAAATCCTATGCGCCGGCCGACGGTCAGGTGCTGGACGTTTATGCCTATTATCCCTATGTCGAAAACGCCGATCCTACGGCGTTGAAGTACGATGCGTCGGAGCAGTCCGTCGATCTGATGACAGCGCGCACGATTCGGGTCGAGGCTCCTTTCGAGGAGATATCGCTTACGTTCCATCATAAACTGGTACTCGTCGAGGGGTGTATTGCCGGCGACGACCGTTTGACGCAGCGCGACGTGACACTCAACAACGTGCGTGTGGCGGCCAGTTTCTCCCTTGCAGCGGCCAGCCAGGCACAGGAACTGGTCGCCGTCGAGGAGAAGACCGGCGATGTGAAGGCGTTCCGCAACGGTATCGCCTACCATGCCTACCTGCCTGCGCAGTCGATCGCGAAGGGTACGAAACTCTATACGTTGGGCGGCGCGGCTGGTTCTTTCGACTACGAGGCGCCGCGGGATGCGCAGTTGCAAAGCGGTGCCGTGAAGAAATTCCTGATCGCTCCGCTGCCCGACGATGCTTCGATCGAACCGAATTCCTACGTCATCGCTCCGGGCGACGTGCTCTACATTCCCGTGGCGAAAATGGTCGACGTGTGGGCGAGCAATGCAGTGTTGGCGTCGACCTCGACTAATGTACTCGCCGGCGAGATGGAGGCTGAAATCGTTTGGAACGACAATCGCTTCATGCTGACCGACGATCAGCTCGCGATCGTCGGCAAGGGCCGCGACGCCGTCATTCAAGTCAGAACCGATTCTGCGCTCGGCGAAGGCAATGCATTGGTGGCCGTTCGCGTCGGCGGCGAGATCCGATGGAGCTGGCATGTCTGGGTGACCGACTACGATCCCAACGATCCTGCCGTACAGAAGACCTTCAACGGCAATACCTTCATGGATCGTAACATCGGCGCATTCAGTTCCGCGGTCGGCGATCCGCTTTCGATGGGTCTCCAATTCCAGTGGGGCCGTAAGGATCCGATTCCCACCCCTGCACAATGGGGCGATACGGCGGGCAAGCCGCTTTGGGACGGCAACAACAAGTCGGTCGGTTTCGACAGCAAGGTCGTCGTGGCGGATATAGCGACCAATCTGGTCAATTCGATCGCTTCGCCGACCAGTATTATTCAGGCCAATAGTTCGCCTTACGACTGGTATACGTTGGAGAGCGAAGGCGACGATATCGGTGACGACCGTTGGGATGATGCCGGTGCGAAGACTGCTTTCGATCCCTGTCCGCGCGGCTGGCGCGTGCCGGTTTCCGAGCCGTTTAAATCGGCATGGGAAGGCTGCGTGGCTGCGACCGGAAACTGGAATACCGGCTTTACATGGTTGGATCCCGATACCGGATACTGGCCGGCGGCGGGCTATCGTTCGTCGAATGGTTCTTGGGACTACAACGGAGTGATCGGTTATTATTGGGCGGCCAGCCCCGTTCACGAAGAAGGGATCGTCGGCAAGGAGAGCGCCGGCAGCGGATTCTATTTTCAGAGCGATACGGCGCTTTCGGGGTATACCCAATACCGCATCACCGTCATGTCGCTGCGCTGTGTCAAGGAATAACCCATGTCGAACACTCAAAAAGAATTCACAATCATGAAATATACAGCTTTATTCAATAGTCGGACACTGATGGCTCTGACGTTGGGCGTATTGCTGATCGGGACGACTGCCTGCAAGGACGACGATACGCCCGACGAGGGACCTGTGACGGAGCCCGTGACGGTCGAGCCGACCTTCACTGCAACCGTCAAATCCGTCGAGAACGGCCTCAATCCGGATTGGAGTCCGGTTTACAATGTCGGCGTCTATATGATCGGACACGGTGAAACGTTCGCTGCCCAAAATGTCGTCGAGGGGTGCGACAATGTCGCCTATACCGTTTCGACCGACGGAATACTGACTCCGAAAGAACCCGACCGTAAGATCGTAATGCCTGCCGAGGGGTCGTTCGATTTCGTCGCCTATTATCCGTGGAAACAGGGTGCTGAAAGCGATGATGAAGACCGGATCAACGGAGATCTCTATCCGGTCGATCTTTCGCAGCAGGACTATCTGCCGGGCATCGACCTGTTGTGGTGTAGGGCTTCGAAGGGATATACCGCCGCACAGCCGGCTGTCGCGCTCGAATTCTCGCATGTGCTGGCCCAGTTGCGCTTGCAGATTGTCAAGGGTGCCGGTATCTCCGAATCGGATCTGGACGGCATCAGCCTCATGATAAAGAACGTATATCGCACGGCCTATTTCTCGTTGCGCGACGGTACGCTGACCTATACCGGCCAGCCGGGCGACCTGTTGCTGGAAGGGGCTTCGACCGACAACACCTTTACGACGATCATGCTGCCGTCGACCGAGGTGCCGCAGAGCGACCGTCAGGCGAAGATCGTCGTGCCGGCGCTCAGCAAGAGTTTCACATGGGATATCCCGGCCGATTACGAACTGGTCGCGGGAAAATGCACCGTCAGCCGGATCGAAGTGGACCGCGACGGCATCCGTGTGCTGAGCAACGAGATTGTCGACTGGACGGGCGGCGAAGGTCTGCCCGATTACGAAGGCGATTTTTCCGCGGGACTCGCATTGCCCAACAGCTATATCGTGCGTCCCGGTCAGACTGTCGAAATCCCTGTTGCCAAGGCCTATGCCGTCTGGAATACGAACACGCTGTTGCAGTCGAGCGGCATCTCCATTCCCAAGGAGTTGAAACCGATGATCGTATGGCAGGATTACTACTATGAGGCGCCGAACTATAACGACAAGACGATGATTGTTTCGAACGAGGAGTTGCGTCTGGTCGGATCGGGCGAAGAGGCCAAGATCGTCGTTACGGTTCCCGCCGAGAAGCAGACCGGCGGCCAAACGCTTCCTTTGAAGGGAAACATCGTTGTCGGCCTCAGCGACATGTCCGGTAAATTCTATTGGAGCTGGCACTTGTGGGTGGTCGATTACGATCCTGCGCAGCCGGAAAATCAATACGTTTCCAACGGTGTGACCTTCATGAGCCGTAATCTCGGCGATCTTACCGGCGGCGCGGTCGACGGGTACTCGGCACCTTGCCTCTATCAGTGGGGTCGCAAGGATCCGCTGGCCGGTAACAACTGGTCGGAGTATCCGTGGATGGCGGGATACGTCTACGACGGAGTAGGCAAGACCTCTACTTCATCGATGCCCAGCACCTGTTCCACGGATGCGACGGCGAATATGGTTTCTTCGATCCAGAATCCGCTCAAAGGATTGAAGGATGTTTATGGTGCACCCAATTACCGTTATACATACGATTGGCTCTCCGACGTGCCGGGGTTGGCATCCGATCGCTGGTGCAACGAGGACGGTACGAAGAGTCCGTTCGATCCCTGTCCCGAAGGATGGCGTGTACCCGTATCGGGTATCGATGCACAGTCGCCTTGGAACGACGTGACGATGAGTTCATGGGAACATGGACTTCGTACCGATAATGCCTATTATCAGGCTGTGGGCTATTTCTCGGGTTCAATGATGGCGGATTACGATTCGCACGGTTATTATTGGAGTGCGACCATGGATCCGTCGACCGGACAGGCTTATGGGTTCGACTTTACCCAAACTGCGATCAAGCCGTCGGCTTTGATCCGGGCTTACTATGCTTGTCCCGTCCGTTGCGTGAAGGAGTAGTGCGATCGGGAGAATTCCTTGTAACCGCGCGTCTGCTTCGACGCGCGGTTTTTTTGTATGTTTTTGCGAGTGGAGTTTATCCGCGAATAGCTCGCGTGGACGCTTCGGCGTATTTGCGGTTTATCTTCGGCTAAGGTCGGTATCACGTGGGTTTGGGTGCGTGCGGTCCGCCGCTTCGTACGGTGAATCGATATATTGCTTGGCGATACGGGACTGTTCGGAATCGGATGAACGGATATGCGTGTCTTGAATTACAGACACCGTCCGGGAGGGAACGATGCCCGGTTGGTCGAGGCGGATCCTATGCTCTGCTGCGGATCGGCAGCCGCTCCCACACTCCCTGCGGGATCAGTCGCCAGAGCCGCACCAGCAGGGCGTAGCGGCGGTCGATCACTACGCGGCGTTTGCCGCGTTCCAAAGCACGGAACAGCGTCTCGGCGACCTTCTCGGGGCGCATGAGCATCGGGTAGTCCGCGTTTCGGAGCAGAGCGGTGGCGACGAATCCCGGACGGATGTCCGTGAAGCGGATCTTCGATCCCTGCATCCGTGCCAACTGGGCCAGTGAATCGATGTAGGTATTCTGGAACCGCTTCGAAGCGGAGTATGCCGCGGCCACGCCCAGTCCCCGCGTACCGGCGATTGAACTTACGACAGCGATGCGGCCGCCGCCGTGTGCGGCGAAATAGCCGTAGGCCGCCGTCGTCATGCGGGTGAATCCTTCGACGTTGGTGCGGACGGTGTGGAGTTCGACGGCAGGATCGAGCTGCGGGTTCTGGCTGCCGACGCCAGCCACGTGGAAGTAGACATCCATGCCGCCGAGCCGCTCGATGAGCCGTTCGAGCGCTGCGGGAGCCGCATCGTCCGTGACGTCGATCGCTTTGGTCTCGACTTGCTGCGGGGCGAGTCCGCGCAACCGTTCCAACTCCTCCGAGCGGCGTCCGGCCGCCCCGACGCGCCAGCCGGCGGCGATGCAGCGTTTGGCCGTTTCGAGCCCGATGCCCGAGGTGGCGCCCATGATGACGATCCGTTTCATGCGTCGGTTTGCCGGTGTCAGGCTCCGATGTCGTCGATCTGCACGCACTCGATTCCCACCTTGCGCAGCAGGTCGAGCCCCTCCTCCGAACGGTATTCGTCGCAGTAGACCACGCGCCGGATGCCGGCCTGAATGATGAGTTTCGAACACTCGATGCAGGGTGCGGCGGTGATGTAGAGCGTCGAGCCGTCGCAGTTGTTGGCGCTTTTGGCTACCTTCGTGATGGCGTTGGCTTCGGCGTGGAGCACGTAGGATTTGGTCTTGCCGGTTTCGTCCTCGCAGATGTTTTCGAACCCGGAGGGTGTGCCGTTGTAACCGTCCGAGATGATCATCTTGTCCTTGACGATCAGCGCTCCCACCTTGCGGCGGACGCAGTAGGAGTTCTCCGCCCAGATGCGCGCCATACGCAGGTAGCGGCGATCGAGCTGGCGCTGTTTCTCTTCCTTGTATCCCATAAATGTCGGTTCGTTTCGAAACAAAGAGGTTAAAGGCGTTTTCCGTCTTTAACCTCTTTGCAATCGGTGCGGTTTAAAGTCCTTTTCCGTGGCAGTTCTTGAATTTCTTGCCCGATCCGCAGGGGCAGGGGTCGTTGCGGCCGACCTTCTTTTCGACGTGGATCGGAGCCGTGGGGCCGCGTTCGCCCTGACCGGCCTGCGCAGCGGCCTGCATCCGCGAGGCCTGCAATTTGTTGACGTCGACCTTGGCGCGTTCCTGACGTTCGCGCTGCACGGCTTCGGCGTTTTGCTCGCGGACGGGAATGTAGGCCTTGTTGAGCGTGGAGAGTACGTCGCGGTTGATCTTTTCGAGCATCTTCGAGAAGAGTCCGAACGATTCGAACTTGTAGATCAGCAGCGGGTCCTTCTGCTCGTAGGTGGCGTTCTGAACGCTCTGGCGCAGGTCGTCCATTTCGCGCAGGTGCTCGCGCCATGCGTCGTCGATGGTGG
>ERZ825324.205-NODE-205-length-84931-cov-4.534073_pt1 | contig 84931 bp, 80 predicted proteins | sample MGYA00519859_ERZ825324 | MGnify/ENA primary metagenome ERZ825324 (study PRJEB31778, sample SAMEA3449198) | human gut metagenome | biome: human gut; feature: human-associated habitat; material: faeces | place: United Kingdom | collected 2010/2012 ...
AGTTGGTAGCGCACTACGTTCGGGACGTAGGGGTCGGGCGTTCGAGTCGCCTCATCCCGACTAAAGAAAAGCTAAGGGGTTGACAATCAACCCCTTTTGCTTTGTCGGTAGTAAAGAAGTCGGCGAAAAGTCGGCGAAGAAATTCATTGAATCGTCAACCGGGCATTTCACTCAAAAATTTAGAAATGCCTAAAAAAAATTTTGTTACTCAGAAAAGAAAGACGGCAATCGAGGAGGTTGTCGCTTGGAAGACACCGAGGTTTCATCAGGCTTCAGAGTGTTATGTGTCGTTGTCAGCTTTCGACCCGTCAAGGGGCAAGATGTGCATCAAGAAGTTCATGCTTGGCCATGTAAAAGGCAAAAGGGCACAGCGCGCATACGGTGAAGCTCTAATCAAAAGATTGACCGAGAAACTGATGCAGGGATGGAACCCGTGGATAGAGGTGGTGCAACCTCTTGAATATACCTCATTTGACGAGGCGTGCGACCGATATGAAGAGTATTTGTTGAAGCTTCTGAAGGAGCACAACATGAGGGAAGAATCGGTCATATCCTACACAAGCCGGATAAGAGTGTTGAAGGAATGGAAGGCAAAGGAGAAGATAAACCTGTATTACACCTATCAGTTCAACAACCTTCTGGTCGGACAGTTCTTGGACTATGTGTTTATTGACAGAAACAACACTTTGCGCACCAGAAACAATTATCTGGCATGGCTCAAAACCTTTTGCAAATATCTCTTGGAGCGTGGATACATCCCCAATGACCCAACCGAGGGATACTCGTGTGTGCAAAAACGCGGACAGCTCAAAAACCGCGACGTGATACCAGACGATGTGCTGAAGGAGCTCAAGGATTGGTTGGAAATCAATAACAGACATTATTTGTTGGCTTGCTATATTCTTCATTACCTTTTCGTTCGGCCGAAAGAAATGAGCTACTTGAAGGTTGGAGATTTTAGCATCAAGAAGAAAACACTATTCCTGCATGGGAACAATACCAAGAACCATAATGATGCCCTGCTCACGATGCCCGATCATGTGCTGAAGCTCATGATAGACTTGCATATATTTGACAATCCGGGGAACTACTATCTTTTCAGTGACGGTTTTGCTCCCGGGCCGGAGCGTAAGAGCGAGAAGGCATTTCGGGATTACTGGCACCATTATGTGCGCAAGAACCTGAAGATGACCGACAGATACAAATTCTATTCGCTCAAGGATACCGGCATCACAAATATGCTGAGGGCCAACACGGACATTCTTACCGTGAGAGATCAGGCGCGCCATTCCTCCATTCTAATTACAGATATATACACTCCGAAAGACATACAAGAAGCCAATGGGCTACTGTTAAACTATCAAGGAGTGCTGTAAAATTCTATAATCAGAAAGTAGGAATGCTCATCTTCGCTTCCTACCTTCCATCTTTCCTACAAACGACGGCAGCCGACAACTCATCGCTACGAGGTAGTTGCCGGCTGCCATCAATCACAATCCAATCAAACGGGTCAGCCGAAAGAGACCATTGCGGCAGCACTTGGCCACGGCGGCAACACTGTTACGGACATATATATTAGGTTCGATAATAAAAAGGTTGACGATGCAAACCGAAAGGTGGTGGATTATGTATTGTATGGTAAAATGTAGGGCCCTTAAAAAAGGGACTACCGGTTAGAGTAGCCTTTCACAATCATTTTGCAAACCCATTCGGAAACGTTCTTGGGTTTTGCCCGATTCAAAATTTCATCCGTCTCCTCATCCAGGCAGATGCTGATTTTCCGTATCGGCTTCCTGATTTTCAGCCGTGGAATGTTCCGCTCGTCTAGGATGCGGTAGACTGTCTGCTCCGACCGCACACCGGTCAAAGCCATAATTTGCTTGACGGTGTGCTTCTGCGCACGGTACAGGCGCACGACTTCCTCTTCCTGGTCAATGCTGATTGGTGTTCTCATTTCTCTTGTCTTTTGGTTAAAAATTCGGCCGCCTTTCTCAAAGTTCCAGCGAGGTGTGTGGCGTCTATCCTGTCTTCTATCTTCATCCGCCACCTTGGGTGTTTCCTGCGATAGAGATAGAGCGTATCGTTGTCCTCGCCGTACTCGAAGCCATACGTGGCACCAAAGCACTTCGACCCATGATGCCGTACCGCCCAGTCGCCAAGTTCCTGCATGATTCGCGCAAATTCTTCGGCTGTCGGCCGGGGCTTGTCGCCAAGAAATGTTGCTTTCTGCGTCTCGTTGAAGCAGCCGTCCTCGAATGATACGACAATGCCGTGTTCGGTATCAGTCAGCACCCAGTAGCCGGGGTGGGTGCTACTGGGTTGTAAGAGGTATTTATTCATGATTACTAATATAAAGATTTAATCATTCTTTTTGTTTCAGCACGGTCTTGTGCCATTTTGTGGTAACAATCTATTTCGTAGCATGTTCCTCCATCTTTCCAATTCTCGGAACTTAGGTCTCGGCCTTCTTTGAATATTTTTTTTATGCCTTCTAAAAACTCTTCTGCGGTCTTTTTATCACGAAATTTATTATTTGCATGATACTCACCACGTCCCCAAAAGCTATTTTCATAAGCTTTTGAGCTACTAACCCTGCTAAGGTCTGACGTAACATAGTAATATGTTTCGCCAATTTCAGGACTCCAATTGTTGTCTTCACTCTTATACTTTAAGAGCAAGTCTTTAATTTCTCCTGCAACCCAATAAGCAATTGGTTTGTTTATAAAACAATTATCATTATCAATAAGATATTCCTTGCCATTTACATTGTTAGATTGCAGGTGCAAACTATCGTTTAAAGACCAAAAGCCCTCTTTTGGTGTCCATTCAGTTACATCAAGGTCGCCCCAATGCTCAATTATGTATTTAGCAGCATTTCTCTTAGCTGCCTTCTTGTTTCTTCCATCTTCTTCCCAAAATATACCATTAGGAAGTGTTATTCTTACCCTTATTTCGGCACTGTAATAAAAGTTTGATATAAAAACAATATCTACCTTCATTTCTTCTTTGAAAGTTCGTTTTACAAATTCATGTAAAACTACTGAAGGGTTTTCGCCTCTCTTTAATATCGGTTTATTTTCCATATTATACGCCCGTCATGCAGATAGCGCAGCGTTATGGGTTTACTTGTAAATGTTGGTTACTTGCTAATGGTGATAGTTTTGAAAGTGACTTCCGAGCCATCTCGTTTAACAAGGAAGATTCTGTGTTCGCTTCTGCTGTAAGTTGCGCTGCGACGGATGAAGCCATTCTCCTTAAGTTGATTTTCTATGCGAAACGCGCATGGGCGGGCATCTTTCAAAGTTTTGTGGCTTGAAAAAGTTTCAAACGTAAATGTTGCTTTTTCCCCGAAAGACTTGCTAACCTCTGTCGTGACCTTGATTGTGTACATAGCTTTTTACAGTTTTTCCGGTGTGTCTCACCTTTCTAAGTTGTTATTGTTGTTTCTTTTATCTATTACAAAGGTACGAAATATATTTGAATTATCAAAATAAAATCCGCTTTTGTTTTGATAATTAAAGTTGTTTAACACAAACAGCCGGCAACTACCCTCACGGGCGGCTGCCGGCATTCAAAAAACTAAAAACTAAAACTAAATCAATCAACTATCTATGAAAAACAACCAAAGTTTATGTAATACCCTAAAAATTCCACGACACCCCGAGGCCCACATACGGCTCGAGCCCCCCGTATCGGAAGCCGTACCCGTAGCCTGCCTGCACACCGATTCCGATGCGTCTCTTTCTGACAACCGTCTCCGTCTTGGTGGTGACAACCGTCTGCCTGTAGACCCGTATGCTGTCAAGCTTGGGGTTATATCCGCTCACCCACGCCCTATACGTGCTGTCCGCGTAGACTTTTTGTGTGATGGGAACAACGGCCAGCGCACTGTCTTTCGGGCCGTCAGGGCGCAAAAGAATGGTGTCCGTGCGTGTCCTTACAACCTCTCACACCCGACCACAAGTCGGAGAAGATGAAGCCGAGCGTGCTCACGTACATGATGAGCACGAGCACGGCGCATACAATCAGTTTGATGTCATACATGGGCTATCCCTCCTTTCCGGCTTCGTCCCCGCTTCCCGACGGCACGGCCTGCGCGTCTTCATGCCCCGCAGCATTCTCACCGGTTGGCTTCCGCTCTCCGGGGACTGTGTCTGCATCTTTTTCCGAGCCGTTGTCCCCGGCCTGCCCCCCGTCGTTTTCGGCTTCCGGCTGTCCGGCAGTATGGGGCTTGTCATCCTCAGCCCCCGTGCCGTTAACGGCTTCCTTTGCGGCCTTTACAAGCGTGCCGAGTGCGGCAAGTGCCTCCGAGAAGTCCTCCCGCGAGCCGCTGAAAGACACCGACACCCCGCCGTCTCCCGTCTCGTTGAAGTAGACACTCCCCATGCGGCCTCCGGCCTTGGGTGTCACGCTGCCGCGGAACTCTGCGAGCCCGGCCGCATCAAGCACGAAGTCGCCGTCAAAACTGTACCCCCCGGATTCCTCCGCAAGGGTGAATGTCATGTTCTTTTTCGTAATGTTCATGTTTTATATTTAATGATTGAAAAATGTTACCAGTTATTGTCATGTATGGGTGACATCATCATCCATCCTGTTGACAGGTCGCGAGGCGTAATTCCAACAGTGAGCTTCCATGACGGTTGCGGCGTAATCAGCTTGGCGGGTATTTTCAACAAGTTAAGCCCCTGCCCTCCGCCCAAGGCATACCATCCGTTATTGATTGCGACGGTCGGCTCCCGACCGGAAACGGTGCTGTCCTTGGCGTTGAACAGGAACAGCTTCTTTCCTGCCGCCGCCTCCCAGTTGGGAGCGAACGTGTTGTTGTTCACCAAAGCGTATTGTACCTTGCCCGAGCCGTTCAGGAACACGATGCTGCCGGGGAACGCGAAGTCACCGCTTGGCGGCTGCCCTGTCACCGGAATGGCATACGTGTCCGTGCCGTACAGCTTCGAAAGCGGAAACGAGTTGCATTTCGTCAAAGGGTCGGCGTTGTCCGTCAAAAGAGATTCGTTGAACTCGCCCTCAACCACTTTCGGTATGTACAGCGTGGTGTCCTTTACAATCCACATGAGCTCGGTGTTCATCGAGAACGCCCCCAACACCTGCAAGTGATGTTTCTTGGCGATGCCGAAATGGCACGAGTAGCCCCGTTGGGCGATGCCAAGGCCTGTGTCAAATTCCAGTGAGCCGAATATGCCTCCGTTATTTTTTGTCGTCAGCTTATTGAACGTGCCGGTAACTCCGTCCAGATTGCCGCTGAACACGGAATCGCCCGTCACGTTCAGGTTCTTGAAGGTCGCTTTCCCGGCATCTATCTCCTTGGCCTTGATGCCCTCTGTGACAACTTTGGTGGCCTCTATGAGCTCGGTGTTGAGCTTTCCGTCCTTGTTGAGCTGCGCCGTAACGTTCCCCTGGGTGTTCTGAAGCACCACGTTGTCGCCCGTGACGACGACCTTCCGGTTGGTGATGTCTATGCCAGTGGCCAACAACGCCTGCTTCGACACCATGTCCGTGCGGCTCTCGGTGTATTCCGTCACAGTCGCGCCCTCTTCGAGCTTGACACCTGCGACGGTTGCGGAATTGCCCTTATGCAGCCGCACCGGTAGGATGTACCGGGGGACAGTGCTTCCCGTGCGCCAGTGCACCCACACCTTTTTCCATGTGTCCGTGAGGGCTGCGGAGGTATATCCGTCACTCACGGAGTTTGACATCCCGTCGCTGCCCTCCGCGTACACCGTGGCATGTTCCGTTCCGTAGAGGAACGATTGAAACAAGCCATTGCCCTTGACCCACATGGACAGCATGTAGTCCGTGTTGGCTTTCAGTCCGAGCGCGTTGTTGTCATTGCTCCACTGCAACACATCCACGTAAGAGCTTCCCGACATATTGTCGCAGTGTATCGCGGAAAACTCCCCGTAGCCGTGTTCAATTACGGTGCCGTTCTTGACAACAAGATTACTTCCGTCAAGCAGCCGTGACCCGTCAAGCAGGTTGCCGCCCGTGTAGTCGAAATCATTCTCCGATAGCGACCACCCCTTATATTCGCCCTCTTCAAGCATGGGACGGCAGATGTACAGCCGCCCTGCTTTCACGACATAGAAGAACACGGAAAGATGGCGGGTGTCGGGCCGTGTCGTAAAAGCCGTCTTCACCGTCTTGTACACTCCGTTCTCATCCGGTATCAACGACGGTGCGGCTATACGGGTGAACTCCGTGTCGCTCGTGTATTCTCGTATTTCCACAGATGCCGCCGCCGTGAATGACGATATGTCGGGCGACATGGCCATTACCGACAAAGAGTATCTCGTCGAAGGCTTCACAGGCACCTTTGGGAAACAAACACCCGCGAAAGCCTGTGCCGTGGCAGTGGAGTTGACATACACGGCATTCGAGCCTTTGTAGCCGTTGCTCTTCACTATCGAACAGTATGTGTCTGAACCGTTCCAAGGCACCTCGTCCCGCTTCCTGAATCCGCTTCCCACGAGCAGGTTGCGAGCCCCGCCCTTGATGGCTTCAACGGAAAGTCTGATGCTGTCGGATTCCACCTTTATCTGGCTTATCTGCGCTGACACCATATTGTTGTTGGCATCAAACTCGGTCTTCCCTACTTTCAGCCCGATGGCCTCCTTGTTCTGTCGGATTGCCGTGTCCCATTGCGTCTTTTTGCCGTTGTAGTCTTTCTTCAGCTCCCCGAGCTCGCTTTTGAAATTCTCGGTGTCCTGCACCCACTTTGAAGTGATTTTGTGCAGGTTGGTACCGACGAAGAGCCGGAGCGGATGGGGTGTGCCGGCCACAACAGCCTCGATGTCCACATAGCCACTTCCGTATGCGTAGCCGGTTGCCGGATCAACGCCTATGGATGTTATCTTTATCCGGTTTATCTCCGCAATGGCCCCGATGCCGGGGTTCGATGTCCCGATGACATTGGCCGTGACGGCAGTCGGTTTGTTGCCACGGTAAGCCTTGACATCGGCGTAGGCGTTGTTGAGGGCCTCCGGCGGCACAGCCCCGTTGTCGTCAGTGTCCACGGTGATGAGCTCCGTGGACAGCGACACGCTGACGGCATCGGAGCCGGGGCGGCCGTCTTCCCCCCTGACCTTCGCCCATGAGTATTTCATGAAGTCGAGGACGCCGTCGCCGTTCAGGGTCCCCAGGTAATCCGCGGGAATGGTGCCGGCCTGCGAGCAGTCGATGCCAAGGCAGTTTGTCGATCTTGAAAGCCACGGGTCCAAATGCGTGTATTGCTCGGAGACCCCTTCTTCAAGTATAAATTCCACCTTGTTCCAACCTTTGTCAAAATTGATACTGACGGGCGTGTCAGTGCAAGTCTCGATGTTGTATAAAAGCCTGTCATTGACATAGAGGGCGGACCAGTCATCGGTCCTTGCCGTATAAGCCACCGTCGTGGCCTCAGTGAAATAAGCGTAAGTGACGGCATAGTAAGAGAACCATTCCCTGTTATTGCCGTCAGGGGCGAAACGGGTCGTGTTCATGACCTCGTCCGTGACTTGGAAGCATCCGTCCGCAGTTGTGCCCGAGCCCTCAAGCAATTCTTTACAGACGGGGCCGCCGGTATGATACGGGTAGGTGATCACCAGCCATTTGCCGTTATAACCTTCAATCCTGCCCGTGTCGGCATTGCTGAACCACAGCCCGTTCGGCGAGTGCCTTATAACGGCATCCCTTCCCTGCACCTCGCTCCACGTGTAGTCCGCGGTGTCGGGGCTCGGGTAGGGCTTGTCCCATACCAAAGTGCCGAGGTACTTGCCGGGCGTGGTGCCGAGGGTTTGGTCTTCGGGAGCTGGGGTATAATCGTAGTATTCATCACCCATCGTAAGCATAAAATCCTTTAAGTACACGCTCAAAGACGAATTTCCGGACTTGGCAACTCCATACTCAACATCAATAAATCCATAGCTGTCAGCCCCTAAATACTTAATATTTCTTCCTACGACGGAAAAAGGCTTCCATTCCGTCGTGGCTTCGATGCTGCCACCTTCCGTATTAACGTCGCCCATCTGTAATGTAACCGATACGTCCTCGTCGGCACGTATCAGACCGCCCAGCCTGTATCTGCCGGACGGCATACTCGTGCCGAATCTTTTCCACAGGTACTCAATACGATTGTAAAGAGTGGCTCTCGTTGCCCTGAACCCATTGATGCTTCTGTCTAAAACCCCGCTGTCCGTCTTGAGACCCAGATTGAATCCGAACAGGTTGCGCCCATTTCCATACTCGCCCGTCTCCACCCACGGCTTGGCGGGCGTGAACGTCTTCCCCCCGTCATCCGAGTAACGGAGGAAAGTGTAGGAGGGCTTTCCGTCCTTACCATCTTGTCCGTCTGCACCCTTGGGCCCTTGCGGTCCTTGCGGTCCGGTCGCTCCCTTATCGCCGGTATTACCCTTGTCGCCTTTAGGCCCTGTATCGCCCCTGTCGCCCTTCTGCCCGGTATCGCCTTTCAGCTTCGTCCATGTATACCTCTTATAGTCACCGGAGTCATCAGGGCTGTTGTCATCATACGTACCGATATAGGTTGCCCCGTTGAAAAGCGACGTATTGAAATTTGCGCTGCCGTCGGCAGAGGTCGAGTAGGCGAAGTGCGTGGTCTTTCCGTTGGAGCCCGCCTGGCCTTTCGCACCGTCCGTTCCGATACGGCTCACACCGTATGTGACGGTTGACTTGTTATCAGAATATGTGACGGCAGTCCGCGACCACAAGTAATCGCCCAAGGCGATGGCGGGCATGTTTGTAGAAGTAAACGCAGAGTCAGCAGGCTTCTGGTTATTCTTCGTTACCGCATACTTCGTTTCAGTGGTCTTGACAGTAATAGATGTACCGTCCGCTCCTTTAGGGCCTTGGGCACCTGTAGCACCGTTCTGGCCGTTCTGCCCCTGCCGGGCTACGGCATAGCTGGTCGTTGACGTATTGTCCGTATATGTCACCGTTGTGCGTGTCCACAGGAACTGTCCCTGTGCAACCGGCGGAACCCCGGCCTGCCAGCCGGTTGCAGGTGCCGTTGTACCGGATGCGGATGCGGCATAGTTGATGACAGAGCTTTTAACCTTAACGGAAGTGCCGTCTGCCCCTTTCTGTCCGGTGTCGCCCTTGTCGCCCTTCTGCCCGTAGGTCTCCTTGACCCATTCCGGGCTGCCGTCCTTGGGCTCGGAAGTGGTGGTCCTGCCCTTGCCGACGATACAGAGCCACGTGGCGTTGTTGTGGCTCCAATGGTCGTAGTGCCCGGACACGGCCCCATTGTACCACGCCCCGCGCTCGCAGACGAGGGGACTACCCTCTCCCGTGCCGGATGCGGAGATGATTTCATGATACCCGGACACGGTGAAGTTCCTCTTGGCCGACCGCAGTTCCACGATGTGTGAGTCGAGGTCGTAGTCGTTGATGCCGGCGTATGTCACGCGCTCTCCCGTGGAGACATATATGATATAGGCGTATCGCCTTTCAGGGTCGGTCTGCGAGCCGAGCTGCACGATGCTGTCTTCGGCCTTGGGCTCGTCATTGGGCACGGAGGTGTCACAACCGATGCAGGTATGGTCCTTGCCGCCGACGGTCAGCGTCAGCGTGCCGCCCGTGTCGGAGAGGTCGACGAAGTTATAGAGCTTGCCGTCTTCCAAGGTCTCCTCGCCCGTGTTGACGACCAGCCTCCAGTAGTAGCGGTTCTCGGCCATCTGCGTGGTCTTGCTGATGATGTTCGAGGTCTTGGCCATGGCTTGGTCACCCACATGGAAGTCATTGGAGATTCTCCGCTCCCCGTCGTCGGCAAGCCAGTAGCAGCGGAAGTCGCCGTTGTCGAGCACCCTCACCCTCGCTATCTCCGAGCCAGCACGCGTGAACCCTTGGTCGCCGCTCGAGAATGTGAACTTCTTCACTTCAAGCTCGGCGAACACGGCCTTCACCCGCGCCTCGATGATGTCGGCCACGGCGTGTGACCGCCCGTGCACATCAGTGTACAGGCCGAAGCCCTTGCCGTCGAGCAGCGTGCCGCTCTCCTTGAAGTCCGGGCTCGTGAGTGCCTCCATTATGGCCCGTCCCTCCTCATCTATACTTGCATTGTCGAGCTGGAGGGATTTCAGGATGGCTTTTCCAAGCCCGGAAACACCGTATTTGCCATTGAAGGCGATGCCGCCGAGGAGCGTCAGGAGGAACCGGGTGGAGTCGGGAATGTCCTTCCGCAGCAGCTTGTCCCACAATCCGCTGCCTGCACTGATGTCATTGGCCTCGTCGGCATATCCCGCACTCACTTTTTTGGCATCGAGCGTGAGGTATTGTCCGAACCTGTCGAGAGCCGCAAGCACGGACATGTTGTCATGTGTATGTCCGAATGCCCCGTCGCCCTTGTAGGCAGCCGTAATCTCACGGGCGAGATACTCGAGGATGGCGGCAGCCGTCGTAACATTCCATTTGTCGGAATAGGGATTCTGAACCGGAAATAACGCCCCACCGCTCAGCTGCAGCCTGTCCAGCTCAGCCAGACGTGGGGCGACCGTAAAAGACGCTACATCAGGGATCTTGATGTCCAGCACCTCTGCCGGCATGTCTGTCCGGGAAAGATTGAGATAAGGCCGGGCATCGGCGTATTTGTAGGTGAACGTGTAGCTTGAGGGCAGCTCCTTGGCCTTCCAGGTGACATCACTGTCGGTGACGACTATCCTGCGGATGCCGGCATCCACATACAGGTATTTGCCGAGCGAGGGGAAGAAGTCGAGCAGCCATTTGCGCTCGTCACGGGAGAGAAAGCCCGTGTTTTTCTTGAATTCGCGTTCGGTGTCAACACGGAATTCATTTTCTATCTCCACGACGCTGTGGGTGTGCTTGGCGGTATTCTCAGAGTCGCCGTAAGCGCGGAAAGTGTCTATCCCGCCCAACGAGTTTTCAAACAGCACCCACTGTTCTTCTTCACTCCGAATGTCGGAGGCGTAATACCGTTGGATATAGGTCAGCCGTGTCCCCGAAGCGTCTTCCACCCACACATCATAGTAGGACGGCAAATGGCCGAGCTTTCCGGCAATGATGGCATACTGGACAGGAACCGTCCACACCGAGCCGTTGGAGAGATTGGCCATGGTGAGTGTGGTTTCGTCGTACTTGCCGTTTACATCCACATACGCCTTGCAGCGCACCACGGAATCAACCACCGCATAATAGGTGAGGAATTCGGGAGTATAGTAGGTTACGGGCTTCACCGTGGGTTGCCAAGTAAGAAAATTAGCCTTTAGGAAATTGACGGCGGAGTCGGCAAAATGGTCAACGCCGGCACGCAGGACGGAGAATGTCCACGAAAATGTGCCGGAAGCACCGACCTCGGCAATGTCCACCTTGAACCGGCGGACGACGGAGGACTGCCTGTAGGCATCGGAAGTGTCCTTCAGCTCGAAGGAGAGCAGGGGCGAGACGATGTTTTCCAAATCCACCTCGATGCGGTTGGACTTGTTCGGCGTATAGGTGTGCCGGACAATGGCCGTGCCCGTACCGGCATCGCCCAGCACGAAAGTGATCTCGTTGCGGGTTGATATGACGAAGTGGTTCATCGAGCCTGAGAGACAGAGTTCGTCAGGTTTCAGCAATATATCCATAGGCCTTTTGCCGACTCTCCCGGAAAGGGAGAAAACCGGATTGTTGGTTATACATTATATTATTGTCAGGGCAAATTTACGGGAAAATGATATTCCCCTAAAGGACACTACGCCTTCACTTGGGGACACACTCCAGCCATACCTCCGTCTTGGTGAATTTCCACTTGCTGTGCCTCCAGAACGAGCCGTGCCGCAACATCTGCGAGGTGAAGGAAACCTGCCTGCCGTAGGGACTGCCGACATAACCGGCTGAGGGGACAGGAGGATAAATGGTGGTGAATGTGCGGTCTTTGTCCAGACCGGCATTCTCATATTCACCGCCGCTGACCTCCGTCTGCCGCTGCCTTCCCACCCATTTGTAGGCCGCCTTCATGGCCGGCAGCTGTTCGGCGATGACAGGGGTGGAGACAGTAGGTTCCATGAGCGACACGGTGCGCAACTCCGACTCCACAGGCTCATTCTTGCCACCAAGGGTGAACTTCAGCTTGTTGAAGAAGAACGTCACGCCACGAATGACCACCTTGGCGTAGGACGGTAAATTCTGCTTCTGCGACTGTGAGAGCAGGAGACGGGCCTTCATCTCGTGCAGGGAATTGCGCAGCAGCAGGTCGTAGTCGCGGTAGAACCGCTCGAAGATGCCGTCGGCCCCATGGTAGTAGAGTGCGTAGCTGAAGATGCGGGGACGGGAGGCGTCATGGATGTCGTAGGACGAGATGGTGCCTTCCGGCCGGCCCAAAGAGAGATAGCTGAAGGCAAGCATGGTCTTCTGTTTACTTGCCGACTCCGAGTCCGTCTCCTTATCCTCGCCGGCCACCACCATCTTGGAGTTGCGCGAAATGTAGGGGCCGACAAACAGATAGGTGCCGAAGTCGGTGGTGACCTCCGCACCGTCCACGGTGCCCTTGTGCCTGAGCTGCCGGAACTCTGGCATGAGGTCGGGAATCTTGACTTCCTTGGCCTCGAGGTCTTCGCCGGTGTTGTAGTCCTGCGAAGCCTCTCCTATTTTGGTGATGACCTCGTAGTCGCCGGAGAATCCCTGCTTGTAGAAGGCCCCGTCAACCGGATTGAAGTAGGCACCGGGATTGGCTTTCTCCATGTCGTCGATATCATCGTAAGAATTGGAGATGTCGGTGTCCACCTTGTCGGCGGACGCAAGCGTGATGCGCCGGTAGTCCTTTTCCGCCTTATACGAGATGACCGGTTCCGAAACCATGCAGCGGGTGAGGTCTTCGGCCGGCGGGGCGGCGAGGGCGTCTTTCAGGAAAATGACACCAGCCGTGCGCCTGCCCTCATCAGAAGTGAACTCGCAGCAGAACTTTTTCCGGAAAACAGCTATGAAGTCAGCGCAGGTGACATCGGGCACGAGGTCGGCAACCTTGATGCGCCCATTTACAATGGCATCCATGACATTGTTCACGACTACCATCTTGGAGAACGGCTCGGTGCGCGTAAAAAAGTTGTCCTGCAACTCGTAGCCGAAGTGGGCGAAGATGCGCTTCAGGAGATAGTTGGCCCGAATGAACGGCGATATGTAGTAGCCGGGGGCAAGCGTGATGGGCACCTCACCCACATACTCGGTGCGCTGCACGGCATTGTAAAAATCGCAACCGTCACCGGAGACATCGGGCGAAAAAGCCGTAATGGCGGGCTCGGTGACAAGCTGGTAGCCCTTGCCTGTCCATTTCCACACATCCTTAGTCTTGACCGTAGTCTCTTTGCCGTAGGCATTGATCATTTTGTAGTTGAAGCCCGAATCCACGCCCGAATCGTCCGTGACGAGTATGGGGAAGATGCCGTACTGCCCATGGGTGTTGTCGCGCAGACGGCGGCAGAATTCTATACCCTGTTCCGGGGTGAAGACACCGGGAATGAACTCATTCTTGAAGATGTCCTTGAGCTTCACATTTTGGATGCGGGAGTAGAACGAGCCGTCGTTGATATAGAACGAGGTGGCGATATTGCCTTTATATTGGGCGGACAGCACCACCTGCCGGCACTGGGCGAAATACTCGCCATCCTGAATGGCCACGTCTGCGGCCGTCATCTTGGTGCGACGGCCGAACGAATCGGGGAAACCGAGCAGGCGGCGGTTGCGCTCTGAAGCGGGCAGTTCGAGCGGCGTGGTCTGTTCGCCGTAGTCGTTGAAAAAGGGATTGGTGCGTTCCACCTCTATTTTCGTGTCGGGCTTGAGGTTGTAGGCCTCGCCCTTTTCAAGATTTGTGATGCGCATGATTGATTATTTGCTTCCTATCTTGCGTGCCTGTTCACGCAGTTGTTGTTTCTGTTCTATTTCGTCGAGTGCCACGGAAGCCGGGATGCCTTCCGAGGCGAGCCGGTCGAGGAGGAGGCACAGGCGGTCGAGGACGGGGGAGGTCAGAGTGGAGGGCTGCGACGGCGTCGCAGCGTACCCGACTGAAGGGGCCGGGGCTGAGGAGACGGACTGGGGAGAGAGGAAACCGCCCGAGGCGCGGCCTGCAGCCTGCCGGATGAAGAATTTGTTCATATCGAGAGTGCGGATGGTGCCGGCCCGCTGGGCGTGGTCGATGATGTCGATGAGTGGCGAGACGGTGGGATTCTCCACAGCGGCATTGGAGGCCACCCATTCCTTGCTTCGCCCGGCCGGGCCTTCGCCCACAATGACCGTCGGCTTGTTCACATAGCCACGCTTGGAAGGCTCATAGGCGGCATGGAAACGTCTGCCGTCCTGCTCGCGCTCGACATCAATGCTTCCACCCGACTCAAGACCGGTTGCCACACGGGTACCGGAAGCAGAAGAGCTGCCGGAAGCCCCGGAGAGGGTCATCCTCCTGACTTTCTGACGTTCGGCATTGGCTGCTATCAATTGTGCGGTACCCGTAATACTGATCATGGCACCGGCTATGGCACCGGCTATGGGGCCAAGATCACTAAAAGCTTTCATAACGGCAGTTGCCGTGTCGGCAGCGATCTGCGCAGCTTGTATGGCGAAGTTGACATCGGCATACTTCTTCTGTACTTTCAGCTTTTCATTGGCCTTCTTGGTCTCCAGTTCCTGCACCTTTTCTGTGTTGGCCTTTGCAGCCTCTATCTCGGCATCATATTTGGCATCGATATTGGCCATTTCGGCATTTTGCAAGGCTGTCATGGCTGTACCGAAGAGGTTGCTATAATAGTCGAACGTCTGCTTCCATGAATCCATCTTCAGCCGCTTGACGGCTTCCTCATATTCCTCCTCCGTCATCATCTTGTTCTGGAGATGCTGCTTGAGCTGCTCAAGCTCGGCATTGTAGAGTTCCTGCTGTGTGGCCAGTCCGTACTGTTGGCGGATTTGGAACTTACGCTCCTCAAACTCTTTCGTGAGGTTGGCCACAGCCTGTTCCTTTTCCTGCTGCGTGGCCCCTTTTTCATCAAGGCTTTTCTTGAGCTGCTCAAGCTCGGCATTGAACAGCTCCTGCTGCGTGGCCAATCCATACTGCCGGCGAAATTGCAGACGGTCGGACTCCGACTGCTCTGTGTGCTTGCTTATGATTTTTGCTTTCGCAGCCTCGTATGCCTCGGTCAGTGCCACTTCGTCCTCGCCATTTTTCCGGGCTATCTCAAGGGCGGATTTGTAGAATGCCTCCAAGGAAGAGAGCTGCAACTTGTGGTCAAGCTCCTGTTTGTCCCGGTCGCTCATGCCTGCCTCCTGCATTTGGCTGAGCGCATCATAGTATTGCTGTCGGGCTGTCAGTGACTTTTCCCAAAAGGCCTGTCTGGCTTGTTGCTCATTGGCCTCTTGTGTGAGGATGACACGCTGCCGCTCATTGCCGTCTTTTATCCGCAATGCCTTGGCCTTGCGGGTGTAGCTTTCCTCTATGGTCAATACTTTGGCGGCATGGGCCGTCTCGAGTGACACGACAGCCCCGTCATATTCTTCTCTGGTCTTCTTGCGGGTGGCAAGTTCCTGCTTGAGTAAATTCAGACTGTCATTGTAGGAGGCCTGCTCCGCATCGAGTTCCTGCTTTCTTGCATTGCCGAAAAAAGCTTTGTCCTGCCGGCCCACCTTGTCGGTCTGTGAAGTCTTTTTGCCGGTAGAGGAGTGGGTGTTTTCAAGACCGGCCTTGCGCTTTTCCAATGCCGCTATCTGGGTGTCTATCTTTTTCAAAGATGCCATGTCGCCCACCTTAATGGTCAGTCTCTTTGCTTTCAACGCATCTATTTTCTTATCAATGGCATCGAGAGCAGCTCCAACCGTGCCAACATTGGCTTTGGAACTGTCGCTGCCCTGACCATTTCCATTATCTGTAAATAGCTTTTTACCAAACTCCTTTCCAATGGCATCAAGGGAAGTGTCTATGACTTTTATTTTGTCCGCAGTTTCCTGTAATTGACGGGACATCGCTGATACATTTCCAGAATAGCCCATAGCAGCATTAACATAGCCAGGAGCGACAGCACCACCAGAAGTCTGTGGACGCCCAGCATTGTTTTTCGTAAATTCAGATTGCTCTTTCTTGAAATTAGCCAGTTCTTGCTGTTGCTGTCGGTATTTGATAATCAATTCAGCCTTTTGCTTACCCAAGTCTTTGATAGCAGACTGCGCTCCCTCCAATAAAGCCTTTTCCTTGAGGGCGTTGAGATAACGTGTCAAGGCTTGTGTATTTTCATCGTAAACCTTTCCCTCACGAGAGAGTTTAGCGGTGTAATCAGGGACAATCTTCTGAAGGGCAGCAATAGCGTCCTTACGCTCAGCAAGAGAAAGCGAATTGTCATGGATACGCTTAGTGAGCATCTCTATCTTAATGCGTTCTTCCTCTACCTTGCGACCAGCTTCAGACTGTATGTCGTTGAGCTTTTTCTGTGCTACAGTGGCAGCGTCGGTACGCTTGTTAAACATAAGCAACGCACCGACAACGAGCGTGATACCGCCGAGCACCAGTCCCCACGGAGACAGCTTGAGCACGATGTTGAAAGCCTTTTGCAGTGCAATGGAGCGCGTCATGGTCTTGTTGAGTACGGCATGCCTGAGAACAGACAGTTCAAGCAAGGTGTGTTCTACCGCCAGACGGGCTGCCTTGAGTTTGCTGACGGCCACCATGCGCATGCCCCATGCCCAAGCCGCTTTTTGCCCTACCACGTAGGCCGCATAGGTGGCGGTGAGGAGTGCCACAGCTTTGCCCAGAGCAAAGAGCGTGTCACGGTGTTGCACAAGGTACTTGATGGTGTTGATGACAGTTATTTGAATCTGTCCGTAAACATCAGAAAACTCCTCCTGCAAGGGTAGCAGTGCCTCACCGAGGTCGCGTTGTGCATTCTCCAATGCCACCGTGCGGCGGGCGGCACGGTCGGTGGCAGAAATGTAGGTCTCGCCAGCTGCGGCCAACTGCCCTTCGACAATGTTGGCCACACCTTTCATAAAGTCGCCCGTCTCTTTGGTCTTCTCTCCTATCTCGGCGGCAGAGAGACCGAGGTTGTCGAGTATCTGTGGGGATTTACGGCCAAGACCGGTGACTATGGAGTCTACCATATAGTCGAGCGACTGCCCGGTCTGCTGTGCTTTGAGCTGGGCGAAGGAAAGGTACTTTCCGAGGTCTTCCAGTGGTATGCGGAAGTCTTTGGCCTTTACGGCAGCCTTCATGAGCTCGATGTCGGACACCGTGCCCTTGGTGGCTTTTCGAAGCTCGTCAAGAAGTTCCGGCCGGTCAAGTCGCTTGAAAGCATGGGTGATGCCGTCGGCTGACTCGGCCAACTCTACGCTCTTGGAGATGGTATCGGACAACGTTCCGGTAAGCGACTTAAACCATCCGACAGCTGTCTCTATACCCTTTACGGCAAGCTGTCCAAAGAAGAAGTTGTTGTATTCGTCTGAGCTGGCAAGTTCCTTGAAATTTTTGGCATTCTGTTTCAGTTCCGTCATCCGGGCATTGACCGTTTGGAGGCGATTTTCAAGGTCGGCATATTGCTTGGGATTGAGTGCTTGTGACACATTGTCAAGTTCCTTTTGTAAGGACTTTGACTGTTTCCTAAGTTGCGACATGGTCATCGCATTGGTGTCAAGGGACTTTGTCTGCTCCTGGATTTGGGAAGTAAGTTCCTTTATCTGCTTGCCCGTAACCTTGTAACTGGCTGCAAGTTTTTTATATTGCTCTGTTTCTTTTTTGCCTGAAGCCTCCAGTTTTATCATCTGCTGAAGACGCTGCTTGTTCTCATTTCGGAGAGAAGCCGACTGTGTCTCCAGCTTGTGGATTGCCTGTTGTGCTTTTGCCGTCTTGACATCGACAACATACTCTATTTCGTCTTGTGAGAGATGTTTGCTTGACATAACTATTATGGATTAACTGCTTTTTCAAGTTGGTTATGGATGGCTTGCCTGACTTCATCGGTAAACCCGTAACGGAGTTGGGGGAATGTCTCATGATAGAGGACACCCCAGACAACACGGTTGTAGAGTGCGAGGTTACGGCGTTTGAATTTGGCGACCCTGTCATTCCGCTGTCGGTAAGCCATATCCAAAAAGCGGAGATACGGGAGTATCTTGACAAAGATGGTTTGCGATTCGCCGGTAATCTGGCTGTTGAAAGAATGCTTGGATAGGGAGGTCTGCAACCGTCCAGTCCGTAGTTGGTAATTGCTACGGACTGCGGATTCCTGCGTGGCATAGATTTTTGAGATGCCTTTTTGAAGGGCATCATGGACGAACTTCTTACGAATGAGACTGTCTGTTACCATACTTGCTTTTTATGCTGCAAATATAGTAACAGACAGTTATAGGAGAAAGGACAGAGAATATCCTATTTAACGAGATGCCTGTATAATGGAATGCCTATTATAGGTGTGAGAAAGCCACATAACCCAATATAGAACAACTTTACAGACCACGGCTCGCCATGTGTGAAAAACGGCATCAAGGCAAGCGTTATCAAAAGAAAAATTGCTTCTAAAAGTACCATAATCCTAATATTAATTCCAATGCAAATATAATGCTTATAGTTGAAAATTGCAAGTCATTCCTCGAGTATTTCAGTTTCTATGGCCCGGAACAGTTCAAGTACGACTTGTGGAACCATAGAATTGCCGAGAGCTTTTATGGATTCCTGTCGCCATCGGGTGAAAGGAATGGCAAGACGAGATACATCAAAGGGTAGCCCATCATTTCCTCCACAAATAGGGGTGACAGTTGGGAAGTTCCGCCACCAACCTTGTGGGCAATCAGCTCCGCCAAGTTGCTCTGTTCCGCTTTCGGCTTCTTGTGTGCTTTCAGATTGCTCATCGTCATCATAGACCTCTTGCCGTCGCTCGCCACCGGAGTAAGCAGCCAGTCCGCCTTGCTGAACATTTCCGGCAAGTCTTTCTGCTTGGACTTCTCGCCTCGCTCCTTGAGGTTCTGAGCACAGGGAGTCGGCAACATTCCATTGAGTGCCATTGCCGTCAGCCCTGACCCCATCTGGCTGCTCGGGTTGTAACTTGTCGACCAGTGCGTTGCCTCGGCTGCATTCGGGGTCGGCAGGATTCCGTGGAAACAGAGGTAGTCCAGCAGGCCGTTCGGGCGTTGTTCTCCGTTCTTCCGGCTTCCCATCGTCCGTCCCCCCTTCGCGCGGAGCTCCTGCACTCTCTTGCTGTGCTGTATCTCCACAGCCAGTGGAGTCGGTAGCAGTTCCTGCGGGCAGAACTTCTGCTTGCCGTTCTCGCATACTTTCAGCCCCTGCGTTACAGGAGTGGGCAGCATGTCCGAGTAGACTATCTGACTCAGAAGGCTGTTGTATCTCGTCCCGTTCCTGTAGCCGTTGCGCTTCGCTCTCGCCCTCATCGATGCAGGATCCTCGCAGAACTCCATCGTGCATGGTGTCATCAAGAGGTGTGGGAACATTCCTTCGGGCGATGAACCACACTCTGTCCCGTTGGTGTGGCGCACCGACGGAACAAGCCGGAATAACAAACGGTTGGACGGTGTATCCTTCACGCTCAAGGTCTGTACAGACGGTTTCAACAACGAACTGTTGCTCTTTTCGGTATATGTCGTCGCCCTCACCGAATAGAGAGGTTGTGCATCCCACCTTAACCGCCTCGCCGGGCTGTACCATCGAGAGGATGCCAGCAACATTTTCACCAATGACGAAAGAGGGCTGTATCTGCCTGATTGCTCGTAGCATCTCCGGCCAGAGGTAACGGTCATCATTCGCTCCAAGTCGCTGTCCTGCCGAGCTGAACGGCTGGCATGGAAAACCGCCTGTGAGTACATCGATTTTTCCTTGCCATTTGGAGAAGTCTGCCTGCTTGATGTTTTCATAACCGATTGAATTAGGATACCAATAATTGAGAATGGTGTTGCAGAACTCGCTGATCTCGCAGTGAAAGACATTTTGCCACCCCAGCCAAAAGGCTGCGAGCTCGGGTGCGCCAATACCGCTGAAAAGCGAGGCGTGCATGATAAATCTTTTCATTCATTTCCTTGTTTGTTTGTCAATGGCAAAATTATATACTTCTATTCTGTTTGTAAAGGACACCTCGTCTCCCGACGAAGTGCCCTGACAAACAAACATCCAAACGAATGGATGCTTTGACAAAAAAGAAAATTATCGTTCACGGAACATCCATTTGAACGACAGCCCCTGCGAGCCGGGACGGTTGCAAAAGTCGAAGCCTGCCTGATGGAGTGCTTCAAAGACTTGGTTGGTGGCGACCTTGGCCGACGGGTCTATCTCCTTGATGGCCTGCACCACTTCTTCGGTGGAAAAGAAGTGGGTGGCTTCGGCCGGAGCGGAAGCCGGGCGGTAGGTCACTTGCAGGGCAGCCACATAGATGCTGATGTCGGTGATGGGGGCTTCTCCTTTCTCTTCTGAGGAGAAGGGAGATTGTTTGCCATTCTGTTCCATAACTGTATGTGTTGACGGGTTAATAATCCGCACCGCTGACTTCTGAAGGGCTTTCAGGGCAGAGGGCGTTGAGGGTTCGCAAATTGTCCTTGAGGGCACGGAGCGTGCGCAGCATGTCGAACGTGCCGGGACGGGGCTGGCCATCGGGGCCAACGAAAGTGCCGCCGTCGTCGGAGAATATGCGGTTCTCGATATTCTCCAAGGTGCCAAGGCACTCGAGGAAGAAGCCATCGCCCACCATCTCGTTGAGAGCCGCAATGGTGTCTTGACTGACGAAGTTGAGAGCTTGGTCTACCGGTCGTTTCATGCCTTGCCTCCTTTCTTTTCCGACTGATTGACACGATAAACCAAATAGGCTGCGCAGAGCGCGGAGACAGCAGAGGTGAGGGGCTGCTGCTCTACGGCAACGGCGGCGATAATCAAGCACAAAGATACGAGATTGATTCGGATAACCAAACGACGGGTGACGGTGAACTCGCAAATACGGCTGTAAAGCTCACTCTTTTGGTCGAGCCAAAGGTTGAGAGACTTGATTTTGCGCTGTATCGTAGCACGTACGTCGATAGGCTGCTGCACTTGGGCAGAAGGCTCGAAATTGATTACTTGTTGCATATTGCATCAGTGTTTTAGCGTTTCCCGGATCCGCCGGGTGCGGATACAGAAAAAGCGGACGCTCTTCCTGTTCGCTAAAACACCGATGCTGCACCCGAAGGGCAAAAATCGTAGGAAGGCATCCGCCACTATCTTAACCGCATCAACGAAGGGCTGCAACAGAACCTGTCATTGTGCAATATGGGCCATAAAAAAAGCCCATCGTTCCAATAAGGTCGGGGCTTGAATATCATCTCGCCCTTCGTTGATGCTTAACCGCATCGATGTCTTAGCAGTTGCAAAGATAGAAAGTATTTTTGAAACTGCCAAGCTTTTTGCTGAGAAATTATTTAAAGAGGGGGAAAATCATCATAGTTTGGTTTTTCGTAAGGAATGCCATACTCATCAAGAATTTTGAGTAATTGCCACTCTTTAAGAACCTCAATAGGAAATCCTTGTCCTTGGAGGTCTTTTATTTTTTCCTTTTTCTTTGGGCCCGCAGCATTACCTACTATGACCATATCGGTATTTTTACTAATGCTCGTGTTCATGTCTGCTCCATATAGCCTTAAAAGTTTCCCAAGAACATCACGCTTAGGAAAGGTATCTAACTGCCCTGTTACAACTATTTTCTTGCCAAAAAACGGAGTGTTAGGATTTTCCACCTCGTTAGCTTCGAGTGGTCTTAAAGTGTCTGAATCAAGGTGCCTGTTTTCTTTTTCTGCAATAGACGGAGTTCTGACTTTTTTCATAGACATTTTAATCTCCGCACTTTTCCGTTCACGAATGCAAAAATTAATAAATGTGTTGATGTTCTCTTTACTTGAAAGATAATCTACCAAGTCTTTGTCAATAGTAAGATTGTTAATTTCCATAGACATAAATATTTAAGTTTATTATGCTGCAAAGATACAAACTTGCAAGGGGAAAGGCGAAATATATTCTCACCTTGCATAAAATTTATTTTTCCCAACGCAACCTATATATGCGTCCATGTATGGGATTGGCACAGCAATAGGAATACATTTTATTTCCCTTATCAAACGGAACGGTCTCTAACGGCTTATAATCTCCGTCTATTTGTGCGTCCAGTTCCTTATATTCAAGGATTGCAGGTTGATTGAATGCGGAATTTTTATACGACAACAACACTCGAAATGTCATCATATCAATGGGAGAGTCCAATCTACAACTAATCCAAGGTTGTGCCTTGTGGTCTGGGTCATCATTTTCTGTCTTTATATGAATGACAGTGCTCTCATTATATTTTAAAGGATGTTGAAATTTTATTTTTGCCTCATCCCATTTCCTCTCATCGTCGTAATGTACAATGTCTTCAATTGTTTGGGATGTAGAAGATAGTTTGGGTAAAATGCTTCCTGTCCACTTGAATTTATAAGGTATATGTGTGAGGAATAGACGTTTACATTGTATCATACGAAAGGATTCAAATGTTGATTTCACGCCATCATGAGATTGGAAAATACAGAAAGAAGATATACGACGATAGTCTTCGTCCGAATTGTCCAAAATCACCTTGTTTATACCTCTAAGAATACCACATATCAAAATTGCAAAGCCCAAGCATAGTACTGTTAAGGCAATGAGACCAGCAGTCTGATTGCCTACAAACATAAGAATTAAACTTACGATGGAACAAAGCGAAGCAAAAATAGCACATATAGACCCTATATATGCTCTCAAGAAATCAAATACTTTCATATCTTCCTTTGTTCGTATTGGTGTGCGTCTATGCGTCTGTACCCATAATTCTAAAAGTTTAGAAGCCACTCGAAAGTGGCCTAAACTCTGCAAGAAAGCAGAGCGATGCTTGATTGATACTGCAAAGATATAAATAATAAACGTAAGTGGCAAACGTTTATGATATTATTTTTGCGTGATGAAACTTTTTTAACGTAATGATATAATAATGTATTAGTTGAAAAAGCCTCTCGCATACACGAGAGGCTATGGATGCGCCCGCAGCCCACAGGCGACTTTTGTTCAAATCGGCGATATAGTTGATGCCGGGGCTGGAATATTGTCGGCTGCGCGACGGATGCGGTCGCTCAAATCTACGAGCGCACCCTTCAGCTGCTGTGCCTCTTCAGGGGTAAAGCCACCCACTCCGCCATTACCGTCGATGCCGTACATCTTGTGTTGGAACCAAGGTACCGACTTCTCAAAATAGGTGCGGGAAATTTCACGCCATGATACGCTCAAGTAAATATCACGCATACGGTTCTTCATATCGGTGATTTTGTCTGCTTTTCTAATTGCTACTTCCATGCTCTTTTCTTTTTATATTTATCTTTTAATGGCTCTCCCCGGAGGGAGAACCTTTTGTTTTCATTCTTTAGGCATGTCCGTCATTCTGTCGAAGATGTTCTGTGCAAATTCAAGGAGCTCGGGATAACCATTGGGATAACTGTTGCAATAGTTTCTGATTGCTTCAATGAGGTCTTGTTCCTCGGGGGTAACCTCCATTTTGATTGTTTCTTTCTTTTGTTTCATACTATATCTTTATTTGAACAATGCAAAGATACTACTTTTTTGGATAGTAACCAAAAGTTATACTATCTTTTTTGATAGTAAAGCGCGTTTTTAACATTTGAAAAAGCCGTAACAGTTTGGGAACTGCTACGGCTGTAAAGAACGAGCGGCGTGTTTTATTCTTCGGACACGAAACCGTGGTTGATGAGGTCGGCAAGGAAGGCCTCGGGGCTTTCGGTGCTGACAAGGTAGCCTTCGAGTTGCTGAAGACGGCGGGCAAAGCGGTGCATGTACTCTGTGTCCGTGCCCTCGCTGTCGAAACGGCTGCCCATGTGGAGCTGGTGGAGAAAATCGGCCGGGGAGGTGGCGACCACCCGGTCGCCATCCTTCAGCCTGTAGGTTGTTGTCATACTGCTAATTTTTTTGTTCTCAAGCTGAAGTAAAGCTTTTCGCTGTCGGTAAGGAAAGGAATGTTCCGCAGTGTGGTGCCTGTTCGCACCATTCCCTGCTTTGCAAAGATAATCATTTTTGCGAGAAAATGAATCCAAGCGGACATTTTTGTGAAGTTGGTCGAGCCGCCATGCTGGCGGAACTCCACCGTGCGGTGGCGTGCGTAGGCTTCGAGATTCACCTTGTGGTAGCGGTTGTTGTTAAATGCTGCCCGAAGCTGGCCGATGTTGGCGGCGCGGTTGATGGTGGCCTCGGTAACGGCGGTGAGGCCCTTGCAATAACGGTTGTTGCGTCGGCTGCGTGGCATGAAGCGGTCGATGACTCCCTCGAGGCGTTTGTAGGTGAGGATAAGGTTCTTCCAAGTGGCAAGGTCAAACTCGGCAGCGTCCATGTGGACATGGAGCCCGCAGGAGTCGTTAACCCTGACCTCGCAGAGGTCGAGCACCCAGCACACCTTTTCAAGTTCCTCAAGCCCCTGCTCGCCGTGGAGGATGGGACTTACCAATTCGAAGGTGTCGTTGCCGCAAAGGCTTGCGTCCGTTACCAGTTTCCAGTGGTCGGCGTGGTCGGTGTGGTTGTAGCCTTCCACCTGTACGCTGATTCCTGCTGCGGTAAGCTCGCGTGCGAGACGGTCGCGCGTGCAGTTGCAGGCTTCGATCTCCACCCCGAAATTGCGGTTGAAGGTGTAGTCGAGGGCCGGCGCGATGGCGGCCGCCGCTTGAGCTGCCGTGTCGGCAACACCCTGCATCATGCGCTTGTAGACATTCTGCACAAAGCCGTAGTTTCCGTTTGCCACAAGGTCGGCAACCTGCCGGCGTGTCAGGCCGAGGGCGAGGAGCTTTCTTATTTTGGAGGTTTTTGTTCCGTTCTCGTTGAGAATGCCTTGAATTTGCTCGTTCATAATCTTCGTTTTTTGAATGTTCTTTGCATAAGATAAGCTGCACTCGGCAATCAGAAAGTAAACTTTCATTGCACTCGCTGGCATTATCTTTGTTTTCTAATTGTACCGCTAAGGTAACACTATTAGTGCGGACACGCAAGTAGTATCGCCTTTATAATCAGCGGTTTAGAACTGTTTATCTTCTGCTAAAAGATGATATGAAAAGAGCCGTCGCAAACGTTGCGGCGGCTCACGAGCGTTAACCTGAAACAATCTACATCACCATGAGACTGACACTATATTCATGAGCTTAATCCTCCAGACGGTAATACCGGGCATAGACGAGCCGGGTATGAGGGTTGCGGCTCGAGATGTTCATGCGGACGGCCTTGCAACCGAAGCGGAAAAAGAGGAACCGCTTGGGAACGCGGTGGACGATGATGTCGAGGGTGTCGAGCGAAAGGAGATGGATATTTGCCAGTTGCCGCCTCTGGCCGTTCGAAAACGGAGCAGCTGTTGCCGTATCTGTATAGAGGCGGCCCGTGATGGAGAGCCACGGGTCGGAGTGGGTGAAATGGCCCGCCCCGCAAGTGTCTGCAGGAGGGGAGATGACCGGCACCGTGATGTCGGCAGAAGTCTCGGCGGACGCGGTGGCCGCTGAAACGATGCGGGACGGGCGCACACCCATCGCCCGGGCTATGCGAACAAGCGTATCGCCGCTCTGCCGGAACTCGGATTTCTTGAGCGTGAGGGCCGGGACGGAGGCAAGGCTGTTGCCGGAAGCAGTACGGGACAGTTCGACACGGCCGTTGTGGAGCAGGACATTCTGGTTGCGGAGCAGGCGGTCGCGGTCGGCACGGACACCAAGCCACGCCTTGACCGTGAAACCAAGGGTGAGGACGAGAGCAGCCAAAAGAGAAGCGAGTATGAGTCTTATGTTGTGCATAGCTTACTGACTGAGGTGATGAGCAGGTTACCTTCATGGCAGACTTCCGTTTCTGCAGTTGTGCATAGCTTACGGACTGAGGTGATGAGCAGGAGCAGCTGGCGGAGATAGTTGGGGGAGGTGGCATACTTGCTTCCCCGGTTGTCGCAGATGCGGCGTGCGAACTCCTCGGCATCTTTACGATATGGCCACGCGTCGGCATAGCCTGGCTTCCGGAGGAGCCGAGTGTGCTCGGCAAGACAGTCGGCGAGAGAGTCGAAGTCCTTGAAGAGGCGGTAGACGGTGTAGTACCACTGCTGCCTGCCCTTGACCTTGCAGACGGACACGACACGCTCGGGGGCGTTGAAGGTGCGGTCGGGGGTGTTGAAATACTCATGGGTGAGCACGAGGACGGTCTTGCCCGTCCAGCCGCTGCCCTTGGTGATGCCGAAGAGGTTGTACTTGCCCACCTTCGACTTACCCCAGCCCGTCTCGAGGATGGCCTGTGCCGTGACAAACTCGGGGGCGATGTCGGTGGCCCGGATGGCTGCCGCATAGACGCGGCGTGCGAAATCACGCTGAAGTTCTGTTGCCATTACGAATCTTTCTTAATATACTCGCCCTTATCGTTGAAGTCTTTCAGCCGGCGGACGAATGAGGTTGGAAATATGGGGTAGATGGCCTGAATATTCTCCACACAGGAGAACCCTTCACGCACCATCATGAACACGCAGAGATAAGTGCCGATCCACTGGGTGGTTCCGACGATGCTGCCCTGCACGGTGTAGTTGGTGAGGACATTGGAGAGGATGAGCAGCACGATGTAGACTGCGATTTTCTTTCCAAACTTGCTGAAGAAGGATTCACTGGAGGCATCCTTGTGGAGCAGGTGCTTGACCACGCCGAGGATGGTGTCGAGGATAACGGCGATGCCTATCCACTTGGCGAACTCCCAATCCTGATAGAGGTATCGGGAAAAATCTGCCACAATGGAGAGTGGCATCGAGACAATTGATATCATGGGTAGCTTTTTCATTGTTGCCGACTGAAATTTATGATACAAAGGTAAGTCATTGCAGCCGACGGACAAAGGACCGGTAGAGGCCGTGGGTGCCGAGACTGTCGGGGGCTTCACACGACATCATGAGCGTCCAACCGACGGAGTGGAGCTCGGTGGCGACAAACGGCACTATTTCGGCTTTGTCGAGATTGCCCCGGGAGAGCCAGTCGATATGTCCAAGTTCCGCATCGGCAAGCAGCCAGGCATGAACCCGGGAGAGCAGGCGGAGCGTGGTGTCGGAGGCAAGCATATACTCGGCGGCATCAGCACGGTTGGGCATCTTGTTGGCCACCGTGACGGCCATGCGCTGCGTACATTGGTAGGAGTTACGGCCGTCGCCAAGCATATCCACTTCGCCGTAATCAACAAAGAGGAATGGCCCGACGAGCTTGTCGATGCGCTGCTTCAGCTCGTCGAACGACTGTCCATAGACATAGTTGGCTATCTCGGGGACACGCGACTCATTGGGAAGACTGCGGAGCGAGGCTACGAGGTCATTGTAGCCGGGAAAGTCGCTCGACCCATTGGTGAACATGGCGAGGACACCGTCCCTGGACGGGTACTGGGCGAAATATAGAAATTGGTCTTTTATCATATTCTACTTGTTTTCTTCTAAATATGAAATGAACTTATCTACTTCATTGCGTAATAGTTTCATTTTATCGATAAAGTCGACAATGTCATCATCTTCTGTCTTATGCAGCCGAATAGACCAACTGCAATCAGATATTTGTAAGAATGTATTTCTGATGACCTCGCCATGCCATGTCGTATTTCCATCAAAACATACAAGATTTCCCGTAGATGGAGAATCTTCCCTGTTTAACCAAATTCTTCTCTGATACATGGTTACAGTATTTTATCAATTATATTAATGGGCAGTCCGACTTCGTTGCTGATTTTTAGTTTGTCCCATCCAAAGCCTTTCATGTCGCGGACGGCATCAATGGTCTTTTTGCGCAGCACCTTGAGATAGGTGATCACGTTCATCCGCTCTATCTGCCGGGCATCGCCGAGTCCTTCCTTGGAGAGGTCATAGAGTGCATCGGAGGCATCGGTGGTGATGGGATGACCAGGCTCGGGCTTGAACTTGGAGAGCAGTGAGAACGAGGTTTTGTTGAAAAGATAATTGTTAAAAGCCTGGAAATTAAACGATATGGCCGTGAGCAGTTCCGGGGGCAAGGCAGAGAATTCCCGGGCAAGGGCGTGGGCATGTTCGGAATTGTACTCTTTCTCTGGGTAGTAGAGAATGGCTGCCATGAGTGGAAGAGACTTCTCGTCCTGCCCGATGAGTTCCCGTGCCTCGATGTATTGGAGTGCCGTGAGCGAACAGGTGAGCATGCCATAGCCCTTTTCCACCGTATAGCCCCGGTAGCGACGCTCCTTGATACGGACGGAAGGGATGAGCTGGGCGCAGAAGCAGAGGTCTACGACATATTGGTAGTCCAACCGGCGCAGCACACGGGCTATGGGAAGATGCAGGCGGAAGGGGTCGACGCGCCGGCAGAGTTCGTAGGTCTCGCTGTCCATGCCGTCGAGAACCGCATTGTTGTCGGGATAGTTGATTTGAAAAAGGAAGGTGAGCTGCTCGGAGATGGCCACGAGGTTGGCAATCTGCTCCTCGGTGCGGAAGCGGCGACGATCCCAATTCATGATGTCACAGAGCCAGTTGATACGCACCTCGCCGGCCGACAGCCCGCCGGCTGCCATGCGGAGCAAGTCGGCCACGAGGCGGATGTACTGGCGGGCGGTCATCCCGTCCCATCGGTTGGGTATGCGGTAGATTTCTCCTTTATATACAAGTTCAATGTCTTTCATGGGAGCATGATGATTTTGTCGTCCGGGTGGTTGTAGGCGGAATAGCTGCTGATGTCGGCAGCAGTGTCGGTGGAGAGGAGCGTGTCGGCATTGGCAAGAAGTTCTTCCGCCTCACGGTCAAGGCGGTCGGCAAGGGAGAGGGCTGAGTCGTGGTCGTCCTTGCCCGAACGGCTGGCGTGGCTCTCGTCAAAGAGGTTGCGGATGGTGGGCGGAAACTCAAGGATGTCGAAACGACGCAACGACTTGGCAATGGTTTTCTTGGCGAGGGCAAGAAGGAGCATCGGGCGGACGCGAGGCGTACTGTCCTCGGTGAGCTTGGCGAAGTAGGCGGAGAGCAACTCATCGAGCGTTTCCTTCTGAAGGGGGACGGTGCGGAAAAAGAACAGATAAGAGTCGTCGATAGGATAGATCATGTCGAAGTCGGGCATGGACTTTATCTCGCACCTATTCAGAATGGAAAAATACCGGGTCTTGCGCCACAGCGCAGCCGGCGAGGTGGTGTCGTTTTCCCGTATCTCCGCGTCCATGAGCAACTGCACGATGGTATCCAGAGCATTGCAGTAATTCTCCATATAGGAGCGGCGCATGGCTTCGAGTTCGTATTTGTAGACATTCACATCGTTCTTGCGGCGGTTTATGCTGTCGAAGATAAGTTGCACGGCCATTGTCATGTTGGCTATGGCGGCACGCAAACCTTCCAGAAGAGACGAGTCTCCATCTTCCTTGGAGATGGCTCGAAATACAGCCGGACTGATGGCTGTCTCTACTCTCTTCCGGGCTGTGAGTCCCGAAGACTGGAGGTCGTTCAAGTCCATATTCGTCTCCACGCCCGGTGCATACCGGCTGAAAGTGGAGAAGTCGGTGAAAAGTTCTGTCAGTATATTCATGACTGTTGCTGGTTTAGTCTGTCCTTGGGGGATATGTCTTCCTGTCGCTGGGGTACCTCGCGGTAGAAGCCGATGCGGTATCCTTGCCTGTAGAGGGCGGGGAAGTTGAGCTTCAGGGCGAGGTTGAACGGCTCGGCGCAAATTTCGTCCTCGGGCGTGAGCGACATGATATAGATAAGGTAGTTGTAGTAGGCGTCAGATCCTGACTTGCTGATCACGCCGTCCTTGCTCACTGCCGTGATGGAGGCATCCAATCCGACGCTTGAGAGCAGCGCTTCTTCGCTGCGCTTGTCGTAGGAGATGAGTGCTTCGATATATTCCTTGTACTTGAGGTCGATGGTCTCTATTTTCCACTGCTGCTCGTTGCCGGACGAGTCCATGAACGAGATGGATGAATAGGCCTTGCCCTGATTGTCCGCTCCGCTGAGATAGTCGCCTATCTTGCGCAATTCCAATCGCATATACTCCACGAGCAACGATTCGCGGTATTCCGTGCCAATTTCGATGCCGTTGTATTTAACCAAGACTTTATCCTTGGATTTGAGCAGTTTGTTCTCCTCGCATAGCTTGATGAGCTGGGTGCGCTTACTGCTCACCCATGCGTTGGGAATGATGATGTGAATCTTGGCCGCGAGCGAATTGCGCAGGAAAGAGTTGATATAAGTCGCGGTCTTGTTGCTGCCCTGAATATAGGGGCGCGCGCCCTGATGGGTCTCGTTCACGCCGTAGAACTCATCGACCGATTTCTCCCTGTGGTGCGATACTGCAGCATAGAGGTAGTTGTCCACCTCAGACAGGGCGAACTTCGGATAAACCTTATAATTGCCCAGCCCGTAGGTCCACCTGCCCACAGCGATGTGGTGAAAGTCTCCATAGCCAATCTGCTCGTATGCTACATCCTGACGTGTGGTGGCAAGCCGGCAGTGTTTATTCTCCAGCGGCTCCAGTCCGGCAACGGGCATCATGCCCAACCGCTTGCCGCGGGCAAACCTCCACTTGCAGAAAAAGTCGCCGAAGTAATAGAAGTTCTTGATGTTGGTCTTGGCGAACTCCTGTGCCGTGCATTCCATGCCCCGTTCCTGCCAAGTGTTCAGCCAGTCATCCCACTCGGGAAGGGACGTATATTCACGCTTCATCTTACCACCCTCCACTGTCTGCACATACGCACAGGGGCCATGGCCATAGAGCATCTTTATCTCCTTACTGTACAGGCGCGGCAGCAGCCGGTTCTGCTTGATTTCCATCGTCACTTCATCACAGAGGGCGTTGTTCAAGCCACGGGCACATATCTGATAGCCATTGACACTGAGCCACTGGTGTTCATGCAGATAGAGTTGTCTACCCGTCGGTACGAGCAGTCCTGGCATGCCAAATACCTGCTGCCCTTCCCCTATCTGAAAGGAGAACACGTTACCGTCCAGGATATAGTTGCCGGCATTGCCGTAAAGTTCTATACTGTCGTTCATAACCAATTTATCTTGTGTAGTTTATATCCGTCTTGCGGAAAGCCCATATACCTGATGAGTATGCGGTAGCACATCCTTGGCTCACCATCGCCGTCTTCAAAGAGAAAGTAGTTCTCCGAGTCAACGGCGAACCTGTCCTGTGGCAGCTGCGTGCGATACCTGCAGTGCTCCTTGACCACCATGCTCTCACCAGCCATGCCCTGCGACCTCGAATAGGGGAAGAAGCACAGCGTGAAGTCACCTTTCGGCAGCTTGCTTATCTCCCTTGCCCATTGCATCGCATGAATGCCGTCCATTTCGATTGCCTTCTTCATCACTTGCGAAATTACGCAATTCTCCTATGTGTGCAAAGGACGGAACGTGGGCCGGCCGTCATATTTCCACCCTTTTGAAGGACTGCACCTCATTATCAAAAATCAGCGGTGCGTGGTAGTTTCCGTCATTTGGCCATTTTGATTTTTGCTTTTAGAAACGCAAACCGCTGATTTTCAGCCAAATGAGTTTTTGACCAATGTAAATAGCCGCCATTATTGCCCTGTTTTGGACATTTTTTATATCAAATATTGGACATTATTGGGTGTTATATCGTGATGTTTTCGGGCAAATCATCGGGCAAAGAACTCAATTCTTTCTTGATGATGTCCGAATAAAGACCGTACAGAAGGTAAATCATTGCACTCGGGAGCTGCGTGGTCAGTCCGGGGCGGCGCTTCAGCTCTTCCTTCTTCTCGCTCGACTTATCCAGTTCTATCCTGCCGTTGGTTTTCTTCAACGGACTAACGAGGATGGCACTGCAAAGATTGGGACACTCGTTCTCATCGACGCGCACCTTTGGCAACTGCGGAAGTTTTTCGGCAAAGAGCAACTGGCAGAGCCGGAACTGCTGCCAGTGGTAGATGGTGGGTGCACCGTCGTTGTAGAGAAACACCGAAAAGCCGTAACTTTCCAAGGCTGCCTTCATCGTCAGCGAGTCGGTCGTTATCTGTTCGAGTTCCTCCTTCGTCTTATTTCCGGCACGGTCGGGGTAGAGGTGTATAACCTTGTTCACGGCATCGGTACCGAAGAAGGAGAACACCTGCTGCGCAAGGTTCTGCTGGTCATCGGGGATATATGCCCAAAACTCCTTGATGATGTCGAAGCGGCGGCCGTACTCCTTCTTCTGTCCGACGATGAGTGACTGGAAGTTGCCCGGGTCGTAGCCTATATAGAGTGGTTCCCGTTTATCGTAGTGGCGCAGATAGCGTGCCGTGAGCGTGAAATGGTCCTTGAGGTTCAGCTTCAGAATCTGGTCGTAGATGTAACTGTCCTTGAACTGGTGCCGCTCGTGGTCGTAGGTGGTGAAGAACTTGTTGGTCACCTCCTTGTGGCGTATGGCGCAGATGGCGGTCAGGAACTCGTCCATGTCGAGCGTGTCGAGCTGGGTCTTGAAGAACTTGGGACCGAGAATGTCCTTGTTGCAGAACGAAGATGCACGGATATAGTAGATGGCATTACGGCGCATGTCGGCAAGGCGCGGCTTCCACCGGGCGACAAAAGCGTTGAGCCGCTCGTTCTCCAGACGTATCTTCTCCATCGTGATGGGGTTCTTGGTCTCGCGCAGTTCACGTTGGAGCGTGAACTGGCGGTAGAGCGACTGGTTGATGGCGAGCGACACGGAGGCTATCTCGTCGATGAGCCGGCGGTCCATCTTGTTCTCGTACTCCTCAAACCAGTCGTCTTCGCCCAAATCCACCCGGGCGGTGTCGCTCACGCCCGTCACGCCCTCATAGTAGGCCGACCGCCGGATGTCTGCCGAACCGCCACGCAGCGAAGGAAACAGGCGCGATTTGAGTTTCTCGCCGCTATTGTGTTTCATCTCCTCCACAAAGGCATGTACGGCATTGCGGCCTGCCACACTCTCGGGCTGGTCGGACGACACGAGTTGCAGGTGCGCCCCGTTGCGGAAGATAACCGAGTGCTTGGCATAGGCAATGGGATAGCGCGGTCGGCGGAAGTGGGAGGGCAGTTTCGCCTCGCCCACCACATAGTCGATACCGTACTCCAACATTGCACGCTGCTTGCCGTTCACGATGACGGGGCGTGAGAACGAAGCCTGGATGTTCGGCCACACGTTGGTCATCAGGGCGACGTATGTCTTGTGGACCAGGAACGACAGTTCGCCCGGCATGTCGTTCACGACACGGATGAGCCGCGGCACGATCACGCCCTCCGTCTTGCCCGTGGCACGCGCCCATTCGGCATAGAGCATGTTGGGGTCGATGATGTTCGCCAGCAGCTGCACATGGTTCATATAGTAGTGCTCGAAGTCGGGTACGCTGTTTTCATTCTGTCGGTTGTCAGTCATTTGGTATCTCCTCCACTATTTCAGCTTCTTGTATGTCCGCATCCCGCAACAGACGCCTTTTCTCCTTCGTCTCGATGGGCAGCGAGTCGATGAGTGTAACATAGAAACCTTGGTTGTGCTTGGCGGCAATCTCCTTGAGGTTTTTCTTCGAGAAGCCGAGCTGCTCTGGTGTCAACTCAGGAGAAATCAAGAAGAGAACTCCCAAGTCCCTGTCCGCTTCCGCTATTTCCGAAGAACGACGACGGCATTCCAACGCTGCGTCATAACAGGCTTTCATTCCTTTATAGTCGCGGTTGAGAGCACATAGTTTGGCAAGATCCTCATACTTGTTGGCAAAATTGCTCTCCCAAACCTTGATGGGGACATTGCAGTCAACTTGGAAATAGTTGATTGCCTGATAAATCCTCGCCATGCAAGTACGCTCTTCTATTTTGATATGCTGCTCCGCATTGATACGCAGCCTCAGTTTTTTGGCAGCCCTTGTAATATTGCGCTCGTATTCGAAAATCTCTGCAGACCACTGCAACTGTTGCAAGAACAGTTTGATGTCCTGGGGAATGCCCTCACAGTCCCCATTCGTCAGGAATGTGGATATGAGGTCAGGATGGATGGAGTCCAACTTCTCGATTTCACTTTTCATATTCCAAACAATTTCATACGCAGGTCTTTCTCGGCGCGCTCATTCTTGCGTTCCTCAAGCAGGGTAATGGAATCGTTCTCTCCTTTCTCCGCCTTCTTGGCAAGTTCTGCGTCAATATTATACTCACCAAGTGCACGCCCTTGGTGATATGCCTCGCAGTAGACATCGCCGGGAATGCCTATGCGGTATAACAGGGCTATGCGTTTGGCTTTTCTCAGCCCGAGCAGTTGGCAAATACGCTCGGGGGTATAGCTTAACGCCCCGAATGTTCGTACCTGGTTTACATACTCGTCTGACAATTCTTCCTTGACTAATTCTGACATAGGATAATCTTTTTGGTTTCAGCAGCAGGAAGGACGTTGCCGTTCCTTTCCAGCAGTACAGGCTGTTGTGGAAACATTGCCATAAACCTGCGTACCGTAGCTGCTACATACTTCGGGTCTATCTCCATGCCATAGCCAATGCGGTCGGTCTGTTGGCATGCCATGATGGTAGAACCGGAGCCTGAGAACAAGTCCACAACGACATCACCATTCTTTGTACTGTTGGTTATCGGATATGCCATCAGGGCAATAGGCTTCATTGTCGGGTGTATCCTGTTGGCTTTTGGTTTGTCAAAATTCCATATAGTGGTCTGCTTTCTGTCTGCATTCCAGAAGTGGGCAGCCCCGGGCTTCCATCCATACAAACATGGCTCATGCTGCCATTGGTAGTCCTGCCGGCCCATGACAAGAGAGTCCTTGACCCAAATGCAACACTGGGCTATCTTGAAGCCTGCCTCCCGTATGGCCCTGCGGAAGTTTTCCCCTTCAGAATCCGCGTGGAAAACATAGAAAGAGCCACCAGGCTTGACAATGGCAAACATCACGTTGAACACAGACTGCAAGAACCGAAGAAACAGGTCATTCTCCATCGAGTCGTTCTGGATGGTGAGTTTGCCTTCCCCTCCGCCTTCATAATTGACATTATATGGCGGATCCGTAAGGATCATGTCGGCTGTTCTTCCATTCATCAAGGCTGCGACATCTTTCTTTGCACGGCAGTCCCCGCACATCAACCGGTTATTTCCAAGACGGAAAATGTCGCCGGCGCGGACAAACACCGCCGAATCATTGTCTTGCGGAACTATATCAACGGTGTCCTCATCTATTTCAGACATATCCGTTTCTGCGGAGAACAGTTTTTCTCTGCCAATGGAGAAATCTGTTTGTTTGACTTCATATCCAAGATTAAACTTGGCAAGGTCATCTCCATTGATGTTGTATTTCGTGAAAAGCAGCGTGTCAGGATTCTTTTGTGCAAATTCAGAATTGTAGGCGGCTATTTCCTCCACAGCCTCTCGCTTGTTGGAAGCCTGAATCTCCTCGTAGGGTATTTCTGGAATATGAAATCCATAGGAGCGGAGCCCTAACAGAGCCTTCCGCCTTTGGTGCGCATCGATAATCCACAGTTTACCATCAGGAGCTTTCCATACCTTGAATGAATACTTGAAGCCACGTGTGATGATGAGCATCTGCAACTTCGATAATTTGTCTGCATCAGGTTTTTTAAAATCTTCCTGAAGTTCGATAAAAGAGTCCAGCGGGGCAGTAGGAAGATTGCCCAAATTAAAAACTTTTATACTATTTCCCATTGTTGTTATTTGTTTTGTTGTTCAAGAACCATTCTAAATAATCTCTCGCGCTCCTGATGCCGCTTGAGGTTCTTTCGGTCAGCTGCATGGTAGTCCTTTCGGTCGCTGCGCTTGAGGTAGGAACGGTAACGTTTGATATTGTCAAGCACGTTCTTATGCCGGCGCAGGAACTCGGCGGGGTCAGCCTTGAGGAGTTTGATGAGCCGTGCTATCTCGGAGCGGCCGAACAGTATCGGATGCTTGCAGAGATATTTGCCCGTATCGTTGAACGACTGCAGCTCGGCGAATGCCTGAAGATTGCGGATGCGCAGTTCTGCCATTTCGGCTACGGCCTGTGCGGTGGGCTTTGTCTCCAGCAGTTCGTCGAGCTGCTTCATCTTTCGCCATGTGTTGATGCGGTCGTTGTAGATGACAGTAGCCATCTGCACATCTGCATCGTCAAGATTGGTCCAGTCTATTTGCGGGTACTCTTCTTCTTTTTTTTTGGAGTGACTGGTTTTTTCGGCGACTTATCCTCTCCTCCTTCTTCTGTAGAGTTATCCACAGGGCTTTCAACAGGGGTGTCTTTGGGGTCTGTCGGGTTCTCGCTGCCCTCACCGTCGACAACGGGATTGCCGTCGGGATTCGTTGGGTTCTCGCTGCCCTCACCGTCAACAACGGGATTGCCGTCGGGATTCGTTGGAGGTTCATTGTCTGCCGGCTGCTGCGAGAAGAATTCACGCCGGTTGCGCACGATGTCGTCGTGGTCGGCTACATCGAGCAGAGCGAACAGAATATCCTCGGCATTCTTCCTTGGTGCGAGGTCGAAGCGCGTGAAGTCCGTACTCTGCGGATTCTTACCGTGCAGCAAGCTAAGGTCGGCCTCGGCTGCCAGCGGATTGGCGAGCTGGCGGAAGTGATATAGTTTTTCTTTTGCGCTATACATAATATAAAGGTGTTAGGTGATGGGTGTTGGGTGATGGTGGCCTATGCTGTTTTATCAGCACCTGTCATCTTACACCCAACACCCGATGGTTATGCTTCGGTTCTCGACACTTCGACGAGGGTCGTGGTATCGAATACACGGAACGTGATAGACGCGCCTGTCTTGGCTGTCCATGTGGCACCGTCTTCGAGAATGAAGGTAGAGCCATCGGCAATGGTGGCGGGCTTGTCTGTTCCTGTTCCAACAAGAGTAATGAAGCGTCCCTTATCGCCCTTGCTAAGTCCCGACACGGTGGCGATGGCGGCAGCGGCTCCCGTCCCATTGGGAATGTTGTAGGTATTCGAACCTGGGGTGATGGCAATGTTAGTGGCCCCAGGCGCAACGTTGGTGGCTGCCACAACGGCAGGGTTACCCGTGTAAACGAGCGGCAAGTCTACCGACGACCGCTTGAAGGTAAGGGTGGTGTAACGGCCGTCCTTGTCGTCTTTCGTCTCCGTATTGGAGAGGATAATCGGACGTTCCAGCTCACCGAGGATGTACCACTCCTTCTTCTTGATGTGCTTGAAGAAGAGGATGAACTTGCCACCGCTGTATTCCTCAATGAAGTTGTAGAGTGGGACACGCGCGCCACCCATAATGAGAACGAAGTTGTTCTCGCCCGTGGTGGTGATATCACCTTTCTCGGTAGTTCCCGTGAAAGTCGGGATGTCGTGCGCCTCGAAGTAGTGTGGTATCTCACCCGGTTTCATCGGAACGGGGGCCACCTGCCGTAGGGCATTCGGTTGCGGGAACTCTTTGGTGCGGTCTATCTGGTCGATGGCCACGAGGTAGACAATATAGGAGATGTCGGAGCCGTGGGTGTCACGGTCGGACACATCGTCTATATGGCCGAGTACAGCCATAGACGCAAGAGACAGGCCTGAGCCTCCGGCAAGCAGGAACGAATGGTCGCAGAATGCGCCGAGCATGAGCACTACGCCGAACACAGCAAACAGCACCATATAGAGATTGCGCATCTGGCGACACCCGTAATTGTAGCCTTTGAGCGGATCATACGCCCTGTGTGCCTTTTGAATTTTTGCTTTTTTCATTTTGTTTTCTGTTTTTGCGGGGGAGCCGCCGGAACAGCCCCCCGCGTTGAACAACATTTATTTAATTAAAAACCAAAGTGTACGGCCACATTTACCGTCCGCCCGGAACATTCGGCTGAAGCTCTTTGTTGATGGTGCGCTTGCCACCGACGCAGCGTTCTAACTCACGGAAGTTGCCGTCGTTACCGAGAATTACCATGATGTAGTCGCCTACTTCCGAAGCGGTGAACGCGGCAGAGAGTTTGGCGAACTTGCCAGACTTGGCAATCTTCGGCAGATGGTCGGCGGCACCCGCCTCGATACAGTAAGCCACCCCAGCCTTGGCATTGTCAATGTCTGTGTAGGTGTCTTCGGTTGTTGTCGAGCCGGTAACCTGCCAGAAACCATTTGCACCGTCCACTTTGTCGGTGATGGTGGCTGCGAAGAGGTTTATGAATATCTGCTGCCACTCCCAGGCATTATCGTCCATAGCCTTCTTGGTGTCGAATCGACGGCCCGTAAACGAAGCAGAACATCCCTCTTTCCAAGTGCTCCATGCACGCACCTGCTCCATCTGTTCCTGCATTTTTATGGAAAGCATCTCTCCGGGAATATTTTCGAGGAACTGGATGTTGCCCGGTTGGTGCAGCATCATGAACGGCAGCTGACCGAGATAGGGGAGCCAAATGATATGCACGGTGGAGTCGGGAACTACGTTGAGCGCGCCCATCGGGCCGGCGAAGTCGGTATCCTTGCCATAGGTGGTACGGACATTTTTAATCCACCACGACTGATGGTTCTTGTTGAGGTAGACGCAGTGCTGGTCGATGTCCATGTCTTCGGTGACGGAGCTGCGCACATCAGCGATGAATTCCTGCACGGCGGCAAGCATCGTTGCCTGTGTGTAAGAACGGTACTCGTTGTCGGTATGCGGCTTGATGTCGTACTGGTGGACATAGCGCAGCAGCGTGTAGAGCAAGCCTGTACCTGCATTGAGGTAAGAGCCTGCAACACCCTGTTCGGGCTTCACGTAGATGCCGCGCATACGCCGCTTGTTCTGCTCCACTTGCGCCGTAGTGAGGGTGTTGAGCAGCTGGTACTCGATCATTGTCCACTTGATGGGATCGGAACCTTCCTTGTTGAGATAGCCGATATACTTGCGCTCGAGTTCCTTCATCGGCCCCCATTCCATCTTGATCATCGCATCGTCCACATAACCCATGTGATTTTCAATCTTCATGCCGCCCTTGAAGACCTCACCGGCCTGATAGGCTTGGGAAATCTCATCGAAGAAGGCATTGAACACGAGGGCGCGGTCTTGGTACCCATAGGCGACAGGGAAGAACTGGGTGAGGTCGCGCACCTGAAGCACGCGGGCGATGAGCGCGTCCTGACGCAGTACAATGAACTGGTCGCCGACTCCGGCATTGTTAACGCCGTCGTAGTTGGTGGCATACTTTCCTACGGCGAGGGCAGGCGCATCGAGCATTTTGTTCTGCTGGAGGTACTGGTAGCGGTTTTTGAGCGACTTGGCAAAGCCGCAGGCTGCCTTGTGGAAGGCAACACCGTCTATCTGCTCATCCACTTCGGGCATGGCTGCTGCCGCACGGGGATTGGCGGCAATCTGATTCCAACGGTCTTTCATGGAGAAAAGCGGGTGCTCCACTCCGAAAAGAAATTCCGGTGTATTGCCGAGACCATTGATGTTGAGCGGAGATGCTGTCAGCGTCTGTACGGGCACATCAGGAGCTGGTTTTGCAGCCAATGCCTTGAAGTCGGCGCGCATCCCCTTGATGCTTTCAAGAATGCCCTCGAGCGTGGCATTGCTTTGTGGCTGGTTTTGCCGTGCGCCCTCGTCACCCTCTGTGGCATCCGTTGTCTCTATGCCGTTGAGAACCGACTGGATGGTGTTGAGCGTGGTCTGGAACTCTGCAGCCTGCTGTGCGGTCTGCTGCGCAGTCTGCTCCGCGGCGAGGTCATCGTTGAGCGTAACCTGGTACTTCTTCTGGTATTCGGCCACGACAGCGTTGAACTCTTCCTTGGAAAGACTTTTGTCATCGAACTTCTGCTTGAGGTGCAGGAATTCGAGAACGGAGGTAAGTTTCTCTTTGAAATTCATAAACAATTAAAAATTAAAGCATTAAACAATATTATATATGGCAGTCTTCAGTTTGTTGGCATCAGCGTACTCACACCCCATGGTAACGGCTTCGGCAACGGCTTCCGACATCGTGCGGCTCCCGTCGGCAAGTCCGAGCTCCACCGGCTGTGGGGTATAGAAGGTCTCGCCACGCAGTGCGGGCGCATCATCGGGGAGCTCTGCAAGTTGGCTGCGCTGGGAACGTACCTCAGCAAGGAACTGGGCGTTGAGCGGATCGAGAATGTCGTGTACAAATTTCTCGTCCTTGCCATGGCGCAGGTCGTCGAAGGTCTTGTTTTTCAAATCGGAATTGGTGGCCTTGGCTTCTACACGCTTGATACCGAGCTTTGCAAAGTAAGGCTCAAAGTCGTAGAAACTACACATTGTGCCGATGCAGCCGACATAGTCGTTGTCGGTAAGCGCATAGATACGGTTGCCATGACAACCGATATAATAGCCGGCGGAGCAGCACATCTGCTCATAGAAAGTGAGAATTGGTTTCTGACAGGCACGCAGCGTTTCGCTCAGACGGTCGAGATACCACGCCTCGCCTCCAGGGGAGTTGATATGCAGAAAATGGCAGGAAATCTGCGGATTGGCTTCGGCTGCCTGAAGGTCGGCTGCGAGCTGCTTAGATGAGAAATACCAGTTGCTGTCAGCGGTGACCGTACCCCATATACGGTGGTAGGCAATGGAGTTGTCGGGGAGCTGGTCATCGTCGAACTCGTCGGTAAGCGTCACGGCCGGTGCATCACTGTCCTGCGCCAGTACCTTCTTAAGTTCCTCAAGGGCAACATGTGTTTCGAACTGATACCAAGTGTGGTCTTTCAGATAAGCAGCCACTTCGGCCGGTGTAAAGCCGAAAGTCGCCTTTACACCGGCCCGTTCTTCGGTCTTGCCATTGAGTGGAAAAGCAGCAAGCATGGCTTGGCGAAAGCCGTCGATGGTGATAAACAACGGCTTCCCCGAAACAAGAAGGTTCTGTAATTCGTTCATCAAAATATTTTTGATGCGAATTTACTATATAATAAGGTGTAGGCAAAAGACTTATAATAACGGGTCGGTAAGCATTTTGCACTTGATGACGAGGTTGGCGGATGTCAAGTTAGAAGAAATCTGTACCCGGGCAGGAGTGTCGGATGTCCCTATCTGAAAGTCCCGTCGGTCAGAGGTCCTTATCTTTACGATGGCATTGCGCTCAATAGAAAAGAAACGGCGCACATCATTGTCGGGTAAGTCTATCACGAGTGTCTTATCGCAATTCCAGTAGTTACCAGCATCATTGTCAGTGAGTTGGGGATTGTAGGAGAAGGAATCCGCTACAAATTCATATACTTTGGCTGGGTTGGAATTGCCCGAGGCAATCGGTGTTACTTGGATAAGATTTGAGAACTCTATCATAGCCTATGATTTTGAATGACGAAAAAGCCTGTTCGGTCTGTATTAAATGATGTTAATTGCATGACGTTTTCTGGTATCGTCGGATTTTCTTTGGCCGCAGACGGTTACGGAAACGGTAATAGTTCTTCAACAATGCGTCAGACGAGATGGATTTCAACTGGTAGGCACGGATAAAATCATAGATGACATCAAGGTTGCGTTTCTTGCGCCCGAACTCCTCATTCTCCAACAGCACACGGTGAAGTTCAAAATTGAACATGCGGCGTATCTGGTTTTCTATCTCCTTGGCCGATGCAGGGGAGAGGTAATTGTAATAGGCAGGATCCTTCCAAGGCATACCAGAGTCACCGGCTTTGCCTTTGCGGAAAGGCAGCTGCAAATGCAGATTTCCGTCTTCCGGCTCCGACTGGTTGGAACGCTGTCTGCTCATCAGCTCCCAAACGCAGTGGTAAAGGTCGGTTGTGTAAGGTATTTTTACGGCACTGCTTCTCAGGTCAATGCCGTATTTTCCAATGATGTACTCCGCAAGATAGGGTTCAATACGGATGGTGGCTACCTGTTTCAGAAGGCGTTTTTCTTTCTGCATGTCGTTTTTTAAGATTTTGTGTTCCTACTGTCCTACAATCCTACAAATAAACGGATGATTTTACAAAGTTACTAAATATCAACGAATTATAAAAGACATTTCAAACATTTGTTTGGTTATATCACATAAAAGTATTATCCTATTCTATCCTACAACGACCTGAAACGGGAATTTTGTAGGATGGAATTCCGAAAATGGTGTTTCCTACTAAAAAATTCTATTTCCTACAGCATCCTACAATCCTACAACATTTCCTACAAACAACATAACTTCAATAAATAAATATAACTATATGATATATAAATAGTTATGTAATCTATATTTTGAAAACGGAAAGTGATTTGTAGGATTGTAGGATTGTAGGAACGCTTTTTCTGAAAAAATAATTTTCAAAGTCGTGTTTTCCTTGCTTTTATATAAAATTGGGGGTGCGGGGGATTTTGCGCAGATTCTGCGTCAAGATTTTTGGAAAAGAAAGCCGTGCCAGTTCGGATGAACAGGCACGGCTTCGTTGAGAAAAAATAAATGTTTTTTGGGGAAAAATAATATGCTTTTTTTGTTGGCGTTCTCTGTTTTTTTTGTATCTTTGTATAGTTATATTGGAGGAATGTACGCTCTTTCTGTATGATGTCAGCAAGCCTAATTGCTTGAGGGAAATTGCTTGTTTCCTTTCATGAAGCAAATCCAATGCGTGTTGGAACGCTTGCCAGAAAGATGTCCGAAGATTGGTTTCTCTGGAGTGAGCTTCAGCACTTCTGTGGTCTTTATATCAGTATCGTTCCATTTGAATATCAAGAAGCCACCGGACTTCAACACCCGAAAACATTCTGCAAAGCCTTTCTTTAGCATGTCGCGCCAGTCCCTGTTCGGTAAGGCACCGTATTTGATGTGCTGGTAGCCTGTCGGGGATGCCTTGGGATTCAGACTTCCGTACATGTCTGCGAACTTTGACTTGCCTACGTTGCGCAGCAAATGCGGCGGATCAAATACTACCATTGCAAAGCAGTTATCCGGGTAGGGCATTTCCGTGAAAGAAGCGCATACATCAGGATGGACGGAAAAAGTCCTTCCGTCACAGAGTATAGTGTCGAAGTCCCTAATGTCTTGGAATAGCACACGGTCGTCGTACTTGTTGAAGTAAAACATTCTGCCTCCACAGCAAGCATCCAATACCGGTTTAAATTCATTTTGCATGGCATCCTCCATAACGTCATTCCCTATCAGACTGCGGAGGCATGATAGGGCTACAGGATTTCCATCGGCTTCCTTGATAGCCCGCCGGATATCTTCTTTCTTAATTTCGATTGTCTTCATGTCTAATTTCCATTTTGGCTTTCTTTTTTCCATCTTCATAGTATTGACTGAGCATTAGCGACAGACCCAATGTCAGAAAAAACACGCCTATACCCAACATTGGCTTTTCCATGCGAAAGGAAAAGGGATGGAATCTGATGCTTGTACGGCTCACAAATAAACAAATTACAACTAATGCTATTAAATTCATTGATGCGGAAATTACTATTTTCATATTGCTATAATTAAAACGGTTTGTCACTGTCTTCCATTGGCCCGAATGGAAGGTCTTGGTCTACAGGCACGGATGGGGCGGGCTCTGGCTGTACTTCCCGTATCGGTTCCGTTTCGGGTTTGTCTTCCACATAAACACGGCGGAAATCGATGTTGTACATCTCGCGGAACTTGTCGTAATCGACAATGATGGCACTGGTGGATGTGGATTTCATCTTTCTTATCCTGTTCACCGTATCATCATAATTGGCTCGGGCCACATCTTCCGTTTCCTCCCATGCGAACCGCCGAGAGGGCACTGTGCCGATGTAGGACGGATGGCTGCGTAGATTTTGTTCGATTGTCGAAAGCGTGCTGCCCTCACTGTTGTATCCGCCGCGGTCGAAGATGCTGAACACCGCGCTCAAGCGTAGGAACATGATGTTGGTGTCCGGCGCGAAAGTGAAGGTATGCTTGTCCCCGTGCGAATCCGTCCCCGTGACCTTCTTGGGCTGCTCGATGAGGAACTCGCGTCCCTCAAGGACTTGCCGGGTGTCGATCATGTTGTTGACGGCCGTGAAGAACATGGCCAACTTGTCAGTACTGCGAATGAGTGATAATTGGAACTTGATTTTCTCCTGTGCGATCTTGAAGAACTCGCTGTAGGTGAATGGCAGCTGCAATTCAGAATACCGCTCGATGAGTTTTACCGTTCCAAGGAAAAGGGAAGCCGTCTTCATCAGGCGATCCATTTCTCCAGAATTGATGACATCCTGCTTGAGTTCGTTGTACGCTTCCTGCTTGAGCTGCCGGAAGTGATCCATGAACATCGGCCGGAGTTCCAATATCTTCAGCAGCACATTGGACAGGCCGACCTTGTTAGGGTCTTCAATGGCTTTCAGCTCCTCAAAGATGCGCACTTCTTCCTGCGTCCGGTTCCGGGGCTTAGGAACCTCGCAGACTATCACGCGGCTCATGAGAGCGTTGTCATCGCGCTGCGGTGTCTCCTGACCGCAGATGATGACCGGGGCGAACACCTTGTCGTTCTCGATTTCACGCCCGGATGTTCCTTTGCGCTTCTGCTTGCCGTCACCGTCATACACGATACCCTTGAGGGCTTGGAACTTTGTGTCGGAGATGTCCTTATTGTTGTACTCGTCAAGCACGACCGGCACATCCTTGAACGTACCCATGATGGTGGACATGGCAGCATCTGTACCCGTATTAAGATTGAATATGGGTATATTTGGCGATATGAACAGCGAGCGTATAGATATGGCTATCTGTGTCTTTCCCGATGACATCGGGCCCATGAAGAAGGGGGCCGTGAACAGACGGTCGATACAATGGATATTGCTTCTGAAGGCACACATGATGGCGAATATGACGGCCCATTTCCCGTTGTCATTGATTTTATAAACCCGATCCATCAGGGAGGCCCATTTTTCGAATGAGACTCGCTTCTCGGCGGGAACTTCCTTGTAGACCAACTGACTGATAAGTTCGTATTTATCTGACAGCTTTCCGCTGCCGGCATAGATGGTGGAGAATGCCGGCAGGTAGTAGTTGCTCTTGTTGTGGGTGACGACACCCAATTCGTTGACCGGCTCAAATTTCCATCGGCCGTCTTCACAGTGGAATATGCCGTTGGCGAACGCAAAGAACTGCTCGTCCGGTTTGCGGCTCATGCCCTCTCCCTGTTGGTTTCCATACACCTTAACCTCGGAACACATCACGAAGTGTCTGCTCATATAGGTCTTTATGGCTTTCCACTGCCATTCCTCACCATTGAAATTTACCGCCTCGTAGTTGATGAGCACTTCCTCTATCGATGACATCTTCAGCAGAGCCTTCGACGGAACCTCAATGTAGATGGGTGTTTCGTAATACCGGCGGTTGATGCGCAGAACGCGCTTGTTCTGTTCAAAATCGTCGGAAAAGATATGTAACAAAGGTGTCATGAAGAAGTCGGCAACCTGGGTCATGCCGTTGCCGTTTTTGTTGCGGAACATATAGCAGACCGGCTCGCTCCTTTTATTGAGGCGCGGGTAATAGCCGCACTCCCTCCACATCCGGCGGTAATCCTCGTTGTCTTCCACATAGTCCGGCGGGTCGTTTACGTCAAACTCCTCGTCGTCGAGGTTTTCGGCCAACATGCTGACTTTCATGGCCGATTTACGCTTGGAGACAAAAGGCTTCCGCAGGTCGTCGAATTGGCCTTTATTGAGCTTCAGGAGACTGCAATAATGATTCCGGTTGACGGTAATGACCGTGTCGTCGGCATAACTGGTCAATTCTATACAGCGGCTGACGAGCGGAACCTTATCTCCAAGATAGCCCTCAAGGAACTGTCCGTGAACACGGATATAGTAATCCACAAAGGATTCCGTCTTGTCCCCACAGGCAACGGAAATGTTGATTCCGGAACGGAACATTTCCGCCAGCGTCTTCAGATAGTCCGTTTCAGAGCCGTCAGCCTTGACACCGCATCCTGTGGCTGATGTCACAAAATAGCAATAGACCCTGCGCAGTTGTTGGATATCATTTACAGAAGGAACACCAGAGACGTAGACAACAGGTTCTTCGCCATATTGGTCAAGAAACTCCTGCATGACCGAAGTGAGGATGCCCGGCCTGTCATTCTCGAGGTTCTCTTTCAGAGCGTCAATGCCAAAGATGCCCGACTGTGCCTTGGACGGGGGCAGGGCCGACTGCATTTCCATACGGGCCGACTTCACCTTATCCTCTATGATGGGAATCCGGGAACTGAAGTCTACAGCCGTAGAGCGGATGTATTCCAGCCGCAACCCGGCATCATGGACGCAGGCGATGAGACGGCAGATGGTGTTTTGGGCATTGACGATGACCGTCTCGTCTTTGCAGCCTCTCGGTACGAGCATCCGCTTGAAAGCCTTGGGGAAGGTCTCCACGCCCTCCTGAAGCAGCTCTTTCGTCCTTTCCCCTTTCATCTTGCCGAATTCGTCAGGATCCATCCCTTTGGGCAGCCGGATGCACTTGACGCTGGCCCCGGCTCTCAACAGCAGTTCGCAGTTTTTCAAGGAGGCCTTCAGACCGGCGGCATCCGAATCGTATATCATCACGATCTGGTCTGTGAATCGCAACAAGAGGCTTACCTGATCATCGGTAAAAGCTGTGCCACTTCCACCGACGACGTTTTCCACACCCACCTTGTGCAGGGTGAGCACATCAAATTGTCCTTCCACAAGATAGACGAAATTCTGTCTGCCTATAGCTTTCCGCGCCTGGTACAGTCCAAAGATATGTTTTCCCTTGGTAAACAACGGTGTCTCACTTGTATTGACATACTTTCCGACTCCATCTCTCGGATGGATGATGCGGCCGGAGAATCCAACGATGTGCCCCTGTAAATCATAGAACGGGAACATAACCCTGTCTCTGAAACGGTCGTATGCCCTGCCGTCATTCAGTCCTATTATATCCACCTCTTTCATGAGCTCGGTAGAATACCCTGCCGTCGCCAGTGCATTGAGGGCCAGATTGCCTTCTGGAGCATAGCCAATGCCAAAGTCATTTATGACTTTGTCGGAAATGCTGTAGCCTCTTGTATGCAGGAATGTTTCAGCTTGCCGTAGATTGTTCTGATAGTATTTCGCCGCCGCCTCCAGCACTATCCGCTGCGCTTCTTTCCGCTTGTACTGTATTTCCTCTTCCTCGGTCATCTGGCGTTCAGGAAAATCCACTCCCGCCAGTTTGGCACACCACCTCAAAGCTTCGACAAAGCTAAGGTTCAGATGGTTCCGGACGAATGAGATTGCATCACCACTCGCTCCGCAAACAAAGCAATGGTAGGTTTGTCTTGAAGGGCTTACCACCATTGACGGCGCGTGGTCATCATGGAAAGGGCAGACCCCCTTGTAATTCACACCGGCTTTGCGCAAATGTGTAAATGATTCGATCACATCGACGATATTCAATGCGGACTTTACCTTATCAATGAAATTTTTGTCAATCATACATTTATTTTTCCTCTTCAAACAGTTCGAGCTGGCGTGACTCAAAAGCCTCTTGCAGAGTAACGCCAAGGTATGCCGCAACGGCAGTATATTCCTTGCCGGTGATGGGCCTGCGCCCAAAGTACAAATCCCAGAATCTACGCTGGCCGATTCCGGTTTCTTCATAGAAATTCCTCGAAGGGTTGAAATCTTCCAGATGTCTGAATTTTATCTTGAGCATTTCTATCAGCAAGTTGCGCTTTACTTGCGGCCCTACCGACAGACGCTTCCGTAATATAAAAAGCCTGACGGACATCGGGCTGCGGCCGAGTGCGAACGCCATATCCTCAATCGATACCCTTCCAAGGCTCTGCCGGACATAGTCGGCGTCCTGCCCTGTCCAACGCTTGTTTTTGACATTGTTCTTCATTTGCCATTACACTGTTAAATTCACTGTCAAATTCTATCATCCTTACGCTGTCTTCGGGGTGAAGATGCCCGAAATTACAACGGGCATAGGCTTTCAAGGATTCGTAGAACATACGAAGATCCTTTTCGCTTAAGTCATTGATAGAGAACTTTCCCCAATTATCCTTGTCTATGTACATAAGTAACTTTAATAAAAATTATTTCTCATAGCCTCCGTAAAACTCTGCCTGAACTGTTTACGCATTGTTGGCGTGAAGCGTATCGCCGCACTTTTGAATTTGAGGCGGACGCTAATAATCTTGATGCCATATCTGTACTTAAAGGCTTTCCTTATTTTTCTAATGCTGGCCATGGTTATTAAAATTTAAGGTCAAATTCCGTATCTCTTTTTACTGCGACACCGGGAATGAACTCATATTCTCCTGTATCAGTTCTACACAAGAATGGTTCATACTCTCCTTCATTATTTGCTGAATATGCTGTGCCATTTTCTGTCCAAATTATATATATGTGATTCGTATGACCATAGACAATTCGGACATCAGAATGTTTCAGCTTCATCTCATCAATGACAATGTCTGTACTTGCTGCATTGAACTTCCTTCTTGCATTACTGAGCATCGTAATCGCTCTTTCAAAATCTCTAACTTTCATTGGTTTTCTGTTTTGTTTTCACATTTTTTACCCTGACAGTATTGCACATACTCTTTCAACTTCATGCAATATAATCCGTTGATACAGTTTCGGTGAAACTGGCAGTTTTCACACTCCTCATACATCTTTTGATTGCATCACTTCCGGCCATAGTTCGTCCTCGCTCATGTGTAGGTACTCTGCGATAACCTTTCTCTTCAGAGCATCCGGTCGGGTATCCCCTCTCAGCCAACGATAGATTGTGATGCCCGAAACTCGACACAGCTTCTGAAGTTGCTCCGTCATTTCCTGACGCTGATTGGGGAGCGAATTTACATAACTAACAAAATCCATTGCCATAATTTTTAGTTGTTTTCAATGTCATTTCAAATATTATTATTATTTTCGTACTGAAAAAATATTATCACAATGCAAAGATGCAACATTTGTTTGATATAACAAAATATTTGAGTGATTATTTTTCCTTTTTGTTTTACCGTTAATTTAAATCATAGTAATGAAAGAAAAAGAAACGATAACCGATAGGATTTCTCAAATCATTGAGAAAGAGGGACATAGCGTAAGTACGTTCGCCAAGAAGCTCGGAATACCTTGGACAACGGCAAACAACATCATATCAGGGAGAAATTCTCCAAACTATGAGAGTCTCGTGAAAATCATAGAAAACTTCGCTTGGGTTGATGCTAATTGGCTTGTCATGGGAAAGGAGGCTGCACGGGATGATGTGGACAAAAAGAAACTATATGCCATGATAGAAGCTCAGCAGAAGACGATTGAGAAGCAACAGGACACTATAGACAGACTAACGGAAAGGCTGCTCAAGGATTTACCGGACACTGGCAAAAAAGTGGCCGTGGCCGGATAGTCCGGCTATACCCAAGTTACAAAGGAGGGTGATTTGTCGGTCAAATTGATATAATGTAAGTTTGCAGGAATCACTCAAAACTTTGATGCACAAAAGATTATAAATATTGGACGGTCGGTGCAAACTCGGCGAAAAAGATGTATTTTAACAGAAATGCCCTATTGATTATCAGTGAATTACAATCTCTTTACCTGAAAGTGCAACTCGCCTCATCCCGACCATCAATTAAGAGGGTGTGTTTCACGACACATCCTCTTTGCATTTATAGCTTAAAGATGCTTTTGTAACTACGAAGAATATCAACAAAAACACCTCCACCAAAATTCTCCAATCAGAACGGAGAATCGGTTTTAAATCACCCGAAAAGTCCACTGACATTCTCATTCGGGCTCTTCGAATTTGCAAAAGAGCCACAGTTGAAAGCTCAAAGGGGCTCAACTGCCGTGCAACGGTGCCCCTTTTGCAAGCCCGTTTGGGCCATTTCAGGGCCGTTTCCGGCCTCCGTCATGCGTCAAGAAAATTCAAACGACTGATTTTCAGCATTTTAAAAGTATCGCCAAAACTCGCGTATTTGCAACGAATGGGGCGTTCGGCACAAATATCGCAAACAGAGAGGCCGAAAACGAACAAATAGTTTTACACCACAGAGGAGCCCTCAGACTCGCGCCTCCCGACATGGATGGTGAGCGAGGCTCTGTCAAGCACGATGCCCTTGCGCTCCACGTAGCGGCTCAAGGCTCCTGCGGCAGCCAGTTCAGCGGGAGTGCCGATGCTCAAACGGTTGTCGGGTTCCATGAGCCAGAGGCGGTCGGCGAGCTGCAGGGCCAGCTCCAAATCGTGGGTGGAGAGAAACACCGTCTTGTCCATCTCGTGGGCCAAACGCCGCAACAGCTGCATCATCTCCACCTTGCTCGGGAAGTCGAGAAAGGCCGTGGGCTCGTCCAAAAAGATGACAGGGGTCTGCTGGGCCAACGCCTTGGCTATCATCACCTTTTGTCGCTCACCGTCGGAGAGGGTGTGAATCGTCCTTTCGCCCAACCGGCTGATGCCCACCATTGCCAAAGCGTCGGCCACGACGGCCTCATCGGCGGGCGAGAGGGTGCCCCAGAAACCCGTGTAGGGCGAACGGCCGATGCCCACGAGTTCGTGCGCAGTCATATTTTGCACATCGGGTTTGACGGTGAGCACCACCCCGATAGTCTTGGCCAACTCCTTTTGACTATAACGCGCGAGTGACTTTCCAAACAGTGCCACCTCACCGGCAAGGGGGGGCTGAAAGGCAGAGAGGGTGCGCAACAGCGTGGATTTGCCCACCCCGTTGGCCCCCAAGAGGCACGTCATTTCGCCGCTTTGCAACACAGCCGACAGCCCGCGGGCCACCGTCTTCGTCTCCCGCCGGTCGCGATAGCCTATGTCCACGCCGGTGAGCCTGATCGTTTCTTCCATGTCGCGAAGTTACGGCTTTTTCCGGAGAAAGCCATCGGATGCGTGTAAAATTACAGGTAGAACCATCGCAAAAACATTTTACTGTCCGACAGATTTGTCGTATCTTTACAATGGGAAGGGGAGATGGCGGGGTGACAAGTAGGCGAGCAAACGAGTTACTTGACTTTTGGAGGCTGAACTGTAACGATCTAAGGTCGGGCTACATCAAACTTATCCCCGTTTCAGGTTTATCAGAATCGGTAGCCGTGTGTCACCACACGCTGCTCCACCTCCAAGAATCCCGGGAAGATGATATCATTCTCCACATGGATATGCTCTTTCAAGGCTTCCATAAACTCTTCGAGACAGGCCAAGAGCGTACGATAGTCGGCAGAGGCATCGGCAGGGGCGGTGTAGTGGTTGGTGAGAGCGGCGATGCGCTCGTGGCGGGCAAGTTCGTCGCCATGTTCCATCATCATCACACGGATGGGGTTGCCGATGGTCCCACAGTGCATCTGTTCGATTTTCAGGCCGTCCTCGTCAGCCTTGTAGAGTTCGTAGAGAAAAGGGAAGAGCACGTTCTCTTCCTTCATCAGATGGCTTTCGAGAGCTTCAAGCGACCCGGCAAAGAGTTCTCTCACCTCGGGCATCACTTCGTTTTCACCGACCACCTTCTCGACCAAAGCCAATGTTGCAGGCCCTTCGCGGCGGATAGTGCGATGGTGTACCTTCAAAGCGTAGTCAACCAGCAAATCCAACGGCCAATCTTGAAAATTCAATCTTGATGTATCCATGTCTTCATCATGTTTTTATATAATGTGCAATAGGCCTCGCGGCCCTTTCTCCTATTTCCGTTGCAAAGTTACAAATGACGGGCGCAACGGGCAGGTAACATTTGTGCCCCGCCGGCGGTTAAACTCTGTTAAATCGAGGGAACACGCAAAAGTTATGGTGCAGAGGCGGCCTTATCGGGGATTTTTGGCTAACTTTGCATCATGGAATCACCGATACAGGCACTACAACGACAGCGGGCCTTGCTCCAACTGGAGTATTACACCGAGAAGGAAACCTTCCGCAAACAGACCGAAAGCATGGGCATGGCGCGGAAAGTGAAGCGTGGCGACGCGTGGTTTCCGCTGCGTGTGGGCAAGAGTTTCTACAACTCGCTCAACCAACTGACGCTCGAAGTGTTCCGCTTGCAGGACCAGGACATCGAACACAACTTTGAGTTCGGCCGTCCGGTGATGTTCTTCCGCTCGGAAAAGGGTGACGACAAGCTGCATTATTTCAACTTCACGGGCACGGTGTCTTACGTGGACGGCGACCGCATGGTGGTCACCGTGTCCGACTCGGCTCCGCTGGCAGACTTGCAGGCTGTGGGCGAAGAACTCGGGGTGCAGCTCTCTTTCGACGAGACGAGCTACAAGACGATGTTCGACGCGCTTGACCGCGTCATCCATGCCAAGAACAATCGGCTGGCCTATCTGCGCGACCTTTTCTACTCATCGCAGAAGGCCGCCCGTTTCACTTTTGTCCCGACGCGCTTCCCGTGGCTCAACCCCACGCAGGAGCAGGCCGTCAACGAGGTGATGCGGGCCAAGGACGTGGCCATTGTACACGGGCCTCCGGGCACGGGAAAGACCACCACGCTCGTGGAGGCCATCAACGAGACGCTGATGCGTGAGAGTCAGGTGATGGTGTGCGCGCAGAGCAACATGGCCGTAGACTGGATTTGCGAAAAGCTCACCGACCGCGGCATCAACGTGCTGCGCATAGGCAATCCGTCGCGCGTGAACGACAAGATGCTCTCTTTCACCTACGAGCGGCGCTTCGAGAGCCATCCCGACTATCCGCAACTGTGGGCCATACGCAAGACCATACGCGAACTCCGCAGCCGACGCCGGCGTGGCTCGGGAGACTACCATCAGAAGTTGGAGCGGTTGAAATCGAGAGCAGCAGAGATCGAAATACGCATCAACAGCGAACTTTTCGGTGAGGCACGCGTCATCGCTTCCACGCTCGTGGGCTCTGCCCATCGCCTGTTGGACGGGCAGAAGTATGCCACACTCTTCATCGACGAGGCGGCCCAGGCACTCGAAGCGGCCTGTTGGATTCCCATTCGCAAGGCTTCGCGCGTGGTGTTGGCCGGCGATCACTGCCAGTTGCCACCCACGGTGAAGAGTATTGCGGCCCTGCGTGCCGGTTTGGGCAAGACACTCATGGAGCGCATCGTGGAGAACAAGCCCGAGGTGGTGACGCTGCTGAAGGTGCAGTATCGCATGAACGAACAGATCATGCGCTTCTCGAGCGACTGGTTCTATCACGGCGAAGTGGTGAGTGCCCCGCAAATCAGGCATCGGGGAATATTGGATTACGACCATCCGATGGAGTGGAAGACGAACAGCCTCACTCCCTCACCCTCTTCGGAGGAAGAGGGTGAGGCTGCCGGCGAATCCTTCGTTTCCTCCTCCTTCGGCCGCATCAACAAGGGCGAGGCCGAACTCACGCTGGGCACGCTCGAAGAATATTTCACCAAGATAGGCAAGCGACGCATACTCGACGAGCGCATCGACGTGGGCATCATCTCACCCTACAGGGCGCAGGTGCAGTATCTGCGGCAGCTCATCCGCAAGCGGGAGTTTTTCAAACCCTACCGGCAGTGCATCACAGTGAACACCGTTGACGGCTTTCAGGGGCAGGAGCGCGACATCATCCTCATCTCGCTCGTGCGCTCCAATGACGAGGGGCAAATCGGATTTCTGCGCGACCTGCGGCGCATGAACGTGGCCATCACCCGCGCAAGGATGAAGCTCATCATCCTCGGCGATGTCTCCACGCTGGGCCGGCACCCGTTCTACAAGAAACTGTGGGAATATATAGAAAAGATAAAAAACGAATAGACACCATGTTACAAAGAGACTATTTCCTGAGAATCCTTCAGGAGTTTATGGCCGCAGTGGCCCGCTTTCTGGAGAAAAACGAGGGCGAGGAACAGCGCGACAAAGAGATGGAAGACCTCTACCGGCAGTATGTGGGCGACCGAGGAGTGCTGCGCCACCTCGCGCTGGAAGAAACTTTGACTTATGCCGACGAGCAATGGAGCCCCGACGAGCGGCTTGACCGGCTCGGCATGTTGGCCGAACTGCTCTACACCGAGGGCTCCTACAAGCAGAATCCGCTGCGCCAGGTGCTGCTCGACAAGGCCTACAGCCTGTTCGACTACGTGGAAACCCACGGCAGCGAATACTCCCTCGACCGCCGCAGAAAGATGGAAGAGATACGCAAGGAGGCTGCGCTGACAAGCACAGTGGGCCCGCTCGGGCGCACCGGGGAGCAGAAATAGCCCCATCGGCTGCCTGCCGCGGGCATGGTGCAAAGCTGCCGAACGCCCCGCGCCCGACTGTTGCACCATCGGCGCAAGGCTTCTGCACAGCCGGTGCAAGGCCTTCGCACGACTCTCCCCGCGATTGTCCCCCATCTCCGTTCCATCCTCTCCCTCTCCTTTTCTTAACCCTTTTACCTTTTAGAAGATGTCCAACACCAACGACATGACCGTGGGTTCGCCCACCCGAGACATATTGAAGTTTTCGCTCCCGCTGATACTCGGCTACATCCTCCAGCAGATGTATCTCATCATCGATGCCGCCATCGTGGGGCGGTGGATAGGCGTGGGGGCACTGGCCGCTGTGGGAGCCAGTTCGTCGATCATGTTTCTCATCATGGGCTTCTGCAACGGTTCGTGCGCCGGCTTTGCCATCCCCGTGGCCCAGGCCTTCGGGGCAAGAGACTATTCCAAGATGCGCACCTACGTGAGCAACGCCATCCGCATAGCCGTGGTCTTCGCCATCGTCATCACGCTGCTCTCCTGCCTGTTCTGCGAGCGCATCCTCCGGCTCGTCAACACGCCGGCCGACATCTTCCACGATGCCTACGTGTTTCTGTTGCTCCAGTTTCTCGCCATCCCCTTCACCATCGGCTACAACCTGCTCTCAGGACAAATCCGGGCCCTCGGCAACTCCAAGCAGCCGTTCTATTTTCTCATCGCCTCATCGGCGGTCAACATCCTGCTCGACGTGCTCCTCATCCTCATCATGGGCATGGGCGTGGAGGGGGCCGGCATAGCCACCCTGCTCTCGCAGGCCTTCTCGGTGGTGCTCTGCCACACCTACATCCGGCGGCATCTCGACATCCTCATCCCCAAAGGCTCCGAACGGCGTTACGACAACAAGCGCATCAGCATCCTGCTCAACAACGGGGTGCCTATGGGCCTACAATTTTCCATTACCGGCATCGGCATCATCATGCTCCAGAGTGCCAACAACGCGCTGGGCACCGTCTATGTGGCCGCCTTCACGGCTTCGCTCCGCATCAAGTATCTCTTCACCTGCGTGCTCGAAAACATCGGCGTGGCCATGGCCACCTACTGCGGACAGAACATCGGGGCCCATGCGCTGCCGCGCGTCTCAGTGGGGGTGCGCTCGGCCATGAAAATCATGCTGGTCTACTTCGTGCTCACCGTGCTCGTCATCTATCCCTTTGCCGACGAGATGATGATGCTCTTCGTCAAGTCGGGCGAGCAGGAGGTGGTCAGCAATGCGGCCATGTTCATGCGGCTCAACAACTACTTCTACCCCGCCCTCGGCATTTTGGTGATTCTCCGTTACAGCATACAGGGTCTCGGCTACAGCAATCTCTCGATGCTCTCGGGCGTGATGGAGATGATAGCCCGCTGCGGAGTGAGCCTGTGGCTCGTGCCGGCTTTCGGCTTCCTCGGCGTGTGTTTCGGCGATCCGGTGGCCTGGCTCATGGCCGACCTTTTCCTCATTCCCGCCTTTTGGGGCCTCTACCGAAAGCTGAAAAAAGAGAACGGCAATGACAGCAAACCGGCCATGCAGTGACAGCAATTTGCTGTCATTTCCCCGATTTCCCATCATCCGTAAGACACTGATTATCTTTGCATTGCAAGAGAAAATGACAGCATGACAGGAAATTGCGGAAAAATACAAGTTAGTATCTTTGGCTGAATAATTGGCACTGGCGAGAATCATTTCTGGGACAAAGGTGATTCGACCGATTTTGAGGAAGAATAGCCTACGGGCGCAAAGTGTTTGAATGTAGAATATTAAGATATACCTATGAATCAGTTTCTTGTTACAAGCAACACGCGAAAGTGGATGGGAATCAGCTTGATACTTATTATTGCAGTGACATTCTATTTCCAATTCCTGCAAAACATCCTTTTAAATAAAGGTACTGACCATGTTCTGCTGATGTCTGTTTATCCTTTGCTCAAATCGGCATTATGGCATGATCTGCTCGTCGCCGTTATTTTGATTTCAGAGTGCTACTTCTATCATGAAATCAGGAAGCAGCTACGAAAATCAAGAAGTAGTGCCCAATGGGCATGTGTCGCTATCATCGTGGCAAAGACGATAAGCGTAGTGGAAGGATATTTCATTGAACTGTCTTGGAATAATGTTTCTAAGGGAATCGCATCGACAACAAACCTTTTTTCTCTGAACGATATAAGTGTACTGCTATCAATAGTTTGCAGCACGATTAGTTTTGCAGGAATCGTCTGGCTGTCGGTCCTACTCATCCGAAAACACGAAGGCAGAATAAGAGTAGCAGGCTACGTGTTGCTGGTCTCCACCATCATAGGTGTTTTGAAGCAAAGCGGATTCGTGCTACCACACAGCACAATGGCTGTAAATGCTCTGAGAGCCCTTTCGATGATGTGTATGTTGCTACCCGTTGTTTTCTTCTATCGCTCTTTCAAAGCTTCAAGTCAAGGAGTACAGTAAAAGATGTTTTTTATACAAACGCTCGTTTTATTTGTCGAAAAGCGAACATAATTTCATCATCTCGGAAAAAAAGTGTTTCTTTGCAACCGAAATGGTAACAAAGTGCAATCAACCCATACTGACCATCACGGGTTCTGACGGTACAGGAGAATCCGGAGTGCAGGCCGACATCAAGACGATGACGGCACTGGGCGGACGGGCCGTATCGGCCATCACCTCCTTCACCATACAGAACACGCTCGGCATACAGCAGATATTCGACTTGCCGGCACAGGTGGTGGGCGCACAGATTGAGGCCATCGTCAACGATGTGGAACCGCAGGTGGTGAAGATAGGCATGATCAGAAATGTGGCCGTATTGGGAGCCATTGCCGACGTGCTGGGGAAATATCACCCGCAGTATATGGTCTACGACCCGGTGGTGAGTTCAAGCCGGGGCGACACGCTGATGGATGAGGACGTGATAGCGCAGGTGAAAAACCGGCTGTTGCCACTCTGTTCGGTGGTGGTGGTGAAGAAACAAGACGCCGCGGCCATCACACATCGCGAAATATGCAATGCCGACGATGCCCACCTTGCCATAGAGCAACTGAAGGCCTACGGCTGCGAGGAGGTGCTGCTCCTCGACGACGAAAAGTCGCTACTCCACGGACAGAACAACTCGCTGGCATCGGCCATAGCGGTCTTCCTCTGTCAGGGATGCACGAAGGAGGAGGCTATCGACAAGGCTCGCACATTTGTGGGCCAACAGGTGATGAGGGCCGACAATCTTGCCGGACGAAGCAGCGAACTCTACAACGATTTCCTTGACAAGGTGGCCCGCCACTACCACACCAACAGCGATGTGCATTTCTTCGCCGACTGCCTGAACGTGAGTGCCCGCTATCTGGCGCAGGTGACCAAACGCATCAGCGGTCAGACGCCCAAACAGATTATCGACGAATACCTCTCTGAGGAAATAGGCCGGCAGCTCAAGACCACAGACAAGACGGTGCAGGAGATAGCCTACACGCTCGGATTCTCGTCGCAGGCGCATTTGAGCAAGTTTTTCAAGAAGATGAAAGGACGGTCGCCGAGTGAATGGAGGAGGAGCGAGAAGTGAGAAATCAGGAATTAAAGATAAAAGACAAACAAAATAAGCAACAATGAACAACAGACAAGAACTCAACCGCAACCTGGCCCAGATGCTGAAAGGTGGCGTGATTATGGACGTGACAACCCCCGAGCAGGCCAAGATAGCCGAAGCTGCCGGAGCCTGTGCCGTGATGGCTTTGGAACGCATTCCGGCAGACATCCGTGCGGCAGGTGGCGTGTCGCGCATGAGTGATCCGAAGATGATCAAGGGCATACAAGCCGCTGTGTCTATCCCCGTGATGGCCAAATGCCGCATCGGACACATTGCCGAAGCACAGATCCTGCAAGCCATCGAGATAGACTACATCGACGAAAGCGAGGTGCTTTCACCGGCCGATGACGTCTACCATATCGACAAGACACGTTTCGACGTGCCTTTCGTGTGTGGAGCACGCAATCTGGGCGAGGCCCTGCGCCGCATAGCCGAGGGGGCAACGATGATTCGCACGAAAGGCGAACCCGGAACGGGTGACGTGGTACAGGCCGTGAGCCATATTCGACAGATGCAGAGCGAGATACGCCGCGTGGTGGCTACGGCCGAAGACGAATTGTTCGAGGTGGCCAAGCAGTTGCAGGTGCCCTACGACTTGGTGAAGTTCGTGCATGAAAACGGTAAGTTGCCGGTGGTGAACTTCGCTGCCGGAGGTGTAGCCACACCGGCCGATGCCGCCCTGATGATGCAACTCGGTGCCGAGGGTGTGTTCGTGGGTTCGGGTATCTTCAAGAGCGGAGACCCTGCCAAGCGGGCTGCCGCCATCGTACAGGCTGTAACCAACTACAACGACCCGAAAAAGCTGGCCGAACTGAGTGAGGATCTCGGCGAGGCGATGGTAGGCATCAACGAGCAGGAGATACAGCTGCTCATGGCCGAGAGGGGGAAGTAGGAAAGGAAGAAGGTGATAGGTGTTAGGTGGTGGGTGTTAATGAGAACTTTGTTCTGCTGTAGGGGCAGTACTTTATGCCCGCCCCCCCCGAAGGGTGTATTATCACAAAAGAAGGAACATACTCATGAACACCCATCCGGAGCCCTTTACCTTTCCATGTTTTCACCCCTCTTTACACCTGCTTTACCTTTTTACATTTTTATCTCTTTACCCTTACAATGATTGTTACAGAACATAAACAGACTTCTCCCGACAACGGCATGACAGAAAACAATGCGCCCCGCATAGCTGTACTGGCTTTGCAGGGTGCATTCATTGAGCATGAGAATATGCTTCGACGACTGGGGGCAGAAGTCTTTGAGATTCGCCAACTGAGCGATTGGGACAAGGCGAAAGACGGTCTCGTCATTCCCGGAGGGGAGTCGACAACCATGCGCAAGCTGCTGCACGACCTCCGATTGCTTATACCTATCCGGCAAGCCATCACCGAGGGGTTGCCTGTTTTCGGCACTTGTGCCGGCCTGATACTGCTCTCCAAAGAAGTGGAGGGGGAGCAGTCGGAACGCATTGCGACGATGGACACCCTCGTGTGCCGCAATGCCTACGGTCGGCAGTTGGGCAGTTTCCACATCAAAGCACCCTTTAAGGGCATTGTCGGCGAGATCCCCATGACCTTCATTCGTGCTCCTTATATAAAAAAGGTAGACGACGGGGTTGAAGTGCTTGCCGAAGTAGACGGACATATCGTGGCAGCCCGGCAGGACAGACAACTTGTCACGGCTTTCCATCCCGAACTCAACGATGACACGAGGGTACACGAATACTTTCTCCGTTCAGTCGTCCTCCAGAAACTCTAATTCCAATTCTATCCACTCCGGCCGGCCCGTCGTGTCATCGCTCCCACCCCGGGGATTGGACACCGAAAGGCCGAGGAGACGGATGGGATGCCGGGGGCTGTAGTCTACTTGTCGGAGCAGTTGTTTGGCCAAGGGCAGAATGTCGTCTTTCGATTGTAGAATGCGACCCACAGTGATGCTCCGCGTGATTTGCGTAAAGTCGTTGTATTTCACTTTGAGAGTGAGCGTGTGCCCCTCAAACTGGTCTTTCGCCACCCGCTCAACCAGTTCCAGCACCGTGTGGTAAAGTTCGATGATGACCGCCGAGCGTCCCGAGAGATCTTCAAGAAAGGTGTGTTCGCAACCCACCGACTTGCGGATGCGCTCCGTGATGACCGGTCGGTGATCGATGCCACGGGCAAAATCGTAGAACACCGGGCCGGCCTTGCCAAACACCTCGGTGAGATGGTGAAGCGAACAGACCCGCAAATCAGCCCCATGGAAGATGCCCATCCTGTGCATCCGCTCCGCCGTCTTTGGCCCGACGCCCCAAAACTTCTCTATCGGAAGAGCAGCCACGAAGTCCAAGGCCTTATCGGGGTGAATGGTGCAAAGGCCGTCGGGCTTCCTCATGTCGGAAGCTATCTTGGCCAGAAACTTGTTGTAAGACACGCCGGCCGAAGCCGTGAGCTGCAACTCATTGCGAATGCGCCGCTTGATTTCGAGGGCTACATCCACCGCCATGTCCATTCCCCGTTTGTTGACCGTGACATCAAGAAAAGCCTCATCAATGGAAAGCGGTTCGATGAGGTCGGTATAATCGCGGAAGATGGCATGTATCTGCCCCGACACCTCTTTATATTTCCGATAATTCCCATCCACCACGATAAGCTCCGGACAACGCCGCTTGGCCGTCACCATGGGTTGGGCCGAATGCACGCCAAATCTCCGGGCCTCATAACTGGCCGTAGACACCACACCGCGCGCACCGTCGTGGCCCACGGCGATGGGCTTTCCGCGCAGTTCGGGATGGTCTCTCTGCTCCACCGAAGCAAAGAAGGCATCCATGTCTACATGTATTATCTTGCGTTGGGCATCCATAAATGTTCCTGTAAAGACCGGGCCTGCAAGGATACAGAATATCCGCTTTCCTATTGCCGGGGACAGTCTACCTGATGCAAAGGTAGAAAAAAGATGAGACACCACACCACCGGACGGAAGTTTTTAGTAACTTTGCGGACAGATTAACCAAACTTCAACGAGGATGAAAAGACTACACGCTATGGCTTTAGCCGCCCTGATGATACTGGGGCTTGTGGCCCAAGCACGACAGGAGAAAGTGATGATCTGCGGCGACCACGGCCGCTTAGATGCAGTGATACAGACCCCCGAGACGCAACCCGGGCACAAGATTCCGATGGTGATTATCTGCCATGGCTTCACCGGCAATAAAGACGAACTGCTACTTCGGACACTGGCCGACAGTCTGGAGAGGCAGGGGGTGGGCTCCATCCGCTTCGACTTCAACGGACATGGGCGCAGTGACGGACTCTTTGAGCAGATGACCGTGCCCAACGAGATAGTCGACACGAAACACGTTTTAGAATATGTGGAGCACTTGGATTACGTCAACCGCATTGCTTTGGCCGGTCATTCGCAAGGTGGTGTGGTTGCAGCCATGACCGGCGGTGAACTCGGCAACGGGCGCATAGACGCTCTCGTGCTGTTGGCCCCGGCCGGTGTGCTGCGCGACGATGCCCTACGTGGCAACACATTCGGTAAAATTTACGACCCAAAGAATCCGCCGGAGACCATCGAACTGTGGGGAGGACGGAAACTCGGAGGCAACTACATCCGCACCGCAACCGGTCTGCCCATCTACGAGACAGCCATGCACTATACCGGACCTACGCTTGTCATCCACGGTGAAAGCGACCGCACGGTGCCTTATACCTACGGACAGCGTTTCCACTATGTCATCAAAGGAAGTGAATTCCGACTGATGCCCGACATGGACCACGGTTTCTCCAGACACGAGGCAGAGGTGGCCGGTATGGCAGCCCGCTTCCTTGCCGACCGGCTCGGAGCTTCACTAAAGGCCTTTTCTGCCACAAAATCGAAAACCGGAAAAACAACCGATTCTATCGATCCGAGAACCATCAAGGGTGCAGATGCCTCCACTTACGAAACGCTTGGTGGGGGCTACAGCCGTGACAAGAACCACGCCTACTATAATGGCCGCCTCATCAGCGACGCGTGGGGTGGCAACCACTTCGTTTACAAGAGCGGAGGCTACGCCACTGACGGCGTACACACCTATTATAATGGCCGGCCGGTGGAACGCAACTGAGATCCACTTGTGTCAACCCATATACCACTAAAAACATAAAGTGCTGAATATCAGTACTCTTTACACCCACAAACGTGTCAACAGCCAAGGTGGTATTGCATCAAAAAGATAAGTTTCCTACCTTTGCACCATCACCAATCAAGATTACACTTATGACACGTGGAAAATCTATTTGCAACGTTTTGAAGACCATCCGCCAGAAGATTGCGGATGCCAACAACATTCCCTACTCCACCCGCGAATGCCACTTCGGGGGCGAATGTCTCGGCACCTGCCCGGCCTGCGAAAACGAACTGGCCTACATTCAACGCCAACTCCAACTCCGCCGCATGGCCGGAAAAGCCGTGATGCTCGTAGGCCTGTCGGCCGGCATGGCAAGCCTGACGGCCTGCGGAAGCGGAAAATCGCAGGCGATAGCGACTGATTCAGATACCATAGAAAAAATGGAATTGGGGAAAGTACGGCCAATCAAAAAGGCAGAAGTGAGGAAAGACGGCTCCTACACGGGGGTTGTATTGTTGAAAGACGGCTATTCCCTCCCCGTGAAGCGTGTAAAGTCATCCACCAAGTTCGCCCCCCCGACAACACGTCCGACCAAGAAAGCCGGCAAGCGAAAGGCCAAACAACCGGCAGAGGCCTGCCAACCGCTTCAAATCGTAGGAGAGGTAGCCGCTCCTCCATTCCCGCTTCCCGACTCTTCGGCGGTTTCCGAAGACGACCGCATCTTCGGGATTGTCGAAGAAATGCCGAGTTTTCCCGGCGGCCCCCAAGCACTTATGGAATATCTGAAAGACCACGTGCAGTACCCACCGACCGGAGACTGCGTGCAAGGGCGCGTCATCGTGAGTTTTGTAGTGGAGAAAGACGGCAACATCACCGATGTAAAGACCGTGCGTTCCGTCGACCCTGCCTTTGACCGGGAAGCCGAGCGAGTGGTGAAAGCCATGCCCAAATGGGTGCCGGGCAAGCAAAACGGCATCCTCGTGAGAACAAGGTATAACGTTCCCGTCACTTTCCGCCTGCAATGACGACTCCCATTCCCCTCATCGGCATAGAACGCCACCGGATCGCCACCGACGGCGTGGGCGTGACCACACTCGTGGCCTTTCACGGTTGTCCGCTCCGTTGCAGGTATTGCCTCAATCCGCAATGCCTGCAACCCGACTACTTCTGGCGTGACGTGACGGTGGAGGACCTGCTCGCCGAAGTAGCCGTCGACGATCTCTATTTCCAAGCCACGGGAGGAGGCATCACTTTCGGCGGGGGCGAACCGTTGCTGCGCAGCGACTTCATCGCCGATTTCTGCCGCCGGAAACCGGCTGCATGGCACATCACACTCGAGACCTCCCTCAATGTGCCCCGCCACTGTTTGGAGACCGTCTTCCCCCACATCGACCAATACTTTGTAGACATCAAGGACACCCATCCCGACATCTACCGCAGCTATACGGCCCGCGACAACGCCCCCGTCATGGCCAATCTTGCATGGCTTGCGGCGCAGGGAGCGGCAGAGAAAGTCCTCATCCGGCTGCCGCACATCCCCGACTACAACACACAGGCCGATGTAGACCGCAGCCGTCGCCGTCTCGAAGCACTCGGTTTCACCCATTTCGACGAGTTCGACTACATCAAAAAGCAGGGTGCTTTGGAGTCAGGAACGGCAAAATATGATGGAGAATAGGCGTTTTGTGGATAAAAATGGCTAACTTTGTCCGCACAAAAGGCAAACAACAACCAATGGCCACCAACAACCGGCAAACCGCCTTGCCACCACAATCCGTCATGTCATGAACAACAAGAGAATAGAGGAGATAGATTTCATCAAGTGCGTTTTGATTCTTCTCATGGTCACTTTCCACTTAGTGTATATCGGAAACACCTACCCACTCGCCAAAAGTTTCGTCTACACGTTCCACATGCCGTGCTTCCTTGTGCTTTCCGGCTACCTTTTCAATCAGCACAAACCGCCCCGTGCCTTCGGCAAATCCATGTTTTGGTTGGCCGTCCCCTATCTCCTCATGGAAAGCGGCTACATCCTGATGGCCTCCTTCCTCCCCATCCGTGAGCACATAGACAACCTCACTCCGGACACCTTCACCGCTCTGCTCCTTCTGCATCCGATAGGCCATTATTGGTATCTGCACACGCTGATATTGTGCAGCACGGTCTATTTCGCTCTGTCCCGATGGCCACGCATCGGCCTTACGGCCCTTTTCGTCCTCGCGGGTGTGCTCCTTTATGCGTTGTCCCAATGCCATTTGGTGGTCTTCTCCAACGCCCTGTATTTCCTGTTGGGCGCATTTCTGAGAAAGCGCGAGACCGCTTTCTCCTCCTTTTTTCTTCCTTCCCCCTGGCTTTTTCTTCCATTTGCCATTGCCTGCCTTTCATTCTCCGAAACGGCTGACAAGACTGCCGTCAGCGCCATTGCCGTCTATTGCGCCCTCTGCACGCTCCCCGTTGTCTACAAGTTTCTGATGAAATGCGGGAAAGGGCGCATTTCCCGTGGTGCCAACTTCATCGGCCGGCACACGCTTCTGGTTTTCCTTTTCTCCCCCATTTTCACCATTTTAGCCAAGAGTTACCAGCCGCAGTTGGTCGGTCTCGACCCGTCGGGGATGCTTTTTCTCCTTGTGTCTCTGGCGTTTGCCGTGACCGGCAGTCTGCTCATCGGCATTCTGCTCGACCGTCTTCGGCTCTCCCGATTCATCTTCGGCAAACGGCAGATGATCGGTTAGGCTCTCCCATCCACACCTCCCGGCTCCCCCTTTTACCTCCGCAAGTAGCAAAATGTGAGAGAGGAAAAGCGTTTTGTGAATTAAAATTGCTAACTTTGCACGCACAATTTCAAATGACAACAATTACCGGTAAGAACAAGCAATGAAGATTGAAAACGCGATAGCAAGTGCCGCCATCGGTGCGGTGAAGGAACTCTACGGACAAGATGTGCCCGAAAAGATGGTGGCCCTGCAAAAGACCAAGAGCAATTTCGAGGGCAACCTGACCCTCGTGGTATTCCCATTCCTCAAAATGTCGAAGAAGAAACCCGAAGACACCGCGCAGGAAATAGGCCGCTACTTGACAGAGCACTGCAAGGCTGTGGCCTCATTCAACGTGGTGGGGGGATTCCTCAACCTCGTCATCGCGCCCGCCGCATGGGTGGAACTACTCAACGACATTCATGCCGACGACCGGTTTGGCCGGAAAACCGCTACCGAGGACAGTCCGCTGGTGATGATCGAATACTCCTCGCCCAACACCAACAAGCCACTCCACTTGGGCCACGTGCGCAACAACTTGCTCGGATGGTCGCTCGCCCAAATCATGGAGGCCAACGGCAACAAGGTAGTCAAGACCAACATCGTCAACGACCGGGGCATACACATCTGCAAGTCGATGCTGGCATGGCTCAAATGGGGCAACGGCGAGACGCCCGAGTCGAGCGGCAAGAAGGGCGACCATCTCATCGGCGACTACTACGTGGCTTTCGACAAGCACTATCGTGAAGAAGTCAAAGCACTCAAAGCACAATATATCGCTGACGGTCTTGACGAGGAAAAGGCCGAAGAGAAGGCCAAGGCCGAGGCTCCGCTCATCAAGGAAGCCCACGAGATGCTCGTGAAATGGGAGCAGGGCGACCCGGAGGTGCGTGCCCTCTGGGAGAAGATGAACAGCTGGGTGTATGCCGGTTTCGACGAGACCTACAAGGCACTGGGCGTGGGATTCGACAAGATCTACTACGAGTCTGACACCTATCTTGAAGGCAAAAAGAAGGTGGAAGAGGGTTTGGCCAAGGGACTCTTCTTCCGCAAGGACGACAACAGTGTGTGGGCCGACCTCACCGACGATGGACTCGACCAGAAGCTGCTGCTGCGGGCCGACGGCACGTCGGTCTACATGACGCAGGATATCGGCACGGCCGACATGCGCTTCAAGGATTTCCCCATCGACAAGATGATCTATGTGGTGGGCAACGAGCAGAACTACCACTTCCAAGTGCTCTCGCTGTTGCTCGACCGGTTGGGCTTCAAGTGGGGCAAGGAACTGGTGCATTTCTCCTACGGCATGGTGGAACTGCCCAACGGCAAGATGAAAAGCCGTGAGGGAACCGTGGTGGATGCCGACGAACTGATAGCTGCCATGATAGAGAATGCCCGCCGCACCTCGGACGAACTGGGCAAGTTCACCGACATGACCGAGGACGAGAAGCGCGAGATAGCCCGCATCGTGGGTCTCGGCGCACTCAAATATTTCATCCTGAAAGTGGATGCCCGCAAGAACATGCTTTTCAATCCCGAGGAATCCATCGACTTCAATGGCAACACCGGTCCGTTCATCCAATACACCTACGCCCGCATCCGCTCCATCATGCGCAAGGCGGCTGCCGACGGCATAACCATTCCGGCGGCTCTTCCTGAAGATGCTCCGCTGAATGAAAAGGAAATCAATCTCATCCAGAAGATGAACGATTTCGGGGCTGCCGTGGCGCAGGCAGGCGTGGACTACAGTCCGAGTGGCATAGCCAACTACTGCTACGAACTGGTGAAGGAGTTCAACCAGTTCTACCACGACTACAGCATCCTCAACGCCGAGCGCGACGACGAGAAACTCGCCCGGTTGGTGCTGGCGCAGAATGTAGCCAAGATTGTCAAGAGTGCTATGGCACTTCTGGGCATCGAAGTGCCGGAGAGGATGTAGGGCCTCCCCCGACCCCTCCGAAGGAGGGGAGGGCCTCGCGGACTATGGAATGGATAATGGAGGGGATGAAGGTCTTACATGAGTAGGTGTCATGCCCGATTTGTTATTCTGTTACTCTGTCTTTCTAAAAAGAGATACGACTGAGGAGCATGGTTGGAAGCCCTATATGTTATTTTGTTACTCTGTCTTAAAATACACAGGGAGGCACATCTGCCTTCCTGTTATTCTGTCAAACGAAAACCAATGGCTAAGAAAACTACACTCGTCAACCCGCCGTCGTGGCGCCACGACACCGTGCTGCCCCTGCCGCAAGAGGTCACTTCGGCCGCTTGGGCGGTAGATGCAGCCTGCTCGGGCAATCCGGGGCCGATGGAATATCAGGCCATCGACCTGCAAACGGGGGCGCAGGTGTTCCATTTCGGCCCTGTGTATGGCACCAATAACATCGGAGAATTTCTCGCCATCGTCCACGCCCTTGCACTCATGGAGAAGCGGGGCATCAAAGACAAGGTGATCTATTCCGACAGCGTGAACGCCTCCTTATGGGTGGCCAAGAGGCAATGCAAGACCAAACTGGAACACAACGACAAGACCGAACCGCTCTTCCAAATCATCGCCCGCGCCGAGCAGTGGCTCCGCACCCATCAGGTGCAGACTCCCATCATCAAATGGGAAACCAAGAAATGGGGGGAAGTGCCCGCCGACTTCGGGCGGAAATAATCTACGAAAGCCATGTCGCATACGAGAAAGTGGCAAAGCCCCCTAAGTTAGGGGGGAGAAGGTTTGAACAAGTGGAAAGTGATAGGTGTTAGATGGTGGGTGTTAATAAAGTGTTCTAAGCTCCCTAAGAGCTCACCACCACCTTCCTCACTTAGGAAGCTTAGGCTGCCTATGCCCCGTGAGGCACTCCCCTCCTTTGAAGGGGTCGGGGGAGGTTCCCTATAGCACGAACTATTAAATCTTTCGAAAAAGCCTTACACGCATTTTCTTCACGCCCATCTTTTCGGGTCTCCCCATTCGCCTTATCACCTTGATCCGCCCCGTCGATTTTCCCACCAAGCCCAACCGACATTGCAAAACGGCCACACTTGAAAGCTCATTCAGCCATAACGAGAAAGCAAAAGAGCCCGTTTCACAATGACGTTTTGACCGAAAAATCCCTTTTAGGGGGTGGAGGGGCTCTTAAAGACCTTGACAACTAAAAAAAGGGAAACACCCATGTGCTTCCCTTGCTTATGCAAAGATAGCAAATTTTCAGGCAAAAAGCAAATGCAATACGAAATAAGTTGACAGATGGAAAGTGCGTCTCCCACTCCTTAAACAGATGAGGCCGACCGCTCGAAAAGGCTTTTTCCGAAGACAACCGGCTTACAAACCGGCATTCCTCAGGCTCCCAAAATGAAAAAAATCAGCATACTATCGCCTGATAACACAAAATCTGCTAACTTTGCATCCTGTCAGGAAGACGGATTGGGGGAATAAAAGAATCGTCCCCGAGATTCCGGCAACCACAGATACGGACAAATCCTATAACATCACACAAAAGACGCAAGAAATCATGGAAATGAACGAATATCAAAAACAGGCCTTGAAAACAGCCATTTATCCACACCCCATCGTATATCCCGTTCTCGGACTGACGGGCGAAGCCGGTGAGGTGGCCGACAAGGTGAAAAAGGTTATCAGAGACCAAGGAAGCGACTTCAGCGACGGCCACACAAAGGAGGAAATCGCCAAGGAGATAGGCGATGTGTTGTGGTATCTGTCCACGCTGGCCAACGACCTCGGCTACACGCTCGACGAAATTGCAGAGATGAATATCCGCAAAATACAATCGCGGCAGCAGCGTGACAAGATACATGGAGCCGGAGACAACAGGTAGAAAGATGAAAAACGGAGGAAAACGAGTTAAAAAGTAACAAAACGCTTAGTAAGAAGCTTCTTACCAAATGCTTTGTTACATTCTTTGTAAACATAAAACAATCCAAGATAATAGCGAGAAGGCCAAAGAAAAAACGAAAAACATCAATAAAAAAGCGTTCTATGTGAAGAAAAAACATTATATTTGCACATCTTAGAAGGAGACGATATTCATATACGGTCATGACAAACAAGATTTTCACCCTGCTGATAGGCGCTTTGTCTCTCACAGCCTACGCCCGCCCACATCACGACGACGTATTCATTTCGGCCTGCACCGACAACTACAAATTCACCACGCATGGCAATACGCCTGTAGTGGAAAACTCCACGGAGACGGAATACACGCTCAACAGTGCCGTCAACCAGAAGATACAACCCGGTGTCTACTACGGGGAGTTCATCTCGCTCGACTACGCCAAGTGCGGCAGTTGCAAGGCTGCCTACAAGAGCGTCACCCCCGAAAACGTGTTCTATGACGACACGAAGGTGTGTTTCTTCAACGACGAATTGTGGCGCAAACACCCGAAAGCCACGGCAAAATTCCGCCGTACGTTCAAGGACATACACTACTTCACGCGCATCTACCTTTCCGAAGACTATCTGGTGAAAAACAAGACGGTGACCATCACCATCCCAACCAAACTGAAAGGCTACCGGCTGGTGGAGCGCAACTTCAACGGCCACATCTCAACCCACCGCGCCAAGGTGGGCGAGGACTCCGTGTTCACCTACACCGTGACCGACTTGCCGGCCGAAAGAGACGAAGACAACATGCCGCCTTTCGGCACAATCTATCCCCATATAGTCGTCGTGGGGCCGTTTGCCGACTACCACGCACTCTACCGCTGGTCGCGCGACATGGCCGATGTAGACTGCACCGTGCCCGACATCAAGACACTTGTAGCCGACATCACGCGCGGTTGCAAGACCGATGAGGAGCGCATCGCCGCCACCTATGCATGGGTGCAGCAAAACATACGCTATGTGGCTTTCGAGGCCGGAGTGGCCGGCCATCGCCCCGACAGACCGGCCGAGGTGATACGCAAACGCTACGGCGACTGCAAGGGCATGGCCCTGCTGCTCCGGACACTGCTCCGGGAACAGGGATTCGACACCCGGCTCACCGACATAGGCACCACCTCCATCCCCTACCGCATGAGCGATCTGCCCACGCTGGCAGCGGCCAACCACGTGATATGCACGCTCTTGCACGGCGGCAAGACCTACTACCTCGATGCCACCTACAGCTACATTCCCTACGACTACGTTCCCCTGCACATACAGGGACAACAGGCCATGATAGAAAACGGCGACGACTGTCTGTTGGCGACCGTACCCTCGCTGTCTGCCGAAACCTCGGTGGACAAACTGACCTACCGCTATCGGCTCGTGGCGGGCAACCGGTTGGAAGGCGAGGCGACCTACGAACTGTGCGGCGACATGAAAGAATACTTCCTCACATCCTATCACACTGCCGAACAGGGAGACAAGGAGGCTTTTCTGGCCAACAACCTGAATGCCGACAACCATAGCAACACGGTGACGCAGGTGGCTTGGAAACAAAACTCGCCGTGGGAAAAGTGGGCAGTGCTCACAGGACAGGTGACCAACGCGAATGCCGTGCAAACCATTGACAACGAGTGCTACATCGAACTGAATCCGCACAACAACCTCTTCATCGCCAAGATAGACACCACCGACAGGGTAAACGACTTCTGTCTGCCCCAGCCCTGCAACGTCATCCGGCAGGTAGAACTCACTATCCCGGCGGGTTACCGCATCACCCATCTGCCTGCCGATTTCAAGACGACCGTGCCACAGGGCACGCTCTCGTGCAGTTTCGCCCGGCGGGGAACCAACAAAGTGGTGTTCACCCAACGTATGCAGATAAGCAACAAGCGCATAGCCCGCAACGACATTCCACGGTGGAATGAGGCCGTGAGTCAATGGACGGATGCCTGCAACGACCAACTGATATTGAAGAAATGAGAAAGAGAAGGGCACTCACAGACAAAAAGAACGGAACTTATAAAAAACAACATACCATCACGATGAGAAAACAAATCACAAGACTCTGCATGGCAACCCTCCTGCTGCTATGCGCAACGCAGGGCTCCGCCTTCGACAACGACGACTACAAGGCGTATGCACAAGAGATGAGAAAAGCCGTATGGGCACAAGACAGTCTACCCGAGTTCAAAAACTACAAATGTCCGGCAAAGTACAAGAACGAATCGGCTGTGGTGCTGGCCGCCTACGACGAGATGCTGCTTGACCAGAAATCGAAGCTGCGTATGTCAGGCCTCAACTTCTATACCGTGAAACAGCTCAACTACAATCGGCTCAACCGCCAGCTCATCTACATCAACGACCAGGCTTCGTTGAAGAAGTTCAGCGAGTTCGACTACAAGACTTACAGCAAGAAACATTTCGCCGGACTGGGCGACGACATCGTGCGCAATGTGCTGGGAGTGCGCATCATCAAACCCGACGGCACTATAAAAGAAGTGAGCACGGACGACTACGTGACAGCCAACGAGGGCAAGAAAGACAAGGACAAGGGCGAGAAACTCGCCGTGCCGGGCCTGCAAGTGGGCGATGTGATAGACGTGTTCACCTCGGAGATGAAGCAAATACGCGAGGAGAATATCGCCCCGGTTGTCTTCGCCTTCATCAACGACTATCCCACACTCTCCTACCGCATCCATTGCTCCATCGACCCAAAACTCACCACGCAATACCGCCAACTCAACGGGGCCCCAGACTTCAGACAGTCGACGGATGCGGAGGGCAACATTATCCTTGATGCCATGATGACCAACATCGACAAATCGGAACCCGACCTCTGGTATAACACCGCTGCACAGACTCCGCTCACCTTATTATATATACAAGGACGGAAAATCACGGGAGCTTACGTGCCGGAGAGTGTCAAGGACAAAGGACTGCAGGCCAACCCATCGGCAGAGGCCATACAAAAGGACGACTGGCGCTTTTGGGGAAGTCGGCTGCTGTATGGACTCGATTCCAACGAGAAGAAACTGGTCAAAGAGCTTGCCAAACAGTCTATCTCGGATGAGGAAAAAGCCGATATTTTCTATAATTTCTACAATGATATCGACTTGAGTCTGGACGACATCAACTATTCTCCATCCTATTTCATCTCTTCCTTCGGCCAGCTCCTCACCAAGGCCAAGATACCTTTCCAACGCGGCATCACCACCGACGACGGCAGCGAACCGCTCGACCAGCTCATCAGCTATCGCAACACCACGTGGGTCATCCGGCTCAACAACGGCAAAATCTACACGCCGCCTTCGGGTATGCACGCTCCCGGATATATCCCCGCCTCCCTGCAAGGACGACAGGTGAGCTTCAACACCAGCGTGAAGAAACCCTTTGACGGCGGGACCTACGAGAAATCCACGTTGCCCACAAGCACTTCAGCCGACAACACCGACAAGGTGGAACTCAAGGCTTCCGTCGAAGGCACCCTGCTGCACATCAGCCGCACGGAGGCCCGTACCGGCACACTGAAGGAAACACTCTCTGCCTATCTGCCCACCCACAAGCAAATAGCCGACTCCTACGCTGCCGCCCAACCGCTGCTGCGCACGTATGAAGACCTCTATACCAAGAAAGCAAGAAACAAAGCACCGGAAAATGCTGCCAAAGACAAAGAGCTGCAGAAGGAGAGATTCAAAGACGAAGTAGGCGGTTATCAGGGCGAGGACGCCAAATCGGTGGAAAGTTACGACATCGTGAGCATGGGCCATGAGAAAATCAACGCCCCATTCACCTACCGAGTGGACTACACCATGGACGGCTATGTGAAGAAGGCCGGCAACAACCTCATCCTCGCCGTGGGCAAACTCATAGGCGAACAGCTTAAAGTGGAGGGCAACGCCCGCAAGCGCACAGCCGACATCTACCGCTCTGCCCCCACAACGATGGAATGGAATATCACCGTGACACTGCCTGCCGGCTACCATGCCGCCCCCGAAAGTCTTGCCAAACTCAACACGCAAGTGGACAACGAGTGCGGTTCGTTCAAAGCGACAGCCACCGGCAAAGGCAATACACTCACGCTCCATGCCACCAAGGTGTATAAGCACAAGACCGAACCTGTGGCCAACTGGAACAAGATACTACAAATGCTTGACGCTACCTCGGATTTCACCTCCAAACAGGTAGTCCTGAAAAAATAGGCGTATAAGATGCAAAAGATGAAAAATCCAAAGATTCAAAAAAACAATGCAGATAGCTAAAGAGTTGCATTTTTTGAATCTTTGGATTTTTCACCTTTTGCATCTTACAATATTTCCGGGTGTTAATCTTCACTAAATAGTTCTCGGAAGAAAAACATTTTTGCCCATTCGTGCTATCTTTGCAGGCATAACGACCATACAAAAAAGTCATGAAAGGACACTTCAGCAAATGGATATTGGCTGCGACTGCAACCATACTGGTGGGCAGTTGCGGTGCACAGCCCACACACCGGCAAGAAACCGGAAAGCCGGCGGCAGCTGCTGTGCAGGCCAACAACATCACATCGCGTTTCCCCACACCGGCAGGCTACACGCGGGTGAAAGTAGCGAAAGGAAGCTATGCCGAATTTCTGCGCAACTTGCCATTGAAACCTGCAAATGCTGATCTGCACTATTACAACGGCAGTGTGAAAGAACAGCGATACCGGGGAGCCGTGGTGGACATGGATTTCGGGAACAAGAAGAATGAACAATGCGCCGATGCAGCTATCTTTCTCCGCGCTTCCTATTTATGGAAGACCCGTCAATATGCCAAGATTCATTTCCACTTCACCAACGGGTTTGATGCCCGCTACAGCAAATGGGCCGAAGGCTATCGCGTGAAAAACTACAACTCGTGGATGAAGTCGGCCAAACGCGACTATTCCTACGCCACATTCAGGAAATATCTCGACCTCGTGTTCCAATATGCCGGTACGGCCTCACTCAGCAAGGAACTCATGCCCGTAGGCATCTGTTGGGCCAAAGACATCCAAGCGGGCGACATTATCATCAAGGGAGGATTCCCCGGACATGCCGAGACGGTAGTCGACGTGGCCGAAAATGCTGCGGGCAAACGCATCGTGCTATTGGCTCAAAGCTTTATGCCGGCACAAGAAATCGAGATATTTCCAGAGTGGATACAGTCGGAAAATGAGCACTATCTCGTCACCCCGACATGGACATTCGACGCCCGGGGCACCAATGCCCACTATCTGCGGCGGTTTAGGGACGAGCCCTAAACGCACCCATGGAGCTTTCATGCCCGTACCACCTTATTACATTGGCATCATAAATTTGCTGTCCGGTGGGCACTGCGCTGTCGGGCAACGAGGGAGCCGGCGTACCGTCGCCCACCGTGATAGGTGCAGTCTCCACACGCAGTTCATCCCAAAGGTCGACATCGAGAAACGACTGTAGGGTCTGTGCCCCCCCCTCCACAATAAGCGATTGTTTTTTCTCTTCATACAGCCGAGCCAATATCCCGGTGACGGAAGCTCCATGCCCCAAAACAATGCGCTCGGGATCGGGCCCCGACCACTCGCGAACATTGAGCCGGGGATGCTCGCGCTCCTCTGTCACCCGTCCCACAAGGATAGCATCGTTCTCGGCACGGAGCTTGTGGGAAAGCATTTTAGTGAAAGGTGAGGAAATGGGCAAAGCCCTACCGTGATCGTCGAGGAAGCCATCAGCCGTCTGCGCCCACTTGAGTGTGATGTAGGGCCGGTCTCGCTCGTTGCAGACGATAAACCGCCGGTTGAGTGTCAGACACTCCTGTTCGAGCACGCCCACGGTGACCTCAATGCCCGCCTTGCGGATGCGCTCCACACCACGACCGCTGACTTCGGCAAACGGATCGATGCAACCACACACCACACGGCGCACCCCTTTCCTGACGATGAGGTCGGCACAAGGAGGGGTCTTGCCGAAGTGGGAGCAGGGCTCGAGCGACACATAGATCGTACTCTCATGCAACAGTGCCTCATCCTCGGGGCGCACGGAGGCAAAGGCGTTGACCTCGGCATGTCCCTCACCGCATCGCACATGATAGCCTTCGCCGATGATGCGCCCGTCGGGAGACACGATGACGGCCCCCACCATAGGGTTTGGTTTGGCGTTTTGCCGGCCGTTGCGTGCCAATTGGAGACAACGGCGCATGAATTTCTCGTCTGTCAACAGCTGATTGTTATTCATTTTTTGTACCTTTGCATTGTTACACTCATGACTTATCAAGAATTTTGGCACCGACTGACCCCACTCTATGCTGCCGGCGAAGCACAAGCTATTGCCCGCATGGCACTTGACATGCGATTCGGATTGTCGCTGGCCGATGTTCTTTGCGGCAAAGTTAATGATTTATCCGCAGAAGACACCCGTTTGCTGGAAGAAATTGTCCGACGGCTGGAAACGGGAGAGCCTGTGCAGTATGTACTCGGAGAGGCCCCGTTTTGCGGGCGCAATTTCCATGTAGAGCGGGGCGTGCTCATTCCCCGGCCCGAAACAGAAATGCTCCTTCCGCTTATCTGCAAGGCTGCAAAGGCATCGCCATCGTCGCCGGTCACCATTCTGGACATCGGCACAGGGTCGGGGTGTATTGCTATCACGGCCTCACTCAAACTTCCCGAAGCGCAGGTGACTGCCTGGGACATCTCCGACAAGGCACTCCACATCGCACAGAACAATGCGGAAAGGCTTGGAGCACGGGTGACATTTGAAAAGCAGAATGCCCTAACAGCAGCCGAAGATTACACAGACAACACCTTCCCCGGTAGCCGACAGTATGACATCATTGTCTCAAACCCACCCTACATAGCCGAACGCGAGCGCAAGAACATGGACCCCAACGTGCTCGACTACGAACCGACCGTGGCACTCTTTGTGCCCGACGCCACCCCGTTGCTGTTCTATAAAGCCATCAGCCATTATGCCGTCAAGGCTCTGAAACCATCAGGATGCCTGCTCTTTGAAATCAATCCGCTCTTTGCGGAGGAGTTGAAGGAGATGCTACAAGAAGCAGGCTTCAACGATGTGGAACTGATGACCGACCTGTTTGGCAAACAACGGATGGTCCAAGCAAGAAGAAAAAAATAAGCATGAAAACGATAACCGACAAGCCCCTATCCGAACAACACGCCCTGCAAAAGCTCACCGCACTCTGTGCCAGGGGGGAACACTGCACGCAAGAGATGCTCGACAAAATGCAGCGTTGGGGACTGGACGAGGAAGCCCGGACCCGAAACATGGCCTATCTCACGGAACATAAATATGTGGACGACAAACGCTTCGCCCGCTTTTTCATCAATGACAAAATCAAATACAACCATTGGGGCCGCCGCAAGGTGGAACAGGCACTGTGGCTGAAACGGATACCCAAAGATATTTCCGACCCCATCTTTGAAGAGCTCGGTGATGAAAACTTTCTGGAAGCCCTCCGCCCCGTCATCCGTCGGAAGTGGGAAACCACAAAAGCTGCCACAGACTATGAACGGTCAATGAAAGTCATCAAGTATGCCCTGAGTCGCGGTTTTGGCTTTGACCTCATCCGCAAGTGCATCGACGAACTCTCTGATGCCGACCTTGACATGACTGAAGACATTTTTTGAGCCCATGTTGCGCCGCCTCTACGATATGCTGTTTCCCCGTGCCTGCGCCATCTGCGGCCAACGGCTGGCTCTTGGCGAGCAAGCACTCTGTGCCGTGTGCAATATCAACCTGCCACGCACCCGCTTCATAGAAGATCCGGAAGACAATGCAATGGCCAAGACCATCAGCAGTCAGATGGCTGTAGAACGCGCCACAGCACTCTACCGGCACCTTTCCCACTCGTCATCGGGCGCACTGATCTACAATCTCAAATACGGAGGCCATCCCGAATATGGCGACATGATGGGTGAACTCATGGCCAAAGAAATCCTACCTACAGGTTTCTTCGAAGGCATAGATTTGCTTGTGCCCATCCCACTGACCCGGGATCGCCGGCGGCAGCGGGGGTACAATCAGAGCGAGTTCATTGCCGAAGGAGTGAGCCGCATCACGGGAACACCCATTGGAAAGAAGATTGTGAAGCGCACCATCTTCCACGGAAGTCAGACCGACAGGGATGCACGGGCACGCCGGGAGAACGTGGAAGGGGTATTCAAACTGCTGAACCCCGAAGCAGTGCATGGCCGACACGTGCTGCTCATTGACGATGTATGTACCACCGGGGCCACCTTGTCGTCGTGTGGCATGGAAATAAAAAAAGCGGGCGATGTGCGCATCAGTGTGCTCACCCTCGGTTTTGCCGGAAGTTAAGCACTTTTAACTCTGACACAACAGACAATCAAAAAAAGAATAGTAACTTTGCACGAATATAACACTTTGTAAAAAACAAATCTTATGGATAAGCTAAAAAAGAATTTCGCTTCCAAGCTATTGAAAATCAAAGCCATCAAGTTGCAGCCCAACAACCCGTTCACTTGGGCAAGCGGCTGGAAGTCACCTTTCTACTGCGATAATAGAAAGACCCTTTCCTATCCCGATCTGCGCAACTATGTGAAGTTCGAAATTGTCCACACCATTCTTGAGGAGTTTCCCGAAGTCGAGGCCATTGCGGGTGTAGCCACCGGAGCCATCCCACAGGGAGCACTTGTCGCCGATGCCCTCCATCTGCCATTCGTTTATGTGCGCTCCAAACCCAAGGACCACGGACTGGAAAATCTCATCGAGGGAGAACTGCGTCCGGGCATGAAGGTGGTGGTGATAGAAGACCTCATCTCCACGGGCGGAAGTTCGCTCAAGGCGGTGGAAGCTATCCGCAAGAACGCCTGCGAAGTCATCGGCATGGTAGCCAGCTATACTTACGGATTCCCCGTGGCCAAGAAAGCTTTCAAGGAAGCCGGTGTAAAGCTTGTCACACTGACAGACTACGAGCACGTGGTGGCCGAAGCACTGGAGACAGGCTACATAGCCGATGACGAAGTGGAACTGTTGCATGAATGGAGGAAAGATCCGGCCAACTGGAACAAGTGACCCGGCCATTCTGCCACAGTCGACAAGAATCATTAACAAAAGAAAACCGAAAGATATATGAGCTCTACATTTGAAAGCTCCGTAAAGCAGATACCGCACAGCCAGACGACAGTCTACAACACGCTGAGCGACCTCAGCAACCTCGAACGCATCAAGGATAAGATTCCCACCAACAAGGTGGAAGACTTCTCGTTTGACAGCGACAGCATCTCCATCAAGGCTCCCATGGTGGGTGACATCAAGATGCGCATCGTGGAACGCGAGGCCCCGAAGACCATCAAGTTTGAAACGGAGAACAGCCCCGTACCGTTCAACTTCTGGATTCAACTGCTGCCCACCGATGAAACGGCCTGCAAGATGAAACTCACCATCAAGGCCGACCTCAACCCTTTCATCAAGGGAATGGTGAAAAAGCCACTCGAAGAAGGCATCGAGAAAATAGCTGAGGCACTGGCCATGATTCCCTACGAGGACTAACAGAAATGACTATGGCGAACAAACTTTGGGAAAAAAACTTTGTGGTGAACCGGGAGATAGAGCGTTTCACCGTAGGCCGCGACCGCGAGATGGATCTCTATTTGGCCAAATATGACGTGCTTGGTTCAATGGCCCACATCACCATGCTGGAAAGCATCGGGCTGTTGAAGTGTGACGAACTCCCCCCGCTGCTTGCCGAGCTCAAACGCATCTACGCCATTGCCGAGCGCGGAGAATTCTGCATCGAAGACGGTGTGGAAGATGTTCACTCGCAGGTGGAGCTGATGCTCACCCGCCGATTGGGTGACATGGGCAAGAAGATACACTCCGGCCGCTCACGCAACGACCAAGTGCTGGTAGACCTCAAGCTCTTCACACGCCACGAGCTCAAAGAGATTGCCGATGCCGTAAAGCTGCTTTTCGACGAACTGATACGGAAGAGCGACCATTATAAGAACACGCTCATGCCGGGCTACACCCACTTGCAGATAGCCATGCCATCAAGTTTCGGTCTCTGGTTCGGCGCCTACGCCGAGAGTCTGGCCGATGACATGCTGTTCCTGCAAGCCGCCTACCGCATGACCAACCGCAATCCGCTCGGTTCGGCGGCAGGCTATGGCTCATCGTTTCCGCTCAACAGAGAGTTGACCACCCGCCTGCTGGGCTTTGACTCGATGGACTACAACGTGGTCTATGCCCAAATGGGGCGCGGCAAGATGGAGCGCAATGTGGCTTTTGCCTTAGCTTCCGTGGCCGGCACACTGGCCAAACTGGCTTTCGATGCGTGTCTGTTCAACTCGCAGAACTTCTCCTTTGTGAAGCTGCCCAAGGAGTGTACAACCGGTTCGAGCATCATGCCACACAAGAAAAATCCCGATGTGTTCGAACTGATACGAGCCAAGTCGAACAAGATACAGTCGCTCCCGCAACAGGTGATGCTCATTATGAACAACCTGCCCTGCGGATATTTCCGCGACTTGCAGATCATCAAAGAGGTTTTCCTGCCCGCATTCGGCGAATTGAAAGACTGCTTGCAGATGACGGCCTACATCATCAACAAGATGGAAGTAAACGAACACATCCTCGACAATGAAATGTACGACCCGATTTTCTCCGTAGAAGAAGTCAATCGGTTGGCTGCCGACGGTATGCCGTTCCGTGACGCCTACAAACAAGTGGGGTTGGAAATCGAGGCCGGAACCTTCCATGCCGACAAGCACATCCGACACACGCATGAAGGCTCTATTGGCAATCTTTGCAACGACCGCATTCAGGCACTCATGGAACAGACTCTCGCCGGCTTTCACTTTGAGCGCGTGGAACAGGCTGAAAGCAAACTGCTGAAAGACTGACCCACCCTTTAACAAACGTATGGACAGATGAAAAAGGCAATAAAGAATATCCTGCTGAAGATGCCGGCCATAGTGTCGGCACTGACACTTCTGGCCTCTTGCGGAGCCGAAGCCCCCGTCAGCCGCACCTATCCGTGCCGCTTCTATCTCGACACACGCATCCATCCGGTGAGCAAACTCATCACGGCCGTCACCTCTTACAATTACTATGTGAAGACCACTGTAGACTATCGCTCGGGGGGCTTTCATGTCGTGACCTACAGCCGAGACGGACAGAATAACCCCGAAGACCTCACCTTAACGGCCCAGACTGAAATCTACGCTTTCACGGGCGGCATCTATCTCGGTGCCAACAAATCTATCATCGTGGGACTGACCAACTTCAATGGGCCGGTGGCCTACGACGGCATGTGCCCCAACTGCATTGAGCAATACGCCTCGGTCGACTTCCCGCTCTCATGGAATACGACGGTGAGCGAAGTGAAATGTAACAAATGCAAACGAACCTACTCCTTGGAGACGGGGACCATCACCGGAGGCAACAACGGCAAGCCGCTCATGCGTTATCTTGTCAACTATACCGGGCCTTACTCAATGCTTCGAATAGGCAACTGACAACCAGCCATCTATGGCTCTTAAAATCTGTTAATCGTTTTGCAGTTCCGACAAATAGCTTTACCTTTGCAACCGCAACAAGCCACTGTGACGGAGAGGATAAGCACGGTCCAAAGTACATCCTGACAACGCACAGAGGTAACTTGCGGAAACAACTCAGTTGATAGAGCACGACCTTTCCCCGGGTCGGAATGCGGATTTGAGTCCAGCCTTCCGCTCTTTCAACCATCGGCGATGCGCCTTTTGTCCATCGCTCATAACAATGCCGCAATGGTGGAATTGGTAGACACGAGGGACTTAAAATCCCTTGGCCAGTAATGGCTGTGCGGGTTCGAGTCCCGCTCGCGGCACTCTCCCTGCTTTTTTACGATATGAAACACATCTCATACCTCTTTTTGATAGCCGTCATCTCATCGCTCGTCTCATGCGGAGCCGGCAAAGGACGCTTTCGATTAAAAGGCAAGATACTCCACATCAATCAGGGCGAACTATATGTTTACAGCCCCGACGGGGTGATGGAAGGTATGGACACCATCAAGATCGAAGCCGGACGCTTCACCTTTGAAACACCCTGCAAGAATGAAGGCACACTCATGCTGGTCTTCCCAAATTTCTCCGAACACCCCATTTTCGCCGCTTCCGGTAAGACGGCAGAAATCAAGACCGACGCTTCCCACCTCAAAGAAATGGAAGTGACGGGGACGGACGAAAACGAATTGATGACGGAATTCCGCCAACAGACAACTTCCGACTCTCCTCCACAACTCAAGAAACATGCCACCCAATTCATCAAAGATCACCCTGCATCACTCGTGAGTGTCTGTCTCGTGCGGCAATATTTCGTAAAAAGTCAGACTCCCGACTATCGGCAGGCACTCTCACTCATCGACCTCATGCTCCGCGAACAGCCCAAGAACGGCAGTCTCACCCGCATGAAACAGCTCTTGCGGGGCGTAGGGGCCACCACTGTGGGCAGTCGACTTCCAACCTTCACAGCCTATGACACCCGCGGACGACTCGTCTCCAGCACCACTCTTGCCGCTGCTCCCGTAGCCGTGATCAACGTGTGGGCATCGTGGAACTACGACAGTCAGGACATCCAGCGCCGCCTGCAATCGCTTCAACGACGTTCTGGCGGTCGGCTCTCCGTGCTCGGCCTTTCGCTTGATGCAGGCAAGTCCGACTGCAAGGATGCACTGCGCCGCGACTCTATCACCTACGCCAATGTGTGCAGTGGAGAAATGCTCGAAGACAAGACGGTGACTAAACTCGGCCTGACAGCCATTCCCGACAATATCGTGCTCAAAAACGGACGCATCGTGGCCCGTAGTCTGCGTGCCGATGAACTGGAAAAGAAGGTCAAGGAACTGCTCGGACTGAAATAAGTATCGGCCGGGGAGCCCCCGCAACAGCAACACCATATCTCCCAACGCCACCCGGGTGGCACAAAGAAAACACCATCTATGCTGGTAAAAACATACTGCGCCGCGGTTAACGGACTTGAAGTGACCACGGTGATGATAGAAGTCAGTCTCTCGCAGGGAGTGATGTACCATCTCACCGGACTTGGCGACGAAGCCGTGCGCGAGAGTCGTGACCGCATCGCCGCAGCCTTACAATACAACGGCTTCAAGTTTCCCGTGGCCGACATCACCGTTAACATGGCTCCTGCCGCTCTCCGCAAAGAGGGTTCATCGTTTGATCTGCCGTTGGCTATCGGTATTTTGGCTGCCAACAGCAATATCATTGCCGACCACTTGGGCGAATACATGATTGTGGGCGAATTGGGACTTGACGGTCGACTACAGCCTGTGAAAGGGGCACTGCCCATCGCCATCAGGGCCCGTGCGGAGCATTTCAAAGGTCTCATTGTGCCCAAGCAGAATGTGCGGGAGGCTGCCGTGGTCAACAAATTGGAAGTCTACGGCATGGAGACCATTCTTGATGTAATCATGTTCCTCAACGATCAAAAGGCTTTCGAGCCCACCGTGGTCGACACGCGCAAGGAGTTTTACGAGCAGCAGAGCCGGTTTGAACAGGATTTTGCCGACGTTCGCGGACAGGAAAACGTGAAGCGGGCCCTCGAGGTGGCTGCCGCCGGAGGGCACAACCTCATCATGGTGGGTCCTCCCGGCTCCGGTAAATCGATGATGGCCAAGCGTTTGCCTTCCGTTCTGCCTCCCCTCACGCTGGCCGAGAGCCTTGAAACCACACAAATTCATTCCATCGCCGGCAAACTCGGGCGGGACGTGTCGCTCATTTCCCAACGGCCGTTCCGTGCGCCCCACCACACCATCTCCGAAGTGGCCCTTGTGGGCGGTGGTTCCAATCCCCAACCGGGTGAAATATCACTGGCACACAACGGTGTGCTCTTCTGCGACGAACTGCCGGAATTCAACAAACACACGCTCGAAGTGCTGCGCCAACCACTCGAAGACCGGCAAATCAACATCTCCCGCGCCAAATATAACATCAACTTCCCTTGCTCTTTCATGTTTGTAGCCTCCATGAATCCCTGCCCCTGCGGTTATTATGGAGACCCAACCCACCATTGTGTCTGCACGCCGGGGCAGATACAACGCTACATGAACAAGATTTCGGGCCCACTGCTCGACCGCATAGACATCCAGTGCGAAATCACTCCGGTGCCTTTCAAGGACATATCCAAGGCCTCGCCCGGTGAACCGAGTGCCAACATCCGCGAGCGAGTCATTGCCGCACGGGCTATCCAAACCGAACGATACCGCGACTACAAAGACATACACTGCAATGCGCAGATGTCGGAACGTATGATTCACGAGTTTGCCGAACCCGACGATGCCGGCATCGACCTACTCCGCACGGCCATGGAACGTCTTTCACTCTCGGCACGGGCTTACTCCCGCATCCTCAAGGTGGCCCGTACCATCGCCGACCTTGCAGCCTCACCTTCCGTACAGCCCGAACATCTGGCCGAAGCCATCAGCTACCGCAACCTCGACCGGGGCGACTGGGCCGAACGGGGATTGTAGGCAAGAAGTTGGGCATACATTTTGCAGTCTGCCCTTTTTATCGTAATTTTGCACCATATAACAAGAATAGAACAAAAAGAAAGATATGGAAAAGAAATTCAAGCGCACCACCGTCACGGCGGCACTTCCCTACGCCAACGGTGGCGTACACATCGGACACCTGGCCGGCGTGTATGTGCCTGCCGACATCTACGTGCGCTACTTGCGGCTGAAGAAGCAGGAGGTGGTGTTCATCGGAGGTTCGGACGAGCACGGCGTGCCCATCACCATCCGCGCCAAGAAAGAAGGCATCACTCCGCAAGACGTGGTAGACCGCTACCACAAGATGATCAAGGAGTCGTTTGAGGAGTTTGGCATCTCGTTCGATGTGTACAGCCGCACCACCTCCAAGACCCATGCCCGGTTGGCTTCCGACTTCTTCCGCAAACTCTACGACGACGGCAAACTCGTGGAGAAAGAGACCGAACAATACTACGACGAGGAGGCCCACCAGTTTCTGGCCGACCGCTACATCATGGGCGAATGCCCCCACTGCCACAATGAAAACGCCTATGGTGACCAGTGCGAGAAATGCGGTTCCGACCTCAGTCCCATGGAACTGATCAATCCACACTCCACCATCAGTGGCTCCAAACCCGTGGTGAGGAAAACCAAGAACTGGTATCTGCCGCTGAACGACTATCAAGGATGGCTCAAGCAGTGGATTCTCGATGAGCACAAGGAGTGGCGGCCCAACGTGTACGGGCAGTGCAAGAGTTGGCTCGACATGGACTTGCAACCGCGTGCCATGACCCGCGACCTCGACTGGGGCATCCCCGTACCCGTGGAGGGAGCCGAGGGCAAAGTCCTCTATGTGTGGTTCGACGCCCCCATCGGCTACATCTCTAATACCAAGGAACTGTGCGACCGTGAACCGGAGAAGTGGGGCTCGTGGGAGAAATGGTGGAAAGACGAGGACACACGGCTCATCCACTTCATCGGTAAGGACAACATCGTGTTCCATTGCATCATCTTCCCGACAATGCTCAAGGCCCACGGCGGCTATATCCTGCCCGACAATGTGCCGGCCAACGAGTTTCTCAACCTTGAGGACGACAAAATTTCCACCTCGCGCAACTGGGCCGTGTGGCTGCACGAATACCTGCGCGAACTGCCTGGCAAGCAGGATGTGCTGCGCTATGTGCTCACGGCCAACGCCCCGGAGACCAAAGACAACAACTTCACTTGGAAGGACTTTCAGGAGCGCAACAACTCCGAACTCGTGGCCATCTATGGAAACTTCGTCAACCGTGCTTTGCAACTCACCAAGAAATACTGGGACGGCGTGGTGCCGGCCTGCGGCGAACTGCTAGAGGTGGACCAACAGACCATCCACGAATTTAAGGATGTACAGGAGAAGGTGGAGGGCTATCTTGATACGTTCAAGTTCCGCGAAGCGCAGAAAGAGGCCATGAATCTCGCCCGCATCGGCAACAAATACATCACCGAGTGTGAACCTTGGAAAGTGTGGAAGACCGATCCCAAGCGCGTAGAGACCATTCTCTACATCAGTCTTCAGCTCGTGGCCAACCTCGCCATCGCTTTCGAACCATTCTTGCCGTTCTCTTCTGAGAAACTGCGCAAGCTTATCAACATGGAAAGTTTCGACTGGAGCCGACTGGGAGCCACCGACCTGCTGAAGCCCGGACACCAGCTTGCCGAACCCGAGCTGCTCTTTGAGAAACTGGAAGACGATGTCATCGAAAAGCAGCTGCAAAAACTCGCCGACACCAAGAAGGCCAACGAGGCTGCTGCCCACAAGGCCGAGCCCGTGAAACCCGAAGTGTCGTTTGAGGATTTTGAGAAACTCGACATCCGCGTGGGGCACATCAAGCATTGCGAGAAAGTGAAAAAGAGCAAGAAACTGCTCCGGTTCACCCTCGACGACGGTTCCGGCACCGACCGCACCATCCTCAGCGGCATCGCCGCTTACTACGAGCCCGAACAGCTTGTGGGCAAGGATGTGCTCTTCGTGGCCAACTTCGCGCCACGCACAATGATGGGCATCGAGAGCCAAGGCATGATTCTAAGTGCCGTCGATGCCGACGGTTCGCTCCGCGTGACCACCACACTCGATGAAGTGAAACCCGGTTCGCAGGTAGGCTGACCGCCCACCCGACCACATACATATTACAGGGAGGGTGTGTCAAAAGTGACACATTCTCTTTTTAACAATTAAAGCCCGAACTTTC